>Ga0181518_10004208_pt1 | contig 12945 bp, 8 predicted proteins | sample PEATcosm2014_Bin_28_FD_119751 | JGI IMG/M metagenome (GOLD analysis project Ga0181518, IMG submission 119751) | Peatland microbial communities from MTU Mesocosm Facility, Houghton, MI, USA - PEATcosm2014_Bin01_60_metaG | ecosystem: Environmental > Terrestrial > Soil > Wetlands > Peat | place... | reverse complement strand
TCCTTTTCTTTCAGCCAGCCCGCGACGGTCTGGATCGCCGGCGGGAAGTAGGGCGGATAGACGACGGGAGTGGTCTTGGGTGGCAGAAAGGCAAACACCATCGGCAAGCAAACGACCAGGCTGAAGATGCCGATGACGACATACCGCAACTGCCGCAGCGGCAGACGCATTTGCTCGAGCAGCAAATAAAACAAGCTCACGCCATACACCAACACCAATGGCCCCAGCAGCACGAGCAGGTTCTCGGAGTTGATCTCCGGCGATTCCTCGGAAAGCTGAGTGCGGCCCAGCGCCTGGGCGAGGGCCAGCACAAGGACGCACCCCAGCAGGAAGTAGCGCAATCGCGTGACGGCCGGATTACGGAACCCGATGAGCAGCCCGACCAGGAAGAACGCCGTAATCCAACTGCCGCCGAGCTTGGGCAGCTCGCCTGTGACAATCTGGCGCAGGTTGGTGTTCAGCTTCAGCCAGAAGGCCATGATGTAGAGGCGGCTGAAGTCCGGCTCCAGCGATCGCTGCAGGCGGTTTTCAGGGTAGAGCATGGTGGTTTCCACGACCGCGTAGGTGGCCGTGCCGAAGGGTTTTCCGCTGACGCTGTAGTTGCGGACTACCCACGGCGCCATCACAGCAGCAAAGGCCGCCAGGGCGATCAAAGCCAGCACCACCCGCCGCTGGCCGCCGAACAGAATCAGGAACACCAGCACGGGAATGATCAGCCACCCAAAGGCGTAACGGGTCAGCCCGCCCAGCCCGGCCATCACGCCGGTCAGACCTGCCAGAACAAGGATGCCGTAGGGCCCCCACTTGGGAACGCGGGTCTCCTGTTCCAGCAGACTCACGCACCAGACCAGCCCCAGAAAAATCACCATCAGCAGCATGGTGGACAGCCCCGAGACGCTAAACCGCCAAAACAATTCCGTGCCCAGCAGCAAACCGACCGCCAGCCAGGCCACCCCGGGATCAAACAAACGCCGGGCTAGAAAGAAGACCAGGGTGATGACCGCCAGAAACAGAAGTTGGTTGAACAAGGCAATGATGAAATCGGGTTTGAAACGCCAGAACCGGCCAGAGTTGCTCCAGAACGGTTTGGTCGTGGAGATGGTGTAATCGAAGGGCAGGACTTTCATCAGCCCGGCCAGCACGACCGGATACACCGGCGGGTTTGCCAGGTCGGGATGCATGCCCCGGAGCTGGGCCAGGTCGGCGGCTTTGCCGACCGCCTGGACGCCCTGCCTTTCCAGATTGCGCTTCTTTACCAGGTGGATGCTGAAGGGGCGGATGAAGAGAGTCGTGTAGCCTTTGCCCTGGGCGATATTCCGGGCCAGTTGCGCGGCGTCCATCGCTTCCTGCGTGGACATGTTTCTGAACGCGCGCCAGTTGTAGCCCACGGTCAGCAAGACGACCCCCAGCAAGGCCAGGCCCACACGCAAGTAGCGCATGCCGCCGCCCACTTCAAGTTTGTGCAAGAGGTCCTGTAAAACCGGCATAGCTAAATTCCCTCCAGGTGGTGCTGATGCAGCCGGCGGTGAAAGGTGCGCCGGCTTATGCCGAGGCGCCTGGCGGCCAGCGTGCGGTTCCCGCGGGTGGCTTTCAACGTGCGGAGGATGAGCTCTCGCCCGGCTTCCTTCAGCGTCATATCGGTGCGCGCCAGCAGGCGCTGCGGGTCCATTTGCGCCGGCGCCTGGCTGACCGCCTCGCGCAGCGAGGCCGGCAAATCGCGCACGGTGATCTTGTCGCCCCGGCACAGCACCACGGCGTGCTCGATGGCGGTGCGCAGCTCGCGCACGTTGCCGGGCCATTGGTACTGCATCAACAGGTCGAACGCATCGGCGGTGAAGCTCTCCACCGGCTTGCTATTTTCCTGGCTGAACTCGCGCAGAAACGCCCGCGCCAGCAACGGAATGTCCTCCAGCCGCTCACGCAAGGGCGGCAGCCGGATCTCCACCACCCGCAGCCGGAAGAACAAATCCTCGCGAAAAGTCCCGGCCTTCACCCGTTCTTCCAGGCTCTTGTTCGTCGCCGCGATCAGCCGCAAGTCGGCGTTTAGGGTCTTGTTCGAGCCCACCCGCTCGAACGTCCGCTCGCCCAGGAAGCGCAGCAGCTTGATCTGGGTCGAGGCGTCAATCTCGCCAATCTCGTCCAGGAACAAGGTGCCCCCTTGCGCCTGCTCGAAGCGCCCGATGCGCCGCTCATAAGCCCCGGTGAAGGCGCCTTTCTCGTGGCCGAACAGCTCACTCTCCAGCAGCGTCGGCGCCAGCGCTGCGCAATGCACCGTCACCATCGGCTGCTGTGCCCGCGGGCTGAGTTGGTGAATCACCTTGGCCACCATTTCCTTGCCTGTGCCGCTTTCGCCCTGCAACAGCACCGTCGCCCGCGTCGGCGCCACCTGCTGCACTACCTCGAAGACCTCCTTCATGGCCGGCGATTCGCCCACCAGGTTTTGCAGGCCGAATTTCGCATCGAGTTGCTGGTGCAGCGAAACGTTTTCCACCTCCAGCTTCTGTCGGCGCAACGCGTTGGCGATGCGCATCTCCAGCTCGTCGATCTGCAAGCGCCCTTTGGCGATGTAATCGTCCGCCCCGCGTTTCATCGCTTCGACCGCCAGCTCCTCTGAGCCGTAAGCGGTCATCAGGATGCAGATGGGCGGTTTGGAAAGCGACTTGGCCCGCGTAATGAGCTTCATGCCGTCCTCGGTCGGCAGCCGGAAATCCGTCAGCAGCACGTCGAAATGGTCTTTCTCCAGCAACTCCGTCGCTGCCTTGGCGTCCTCGGCCAAGTACACGTCGTAACGCTGTTCGAGCGCCGCGCGAAGGCCTTCGCGCGTCGTCTTCTCGTCATCGACTATCAGCAATGTCGGAGTCATGTCCCGGTCGGCTGCCAGTGGCAGATGCCGCCGTGCAGGATAAGGCGGGCCACAAGGATTAAACAACCGGCAAATTGCGCCGTTCAAACTGCCCTCCATCCGCCCATAAGTTTGGGCCTTCGCGCCATCATTTCATGGGGGCATCGCGCTGGGCGGCTGAGACCGGCTTCAACCGGATTGCCTTCAAGTTTAGCGGGTGCCAGCCGTCTTTGACCGTACGGACGGCAAGAGTCACCTTTCCCGGCGAGGCGATTTCCAGGACGCCGAGCTTGGTGACTTTGAATTTGCCGTAGTCACCGGTGGCGGGGGCTGTGCCTACAGTTGTGCTGTTGCCAGCCGCAACTTCGAAAGAGGCCTTTTCGAGAGCGGCAACTTCGGCGGTGACATCGAACTTGCCGGGCCGGGTGACTTTGAATTCCCAATCCGCCCAATCGGCGGGGTTGGTCCAGAAGCCGATGTTGTCGCGCTGATGGCCGGTTTCGTATTTGATCTCGTTTCCGTGCAGCCGGGCTTCGCTGGCGGGCAAAACGATTGAGCCGTCATAGTCTTGAATCAGGCCGGCCTGCTCGATGTCGAGGGGTCCTTTGACCCTGAGAACAATGGTGGAGGAAACGAGGTCGGGCGCGGCTGCGGAGACGGAGAGGGTCAGCCCTTCGGCGCTGCTCTGCAGGGCGAGAGCCTTCTTCGCCGCGTCGGCGAGCATATAGGCCCGTTGAGCGGCGTTCTTCAGGCCCGGCACGAGGAGCTTTCCGTTATCCGGCCAGTTGAAGACATGGAGGTAAAGGATCGCGCCGTCCGGGGTGAGTTTTTTCGTGCAACGGCCCCAGGGCAGGTGTTTGAAGGGGCTGGCGGTGGTGCCGTAAATGGCGTCGCCGTTCGCCTTTATCCAGAGGCCGATTTCCTTGAGGCGCTCGACGGAGGGGGCCGGGATGAGGCCCTCGGAGGTGGGACCGACGTTGAGCAGGTAGTTGCCGCCTTTGCTGGCGATGTCCACCAGGTTGCGGATGAGCATGTCGGCGCTCTTCCAGTTGTGGTCGTAGCTCTTGTAGCCCCAAGTGTCGTTCATGGTCATGCAGGTCTCCCAATCGCGGCCAGGGTAGCCGGTGGCGGGGATGAATTGCTCAGGGGTTTCGGTGTCGCCCTTGTAGCCGCCGCCGAGGCGGTTGTTGTAGATGATGCCGGGCTTGAGCTTAAGCAAGGGCAGCAGCTTCTCGGCGCGTTCCTTGTTCATGTCCACCGGCGTGTCCCACCAGAGGACGGCGGGGAATTCGCCGTAGCGGGTGAGGATTTCCTTCACCTGCGGCACGGCGACCTTGTCGATGTATTCGTCCATGCTCCGTTCCTGGGCCGGGTCCCACTTGCCGCCGGCCGCGGAGCCGCCATTGTTCCAGTCCTGCGCTTGGGAGTAGTAAAAGCCGAGTTTGAGGCCGTATTTCCTGCACGCGGCGGCGAGCTCCTTCAACGGGTCGCGGCCAAACGGGGAGGCCTTGACGATGTTCCAGTCGGAGGCCTGCGAGTCGAACATGGCGAAGCCGTCGTGGTGTTTGGAGGTGATGACGATGTATTTCATGCCGGCGTCTTTGGCGGTGCGCACCCATTCGTCGGCGTTAAACTTCACCGGGTTGAACTCTTTGGCAAAGGCGCGGTAATCCGCGACGGGGATTTTGCCGCGGTTCATGATCCACTCGCCGATGCCCTTGATCTGTTCGCCCTTATAGGTGCCGGCAGGGACGGAATAGACGCCCCAGTGAATAAACAAGCCGAAGCGGGCGGCGCGCCACCAGGCCATGCGGGCATCGCGCTGGGCGGGGGTCTCCTCGGCATAGGGGTCGGGCTTGACGATTTGCGGCGCGCCTTGGAGGTCGAGGGCAATAACAGAGGCAGCCTTGTCCGGGGCGGCAGCCGGCACAGTGATGCAGACGGAGTTGTTGGCGGCGGTAAACTGGAGGGGCTGGCGGCCATCGAGCAGGAAGGCGCGGAGGGGCTTATTGGCGAGGCCGGGTATGACGAGTTGGCAGTTGGTCGGCCAGTCATAGACGAAGAAGTAGAGGCGGGTTTGGCCGGCAGCGGATGTCCCGTGGAGGTCCGCGAACGGCCAGGCGGCGTTTTGCCGGAAGCCGGTGACGGCGCTGGCGGCGGGGAGTTTCTTTTGCGTGCAGCGGCCCCAGGGCAGGCTCTCGAATGGACTCGCCTGCGTGCCGCAGATGGCTTGGCTGTTGACCTTCATCCATTTGCCGATGTCTTCCAGGCGCTCGATGCAGGCGTCGGGGAAGACGCCCTCGGCGGTGGGGCCGATGTTGAGGAGGTAATTGCCGCCCTTGCTGGCACAGTCGATCAGGTTGCGGATGAGGGTGGTGGAGGATTTCCAGTTCTGGTCGTGCTTGTTGTAGCCCCAGTGGTTGTTCATGGTCATGCAGGATTCCCAGTCCACGCCGGGGCCGAAGCCGGTGGCGGGGATCTGCTGTTCGGGCGTGCCGTAGTCGCCGATGCGTTCAGCGCCCTGGTCCATGCCTTCCATACCGGTGCGGGCTTTACCGACGCGGTTGTTGATGATGATATTGGGCTGGAGGGCGCGGACGTAGTTGTAGAGGTCCACGCCGCGTTCGTGGGTCCAGGGTTTCTCCCATTCGCCGTCGAACCAGAGGATGCCAATGGGGCCGTAGCGAGTGAGGAGTTCCTTGAGCTGGGCTTTCATGTAGGCGGTGTAGTGGTCCATGTCGGGCGTGCCGCTGGCCTTGTCGTTCCAGGCGCGGCGGGTGCCCCAATCGGGATGGTGCCAATCCATGATGGAGTAATAGAAGCAGAGCTTGAGGCCGGCGGCGCGGCAGGCGTCGGCCAGTTCTTTGAGGGGGTTGCGCTGGAAGGGGGTGGATTTGATGCACCAGTCGGTCTGGTCCGAGCGGAACAGGCCGAAGCCGTCGTGGTGCTTGGAGGTGATGACGATGTATTTCATGCCGGCGTCTTTGGCGAGGCGGACCCAGTCCTGGGCGTTGAACTTCACCGGGTTGAACTGGGCGGCGAACTTCTCGTATTGGGAGACGGGCAGCTTAGTTTCTTCGAGGAACCATTCGCCGTAGTTGGTCTGGCCGTTCCACTCGCCGGCGGGCACGGAATAAAGCCCCCAATGAATAAACAGCCCGAACCGGGCGTCGCGGAACCAGGCCATGCGCTGAGCGCGCTCGGCGGCGGATTCGGCGGCCTGAGCTACGACGGACGCCAGCAACAGGGACAAAGCGAGCAGGAGAAGAGAAGCTTTCACGATAATGAGCTTGACAGATTCATAGATTAGGCAAGGCTGAACAAATCAATGCCGGGGCATTGCATAGCGCAAAGCGTGGTGATTGCCAAGTCTGATCATCGCAAGATTTTCCTCCCCCCTGCTGTCCGTCACCCTCGCCCGGCCATTCCAGACGCACGAGATTCAGTGCGCCGCCCCTCCGGGCGCAAAGTTCCCGGCTGAACCGGGTTTTCTCCCGCTTGCGCCGGTTCAACAGTTAAGTTCGGAGAGGACGCCGGTTGAGCCATAGTCGCCGTTGTGCTTGCCGTTTTGCCAGAGGGTGAAGCCTTTGAGGATCGAACCGCCGATGAACTCGCGCAGAAGGGAGTTGTCGGGGATGAGGTCTTCGCCGATGGGGAGGAACCATTGCAGGAAAGAGAGCAGGCGTTTGGCCTCGATGTATTCCGGGGTTCCGAAGACGACCTGGCGCAGGAGCGGCTCGGCCAACATCCGAATAGCGGAGAGTTCATACACGAGGGCTGAGTTGAACATTTCGTCCGCGTTTTCCTGGTAGGGGAAGATGTGCTTTTTCTCGCCGCGCCCGACCGATTCCCAGTGGCTGATGGTCTGCTGGGCGGTGTAGCCGCGGTCGCGGGCGTCGCGGATGATGCGGCGGAGCAGGCGGGTGTCGGTGGTGGAGATGCGGTTGTGCCGGTCGAGGTTCAACTGGGTCAGGCAGGAGACATAGATGCGAGTGGTCTGGCGGGGGGAGATCCCGGGGAGGAGGCGCGGGTTGAGGCCGTGGATGCCTTCCAGGATGACGAGTTGGCCCTTTTCGAGCTTGACTACGTCCCCCGGCTCGCTGCGGCCGAGGCGGAAGTTGAAGCGGGGCAACTGAATTTCCTCCCCGGCAACCAACTGTTGCAGGTCGGCCTGCAAGCGGGCGGTGTCCAGGGCGCCGAGGGATTCGAACTCGTAGGCGCCTTTTTCGTCTTTGGGGGTGTGCTCGCGGTCGAGGAAGTAATTGTCCAGTTCGAGCGGGAAGGGAGAAATCCCCTGGGCGAGGAGCTGGACGGTGAGGCGCTTGGAGAAGGTGGTTTTGCCGGAGGACGAGGGCCCGGCGACCAGGACGATGCGGGCTTCCTTGGCGCGCTGCATGACGAGGCTGGCGATTTCAGCGATGCGGTGCTCGTGGAGGGCTTCGGAGATCAGGATCAACTCGCTGACGCGCTTGGCCTGGATGGCGGTGTTCAACGCGCCGACATTTTCGATGCCCAGGCGCACGAGCCAATTGTTGTATTCGCGGAAGGTGGCGAGCAGCTTTTTGGAATCGGGCAGGGGCCGCAGCTCGTTGGGCGCCTGGCGGCGGGGGAAACGCAGCGCGAAACCATCGCCCATAGGGGTCAGGGCGAACCAGCGAAGATAGCCGGTGGAAGGGACCATGAAGCCATGGTGGTAATCGCAGCGGTCGCGGAGCTTGTAGAGCACGAGGGTGTCCTTGCTGCGGAACTTGAGCAGTTGGACTTTTTCATGCTGGCCCTTCGATTGGAAATAGGCAATGGCGTCTGGCAGCGGCACGACTTTGCGCTCGAAGGGGAGGTCGGCCTTGACCAACTCTTTCATGCGAGCTTCGACTGCGGCCAGCTCTTCCTTGGAGAGCGGCCCGCGTTTAATAACCGAGCAGTAGAAACCGCCCGAGGACAGAGAGTGATCGACCGAGATATCCGCGGTCGGGAAGGTGTCCTCAAAGGCGGCTTCGAGCAGGAAGGTGACCGAACGGCGATAAATGCCTGAGCCATCCGGGTCGGACATGTTGACCAGCCGGACGCGGGAATCCAGTTCCACGGGGTGAGTGAGTTCGCGCAATTCGCCGTTGACCACCGCGCCCATAATGGGATCGTGTTGGTTCCATTCCGGCAGGCCGTTTAAGAAGGCGGCGATGGGCCGGTGGCGCGGTCCGCAGAGGATACGGCCATCGGGAAGATGCACTTCCACGGTGGTTCGGGGGACAGTGGTTTGGTAAATCTCGATTGGCGACTTCATTATTGACCCGGATTAACGAAGCGAAAAGGAACTCAAAGGGGTGCCGCAACCGGTGCGGGACTGACCGGGGGAGTGTAAACCGGGGAGCGGGCACCGAAGTTGCCGCGTCCACCAGTAGAATTTGTTAAAATCACGCCTGTATTGATACCGCACACCCTCGGGGAGAGCAAGTCGCAAGCCAAGGTGGGGCAAGACGACGCCGGGCAGCAGAGCTTCCGCAGCGGGCTCAGTCCAGGAAAGCCGTCAGCGGGCTGGTCGGGCTGGCGGTGTCCTGTGGCGCGACCAACCCGGCTTCGAAGGCGGCGCGACCTGCTTCAACTGCCATCCGGAAGGCGGTCGCCATCCGCTTCGGATCGTTGGCCACGGCGATGGCGGTATTGACCAGCACGGCGTCGGCGCCCATCTCCATCGCCTCACTCGCATGGCTGGGCGCACCGAGGCCGGCGTCCACTACGACGGGCACCACGGCCTGCTCGATGATAATACGAATCTGGTCTCGTGTCTGAAGGCCGCGGTTCGACCCAATCGGCGAGCCAAGCGGCATGACGGTGGCGGCGCCGATGTCCTGCAACCGTTTGGCCAGGACCGGGTCGGCGTTAATGTACGGCAGCACCGTGAAACCCTCCTTCACCAGGGTCTCCGCCGCCGTGAGCGTTTCGACGGGATCGGGCAGCAAGTAACGCGGGTCGGGATGAATCTCCAGCTTCACCCATTTGGGCAGGCCGGCGGCAGCCGCCAGCCGTGCCAGGCGAACCGCCTCTTCGGCATTCATCGCGCCACTTGTGTTCGGCAGCACCAAAAACCTGCCCGGGTCAATGAATTCCAGGATGTTGGCGAACGGGTCTTTCTTGCCGCTCAAATCGGCCCGCCGCAAGGCGACCGTGACCATTTCCGCCCCGCTGACCTCGAGCGCGTCGCGCAGGACCTCGGGCGCAGAGAATTTGCCCGTGCCGAGGATAAGGCGCGAGCGGAAGGTCCGCCCGGCAATGACTAAAGCCTGATTTGATAGGGGCATCGGGGCCAATGTAGTCGCAGCGGATAACGGTTGTCGAGGCGCGGGAGGAGGGCGTGTTGCGTGTTGCGTGGGGCGGGTCAGACGCAAACGCGGGTCAGCCGCCGGCGACAATCTTCACAATCTCCAGACGGTCGCCGGCGCAGAGCTGGCGCCTGGAGAACTCCGAGGGTGCAACCGCTTCGCCGTTGTGCTCGACCACAACGCTGCGTAGCAGGAAATTCTGCGCAACCAGAAACTCTTCGATCGAACATGGGAGGCTGGCATGCACTTCCTGCCCGTTGGCGATGAGGGTTGGGTGGTCCATTCGGATTTGTGCTGGCCTCGATCATCATCCGGTGAGCGCCACATCCCAATCCTTCCACACCGGCTCATAGCCGAGCTGGCGAATCAGGTCCGCCACTTCGCGCGGGGAGCGCTCATCGGCAATCTGGAACTGGCTGGTGGCGTTGACCGGGCGGTTGTCCGGGGTGGCCCACTCGCTGGCGCCCAGCTCGACAATCTTTCCACGCTCGGTGTGATGAAGCTTGCCTTTGCCCGCGCCGGTGTAACCTCCCGGTTCAGTGTGGCTGCCGGCGCTGATGAGCGTAATGCCGAGCGGGATCAGTCCATTGCGCAGTTTGGCCGATTCGCGCGTGGAGAGGACGAGGCCGACCTCGGGGAACATGAGGCGGAAGGCGCAGACCAGTTGCACCAGCTCGCGGTCGCTCAGGTGAGTGAGCGGCTGAAACTCGCCGGCGCAGGGGCGCAGCCGGGGGAGGGAGATGGTCAGTTGCGCCTTCCAGCAGTTACGGAGCAGGCAGGCGGCATGGGCCGCGACGCTGACGGCTTCGAACCGCCAATCGCCCAAACCGTAGAGCGCCCCGATGCCAATGCGCCGAAAGCCCGCGGCGTACGCCCGCTCCGGGGTTTCCATGCGCCACTCGAAATTCCGCTTCGGGCCAACCGTGTGCATTGCGGAATAGACCGCACGGTCATAAGTTTCCTGATAGACCACCAGTCCTTCCGCGCCGGCTTGCACCAGCGGGCGATATTCCGCGGTTTCCATGGGCCCGATTTCGAGTGAGAGGCCCGGCACTTCCTCGTGCAAGAGGCGGACGCATTGGGCCATGTAATCCGTGGAGACGAACTTAGGATGCTCGCCTGACACGAGCAGGATATTGCGGAAACCCTGCCCGAGGAGCGCCCGCGCCTCGCGCCGCACCTCCTCCGGCGTGAGCGTGACGCGCAGGATGGGGTTATCACGCGAAAAGCCGCAGTACTGGCAGGCATTGATGCACTCGTTCGAGAGATAGAGCGGCGCAAAGAGACGAATGACCTTGCCGAAGCGCTGCTGCGTCATCTGCCGGGAGCGCCGGGAAAGCGGTTCCAGCAGTTCCGCAGCGGCGGGGGAAATCAACTGCGCAAAATCGTTCAGCGACAGCTCGGATTTGCCCAGGCTGGCCCGGGCTGCGGACGTGGACGCCGTGAGCGAGCGCTGGAGCAAAGCCGCCAGCGGCAGCGCGTTAAATTCACTAACGAAACTCACAAAAGGAACTTAGCAAAGGGTGGGGAGATGTCGAGGGAGGCGGAGCGGGGGAAAGGTTAAAAGGGTTAAATGAGTTGAATGAGTCACATGGGTTGCATTAGCTTGCGGAGGAGGCGGGGGGAAGCCGGTCCTTGAATTTGCGGCAAGCGGCGGCGAGGTCATCCGCGTTCAGGATGGCCGACACGACACAAATGCGCCGGGCACCGGCGGCCAGCACATCATCCAGATTGTGCAAATTGATGCCGCCGATGGCGAACCAGGGGATTCGGACGTTCGCCGCCGCCCAACGCACATACTCGAGCGTGACGGGCCGGGTGGCGGGTTTGGTGCTGGTCGGATAAACCGGACCGACCCCCAGGTAATCCGTCCCCGCGGCGATGGCCCGCGCGGCCTGTTCCGGCGCGGCGGTGCTCAACCCCATCCCGAGCCGAGGCGTGAAAGCCGGCTGGCGGTCGGGGCGCGGTTCATCGGCGTTTATCACAGTGGCAAGCTGGGAAACGTGAGTGTAGCCCGCGCCAAAGAAATCTCCCTGGCCCAAATGGCAAAACTCGGCGCCGACTTCCTGCGCAACGGAGCGATGATCGTTGATCACCAAACCGATGCCGGCCCGATGCGTTACGGGCAGAATTGCCTCAGCCAGGCGGCGAACCTCTTCAAGCGGCGTGTGCTTGGCGCGAAGTTGAATCAGGTCCGCGCCCCCATCGCAAAGCTGCTGTGCCACGGCTTCCGGCGCGCGCCCGCGCAAGCAAGCCGTATCGACAAAGGCGTAAAGCTGGCATTCCCTTAGCGGTTTCATCGTATGGACCTTGCTGAGAACGAGCCGCCGGCGGTCGCGCGCGTGTGAATCGAAGGCAATAAATGGTGCGCGATAGAGGGTTTGAACCTCTGACCCCTTCCGTGTCAAGGAAGTGCTCTACCACTGAGCTAACCGCGCCACCGGCAGCGACGCCCGTCAAGTGTTTCAGTTTGAGCGTCATGCGGAAAGTATCTGCAAGCCGCGCCCCTCGCGCAAGCTGATTCTGAACCTCGCCGTTGCTCGGTCTGCTGGGTCGAACGTTTGACTTGCTTGCCGTCTTTGCCGGTGTAGCATGCCGTCTGGAATTTTGAGTCCGGATGTTTCCAGAGACTGACCATACGTCAAAATGTCAAAAGTAAGAATAAAAGTGAGTTCAGAGAAGGAGGCGAGCGCTTTGTTAGCCGACAAGGACAAACTGGCCGGCGGCATCGCGCCCCTGCACCGCAGCCTAGAAGTCACAACCTCCCCAACCCGCTTCACCCGTTAGCTCTCGGCCCTCGACTCTCGACTCAACATGCGCTTATTCCAAATCATCTTCAACCCGACCAGCGCGGCGGAGTTGGCGCGGATGCCCACCGGGCTGCAACTCAAAATTCTCGGCGAGTTTCGCGGCCTGCCGCAGCAGGTGATGCGCACGGAGCTCGACCAGTTCGGCAAACTCGAGCGCGCGGGCCGGACCTTGCACCGGTTCCGGGTCGGGGATTACCGCGTCTATTTCGAGCGGCACGAACTGGGCCTGGTGGTGCATCGCATCCTCAATCGCCATACGCTGAAGGACTTCTTGTTCCGGTCGGGATTGAAGGTGCAGGAAGACGAGGCCCTGCAAGAGAATCCGAAGTTCTGGGAGCTGATCGAGGCCGCGACACAAAAAGAAGCAGTTAAATGAGTTGGGATGCTGGTTGCGCCTTAACCCGGTTTGACTCATGATGCGACCCATTTGAGTCGTCGAACTCACTGGCCGGCGGCCATGAACCTGTTGAGCAGATTTCCCTTTGCCTTGCGCCTGGAGCGAAAAGTCCGCTGGCTGATCTTTGCCGGGGTTTTCGCCGTCGCCCTGGCTTTCGCGGCCTACACCCAACACGCGTGGGAGGATTACTACATCACATATCGTGTCAGCAAGAACCTGGCGACCAGACACGGCCTGGTTTACACCGTGGGAGAAAGGGTGCAGGCCTTTACCTCGCCGTTCAATGTGTTGATTCCCGCGGCGTTGAGCTTGGTGACGGGGAACCGGTCGGACGAACTGGTGCTGTGGCTCTTCCGGTTGGTGAGTTGCGCGCTGCTGGCCGGGGCGGCGGTTCTGCTCTTTGATACTGCCCGGAAGAATTCCTTTGGCTGGATTCCGGCGGTCCTGTTGGTCGGGATGTTTGGTCTGGACGGCAAGATTGTGGATTTCAGCATCAACGGTCAGGAGGTCGCCTTCATGATGTTCTTTTTGGCGCTGGCGCTGCACGCACTGACGGTCCGCTCGGGGTGGACGGTCTGG
>Ga0181518_10004203_pt1 | contig 12956 bp, 10 predicted proteins | sample PEATcosm2014_Bin_28_FD_119751 | JGI IMG/M metagenome (GOLD analysis project Ga0181518, IMG submission 119751) | Peatland microbial communities from MTU Mesocosm Facility, Houghton, MI, USA - PEATcosm2014_Bin01_60_metaG | ecosystem: Environmental > Terrestrial > Soil > Wetlands > Peat | place... | reverse complement strand
TACCTGAAGGAAGAGGCCCGGCTGAAGCGGGCGCGCGGTAGAAAGCAGCGAGCGAAGACGCCCGCCTAATCTACGCCAAGCTCCCGAGCGGACCGGTCCATACCCGTGAGATTGACTTGCAGGTCCCGAAGCTCAATCAGCATCTCGCGAATCTTGTTTAATCCGCAGATCTCTGGAGCTTTGTCGATTTCTTGCAGCACATATTGCGGGCTACTCGTATAGGCGCCAGACGCGGTTATTTCACTGAGCGCCTGCCCCACGTATCCGAGTGATTTTCCGGCCGCCCTGAGTTCACTCTCCAGGAGCGCCTTGCGCCTCTTGGCTTCACTCCGGTCCTTTATCAACCGAAGTAATGCTGCGTCCTGTTCGGCACTGCTCATAGGTCCCTACAAAACATTTTACCGCTCAAACGTTTGGCCTGTCACGCCAAAACCAAGGATACGGCCCGGCGCGTTATTTTGTCAAGTAAATAATTGCCCTAAATAGGAGCGCGCTCAGCCGCCTGGATGGTGATGGGTAGTGGCACTCCTTTAGAGGGGTAAAGCAGCGCCGCGCCCCCGAGTGCGATCTCGCATATCGAGCCGCTTGCGCCCAAAGAGGCGGGAATCCACGGACCACGCGCCCGGTCCGAGCATTGCCAGACTGGCGCCCAGAACCACCAACAGAAGGTGAATCGACGGATCGCTCTTCGCCTGGATGGCGATTAATAGCTCCATGATCGCCGCCACAGCTCCGGCGATGGGCGTCCACAAACCGGCGAGCAGGAGAATTCCTGTCACGGCCGCGGTTACATCCGATGCCAGTGTGATCGGCCCCTCAAGCGCCTCTCCCGACAGACCCGAAACCCCATAGTGTATTAAGGCGATGCCCGCGCCAACCCGCAGGCACAAAAGACCTAAACCTGGCGGACCGTCAGGAAACGTTGAGAATAGACGTTGCAAAAACCATCCCATCTCGATGGTAGGGAATCCGTAACACGATGCGACAGCCTAGAAACTGTGACTCGATTACCCCTCTTTCGAGGGGTGGGCACTGGTTAGAGATCGATGATCCCGCGCTTCAACCCGATGGTGACGGCGTGCGTACGGTCGTTGGCGCCCAGTTTGGAGAGGATGTTCTTGACGTGGCCCTTCACCGTTTCCTCCGTGATGGAAAGCTGAGCCGCGATCTCCTTATTGGCATTTCCGCCGGCGATCAGCCGGAGGACGTCAATCTCACGCGAGGTTAACGAATCGCCGGTGGCATGCTCCGCGATTTCGGCGGCGATCTCGGGGGGCATGCGCCTTAGCCCGGCGTGCACGGCGCGGATCGTCTCCAGCAATTCCTTTCGCAGCAGGCCCTTCAATAAGTACGCGCGCGCGCCGCCTTTAAGGGCCCGCATCACCTGGACATCGCCCGCATAGGTGGTCAGCACCACGATGCGCGCCTCGGGGAACTCGGCGCGAATCGCGCCCATGGCGTCGATGCCGCTCATCTCCGGCATCTGCAAGTCCATGAGCGTGACATCCGGACGGTGCTTGCGGAACTGTTCGACGGCCTCGCGCCCGTTGGCGGCTTCCGCGACGAGTTCCATATCCGGCTGACTCGCGACCAGAGCCGCGATGCCTTCGCGCAGAAGGGGATGGTCGTCCACGGAGAGAACTCGAATCAGCCTAGGTTCGCTCATGAAGTCTCTTTACTTTCCGAGGCTGAAGCCTGCGCCACCAGGTGCGAGCCGGGTCTGTCCCGTACGCAATCGGGCCGGGAATGGTCACCTCGATCTCCGTGCCGGCTCCCGGTCCGCTCCAGATATTCAATTGGGCACCAATGCGTGTGGAGCGCTCACGCATTCCGGGCAGACCGTAGTGGCCGGCGCGCCCTTCCTCCACGATTCCAGCGTCCATGCCCTTTCCATCATCCCGTATGCGGAGCCGGAGCAGCCGCTCGCCATACGTGATTTCCGCTTCGATCCGGCGCGCCTGCGCGTGACGGAAGGCATTGCGGACCGCCTCGCGGGCAATCCGGTAGATCTCGTCGCGCAGGATCGGATGCAGGTTGCGGGACTGGCCTTCCACCGTCAGACTGAACGTTGCGGAGTCCTGGGAGGCCAGTTCGTCGCCCAAGGCTCTCACCGTCTCCGCCAAGTCGTTGGCGATCACCGTCGAGGAGCGCAAGTCGTGTATCGAATCCCGGCCCTCGGCGATCGCCTGGTCTCCCCGCTCAAGAGCTTTTTCCAGTGCTTCCTTGGCTTCGTCCGGACGCGCCGGAAGCAGGTTGATTCCCACTTGAAAGCGGAGCATCAACCCCTGGAAACTCTGCAGCAGCGTGTCGTGCAGTTCGCGGGCGATGCGCGTGCGCTCGTTGACGCGCTCTTCCAGGCGCACGCTGAATTCCTGCGCGATCTGATGGAGGCGGTAGCGATAGAGCGCCCAGAGCAATCCCAGAACGGCGGCCACGCACCCCGCGCGGAACCAGTTAGTCTGGTAATATGCCGGGTCGACGGAAAAATCCAGGAGGTCGCCGGTTTCGTTCCACACGCTGCTGTTATTGCAGGCGATGACGCGGAAGCGGTAGTGGCCTGGAGCAAGATTCGAATACTGCACCTCGCGGTCGTTGACCACCTCTTTCCAGCCGGGGTCCTGGCCCTCCAGCCTGTAACGAAAATGGACCTTCTCCGGCGCAACGAAGCTCAGTGCCGTATAATCGATCGAGACATCGCGAACCAGAGCAGGCAGGCGCACTCCGCGCGATAGGTCGTAAGTCTTGCCATCCGCCTTCACCTGCTCGATGTGCACCGGCGGCGGGAGTTGGTTGGTGGAAAGGTGACGCGGATCGATGACGCTGACGCCGTCGCCAGGCAGGAACCACAGTTTTCCATCCGCGGACTTGGCAACACCCGGGTTGGCGCCACTCGTGTCCCAACGGCTCCTGACTCCGTCCGCAGTATCGAAAACCGTGACCTGGATCGTCCGTTTCGGATCGGCCGCCCACGCGTCCAGCTCAAGCCGGGCAATGCGCACCAGACCGCAGGCGGTATACAACCAGAATGAATGGGCGTCGTCTTCCATCACCCAGTGAACGGCATCGCACGGCAATCCGTTCTTGCTGTTCAGCGTGGCAACGCGGCCGTTTTTCACGCGGCTTAACCCGCCCTCGGTTGCGGCCCAGAGGGCACCGTCCCGATCGAGTTGAAGGCCGGTGACAGCACCCTCCCCCAACCCATCGGCGCTGGCGTACGATGCGCGGACCTGACCATCCTTGAAAAACTTTACACCACCTTCACGAAAACCAAGCCATAGACCGTCCTGCGCAGGATCGAAGAATAAAGCAAGAGCGTGGTCGTCAGTCCCCAGCTTCGCCCAAGGAATCCGCTCGACCACACTCCCCCCAAGCAAATGAAAGAGACCGTCAGCGGAGTGGCTGATCCAGAGATTCCCCGCGCTATCGCCGGCGATGGCGTGCATGAATCCGCCGGGCACAGCGCTTACGGTAATAAACCGGCCATTCTCGAAATAGGCAACCCCGCGATACGTAGAAGCCCAGATTCGCCCGCGGCCGTCCTGAAAGAGGGACCCCACCAGATCGTCCGGCAATCCACTGCTCCGCTTGCGGTAGATCGTAACCTGCCCGTCATTCCATCGGTTCAAGCCATCGCGAGTGCCAAGCCAGATGCTGCCATCCCTGGCCGCCAGGACGGACCCGACAGAGGCATTCGACAGACCTTGTTTCACGGAAATCGTGAGGACGGAGACGTCGCGAAAGCGGTCGAGCCCATCGCTGGTGGCGACCCAAACGTTGCCTTCGCGATCCTCAAAAAGGCGATAAACAACATTGCCTGAGAGACCGTCAGACAGCGCAAACCGATCCGTCCTGCCCTCGTGCACATGCACGAGCCCCCGGTCCAGCGTTCCGATCCACAAACCGCCATTGCGATCCCGGAGCAGACGAGAGGGCTGCTCCCCGGCCGAAAGCGGATACGGCTCGGACTTCCCCTCAACGAGCCGCCTGATTCCGCCGCGCATGGCGATCAGGAGTGCTCCCTTGTCGGCTTCGATCAGACCGCTGATTCCGGGCGGCGGGCCGGGCATCGGATAGAGTTTCGGAGGGCCAGGCTTCCATCGCCACAGCCCGGCCCCCGCTCCCACCCAGAGATTGTCCCCACTGTCCTCATATAAGTAGCCCACTATGCTGCCGAAAACGCCGTCGTTTCCGTAACAATGGGGGCTGCCACCCTGAATCGCGCAGAGTCTCCCAGTGGGAATCCCATACCCGCCGGCCCAAATCGTTCCGTCACGATCCTCAAGCAGCGGGAACGCAAAAATATTCTGTGCAGCAAGTTCCGGGTAGTGGGTCAGCTTGCCGTCCTTCCAACTGGCAAGCCCTTTAGTGGCGCCAATCCAAAGACGCCCATCGCGGGCGGCGAGCAGGCTTAGAACAGAGCTGCTGGGGAGACGCTCGCCCGCTGGCGGCTGCCACGGGACGCTCCGAACGCCATCGAAACGAAACAGGCCGAATTCCGTGCCGAGCCAGAGATAACCGTCGGGCGTCTGAGCAATTGCCTCGATGGCGCCTTTGAAAAAGCCTTCGCGGACCGTCCACGCGGTATGCGCGTATTGATTGACGTCGAGAGATGGGTTCAGGGCGGAAGCACTACGGCAGCACGCCAGCACGATGCCCAGGGCGATAACGGCCCTTCGTTTGCGATCCGCTCGCTTCACGTATGCACAATTATCTCGTACCCAGGGAGGTTGTGGTCAATCTCGACCTAGTCAGGACGCCCTGGTTCGGTTGCACCCCCGAAGCGTGAAACCGCCCGACAACCGGACGGGACGACGAGGATGCCGTCCGACTCACAGCCTCCGACGCGCTCAAAGAACTGGCTTTTACGGAAAAGACGCGTCAAAATCTCCTTATGCATGGAAAGAACCCGTTCGGTGGACGTTCCACGCTCGGCGCGCTTAATTTCAACCTTGCCTTCTATCTGGCCTTGGCCGGGCTGCTTCTGTGCGGGCGCTCGGTAAACGCGCAGTCGATTGCCGGGTCGATAACGGGAACCGTGACGGACTCGAGCGGGGCGGTTGTGCCCAGCGCCACGGTCACGGCTACGTTCGTCGCGACCAATCAGAAGTTCGTGGCGAAGACCAACGATCTGGGCATTTACAACCTGGGCGATATGAAAGACGGCGTCTACAAGCTATACATCGAAGCTGCCGGATTTAGCACAGCGCTCCTCCCGGATGTCCTGCTGTCTCCGCGGCAGATTCTTCGGGAAGACATATCGCTGCAGGTCGGCGATATGAGACAGGAGATGCTGGTTTCGGGACAACCCGGCTTGATCGAAACCGACGCGCCCAGCATCGGCGATACGTTGGATTCGAAAGAGTTCACCACCCTGCCCATCAACGGAGTGACGCAGAGTGCGTGGAACTATATGCCGTATTTGCCGATGCTCGATGGGACCGTGGTCGGCACGAATCCCTCGTTTGCGGGCAGCCATCCGGGAGACTACAAAGTCTCGATCGATGGAACCGATACCGATGGCGGAGGCGGCCAATCGTTCGCCGTCAACCTGCTGGCGTTTACCGACTTCATCCAGGAAGTCAAGGTGGATTTCGTAAACAACTCGGCGGATCTGGGTCAACTGGGCCAGATTAACGTTGTGGCCAAGTCCGGCACCAACGACTTACACGGGATGGTATCGGACATCTACAACAGTCCGGCGTTCAAGGCCCGCGATTTTTTTGCGACATCCAGCCCCACCGGCGTACGGCAGGTGGTGACCGGGGACGCAGGCGGACCGGTCTATATTCCCAGGATATATAACGGCAAAAACAAGACCTTCTTCTTCCTGAGTTTTGTCTACTGGCACAACGCCACCACGGCGACCCTGGTGGACACCGTCCCCACTCAGGCGATGCGCAATGGCGATTTCTCGGCCTTCAACGTGCCGGTGACGAACCCGTTCACCGGGGCGATTTACCCGAACGGCATCATTCCGCAAAGCGCGATCAACCCGGCCTCGATCGCGATGCAGAACTTCTTTTACCCCTTGCCCAATTATGGAAACACCAACGTATTCGCATCCGGCAACTTCCGGGAATCGCTGAACGTAGCCCCGGGACTGGTGGACCGGATGCCCTCGATGCGGTTGGACCAGAGTTTGGGTCCCAAGGACTTCCTGTTCGCGACCTGGGTGTACCTGTCGAGCCACTATGTCTACACGCAGGCGCTCCCGGCAATTTTGAGCGCCCGCGGCTCGCGGCCGGAGAAACTCTACAACGTTGCCTACTCTCACACTTTCCATCCGGCTCTAGTCAATGAGCTCCGGTTCGGCGGCGGTTCCGACGTTCTGAAGTACCAACCGGCCTTTGAAAGCGGCTTGGCATACGATCGCTCGCTGGGGCTGACGGGCCTTGCCTCCAACGTGCCGGCCACGATTCCGGGGTACCCCAATATTTCCTTTTCGAACGGCATCACTGGAATCACAACCACTTACAACTACTACCGGGCCACTGAGCCGGCGCAACACCTATCGGATGAAGTGACCTATTTCCATGGCGGCCACGGCTTGAAGTTCGGCGTGGCAATCCAGAGAATGTTCGATTGGAGTATTACATCGACCAGCCCCGCTCTTTTCGGAAGCGAGAGCTTCACGGCCAAATACAGCGGCACCAACGCCAATCTGGCTTATGCGGATTTTCTCTTTGGCGTACCGACCACGGCCTCTGAAGCCTTTGCTCCTGTCGCGATCGAGCCGCAACGCTGGTCCGAAACAGCTTACGTCACCGACACGTGGAAGATCTTGCCGAAGCTGACGCTCACCATGGGCATTCGGTATGAATTGGCCGGCATGTTTGCCGACAAACAGTCCCGGACATCGGAATTCGATCCGGCCCTTTCGGCGATCGTGGTGCCGAATGCGGCGCTCTCCCAGGTTTCTGCGTTGATGCCGACGAACTATGTGCCGGTGATTTCGGCCAGCCAGGCCGGTCTGCCGCAGAGCCTGGTGAATAGCAGTAAGACCGACTTCGCTCCCCGTTTTGGCATCGCTTACCGTCCCTTTGGCGACAAGACGGTCTTCCGCGGGGGGTACGGCGTTTATTACACGGGGGTGCCGTTGACGCAGAGTTACACAGCGCCCAACGAGAACGGCGTACCGTATACGATTTCTGAGCCGGCGTACTCGAATACGCCTGCCGGAAGCCCTCCGGCCCTGGCGTTTCCGCAACTATTTCCCGCCAGCGGCACGGGCGGCCCTTCGACCGTCAGCCTCCCGGCGTACTATCCCGCGAATCTCCACATCCCGTACTCACACCAGTGGAATGCCACGGTGGAGCATGAACAGTGGGGTTTTGGCTTCCGCCTCTCGGCAGTGGGCACCTATAGCCGGCAGCTCGTATACGAGGACCAGATCAACGTGCCGGTCGAGAACAACCAGTTGTTCATCGATAAGGCGCGGCCCTGGCCCCAGTATGGCGCCATCTACGACTATAACAACGGAGCAAACAGCAACTATAACGCCCTCAATCTTGGCGTGACGAGACGCTTCAAGCGGGGCCTGCAAGTCGATTCCGAGTTTGTGTGGGCCCACCAGATCGGCGACGATGTCGCCATTCCCCAGGATTTTAGCTGCTTGACGTGCGAGCGCGCCACGGATCCATATCCGGAGAAACTGCGCTGGACCAACATGGTGATTTACGCTCTGCCGGTGGGCCGTGAGCGGCGGTTGCTCCCGCATGTTTCAAGCGCGGTGGACAAGATCATTGGCGGGTGGCAGTTGACCGTCACCAACTTCTTCACAACCGGTCAATTTCTAACTCCGACCATTACCGTGCCGGATCCTACTGGAACCTACTATACCGGCACGGCCAGCCCCGCATCGATTACCATGCGGCCCGACCTGGTGGGCGATCCCAACCGTGGACCCCACACCATCCAGCAATGGTTCAACACGGCGGCTTTCGCAGCGCCGCCGCCCGGCAGCGGGAGGTTTGGAAACTCCGCGCGTGATACGGTGGTAGGGCCGGGCGAAAACCTCTGGCACGCGGCCTTGGAGAAATCCATCAGGTTCTCCGAGGATCCTCGCATGCCGAAACTGCGCCTGGACTGGTATTGCGACAACGTTTTCAACCACCCGAACTGGTCGGCTCCGGCTCTCAACCTCTCGGCTCCCAGCACGGTTGGAGTCATCACGAGCGATTCGGGAATATCGAGCTCCTATAGCGACGAAGTTAGCGCGCGCGTCATGGCCGCCGCGGTGCGCATCGTGTGGTAGGTTGTCTCATTCCGCAGGGCGAAGGCCCGTTAGCTGGTTAGCAAAAGGTCGAGGAAAATCGATGCGAACGCACCTTACCGCCGTGGTTGCCGCAACCGCTGTTCTGCTTCCGGCATACCCGCCTTCTCCCGCGGCGGCACAAGGCCATTTCGAGAAACTGGCGACTTTACGGAGCCTGGGCCTGGTAGTCGGGCAAACCGTGGCGCCAGGGCCCGGAGGACGAGGCCAGCGCCTCTATATTTCTTATCTGTACGTCAACCACACCATCGATGTGGTATCCGTCGACGCGGATACGGGGCAATTCCAAGTGTTTCCCAATCCTGCCGCGTCAGAAACCGGCGCGCGCACCATGATCACGGGAGCCGACGGCAAGATCTATCTCGGCACACTCACCGGCGCACATTTTTACTGCCTCGACCCGAAAGCCGGCACGCTGGTCGACTTAGGACGGCCCAGCGCGACGGAAAGCTATATTTGGGCGGTAGCTTTCGGATCGGACGGCAAGCTGTATGGGGCGACCTACCCTAGCGCGAAGCTCGTGCGCTACGACCCCAAAACCGGCAAGCTGGAAGATCTGGGACGCATGGATCCGGTTGAGGAGTACGCGCATTATGTAGCCGGCAGCGACGACGGCTTTATATACCTGGGTATCGGCACCAGCAAGGCGAATATCGCCGCGTACCGGATTTCCACGGGCGAACATCGCGAGATTGCTCCCGAAAAGTCGCAAACCGCCGGACAGGCGGTGGTGTTTCGCGGACGCGACGGAAAGGTCTATGGATACGCTGGCCGCGACTGGTATCGCATGGACGGTTGGAATGCCATCCCCATCGAGAGGAGCACGGCCGCGCCGCCCGTCCTCCAGAACGCGCTCAGCGACGGCCGTACGCTGGATGTCACCACCAACATTGTCCGCATCACGGATTCCAAATCCGGCGCAGTCACTGAGCGGCCGTTCAACTACCGCGGCAACGAGGTGAATTTGTTCCGCGTGGGCCTTGGCCCGGACGGCTCGGTATACGGCAGCGGAGTATTGCCGGGCGATTTGGTGCGATTGAACGCGCGCAGCAGGAGCTTCGATATTCTAGGCCGGGTGGCCGGCGGTGAACTTTATGCCTTGCTGCCTCTGTACGGCCGCCTGCTAATGGCAGGCTATTCCAGCCTGGCTCCGTTGATGTCGTACGACCCCTCCAAGCCGTTCCATCCCGGTGATGGGGCCGATGGAAATCCGGTATTGATCCATTTCGCGGGCGAGGACGACGGATGGCGCCCGCAGGCGGAGATCGAAGGACCGGACGGGCAGGTATATGTTGGGGCGGTCTCGGGGTACGGCAGTTTGGGAGGGCCACTGGCCATCTGGAACGTGGTCAATGGCGCGGTGGAAACCCACTGGCAAATGGTGCACGACCAGAGTGTGGTGACACTGACGGCAACTGGCGACCTGATCGTTGGGGGAACGACCGTCATCGGCGGCGGCGGCAGCCATTCCACCGAGCGGGAAGCTAAGCTGTTTATCTGGGACACCAGGACGAAGCGGAAGATCTTCGAAACCGTTCCGGTGAGTGGCGCGAATGCCCTCAACGACCTGATCGCGGTGAAAGGCCGCGTTTTCGGCATCGCCGGCGGAACGCCGGTGGTTTTCGATCCGGCCAAAGACCAGGGAACCCGCCGCGCCCCCGGCGCAACGCTGTTCGTATTCGATCCCGCGACTCACGAGGTGAGCCACCTCACTCCGCTGGACTTCGGCACGATCTACAACAGCGTAGCCGTGGGGCCGGATGGAAAGATTTGGGGCCTATCTTCAAGCGGCATCTTCCAGATCGACACGGAAAGCTGTCGTATTTCTCTGGCCGCGATGGCGCCGGAGCCCATTACGGGTGGTTTCGCCATGGACTCCACTGGCATCTACTACGCCGCCGGATCCTCGTTGTACCGGTATACATTCCGCTAATCTCGCGCCGCCTGGACCGGGGGGCGCAAATTACTCATGGAAAGGACTGGTGCATTTCATTCGGCGGCCTCCGATGCGTCGCCAAAGACAACGGCAACGCAAGTCTGTTGAGCTCGAACTGGAGCAAGGCCGCCGCTCCGCGAAGAGTTTCGTATTTCGAGCGTCGGGAGTCTCTGCCTGTGGCTGAAAATGGGTGCAGGTGCGGGTCTTGGGCACATGCGCCCGCCTTCGAATGGCGTTAGCAAGCGCTCACGGCGCGACAGTCATAGCTTAGCAGCGCCGCTGAATCAATCCGATACTGCGGCCTTTGAAATGGTGCGGAGAGGGGGACTTGTTCTCTCCTAGCACACTGAAAACAAGTAACTTATACATAACACGAAGCTCTCAAAATACCAGAAGCTCCAGAAACACCCAGCCAAGTCACACGACGAGTCACACGCGTCTCCCGAGGCGCCAAAAGACGGGCGAAACCGCCGACGGCAGCCGTGCCAAGGAGCCTACCCAGTGAGGCCACAATCCACGCGTCCAAGCTCCACCCGCGACCTTTCGCCAACCGAGCGGAGGCTCGTTACGGTCCTTCAGCAGCTCGGCTTCGGTCACCTTGAGTCCGTCAAGATTCGTTGCGGCGAAGTCGTTTTGGACCGCACGCTAACTCTGGTCCAAGTTCTCAAGTTTGGTGCGGCTGAAAGCCAGCCGCCGAGTCCTTCCGCTGACTTCGAGTTGAAGAAGTCGATGGCGGACCTGTTTGAGTACATCCGTGGTGTTGACGATGGCGTGGTCCGCCGTCTCGAAATCCGCCACGGATTGCCGTTTGCCATGGAAATTGAACGCCGCATCTCGCGAGGGATGCCGGATGTTAAAGGGGCGCATGTTGAAGTTGTTTGAGTTAAACGGGCGTGGGCAGTCGTGTTTGGCTGCGGCATTGCCGGGACAGCTTCATAGCCAGTCAGGAAGTCTTCTTCCTTGGACGAACCAGCAACCGCCCAGATACGATAACCCTGGTCAGAGGAGCTGGTGAAACTGATTGGTGGACCCCTACCCGGTCCGTTAGGCCATCCAGCCGCGCTCTCGGGCGCGCAGAAGCACTGTTGAGGCTGCTGGTAAACAAGCGGGTACACAGACATGCAGGCGCGTGGGCGCCTAAAAGCTGCGGGCAACTGTAGCGCCTAAGCCCACGGTGCGAAGCGACGGGCCGGCTCCATACCGAACGACGAGCCAGTTTTCGTTCAGCGCAGAGGGAGCACTTCAGGGGGTCAAAACCCTCTGTGTGCTTACTCTGAGCCTTCTTTGCCGTGGTCGCTTTTTTGGGCGGGGCGGTCTTCGGCTTGCCACCCTTGGCGCCTTTCTGGCTCTTGGCCGCGCCCTTTTTCGTGCTGGCAGCCTTCTTCGAGGAAGCCTTCTCGGGCGCAGCGTCGGCGCCCTGTGCCGCCAAGGCGGCTACGGTGTTCGTGGTTTCTGCGTTCTCGTTGGTCATGTTCGTCTAATCTCCTTCTGCGGCGATAACCGCGGTCAGGACATGAATCACTCCGATCTGCTTGAAAAGCAAGGGGATTGTGCAAAAAATCGACGATGGCGAAGGGCTGGCGATGTGCGAGGCGCGGGTGGCAGAAAATGTCAGGAAATGTCACAAAACTGAGGCCCAAGCAAGAAGAAGCGCTGGTTGCGCTGCTGTCCAACCGGAACGTGGAAGACGCCGCCCACGCTATCAACATCGCGCCCAGGACGTTGTATCGGTGGCTGAACGAACCGGAGTTCGACAACGCTTATCGGAGAGCTCGCCGGGCGGCATACGGGCAAGCCACAGCGCGCCTCCACCAGGCATCCGGCGCGGCAGTTTCCGCCGTCCTGAAAATCATGGTCGATTCCAGCGCGCCGGCGTCCACGCGGCTCCGCGCCGCGGATATCGTGTTGGGGCACGCGGCCAAGGCCATCGAAATCGAAGACATCGAGGCGCGCGTGACCGCGCTGGAAGCAGCGGCGCAAAGCGGACAGGAGCTACGATGATGACCATCGACAGGAGAATCACCCGGCTGGAGCATCAGCTCGGCTCGGCGAACAGACCACGGCCCCGAATCCGACTGATGGTCGTGGATCTGGGCTCCAAGTTGGTGCTGGAGGATGCCACCTGCCAGCGGTCGCTCAGCCGAGACGGCACCCTGATGGAGTTGGTGGAGTTTCGAAATCACCGCGAAGGGCCCGACGAACTGACCAGCGAGGAGTTGGACAGGTGGGTGGAAGGCTTCCCGGTGCGAACACAATGAGAGCCGTGGTCGGACGAATCGACAAGCGTGAACACCGATTTGGGGTTGCGGGCGCCGGTTTGCGCGCATAGTTGCGTTCCGATATTAGTACATATCGTTCCGGACCCAGCCAGAGCCTCGCTCCGGCCAATCCACGAGTAGCGCGTGATACGTCAAGTCGACGCCGGACGACCTCAATTCTTGTCACCCATCCTCAATCCGTGGCCGCACTGTCGCGCGGTACAATCGTTCAACGCACAATGTCCTTAGCTCCCGGAAATCGGCTGGGGCCCTATGAGATCGTCGCGCCAATCGGGGCGGGCGGCATGGGGGAAGTCTACAAGGCCCGCGACACGCGTCTCGACCGCCTTGTCGCCATTAAAGTCTCGGAGGCGAAATTTTCGGAGCGATTTGAGCGCGAGGCGCGCGCCGTGGGCTCGCTGAATCATCCTAATATCTGCCAGCTGTACGACGTCGGGCCGGACTATCTGGTGATGGAATTGATTGAGGG
>Ga0181518_10004201_pt1 | contig 12958 bp, 19 predicted proteins | sample PEATcosm2014_Bin_28_FD_119751 | JGI IMG/M metagenome (GOLD analysis project Ga0181518, IMG submission 119751) | Peatland microbial communities from MTU Mesocosm Facility, Houghton, MI, USA - PEATcosm2014_Bin01_60_metaG | ecosystem: Environmental > Terrestrial > Soil > Wetlands > Peat | place... | reverse complement strand
CATGCTGTCTGCAATACGCCAATCGACCTTCTGGCGCAAGCACGGCGACGCGGTTTTAACCGCGCTCGTTCTCCTCGCTATCGGCGCGGTCGTGCTCTTCGTTTCCTGGTGCGATATATCATGGGTGTCCAGATGATACCGCTCGCAACGCTTACCTGCCTCACCGGCGACCGCAAACCGGTCATGGGATCCTGGATCTCCAAGGAGTTCAAAAAGGTCACGCATGCCGTGGCGCAAATCGACCCTACCAACAAAAGCCTTCCCCTCACAAAAAAAATCACGCATGCCCTGGCGCAGGTTGACCCGACAAACAACAGCCTGCCCTTTGCAAAGGCTATCCAGACAGGGCTTAATGTGCTGGGAACGGCGGTCGGGGCCGGGCCGGTCGGTACCGACCTCTCCATGGTAGGCAAGATACACGCGGATATTTTACATAAGGGAGCTTCGGCGGCGATGCCCGAGGCGCTTGCCGCGGCCGCGGGCCTGCCCGCGCCGACGCCGGAAGCAAGCGCGGCGGCGATGGCCGCCATGACGCCGCACATACCGGGCAATAATACGATGCTCTACGTTGGCATTGGCGCGGCAGCGCTCGTAGGCATTATATTATTGGCGGGATCGAAAAAATGACCTCCCGGAAAGTTATTCCGGATGAGGTGCATAAGGAAATTTTGAAAGGCGGGTTGGTTTTTCCGGTGGTGAACGAGGACGCCGGAAAAAATGCCGATACGATTTTAACGCTGCCCGAAGGGGCGACGCTGACGGTTTCCGCGGGGCAGGCAGGCAACGGGCCGTCGCCGGATCCGGAACCGGAAGGCGAAATCGGGTCAGAGCCCGAAGAAGAGCCGGACGAAGAGGAGAACCCGTTTGAGTAAATTACCATGGTGCAGTACCGATAACGCTTCCGAAAAAAGCGAACCCGGAAAGCAGGCGCCGGTTTCCCCGCAATCTACAACGCCGGGGAAAACGCCTGCCGAACGGGTAATTGAGGATCTCACGGCGGCGGGAGCGATCACCGCGGACCAGCAGGCAAAAATTAAAAAGGCTCTGGCGGAATAATGTACGGGAAACCAATTGAACTTGGCGGCAGAGACGATGGAATGCGCGGGGATGAGGTTCCAGCTCCGGCAGACCCAGACGCATCGGGATATGACGCAAATCAATCTATTGAGAATTCTCTTTTGGCGCCTGATGCCGATGGCGCTGATCCCGGTGAACTGCAAGCCGCGCAGGCTGCGGGGAAGTTCATGTATGTCGATAGTCAAGGAGTTAGCCGATTTGCAACTAATAATAATCCGCTGTATTTAGCGGCGGGAAGCGAAGTTCCGGCGCTGACTCCGGCAATAGCGGCGCAACTGCAAATATCTGTAAATAATCAATCGGACTGGGCGAATTGGCTGGATAATTGGTTTAATAGCCACGCGCTCCCTGATGTCTGGGCGGGGATGAAAACCGCGGGAATAATCGCATTATGCATCGTTGGCGGAATTCTACTTATTAATGTTTTGGAACTCATTCCAAAAGGAAAAGAATAGTATGCGTGCGGGAACAATGCTGGGACAAGATGCAATTACCGATCTGGTGAATGACTATGCGCAGGGAACCGTTCCCGGCGCGACGGACTTGTCGATGAACTTAACGGCACAGTCAAGCGCTCCCGGACCGAAGCCAACGCCTACCCCTTCTTTCCCCTGGGGATGGGTTCTTGCCGGCGTCGGTGTCGTTATCGTGATCGGGCTTGCAACGGCCAAGAGGGTGTAATGGGAGGGAAAAGAATATCACCGCGCGAAGCGCAACGATTAATAGATGAAAGCCGCGGAATGAGTAAGCGCCGATGGGAAATGCTCTGGAATCGGGCGCATTCGGAAAAAAGAGGCGGATTGTACGGACATAAGGGCAAAAAGATAATGAACATTTCCGCGCACGTCAGGGCAACAAATTATAAATCAGCGGAAACGTTTTTTGACGCAATCAGCAAGATGTGCGCAGACGGGGATGTCCATAACACATCGTTTACATTGGCAGATCCTCCTTATGATCAGGGGGAAGTAACGAACAGCCCTGGGCGAACGAGAGGTTATTAGCGTGAAGTGGATCCAGAAAGCCGTTAAGAAGCCGGGCGCGTTGCGCAAGGCTCTGCATATAAAGGCCGGGCACAAGATCCCGGTCGCGAAACTGAAAGCAGCCGCAAAGAGGGCAGGAAAGACCGGGCAACGCTGGCTGGCGCTTAACCTAAGAAAATTTAACGAACCGCGTCGGGTCATGCATCCGCCTGTATCGCAAGTAGCAACCATAACCACAGCAGGAGGAAGTATGGCAACGAAGCGCAAGGCGCACAGGAAAGGCGTGGAACCCGCGGGGCTGAAAAGGTGGCGCCTCGCGCACAAAAGGCATTCCGTCAGCGGGACCGGCAGGAAGGTCCGCAGAAGCCGGCGGGCGATAAAAAACGTCGTCGTAATGGGCGGAGGGCGGCGGCATCATCGGAGGAGCCGCGGGCTTCTCGGCGATTTGCAGCCGGCGATGGATTTCACGCTTCTCACCGTTAAGGCCGCGGTCGGCGGCGTCGGCGCAACGGTGCTCGGCAACGTGGTCGATGGATCGCCGATGGCCGCGCACACGAAACAGTACACAAAGCCACTCATCAGCGCCGGGACAACCGCGTTTCTGGCCCTTGCCGGCCACATGGTGCCGAAGATCCGGGACATAACCGGGCCGATGGCCGTTGGCGCGGGCGTGGTCGCGTTCGGGCAGTCCCTGCAGGCGTTTTTCCCGCAGGAGCCACTCCTTTACGGCGATAACCGCACGGGCAGGATGCTCCTCGGCATCGATGCGCGGGGCAGGCTGTTTGACCGGCGCGACGGGATGCTTGTTACCGACCGGGGCGGGCACACTCTGGCGGGCGACGGGTCGGTGCATTCCGAGAACCTCGGGACCGGTGAAATGCTGATGGGTGAAAACCCCATGCTCGCCGGGATCGACGCCGACGAAGAGATGTACAACTGATTTTATCCTGCCTTTGATCCCCCCTTGTTAAGGGGGGCGCAAGGCGGGGGATCGTTTTTATAAACCACACCCCTGCGTGGCACGGTCAACCGGGCGACCAATAACGGCCCGCCAACAATTTGCAGGGAGAAAGAGTTATGAATCAAGCGCTAGTGCCGACCGCCTCCAACGTGAACCCGCGGACCGGGGTCCGGGGCGATTTCGACCACCTGTACGACACGTATTTCATCAGCACGCCCCCGGCGACGCAGGCGCAGCTGATGTTCCAGCAGGCGACCGGGCAACCGGGGAAAACGCTGGAGGTCACGAACATGCAGGGCCAGGGCGGCCAGTTGCCGACCGGCGTCAGCATGACGCCGAAGTATGTCTACTTCTCCATCGTTCCGGGGAAATCGGTGTTTGCGGCGGTCAATATCGCCGACCTGATCACGATGATGACCACCACGACGGTTCAGTTTTTCAAAACATCGTCGAATGCGATCTACACGAGCACCCTGGCGTCGGCGCTCGGGATTTCGATCCCGATGACCTTCCAGGCCGGGACAACCGGCGGCTTCGTGTACTTCCCGCAGCCGTGGTACCGCGGGCGGCAGGTCATCACCTCCAGTTTCAACCTCGGGCAGAACGTGGGATGGAACTGGACGATTTGCCATCAGCAGGCGTGCCCGGCGAGCCTTCAGGGCGTCGGCATCATGATCGATATGTGGGGACCGGTGATGAAGAAGGTCAACACATAGCATTGCTCTGGGTTGCCCGCGCCGCAACCATAATAATGGCGCGATCCTTTCGATGCGGGGGAGGGCGGCATTCTCTCCCCTCTTTACAAACCTGACAACAAGGCGGCAGAATGACGCTTCTTGATAAAAATATCAACAATGCGGCGATAATCGCCAACCAGCAGGCGCGACGCCGGGAAAAACTCGTTATCTTCGGGACCGCCGCGGCAGGGAAACCGAACCAGCCCTTTTCCACGCACGTCAACACGGACGGCCCGTTCTGGCTCCAGCGCATTTCGGGATCCTTCACGCGCCTTATCTATCCCGTGAACCCGTCGAGCGGGGTGGTATCCGCCAACCTGGTCGATGACGGCGGCTGTCACCTGCGTGCGGTGCTCTACGGCGCGAACCAGCAGCAGATCCTTTTCCAGAATCCCGTATCACTGTGTAACTTCCTTTCGCCGGGCGGCGTACGTTCGCCGATCGCCGGATCGACGAATGTCGCGCAGAACAATAACGGGTCGTTTACCGATGCAATAAGCGGGCTGACCTTCGCGCAGGCGCCGGCGTCCGGGACGCTCTACCGACCCGACGAATTCGAGTACGTCTTTGCGGCGAAGAGCGACATCTATATCAACATTTTCAACGATTCAAACGCGCCGAACGATTTTGAAATCGTTCTTGACGGCGTGCGCTTTTTGCAGTAAGGATCGTAATGGCCGATTTGCTGAAGACGAAGAGCCGGGGCTACTGGTTCCAGCGCATGGTCCAGATAACGGGCGGCGCGCCGATCAAGGTTCCTTTCTTTACGCTCCCGGGCATGCCGTTTCTCCTGCGCCGGATCCGCGTGGTACAGGCGGACGTCGAGTATGCCGGGACGCCCGCGCAGTTCCACATCTACGACGATGGCGCGGGGAACTATATCCTTGCGACGGCAACCGTTCCCGGCCCGCAGTTTAACGCCAACGCCTCACTAGAGATTCGCAACGATGATGTCAACACGATGATGGTTGACGCATATGGCAACATCGACCTGCATACATCGCTCGAAACGGCAACCTATGCCGAAATCATGGGTATCACGCCGACCGGTCCGGGCGCGGGAATATGGATGCTGACGCAGCACGGCAACTGGTCTCTCGGTCTGCCATTCCCCGAAGTTACGCAATCGATAAAAAACATGCCGGGATTCGTTGCGGGATCGGCCGCAGGGACTTCCTTCAGCTACGCTATTCCCCGGATTAAAGCGTCCCTCTATATCGCCTCCGGAAATGTCAAGGTGTGGCCCGAAGCGCCGGTCGATGCTTTGTTGAGTAACCTGCGGCAAACGGCGGACGGTATCCAGCGTATTTTCCAACCGCAACCGGCGGACATGCAGAATTACGGCGTCGGCTGGCAAGGGTCCGCGCCCGGAGATAATTATCCGGTCAATTACAAGTATGCTGCAAACGCGCAGATCCTGGTGGAGCTCACCGGCCAGGCGGTGGTGCCGGCGCTTATCGGCGCGACCGGGGCGGCCGACACCGGAATGCGGCCCGATTACGTGGAAATTACCGTCGAGGGCTACAACCTGGACGAAGGGGCGGCCGCATGAGCATCATGCGTAAACTACCGCGCGGCGCGATCGTGCTCCCGGCGACCGTGGAAATAACCGCGGCGTATGTCGCCGGTGTATTCGATTTTTCTAAACCGGTGAACCCGCAAACCCTCGCGCCCCTTACCGGGCCGATCCTCCTGTGCAAAATTTTATCGGGCAACCTGTATATCTTCGATTCGGTCACGTTCGCGTGCAACGTAAACGAGCTTGACTATGAGGACGCGATCCTGACGGTCCCTACGGTGCAGGTGAGCACGAAACAGAACAACGTCGCGCTCTTCCAGGGCGCGCTCTCGTTGCCGAGCTACGCCGACGGCGCAAGCTACGGCTTTGAGTTCCAGGCGAAAAGCGGATCCGGCGCGAATCCTGACTACCTTGCCGTGTCCATGACCGGGCAACTCGAAACCACGCCAGATTTGATCGGCATCCCGGCGATTACGGCCTCGTTCTCGTTTATCGGCTATGAGATAACGGACCAGGCGGCGATAAAGAAGTTCCTGGAGGATGCATGAGCCTCGGAACCCGATTGATTAGGGAGTATTTAGTTGCGAACACCGGCCAGTCGCCGTATTTTACCCTGCCATCTTCTCCGGGAAGTTTTGTTAATATTCTCGAACCGCACCTGGGGGGATCCGCCGGCACGAATAAGCCGAACATAGGGCTTTTCCCCGCTATTCAAGGGAAGTATTTCCAGGCAAATGATTGTGTCCACATCATCGGCTACGGGCTTTACTTACCGTATAATTTCCAGCTTGCGGATTTGGTGCAAACGGGGCAGCAGGAATCCAGTGGCTATCTTTACGGGCAAAGCGTCCCGGCTCTGTACCTTGCGCCGATGAATTTTAATACCGGGGGATTCGTTCAGATCATGGATCTCTACGGCTTCCCGATCATGCGCGAAAACGTCTACTATCAATGCGATCTTTTCATAAATCGCCAAGTCTTAGGGAATATCGGCGGTCCGTTTTTTATCCAGGCCACGATGAATATCGCTAACCAGCCAGGGAACAATGTTATCGTCGGGGCGATTGACACTTTTAATTGTCCGGCGGCGCTTGCCAATGCTACCTACCAGGCAAGGCCATTTATAGAGATTGAGCATTCGTTTAGCATGGGAGCACCATAAATGTCCGGTCCGCTTGATTACCCGCGTAAAATAGGACCAACTGACGGATTCCCCCCTGCAGGCGGCGGTGGCGGCGGGGTAACGTCCGTAAACGGGGAGACCGGCGCGGTAGTTTTGCAGATTACGCCCCCTTGGAACCAGATTGACTTAACACCGTTGGCGGGCCTCATATCGCTTGCCTCGCTCGACCTTTCTGCACAGACAGGGGTTTCCGGCGTGATCGCCGGGATCCTTGCCGCGTCCGGCGAAACCCTTGCGCCGAACGGCTATTTCCAGTTTAATGGCGCGGGGCCGTTCAAGGATACGACGGACAACGTTCTCCGATCGGCGGGGTGTCCGATGGTCGGCGGTACGGGAGGCGTTGCGCTTGTTTTAACTATCCAGAATAATTCATTAGCCATTACGGCAAAGACGCAAACCAATGCATATAATGCCGGGACCATTACTGTCCAGCAGGCCGGATCAGCGGGAATTTATGTTGACGCGGACGGCAATATTGTTATTTCGATGACCGGGGTATCGGATAACGGAACGAACATAGCAGCCTATCCGATAACGGGACCTGGGGCGGGAATTTATACGTTCGCCCCGGGAACATATTCAGGGAACACTATACGTATATTTTCGACGACTGCCTTTACCGATACTGCCCCCATGAATGCCAATTTCGTCCCCGGGGTGATGCCAACGGGTCAAACCGTTGCGGACGGCGCGGTTTGCCAACTCAACAGTGAGGGAACCGCAATAAACTATATCATGACGCCGGTCAACGGCTCGACGGTAATCGCCTACAGCGCCTTGCAACAGGCGGTGGGCGCAACGTCGATCGTCATTCCCAACGCCGGGACGTCCACCCCGACCGACACCTATTTCCGGTCGGCGATCTGGGACAACCAGTACATCGTCGAATTTAACTATACCCTGCTTGCGGTGAACCAATCGGCCGCGCTCGACACGATAACCGACCCGAACGGACCGGGCGCTGCGGTCGTGCAGGCGTGCGTCAGCGGTCCGATGTTTACACACCAGAATTTGAGCGGGGTTTCCCGGATGATCCTCGGCATGGTCGTTGTCGGCTCGGCCTGGGACCAGGCGAACAACGTTCTTGCTTATGGCCTGCCAAACCAGGCGACCAGCGGGCCGGGTTTTCTTTCGGCCTTTACGGTATTCGGCGCGGAAACGCCGATCATGGTCCAGGGATCCGCGGCGATGGGCATGGTTACGTTGACTTAAAAAAATGTTGCGCGAACGTGTAACATTTATTATCTTATAACCATCTAACCTTGCAACAGGAGGTACGTGCATGCATCCCACGAACCGCGAAATCCTTACCGAATACCGTAAAGGCCGACCTATCGTCCGCGCCGGCATCTCGACGCGGGAGTATCCGCACATTTTTGACCCGTCTCACTCATCAAATTGGAGAATCAACGACGCCGAAAAAAGCATTGGCTATCGTTACGATCGTCTCTTTTTAAAAACGCTGGCCGGGCTGCGCGACCTTGCTGTAGCCGATGTCCGGCCGCTCGTTACCCAGGAAAAATATTCAAGCTGTGTCGGCCGGAATAAGTGCGTCTACGGGCCGAATCCCTACACGGTGAGGTGGAAACCCGATTACGATTACTATCTCTCCCTCGATGACGATATTTATTTGCAGCCGGGACAGTTTCTGGAAATGCTCGATTGCGCCGACGCTCATCCCGGCGCATGCGTTACCGCGCTCTATCGGGACGCGAACGGTCCCGAAGGCGTCGAACAATACTGCCTTGGCGACTTTTTCCTTGGCGAACCGGTATGCTTTACCGATAAGATAATCGTTGAGGACGTCGGCCGTTACGAATTTGCCGGTCTGGGCGCGATGCTCATCCCGGCAAGCGTACTGTATGGGATCCCCTTTCCAGTTTTCCGTACTGGGCGGTTTCCCGTGTACCGGCCAGATCCGGAGGATCCGCGTATGACGAAAGAGTACTGGTTTGAAAGCCAGGATGATGTCGCGTTTTCGCAGATGCTCCTGAAGCTGGAAATCCCCTTGCTTTTAAAAGGCTTCGCGCAGCATCGGGACATGCTTCCCGGCGATGCGGTGCTGGAATATTTGACAAACCATTAACCAGGAGGAGCTATGTATCATGCATCCGTACAAATTCCGCCGCACGCAGCGATGAGCATCCCGCATTATATCGGTATCGCTGCCGGCTGGGGAGTAGTTCTAATCGTCGCATTTTTTATAATTTTTTTGTGGCTCTGCATTCGCGTCATTACCCAGAGCAACCGGATAAACGATTTGATCGCAACAATCGGCCGCATCGAGCGGGAAAAAACGACGATTTACGAAACCACGAAAGGCGATCGGTTTTATGGCCGGCCGGAAAATCGGGATTTTCTCCGCGAACGGGGAGCACAGCGCGTGCGCAGCATGTTAAATTCTTTCAGGGATCCGGGGAGGCAACATGGCAATTCTAACGCCTGAGCAAAAACAACTATTATGCACCGTTGCAATATCGCTTGGTCTTTCGCCGGACGCCCTCGCCGCGCAAATCGCCGCGGAAAGCAGTTGGAACCCGCAGGCGGTGAACCGGATAACCGGGGACGCCGGGCTTATCCAGATCGATGACACGAACGCCCGTGCACTCGGTTTTGCCGGATCGGCGGATATGGTCGCCAAATGCCCTACAATCGAGGCACAGCTTCAGGGTCCAGTAATGGGGTATCTTAAGCCGTTCATGCCGTACGGGGGCGCGCAGAGCTTGAATATGGCGATTTTTGCGCCGGCATACCGCAACGCAGATCCCTCGACGGTGTTCCCTGACTACATCCGGTCAGTGAATCCCGGCATAAACTGCGTGCAGGACTACGTAAATTTTGTTGCCGCGCACATGCCGGCGAACTTCTGGGGACTGTAACAGGTTCCCCGTTATAATAACGCTTTAACCGTTATAAAAACGGTTAAGCCGTTAGAAAGATGAACGCTGTATGATTACCAACACGCAAACGACCATCCTGAACCAGGTAGCCGCACGGCTCGGGATTCCTCCCGCCTGGCTCTATGCTGTGATCCAGACAGAGAGCTCATGGGATCCGGCGGCAACCAATGCCGGACATTGCGGGCTTATCCAATTCGGCGACGATGCCGCGCAGGCGATCGGCTACAACTCCGCGGCGGACCTCGTGTCACAAAACGGCACGATCGAGGCGCAGCTGCAAGGCCCGGTTTTGGCCTATTACTCCACGCCGCCAAACGAGGCGCCGTTCCAATCGTTTTTTGACTTCTGCCTTGCGACCGTGCTCCCGTCCTATCGGGGATCGGTGCCATCGACGCCCTGGCCGGCGTCGGTCGCACAGGGCGGGTATCAAACGCTTGCGGATTACTCGTCGGACGTCGCGCGCAATATGCCGGGCATAACCGTAGGGCAGGCCATCGCGGCGGCGACTATTGCGGCCGGCGTTATTGCGGTTTTAATCGGCGCGCGAAATAACCATTAACCCTGCGGGAGGAGTATGTACACGGATCCGGATTGCTCGAAAGACTGCACGCGCTGTTCCATGCGCTGCAAAAGCCGGCGGGATGCGCATAAAAAATATTGGGTTATTACCGAAAAGCTGAAGGTTCCGGCGGTCCAGCTTAACCTTTTCGCCGACAAAATAAACGACGAATATCACGAACAGCCCGGCCGCATGAAGGCAAACGTGATGACCTACTCGGAGTTCAAAAAAAGGAACTATCCCAATGCATGAGACTCCCCTGATGGATGACCCGACGCTTGCTTTCAACGTCCGGGAGGGCGACGATACCCTTGTCGATTTTCCCGAACTGCAGGAGTTTGTTGACGGTTTGGGCTTTGTCACTCCCAAAAACCCGTGGCATGCCTACCTGCACCGCGTTATCGACAAGGACACGAAGCCGAAGTTCCTGAAGAGCTATACATCGGAATTTCCTCTCCTTGACGATATTGCCGAGATCTGGGGAACCGGGACATACCAGCTGACGGTCGAGGCGAAGAAGCGCAACAGCGTGACCGGGGACAAACGCCAGAAAAAAGTGTATACGTTCGAAGTCGATGGCACGTATTGGGAGCACATGCGCGAAAAGGAGGCCATCGAATCCGAGCCGAGCGGATCCGCGCCGGCGATCGATACGCTTACCGTCGCCATGAATTTGACAAAACAGATTCACGATATGACGGTTGACCTCTGGCGGCAAACGATCGGCAACAATGCGGCCGTGCAGACGTCGCCGATAAAACAATTTCGCGAGGTATTGGGAATGGCGCAGGAGGTGAATGACCTTATGGGCGGTACCGACGAAAGGATTGCCGACGCCCCGGACGGAACGGCGGTTTATAAGATGCAGCCGGGGCCGCGATCGATCCCGGCGCCAGGCCCGGCTATCCCGTCCTGGTTGAAGGCGATCATAACGCAGATCGAACCCTTTGTCCCTACCATTACGGCGGCGCTGAAGCTGCCGCCGGCGATAAGCAAATTGGCGATAGAGCCAATGATCGCCCTCATTAAGAGCCAGCCGGATTTCCAGAAGGTTTCCGGGGATCCGGCGGCAACGCAGGTATTCATAAATTGGGCGGTGTCGCAATTCGGGCGGGACGAAGCAAAGCGGCTATTCAAGGAGGCGTTCGGGATCGATCTCGTTGAGGCAAAGGCTTAACCAGGAGGCACTATGACGGGCGCAATCGTTGCGAGTTACATCGGCGTTTTCATCATCGGCGTCGTTATCCGGCCGCTGCTCGTTAAGTTTGCGAGCACGGAACTTGATGACATCAAGAAGGACTACAACGCGAAAATCGACAAGCTGACGGCGGACGTTGAAAAGCTGAAAATAAAATGAAAAAGATTGTTTACACCGTGGCGATCGGCGGGCTTCCGTGGTTTAAATACACCCTGCCAACGATCGAGGCTTACGCCGATCGTATCGGCGCCAAGTTCTGGCGCGCAGGCACGCCGACCGTTTTCCCGGATAAACCGTACCTGGCGAACTTCGAAAAACTTTTATTTTTTCAACCGTTTTTTGGGGAACAGTTTGACAGGATCTGCATTATCGACGCCGACTGTCTCATCCGCAACGATTGCCCGGACCTCTTCGAGGTGGTCCCGGAGAACGAAATCGGCATGTTGAACGAGCTTGAATATTCCCCCGCGAACAAAGAAGAGTTCGCCGCGAAGATCATGCGTTGTCAGAAATTCTACGGGCTGACGCCGGCCAAACCGGATTTCACGCACTTCGGCTACTACAATACCGGCGTCATGGTTATACCGCAAAGCAAGCGTAGTTATTTCCTCCCGCCGGTCCGCCCGCTCCCCTTCCCGTGTTACGACCAGGACGTTATAAATATGCGCCTGCGGATGCAAACCCCCGGCGAATTCATCGGCTTTCCCGCGATGTTCGACCTTGCCGATCGCCTCAACCGCATGGCCTGGCCGGGCTTCGTGGCAACGTGCCCCTGGGAGGACGCCTACATCCGCCACTATGCCGCAATAAGCGACGTCGGCCGCATAGTCGCCATGGAAAAGGATCTTACGGAGTGGCGGGAAAGGGGTTTGGCGTGATGAAAAGAGAGAATCGACTTTTGACCGACATCCAGCTTGATTGTCTTGTTATAATGTGCAGGCCATCTGCGCTGAAACAACTCCAAAAAATTTATAAACGGGATCTACATAAGATGGATCCCTATGTACGAGAAAATCGCCGGGCGCTTATGAAACGGCTCCTCATCACTTATGGGATAGGATAGTATGGCGGACATCATCAGCGACTTGACGGCGGGGGCGGCGGCCGGGCTGTTTACCGGCATCGGGAATTTTGTAACGAGCGTCCGGACCGCGATCACGGGCAAGGCCGTCCTTACCGACGCCGAACAGACCGCCCTCCTGCAGCAGGCCGCGCAGATCGAAGCGGCCGCCAACCAGGCCAACGTGCAATTGCAGCTTGCGCAGGCGAATATCAACGCGGTTGACGCCTCCAGCAAGTTTAAGTTCCAGGCCTACGCGCGGCCGGCGGCGATCTGGGTATGCGTTCTGGGACTGTTTTATAGCTTCCTCGTACAACCGCTGTTTCCGTGGCTTTTACGGACGGTATGCGTTTTGACCAAACGGACGGACCTGCTGACGCTCATCCCGGCGCTCCCTCCAATCGATACCGTTGCGATAAACACCTTATTATTCGGGCTTCTGGGCCTTACTGCGGGGCACGTCATCGAAAACGTTACGGCGAACAACGCGGGGGCGGCCAAGTGAATGTTTGTAAGTTCCATAGCGACCATGACCGGGTATTGACAGAGCACGATGTTAAAGTTAAGCGTTCCGAAAAAGACATTCAGCATCTTTACTCACTGCAAGGCAAAACGCTGTGGATGGCTATCAGTGCGCTTGCGGGCGTTCTCCTTGCTATGATAACCGTGATCGGCGATCATATCCTGAGCCATTAAGTTTGCAGTTTTCTTAAAATGTGCGTTCTGCACATTCACAACCTCCCGATTTTTTAATAAACGAAAGTTTAGTTTTTAAGCAGAT
>Ga0181518_10004198_pt1 | contig 12960 bp, 11 predicted proteins | sample PEATcosm2014_Bin_28_FD_119751 | JGI IMG/M metagenome (GOLD analysis project Ga0181518, IMG submission 119751) | Peatland microbial communities from MTU Mesocosm Facility, Houghton, MI, USA - PEATcosm2014_Bin01_60_metaG | ecosystem: Environmental > Terrestrial > Soil > Wetlands > Peat | place... | reverse complement strand
CGGTTGAAGCATCACCAGATTGGGATGCTCTGGGGAAAGCATCCCGCTCCGCAGAATCGCCGGCGGCACCCGGGTGGTCTTGCCCGCCCCCGGCTCGGCGACGATGATCAGCGATCTGGAGTCCCGCAATCGCCGGACAATTTCCGGCAGATGTGAATCGATCGGCAGGGGGGTCATCGACGGGGGATTGTAAGGGTCCGCACCGGTGTCCGTAAATTCTGCGATTTTCGAGCCTTCTCATAGCGAGGGGAAAAAAGCGAATGGAGCATCACTTCAGACGTTCGGGATTCAGCCCGGCCAACTCCTTCACCACAAACCGTCCGTCCTTGCGAATGAGCTTTCCGTCGAACCACATCTCGCCGCCGCCGACTTCCGGGGTTTGACGCATGACCAAATCCCAGTGGATGGCGCTTTTGTTGCCGTTGCTGGCGTCGTCGTAACAGGCGCCGGGGGTGAAATGGATGCTGCCGGCGATCTTTTCGTCGAAGAGGATGTCCTTCATCGGCTTGACGACGTGGGGATTGAAGCCGACGGCAAATTCGCCGACGTATCTCGCGCCGGGGTCGGTGTCGAAAACTTCGTTGAGCTTTTTCGTGTCGGTGCTGGAGGCCTCGACGATTTTGCCGTTGCGGAAGACCAGGCGAACGTCGTTGTGCGTGACGCCGCGGTAGATCGTGGGACAGTTGTAATGGATGACGCCGTTGGCGCTGGTTTTGACCGGGGCGGTGAAGACCTCGCCGTCGGGGATGTTCACGCGGCCATCGCAACAGATGGCGGGGATGTTTTTGATACTGAAGGCCAGATCGGTGTCGGCCGGGCCTTTGAGCCGGACGACGTCGGTCCGCTCCATCAGCTTCTTCAGCGGCTGCATGGCGCGGCTCATTTTCGCGTAGTCCAGCGTGCAGACGTTGAAATAAAAATCCTCGAACGCCTCGGTGCTCATCTCGGCCATCTGGGCCATCGACGGCGTAGGCCAGCGCAGGACGCACCAGCGGGTCTTTTTGATCCGCACGTCGCGATGGACTTTTTCCCAGACCGTGGATTCGTACAACTTTTGCTTGTCGGCCGAGACGTCCGAAAGTTCGGAAACGTTGGGGCTGCCGCGGGCGCCGATGTAACACTGAACGTTCTGCATCTGGAGTTTCTCGACGCGGGCGATGAGGTCCCATTGCTCCTTGCGGCCGATTTGCATGAGGGCGCGGTTGATCTGGTTGCTCTTGAGCATGACCAGCGGATGGCCGCCGGCCTGGGCGGCATGGCGGATGAGGGCGGCACTGAATTCGTGCGGCACGTCGATCGCCTCGACGAGGATTTTCTCGCCCTTCTTCAGGGCGCAGGAGTAATTCACCAGCATTTTGGCCAGCTTATCTATGCGGGGGTCGAGCATGAGCCGATATATATCGCGGAAAATGTCATTTGTCATTGGTCACTTGTCATTGGTGTCGCCAGTTCCGAGTTGTCTTACCAATGACAAATGACCAATGACAAATGACAATTTAGCATGATGCAGCGCCCCGCGCAATCTGACAGCCATTTGCCGCACCTGGACGGGATGCGGGCGGTGCTGGCGTTGTACGTGGCGGTGCACCACTGCTATCTGTCGATCTGGCCGATCGACCGCGGCGCGGGATTGCCTGGGGCGGCGGTGGGGAGGGTGGTGAACTGGCTGCTGTTCGGGCGGCTGGCGGTGGCGGGGTTCATCGCGGTTTCCGGGTATTGCCTGATGCTGCCGGTGGCCCGCGGCGACGGAATCCTCCGCGGGGGGGCCAAACGGTTTTATCTCAAGCGGGCGCGGCGAATCCTCCCGACCTTCTACGCCGCCGTCGTTTTCTGCGCCATCGTCGGCGCCACCCTGGCGCGCCATCTCACGGGCACCGTTTGGGATGCGACGCTTCCCGTCACTTGGCGCGCCATCGCCGTGAACTTTCTGATGGTCCAGAACCTCTTTGAGCGGCATCAGATCAACTACGCATTCTGGTCGATCGCATTGGAATTTCAAATTTATTTCTGTTTCCCGCTGCTGGTGATCCTGTTCCGCCGCAGCCCGAGCTGGACGACGCTGGCAATGGTCATTATGACTCCGGTAGCGCGGCATTTCCTCGCCTATAAGATTTTCTCGCACCTGTGGATTCACAATCTGGCGATTCACTACCTGGGGATTTTCACGTTGGGGATGTTCGCCGCGACGGTGACGTATCGGCCGGCGCCGTGGCCGTGGAAGGATCCGAAGACCGTCAGACGCCTGGCGGTGCTGGCAACCGCGGTTTTCATCGGGCTTTGCTATTACTGGGGCGGCGTCGACACGCCGGCCCTGCCCAGCGAAATGCTCGCCGGCGCCGTGCTGGCGACGTGGCTCATCGTCTGGGGCGCACCCGGCGGAATCACCAAATCAATCCTGCAATGGGGGCCGCTCTATTTGGTCGGCACCTTCAGCTACAGCCTCTATCTGTTGCACGCCCCCGTGATCCAGATCGTCTGGCAACTGGTGATTCATCCGCTGCACCTGAGCGGCTTGGCCGGATTCGTGGCTTTGCTGGCAATTGCGATACCGGCTTGCATCGGGATCGCGTGGCTATTTTTCCTGATCTTCGAGCGCCCGTTCATGAGTTCGCGGCAAAAGCGCGCGGTTCACGAAGCCGAGGCCGCGCTGGCGTTGGCCGATCGTTCGACGGCGCAATCGGCGGCTTGAAGGAAACGCGCGCCCACGATAACATCGGATAGCGTCGAAGAAACGCGGGCGATTAGCTCAGTTGGCCAGAGCGTACGGATCACACCCGTAAGGTCACAGGTTCGAGCCCTGTATCGCCCACTTGATGTAAAACCTGCCGAATCGGAACGGAGCTGCAATCGAACGCCTACGGCAGCGGCAGGTCCCGCAAATCGTACTCCGCGTCAATCTCTTGCGCACTCGCCGTCCCTTCCAAAACAAGTTTCGCCGGCGAACTGCTGACCCCATCGGCGCGCCCGACGTTCACGTAAATCGACATTTCTTTCGGCCCCCAGCCCCAGCCATTGCCTCCCGGGTTCTGGCCCCAGACATTGCCTCGTGAATCCAGCACGCGAGCGTGCAGACCTTGAAACAGAATTCCCCGGCGGCTCCACTGCTCATCGTTTTCGTCGCTGCGCTTTGTCAACGTGAATGAAATCTGCACCATCTGATCGCTCACGTTGCCCTTGTTGACCTTGATGCTTCCCACGTCTCCCAGTTCGCACGACGAACCCGTCTTCGCCACGCTCGGCAGATTGTCGATCTCCGCGTGATCCGTTTTCCCGGCTGCCCACAGACGGAGTATTCCCTGAAGATGCGTGATCTTCCGCCCGGCCGATGGCGGGGCATTCAGCGGTACGCTGAACTGCGACTGAAATCCCCCCTGGGGACCGTTCATTCTCAGGTCCCGATACCTGCCGAACATCTGCCCATTGGCCGCCGGGACCGCCGGAACCAGCGACAGCCCATTGTCATCCTGCGCCGCGCTCGGCGTGCTCACCGGATCGGTGAACAGCACATTTAATCGCGGCTCCCACATCACCGACACGCTGATATTGCACGAATCCCGCTGACCAACCGGCGCCGTCAGGCGATTCTGATGATCGATCTGCTGGAATAACGCCATCACCGGCCCGTTGATGATTCGGCGTCCCGGTTGACTGCTCCCCACCATCACCATTACCTGCGGCGGATTGTTCCATGCCATTTCCAATGTCGCATGCGCCTGGTCGCAAACCTCCCCCAGCACGTTCCAGAATGGTTGACGATCCGCATCGATGGTGATGGTTGAATCGCTCTGTCGGCCGTTGGTCGTGACCGGCATCCCCGCTTGCTCGGCGATCTGCCTCACGACTTCCGTCAGCGATGCCGCTTTCGCGTGCACCGTGACCAGCGTTGGTCCAATGTTCTGCGGCGCGGCATCGTCCGCCGCCAAAACCGCCGGCCAAACCCCGCTCGCCGCGCTCATCGCCAGAATCCATCGAATTCCTTTTTTCATGGCGGCATCTCACGGAAGCGGCAGATTCTCGAAATGCACTGGAACGTCCACAACCTCAAATTCCGTCGGAATGTCCACCCGCAGCGTCGCGGGACGGGGCGGTGTTTCATTGCCGCTATACATTTGTTGTATCCACATATAGTCGCACGTCGCCGACGGCCCGTAGCCTGAAGAGTTCATCGGATGCCCCGCCGGCAGGGGGGTTCCGCTGGCATCCAAAAGCACCGGATGCAAATTCGCCAGCGCCCGCGCCTGGCGCGCCCATTGCACGTCGTCCATGTTGCCGCGTTGCAGCGTAACGGCGCAATGAATCTGCTGGGGAAAGTTCAGTTGCCAGGGGCCGATCGTCAGGTCCAATCCCCCGACGGTTTCTTTCATCTCGGGAGCATCCGCGCCGATGGGCAACTCGATCCGTTGGGCCGATGTCTGCACCAGAAACCTCTCGATACCCGACAGCCGCGCGATCGTTCGCCCACAGTCCTTCGGGCAGGTCAGCGTGGCCGAAATCGAACCGTTGGCATCGCCCCAGGATTCGTTCGCCGCCTGCGACCATCCCGTCAATTCATTACGCTTGTCATCGACCGCTTCCGTCACCTTGAGCTGCGATGATTGCCCCGCAAGGACCACCCTGGGTTCGTGCTCCACGCCGATGGTGACGTTTACCGTCCCGCCCGCGTCGGCTCCGGGATTCAATTCCGCCGTGTGATCCACCTGCGTCACTTCAAATCCAAACGGCCCGCTGACAATCCACGGCCCCATGGCCTCATCCGGCGCCTGAATCTGCAAAATCATCAGCCGATCCGCGGGATCCGCCAGCGTTGGGATGTCCCAGTTCCATCCCATGTTCGTATTCCCCGTAAGCCCGACCTTGCAGCAAAGCTCATTCAAAACCTCGATCATCGGTTTGCCGTCCGCGTCGAGACTGGTCGATGGAAACTCCGCCCGCTGCCATGCCCCCCGCGGAAGCACCGCCATCTTGATCCCCGCCGCGCGCGCCAGTGCCGCCAGCGCCGTTCGCGCCGGAAGATTCACCACGTGGATCGACACCGGCGTCGAAGCCAGGTTGACCCCCGCCGCCGGCTGGGTTGTCCGGGTCGAGGCCGATTCCACGGTCGGCGCCGCCAGCAAATCTCCGGTCCGATCCTCCCACCGACCATGCGGCCGATTTCCCGAGCCCGCCTGGCCCCAGAAATCAACCAGATATTTCCGCTTCTCTTCGATGCTCGGCGCCGGAGTGCGGTCAGCGGCCACAGTCGCCGGGAAAATCCCCGCCCCCGGATCCGCCGGCGTCACGTTCGATGCGGGCCCGACCTCCACGGCAACCGGATTCGTCGCCGGCTGTGCCGTGTCATCGCGCAAAACATAAACCAGCGCCAATCCCATGCCCCACAAAAGGCTGAGAAGAACCGCCACCACGATGATGCCGCGCTCAATGCCGCTCATGGCTTCGCCTATTGCACACCGCCCGCCGCAATTCCAAAGGCCTTATCGAACGCATCCCGATCTCCCGCCGTCCACGCGCAAAGCGCCCACCGCCAGTTGGCGAGCAGTTTTGGATCCGCTCCCGCCGCGGCCGCCGCGACATACGCCGCGGTTCGCGCCCGAATGCAAATCGCCGAATACCCCTCGCGCCCAACCGCGGCGTCCAGCGACGTCCACAACCTCGCCGCCGCCCCAATCGCCCCGTCCGCCCGGGTGAAATCCCCCGCGGTCGGTGGCTGCGGCCAGATGAATTGCCCACCCGTATCGACGCCGCCTGGCACATCAAGCCGGTCGATGAAAACCCCCTGCACTTTGGCGGCCATGCTGTGGTTCCGGCCGATCTTGATCCAGTACGTCCCCTGGCCGCGGATCAAGAACTGTTTGTAAACCCCGCACCAGAATCGGGGCGTGTACGACCAGCAAACCGTCGGCGCCAACTCCGCGTCAATCGTGTCCTGCGGTTGCAGCCGTCCGTTCATCGACGATTCATTGACGTCAATGACCGGATCATCCGCCGGCTGCGTCGCGGCGCTCGCCATGCCGATGGGTGGTTTGCCTTCCAGCGGATACTCGCGCAACCAGTTGTTTCCGCTGTGTCCATCGAAATTTCGGAAATAGAGGCTGACGCGATGGATACCCGCGGGCACGGTGATCTTCAGAAAAATGTCCGGACCCTCCTGCGTCAACGGATGCATCTGCGAGCTATAGGATTCATCGTTCTGCTCGCAGAAAATGCGCGTTTTGTCGATTGGATTGAGCAATCCACGGCGGCGGTTGGGGTCCTTGTCTCCACTCACCCAGTAATATCGCATGAACGCCTTGCGATAGGGTCCCGTTGTGGCCTCCACCGAGTATCCAGCGCTATCACGGAACGAACGATACCCCATCAGACGGGCCGTCGCGCTCCCGTAATGTCCCACCCAATCTCCGAGCGTTTCCCAATCATCCCCAAGAAATTCCACGCCAATCTTCCCGGGCGGCAGCCCCTCGACCTGGCGACGAAGCGATTCAAGCGTGTCGAGCGACGGTGCCGCGCTGGGGGTGGGAAACTGGTCCGCCGAGATCGCCGGCTTAACCGCCAACGCCGGCCGCGAAGTCGCGCCGCCCTGAAACACGTACCCGCATTGGATTGTCCCGCCGCCGTAGGTCCCGATCATGCACCCTTGTCCCGCCAGCGGAACAATCGCCGTCACCTTCGTTTTGCGGGCATGGTTCGCCACCGGTCCAGACGGCGCAAGTCCCTCATATCCGGACGAGCGAAATCCCACCCACAAAACCCCCGCTGTGTCCTCGGCGAGCGACGTGATCCAGTCCTCTTTGAGTGGCGATGCCCCCGGCGCCAGAAGATCGGCCCCAGTTCCCATATAGCGCCCGCGCGCCAGCAGCCGCCAATTCGCCCCGCGAACGTAGGTCCACGTCGCACCGTGGTCGACGCTGCGCGCCAGGCCTCGCGTTGTCCCCGCGTACACAATATCCCCGCGCGTCACCAGAATCGCAGTAACGATCCGACTCGGCAGGCCCGCGCCATCCGGTATTCCCGGCATATCCTCCGGCCCCGGCACGCTCGTCCAATTGACATACTTCTCCGACGCCCTGGCGAATGCCAATCCGATTCCCGGCAACGCCACGTAAATATTCCCCGCCGAGTCGAACGCAATCCCGCTTGCCTGGTCCGCGGGCAATCCACTGGTGCGATCAAATGTCGTCCAGCTATCATCCTTCAACGAATACCGCGTAAGCCCCGTCTCGGTGCCAAGCCATACATCGCCATCGACCGGACAATTGGCGATGCAAAACACGTGCGATCCGCCGGGACCCTGGAACCGATCGTAGTTCCGCCACTTCTCCCCATTGTAAATGGAAACGCCGTGCGCGCCGTGTCCCACCCAGACCCGCCCGAGGCAATCGCACGCCAGGGCACATCCATCGTCATCTCCCAACCCCTGCTCCACGGTAAACTGATGCCATGCGCCGGCCCGGCATACCCATACGCCCTGTCCCTCACTTCCAAGCCAGGCGTTTCCCTGAGCATCGGCCGCGCCGCTGACAATAAATTGTGGCCCGCCGCGTACGGCATTGTCATCACCGGAAGCCCCGCGCAGCGCCGTCCCGGCGGAACTCGCCCCATGTCCTGCCGGAGCCGAAGCAATCGCTCCGCCCGCTTCAGAACGAGGATTCAGCACCCACCACGTCGCGCCCGATAGCACGCCGATGTCAATCAACAACAGCACAAGCAGAATGAGGTACCGCCGGGCTCGTTCCCGCATTCACACCTCTTCTTCCCGCAAGAATTGACGTTAGGACGATACTCATCTCCTCGAACGCCCGCAAGACGCCGCACGGCGACCACGCCGCACGGCGACCATCGGCTTTGGACGGGACCGCCAGCGGCGTGGCCGGAGCCTTTTTTTCGATTCGGCGCTTGCGTCGAGGCCGCTTTTTGCGTGTACTGGAGTTCGCTCCAAACGCCTCCTCGCTTGGGTGGACCGTGGGTGGTGATAACGCTTCGAATACCACGGAATCCAGGCGTTTAGAGGCTTTCTTTTTCTCGCGCAGGCGCGGCGGCGAAAATCAGGCATGAATGAGGAATATGAGCGAGAGTGCCAACAACTCGACGACACGGCGCCAAGGTTCGCAACGTGGCAAAACCGCACCGGCAAGCGATGCCTCCGCACCGCCGTCCGCTGCGGCGTCACCCCCCGCACGACCCGCGCCGATTAATTCCCTCGGCAGCTTGGGTTATTTCGGCCCGGGCGCCGTCAATCTGGACCATTTCCTCGGCGGGATGCCTATAGAATTGCCGCCGCTTCCGCCGAGCCCCGACGGTTTCAAAGAAATTCACGGCGATCTGAAGAGGACTTCGCCTTGGCCGTTTTCGACGCACCCGTTGCCGCCACGCGATTTGCTGCCTCCGCCGGCGCCGGCGGAGCCGCCGTCCCTCTCGCCGTTTCTGCCGATCAAACCCGCGCCGCCCGAGCCTGCGGCGGCGGTCGCGAAAGAGGCCCCGCCAGCGCCCGCTGAGCCGTTGTCCCCGTCGCCATCGGCGCCGATCGAACCCGCGCCGCCGGAGCCCACGATATCCGTCGAAACAAAATCCCCGCCGCCACCGCCCAAGATCACGGCGATTCCACGCAACGCGGTCTTAAGGTCGGCGTCCCAAGTGCGTCGAAAATCCCTCCCGTCCACCACGCGTACCTATGAGAGTCCCCTGGACGACGGCCGAGCCGGAAATACTCGCGCGATCAATCCCGCCGCTGACGCTGACCTGGCCCATCCCCCCGCGGCATCCGACGGCTTAGCGGTTCCCTCGGTCCGTCACACCGATGTCTTCTCCAATTTCGACGCGGCCCCGATGAACGATGCCGCATTCGGCGGATTGCCGCTCAACCGGTCGGACGATTTTATCCTTCCCGAAAGCCCCGGGGCCGCCGAGAGGCTGGCCGACGGTGCGGAACGCGATTTTGCCGACGACGAGTTCTGGAACCGCACCGATGAAGAGGATGACGGGGAGAGAACCAACCCGGTCGATCCGCCGAACCCCATCCCCGACCGGGGAGATGCGGGCGAAATAGCGGACCGGGATACCTCGTTCAATCAATAATGCTCCATTGCAAATACGGCTTGGAGAGGTTGCTGATCGAATCTGTCGGCCGCTCCTCAAGCAACTTCTGATTCGGGCTTGAAAGAGCGAAATCAACGTCAATCTTGATGTTGGGACAACGTCGATAGACAAATGTCCGATGCGCGGCAGTTGAGAGGCCACCCTCGATGGTGAAAACTTTCAGTAGCTCCGCGCGCGTCATTCCGGGCTTAACGCTCCGACATTCGGCAAGGATGGCGGCAACGTGCCTGGTCAGGTCTTTGTCAATATCGGTACAACCGCAGGATGGCGCAGATGACCCGGCGGAGGGCGCCGTGGCGCAACCAGTCGGGAAAAGGCTCAAAACGAACGCGATGCAGAGGATGATTTGGGGTTTCATGGTTCGTTCGATTGTCCCTAAAACTCTCATCAAGAGCCAAGCGAGGGTAAGGAAATACTCGCCATGGCGTTGGCAAACGGCCGCGCAGCGGTGCAACAGCAACGGTTGGGCCTATCGCTCCGTAGCGGCGAGGGCAATTCCGGAAGGACCGGATGGTCCACGAGCGCTCGGCTCGGTGGCCGCCGGCGGAAGGTGCGATACGATCACCTGCATCACGAGCTTGGCCGTCGGTTCCGAGCCGAATAACCCCACGTTTACGCGGCACCAGCAGAGCATGGGCGAACGCCGCTCGACGGTGATTATTATTTCTGATTTGCGATCATCCTGAAACACGAAATCCCACCTCTGTCTGGCCCCGCTCCTCTGGCAGTCCTGGACGATGTGGAGTTGAAGATCGGCCGCGGCCCGGCGGACGGCCCGGCGGCAATCGCCGGCGTCGGCCCGGAATGCCGAGTCCAGCTTACCGGCCGAATACACCTCCGTCCCGGTGGAAACGGCCGTGCCGGCGATGCCGAAAACCGCGCCGAGCGTGGCGATCGGAAGAAGCTCACAACCTCCGCACGCCAGCAGAAAGCTCGCGCTCAGCCCGATTAGCAAAAGCCGTCGAACCCGAGGTCTTTTGATTTTGTCTGATCCCTTGGCCATGCTGAGAAGCATTATATGAGACATGGCCATTGGCATGGAGATGGACTGCCGAATAGTAAAAGCGGGCGAAACCCGGAGCCCTCAAGGTAGATGCGGTCTGCGTAGCGGATAGGTAGGATTGTAGCCAGCGCCGTTTATCAAAGAACCCGGAAGCGCACTATGACCCACCACAAGGACATACGCATCGGCACCCTGGCCCCCATGGACAAAGGGGCCGGATATCTCAGGCAGATTCTCCCCCACGGCTTTGAAAGCTTCTCCTTAACTTTCTGGGAGAAGATCGGCGACGTCGACATCGAACGCACCGCTCGGGAAGTGCTCGATTGTCTGGGCGACAAAGCGGTCATCAGCACGATCGGCATGTTCTGCAATCCCCTGCTCAAAGAACCCGCCGCCCGTGATTATGCGCGATGTATTGAGACATGCCGCCTCTTCAACTGCGACATCGTCTCCGGCTTCACAGGCGCGATCGACGGCAAGCCGTTTGCCGATTCGATCCCGCAATTCAAAAAGGTCTGGTCGGAACTCGCCAAGCGGGCCCAGGACAACGGCGTCCGCATCGCCTGGGAAAACTGCGACATGGGCGGCGCCTGGGATTCGCTCCGCTGGAACATGGCTCACGCACCGGCCGCGTGGGAAATCCTCTTCAACGAAGTTCCCAGCCCGGCGCTCGGCCTGGAATGGGAACCCTGCCACCAGCTCGTCTCCCTCATCGATCCCATTCCCCAACTTCGTAAATGGGCGTCAAGAGTCTTCCACGTCCACGGCAAGGATGCAACCGTGGCTTGGGATGTCATCCGCACATCCGGCATTCGCGGCGGCAAACCCTATGTTTGGCACCGAACACCGGGCTTCGGAGATACCAACTGGACCGACGTCATCAGCATCCTCCGCCAGAACAACTACAAGGGCACGATCGACATCGAGGGCTGGCATGATCCCGTCTACCGCAACGACTTGGAAATGACCGGCCAAGTTCATGCTTTGAACCACCTCAAAAATTGCCGCGGCGGGGATTATGTTCCTAATCCACAATGATCCGCGGCGCGAATCAGCGCATCTGCTGATGAATGCGACCGCATGGACAAACTTCCGTTACGGCGCAAACGCCGCTTTGCTCGCTTCAATGAGGCGACGCGCCTCGGCGATAGGCTTGGCCTCGACGTGTGCGTCAACAAACAGGAGGTTCATCTCGCCGGCGTGGGGGTTGTCGCCACGCTCATGGACCAGGACCGTGTTGGACGGATGGCGAATCTTCCTCAGGGACATCGGGCGGCCCAGGTAGGCGTAATCGGATTTGTTGTCAATCCAGTCCTCCTTCTCGGTTGCGGCCATGGTGTTCCAGTTCGGCGGGATGTACGTTCCCGACGACGGGCAGACAAAAAGGGCGACGTGATAATCGCTCGCCGTTTTGGCGGCCGTCGCCAAGTCGGGCGGAAGTTGATCCTCGTTGTTGGCGGCATAGATCATGATGAGAAGTCCGATTTGCTTGAGATTGTGGGCGCATTTTTCACGGTCGTCGCTCTCGTCAGGACCAGTGGTCGAACCCTGGACCAAACGATTTGGTTCGAGACTTGACGCCTGCACCGGCACGGCGGCCGGACGGCTGTCGCGGTTGCTCAGCAGAATCGCCGTGGCTCCGGCGGGAAACAGGCTCCCCAACAGAATCACAACCGCCGCGATTTTGATTTTTGCGACAAGCATCATGGCTGAAGCTCCTTTGGCAATTCCGGCGGCGCCGGCCGAAGCCGAGGACGAAGACGAACTGATGAGCAGGGTGGACGGAGCAGCCTGGGTGGTATGTGCGAGCAATGTCGCCGCCAGCAGCCCCGCGCCCGCTGATGCGCCGCGACGGCGCAGCAGTCCCCCGAGCCGCTCCACCGCGGCGGCGACGCGCTTTTGCGCGGCATCCTCGGAAACGCCTAATGCCTGTCCCACCTCCGCCAGGGTCTTGCGCTGATAAAACCGCGACAACAACGCGTCGCGCTCGCTGGAACGCAGCCGATCCATCGTCTCCTCGAGCAGCGGCTCCACCTCATCCCACACCGGCGCGGTATCCGCCGGCGAACATTCGCTTTTCAACATGGCCGCCTTCTTTTCGTATTTTCCCCGGCGCGCGCGAGCCCGGAGGGCATTGGCCGAGGCGTAGCGCGTCGCCTTGAACAACCAGCCCCGAATGGAGACGCCGGTGAGTCTGGCGGCCTTTTCGACCAGGAGCAGAAAAACCGCCTGGGTTACGTCCTGGGCCAAATGGGCATCGCCCACCCTCCGCCGCGCGGCGCTATAGACCCAGTCGGAATGCCGCGCGGACAGTTCCGCAAACGCCTCTTCCGAACGCGTTTGCACATATTGGCTCAGCAATTCAGCGTCGCTCTGTTCCACCATCACGGTCATCCCATTCTAACTGTCCGGCCAACGGAAAAACCGAGGAAGAAAAAGGGAATTGCGCCGTGCCGGTGAGTTTCCGGCCGTCCAGGACGCGATCAAGCTGACCTTCCCCACGAACGGTGGGTGCGGCGAATTCGTCATGCCTTTGCGCCTTTGCCACGGAGGCAAAGCCTTCCGTGCCTCCGCGTGAGATCTTTCTTCAATGGATTTCAAATCGAATCGAGCCGGACCACAAATGAGCGTCGCACCCAGGAATCCGATTCCCTGGTTCTTTGAATCGGCGATTGGCAAACGGCATTCTTCGTTGATATCCTGCAATTTCTTGTTTTTACGACAAGATTTTCCGAGATCACGCAACTTCCGGGGTGCCGCGCTTACTTGTAGTCCGGCTCGAATCGATTTGAAATCCATTGAAGAAAGATCTCACGCAGAGGCGCAAAGGCGCAGAGAAGCAATGGCCTGACCTAGACCCAGCTTCG
>Ga0181518_10004193_pt1 | contig 12967 bp, 9 predicted proteins | sample PEATcosm2014_Bin_28_FD_119751 | JGI IMG/M metagenome (GOLD analysis project Ga0181518, IMG submission 119751) | Peatland microbial communities from MTU Mesocosm Facility, Houghton, MI, USA - PEATcosm2014_Bin01_60_metaG | ecosystem: Environmental > Terrestrial > Soil > Wetlands > Peat | place... | reverse complement strand
GGTGTTTTCGGTCACCCTGCTGGGTGATGCGAGTCACGAGTTGTGGGCGAGTCCTTGCCCTAATGTTAGAAACTGGTCGTATTTTGTCCCGGTGACTCCGACCTCCGCAAAGTCCACCTACGAGTGGCTAGTTTTGATAGTGAGGTGAGCGTGCCAGAGACTAAGAAAGAAGAAATAGCCCGTCTATCCGCCGCTCTTCTGGCGGCAATTGACGCTCCGGTGCCCGTGAATCCCACCTGCAAGATCAGCAAGTCGAAATTCATGGCGGGATTGCAGTGCGCCAAGCGCGAATACCTGCAAGTGCGCCACCCTGAGCTTGCCTCCAGCGTGGACGACAGCAGGATGCAGCAGGGCATTGAGGTGGGCTCGCTGGCGCGACAGCTGTTCGCCGGAGGCGTACTCGTCGCCGCCGACCACAGGCACTTGTCCGACGCCATCCGCGACACCCGTGAACTCGTAGCTAACCCCGAAGTCCCCGTGATTTTTGAAGCGACTTTTGAGCACAGCGACGTGCTCGTACGGACTGATGTCCTGAAGCGCAGCAGCAGAGGTTTCCACCTGACTGAGGTCAAGTCGGCGACCAAAATCAAACCCGAGTATACAGACGATGTGAGCATCCAGAAATACGTGATGGGCGGCTGCGGCGTGCAGGTGATGGAAACAAACCTGATGCACCTAAGCCGCGACTACGTGTATGACGGTAGCTTGGGGGCGGATGGCCGCAGGGTCTATGACATTTCGCGCTTATTTGCAATCGAGGAGGTGCAGCCTCAGAGCGACGGGCAGGTGAGCCGCACCTTGGACGAGCAGTTCAGAGTTCTGGCGCATCCCCAGCCTCCGAATGTTGAGCCTAGTAGCCAGTGCAATAGCCCCTACTACTGCGAGTTCTACGATCATTGTCATCCAGTGTGGCCGGACGGCGATATCCGCTCGTTACCGATTGCCGGGTGCAAGATCGAGGCTCTGCGCGATGCAGGGATCACATCCATCGACCAGCTTCCCGGACTGATCGCCCTCCGCGAACGCTTCCACCTTACGAAAAGGGAATGCAAGTTTGCGCTCGGAGCCAAGGAAAAGGGAGTTCAAATAAATCCCGCGCTGGTCGCAGAACTTGAGTCCCTGCACTACCCCCTCTATTTTATGGATTTCGAGACAGTCTTCCCGGCGCTGCCGTTGTTCGCTGGGCTGCGGCCCTATGACCAACTACCGTTCCAGTGGTCAGTCCATGTGCTGAGCAAGCCCGGTGCGGCAGCGGAGCACCATGAGTTTCTTGCCACCGACACAAACGATCCCCGGCGCGATTTCATCAGTTCCCTCTGTGCGGTGATGGGAGAGGTCGGGAACATCATCGTGTACAACGAGACGTTCGAATCGCAGCGGCTTTCGGAGCTTACTTCATGGCCGCCGGGATTTGCTGGGCGGATCAAAAACATTCAGGGTCGGCTCTGGGACTTGCTTCCCGTCATGCGGAAACACGTGTACCATCCGGCGTTCGCGGGGTCGTACTCGCTAAAGTATGTCCTGCCCGCGCTTGTTCCCGAGATGACCTACGAGGACATGGAAGTGGGGAACGGCACGGAAGCAGGGATCGCTTGGGAATCGCTGGTGCGAGGCGGCTGGAGCGAAGCAGAACGCCAGCAAAAGCGGAAGGCACTGCTGGACTATTGCGGACAGGACACGCTGGCGATGGTCAGACTCCTCGAAACGATTCGTCCTGTTTCTATTTGACCAGTCTCTTGGCTAGTGGCGACCGGACAGACTAACCGCTGTAAGAGAGGCAATAGTCCATCAATCTGAGCACGTCGAAGCTGTCAAAGAGTTAAAGAAAACCAAGCAGATGATCGGTCTCAAGGCAATCTGGTGGAAGGTTCTTGAACTTTCGAAATACGTGCGGCTGGCGATACTATGTACACTCACAGTGAGAAAATAGCTCATGCAGTGAAAGGCGGTCCAAGGAGGTCTACTAGGTTCAAGGGGGAAACTTGTCGCGGGGCATAGAGAGCTTTGCAGTACAATCCGCTGTAACCTCCTTAAAGACTCGACATGGCAAACCACCTGTACCAGGTTCTCGGGGCAAAGGTCGAAGAGTGGGCATCAGCAGACTATCCGTCTGACTTTTCAGCGATCTCCGAGATCATGGACTGGGCGCAGGACAGCGAAACCGGTGCGCTTCGCTTCCTACGCAGGCCGCAACTTCAGGCTCTCAAGATTTATTGGTATTTGCGGCTGGTTGAGAACACGCCATCCATTCTCGATCTGTATTCGACGCTGTACTCATCCAAACCGAAGTTGTTGGACGCGCTCGGCCTGAATCAGCAGGGCATCAAAGATTTTCTTCTAGAGGAGGACGGCGATCTAGAAGCTCTGTGGGAACGTGTGCGATCAGACGACGACTTCGTGCGCGATTACAAATTAGAAGCCGTGCGCGAGACGCTAACGCTGGAATACCCGAGCTATATCCTCGCCTTGGCTATGGGTGCTGGCAAGACGATTCTTATCGGGGCGATCATTGCGACAGAGTTCGCAATGGGAATGGAGTACCCTGAAGGCCCATTCGTGCAGAACGCCCTGGTCTTCGCACCAGGCAAGACCATCATTGAGTCTCTTCGAGAACTGCTTGCGATGCCTTACGAGAAATTACTCCCACCCCGTCTGTACAAGCCGTTCGCGGCGAGCTACAAGCCGCTCTTCACCAGGGACGGCGAAAAGGACATTCCAGTAATTCGGGGTTCGCTTTTCAATGTGGTCGTCACGAACACCGAAAAAATTCGCATCCAAAAAGAGACGATCAGAAAGAGTGACATTGGCGAGTTGTTCAATGCAAAGACCGATGAGGCGAGAGCGGAGATTGCAAATCTACGCTTGCAAGCAATAGCCAGTCTGCCTCACCTCGCTGTCTTCTCTGACGAAGCGCACCACACGTATGGGCAGTCACTCGGGACGGAACTGAAGCGGGTGCGGCAGACAGTCGATTACCTACACCACAACAGTCCCAATCTGGTCTGCGTCGTCAATACGACGGGAACTCCCTATTTCCAGCGGCAACCGCTGAGGGATGTTGTAGCTTGGTATGGACTCTCGCAAGGCATCCGGGACGGCATTCTAAAGGACGTGGCTGACAACATCCGCCAGTTCGAGATCGGCGGTCACGCCGACAAGTTCGTTCATCACGTCGTCACGGATTTCTTCAAGGAGTACGGTGCTGTTTGCCTTCCGAACGGCTCACCAGCCAAGATCGCGATCTACTTCCCGCAAACAAACGACTTAAAGGAACTCAGGCCCGTGATCGACAAGACCCTGGTAGAGGTGGGGCAGGGTCCGGCAATATGTCTCGTGAACACCTCGGACGAACACCTCACAAAAAAGGCCGACATCGACGCTTTCAACCGACTAAACGACCCGAGCGCCCCTCACAGGGTAATTCTGCTGGTGAACAAAGGGACTGAAGGCTGGAACTGTCCTAGCCTCTTCTCCTGCGCTTTGGCTAGGCGCCTAAAGACCTCGAACAATTTCGTGCTACAAGCCGCGACCCGATGCCTGCGCCAAGTTCCAGGAAATCCTCACAAAGCACGCATATACCTGTCGAAAGAGAATCTGGCGATTCTCGATACACAGTTGAGGGAGACGTATGGTGAGTCAGTGACTGACTTGAATCATACGGGGCAGGAGACACGCTCCGGGAAGATCGTGCTCAATAAGTTGAATGTGCCTCCGCTCGTTGTGACGCAAACGGTGCGGACAGTTGTGCGACTCGATGCAGATTCCAGACCGCTCACTCTTTCGCGCCCAAGTGTTGTGTCTGCGCCGCTGATAGAACGTCATTTGACGATCCAAGAGCGTGTGGCCACAAAACGGTTACTCGTTGCAGTCGGCCCAGCCGTACAGATTGAAGAGAATCCTGACGAACTCGATTCCTACGCCGTTGCAGTTGACCTTGCTGCTTCGTACCGTCTTGATGTGTGGACTATTTACGACGAATTGAAGCGAATCTACGGCAGAGACGATGTGCCAATCGAGCATGTGCTGGAAATAAGACGTCAGATCGAGTCGCAGATCAGCCGATATGAAGTTCTGGAAGAGAAAGTGGATGTGGCACTTGCGCTTGTGAAACCCGAAGGCTGGGACCACGAGTTCGACACATCGGCAAGACAGGATATTTACACGGCAGAAATTCGATACCCAAAGGACCGAGAGCATCTGCTACTGTCGCTCAAGAGCCTCGAAGCGGAAAACCCTCATCACCTTGGGTTTCACTACTCGCCATACAACTTTTCTTCCAATCCTGAAAAGGGGTTTTTTGAAGAGATGCTGCGACAGCTGAAAGTCAGTTCCGAACAGGTGGAGGACGTCTACTTCACAGGTGCGATTCGTGACAGAAAGAAGACGGAGTTTTGTATCGAATATAAGGACACTAAAGGCAAGGCACGTTCGTACACACCAGACTTCATCGTTCGTCTGAAACCGGAGAAAAGCGGCAAGTCAGGTTCTGGCAAAGTTCTGATAGTTGAGATCAAGAGTGAACACGATCGCGGACACGAGATCGACGGTGAGAACGGGAAAAAAGCCTTAGCGGTGCGCCGATGGGAGAAGCTGAATCCCGAGCGTCTGAAGTATCGCATCATTTTCACGAGCACGGATTCAGTAACCTACGATCAGGTTGAAGAGATAAGGCAACTGGCAGCACAGATGTGGACATGACCCACAGGCCGACGAGACGATGCCAAAAGCAGCACAACCGAAAAAGACTGAGATTAAAGTGACGCCTGCAAAAGGACGCCCCATGCTGTCCTGGGTTGGCAAACGTCCACTCACCCACGTCATTGGGTTTCCAGCGCAAGTAGTTGAGAAATTCGACCAGGCAAACGAGCTTGCGGCTGTCATAGAGAATCCCAAAATATGGGAACACTGGCCTAAACAGTATCCACATGCGGGTCTGCTGTTTCACGGGGACAACAAGGAAGTCTTGGCGCACCTTCTTGCGAATGGGTTTAGAGGCAAAGTCGATCTCATCTACATAGACCCACCTTTCGATTCTGGGGCAGACTATGTTCGCAAGGTAAGTCTTCGTGGAAGTAAGAAAGAAATTGAAGGCGAAGGTTACACGCTAGGTGAACAACTTCAATATACGGACATTTGGGCCAACGACAACTACCTGCAATTCATGTATGAGCGTCTGCTCTTGCTCAAGGAACTCTTGGCTTCGCACGGAACGTTGTACCTCCATTGTGATGAGTCCAAGGCACATCATCTGCGAGTGTTGCTCGATGAAGTATTCGGGACGGACAATTTCCTAAATTCGATTTGCTGGTATTTCTCCAATAAACCGCAATTCAAACAAGTTTCGTATTTCCCGCGTGATGTTCAGACGATTCACGTCTATGCAAAAAATGCGGGTTCACAATTCTTCCGACACCAATACATTAAAAACGTGAGAGCGCGAAAACAGAACGTCGTGACATGGGATAAAGAACTGGGGAAGCGAATCTCGAAGCGAGATGATGCGGGGAACGTCATTTACCGGGAATCTACAGAGCGTCTTCTTGGGTCAATGTGGGACATCCCAATGGTGAATCCAAACGGATCAGAACGAACTGACTATCCTACGCAGAAGCCAGAGGCTCTGCTGGAAAAGATCATTTTCGCCTCATCAAAGCCCGGAGACTTGGTATTAGACTGCTTCGTCGGGTCCGGTACTACGGCATTTGTCGCTCAGAAGTTCGGACTGCGCTGGATCGGCTGTGACATCAATAAGGGTGCGATTCAAACAACCGTGAAAAAACTTCAGAGCCTCATCGTCGAACAGCAGAAGACAGTCACGACGCTGTCGAGAGACGGCAAGCAGGGCGAACTGGTTGCCGGAACGACCGCTCCGAAAGAGGCAGAATCGCCTGTTCAACTTTCTTTTGTCACATATCGCGTCAATGACTATGATCTCGCCATCCAGCACAACGAGGCTGTCAACCTTGCCTGTGAGCACATCGGCGTGGAGCGCATCCGCACGGACAGTTACTTCGATGGCAAGTTGGGAGAGTCTTGGGTGAAGATTACACCCTTCGGCCATCCCCTCAGTCCCACTGACCTTGAGGAACTACGTCGAGAACTCGATGCCCGCCGGGACGACGTGAAATCCATAACCATTGTCTGCCTCACCCAGGAACTCTCAGCGGCAGCATGGGTAGAGGACTGGAACAAACACCGCAAAGGCAGAGATGCCGTGAATCGGATTCGAGTGATTGAGCTGCGCACCGATCCAAAGTACGGCAAGTTCATCGAGCATCGGCCAGCACGGGCGAAGGTTGCCATCAAACGCAACAAAGAGAAGATTCACATAGAGATCAGAGACTTTATTTCGCCTACTATTGTTGAGCGGCTTCAACAACATGCTGGCGTCTTGAAACCGAAGATTGAAGATTGGCGTGCGATGGTGGACTGCGTCATGGTTGACACAGCCTTCAACGGCGAGGTCTTCAACGTTGCTTTTACGGACATTCCTGAGCGGAAGTTGGATTTAGTTGCTGGTTCCTACGACTTAGACGCCCAGGCAGGGGCGACAACAGTCGTCGTGAAGATTATCGACATGCTCGGCGAAGAGGTTCTCGTAACGCAGAAAGTGTAGCGATTCCGAACCTCCGTCAGAGGCTCATGGACATCACTGTCTTCGCGCACGTCGGCTCTCCCAAGTCAGGCCGATGGAGACTGAAGTAGCGATGCAGTCAAATGGGTCTTGGTGCTGTCCCCAAGGACAACTCAAGGACGCCAGCAGAATAAGCGTGCTTCCTGATCGCGTGAAGGGCGCTGGATTTGAGGTGTAGACATATTTTTCCGAAAGAATCGGCGCGCAAACATCCCCCCTAAAAACGTAAGTTCTGGTACGAGCTGGTACAAGCTGGGTCCGAGCTGGGTCCGAGCCGCCGGCACACACCGGCGCAACGAAACGGCCAAGTCTATTGTTATGCGGGACTTACGCGACACATCAGGCAGCGAGACTCTTTGGAAAATCGCGGGCGGGGGGTTGCGAATCGCAAGCAGAGGTTGCGAATCGTAAGCAACAGTCGGGCGGGGGTTACGAATCGTAAGCAACAGTTACGGTATTGCGCAGGGTGCCTCTTAGATAGTGTGTGTACAGTAGTGTGTGCACAGTATTGTGTGTATACTGTAAATAATCAGGATTCCAGAATCTCCGGGGGCGATACATTCGACACCGAAGCCGTGATCGGCGAGCACGTGGGGAACACTTCACTACACGTGGGGAACACTTCACTAGATGGGACACCAGCACCACACAGAACGCCCGCCGCTAGCAGGAAACCAGATACCGCACTCAATTGCTCTCGTCTCATTCGCGCGTATGTTTCCCGCGCCTTGCGTGCGCGTCCCTCTTTATGGTCTTTCTTGATGGGCTTCGGCAGTGCTGCCAATTTGGACAAATCCAACTTGGTGACTCTGACTTTACCGTCCTTGCGAACAAACACACCTACTCCGTCCCCGGTGAACCTGTCAAGATGCAGTCCTAATTGCTTGCTCCCGATGCCGACTCGCCGCATGAGCGTATCTGCTTTGAACGTGCATTCTCTTGGTGCGTCTGGTCCGAAGCAAGCCCGGACAAGTTGACCGAGCATGACCAAAGCCGTGCCGTGGTATTTGGACGGTGCTTTGTCCTTCAAAAGTTCCAAAGCCGTTACTCTATTCATGGTCATTTCCTGATTTCCTGACTTTCATCTATGCCGTCAGGGAGTCTGTTGGATGAAGTCAGAACCTCTGTTGAATGAAGTCAGAACCTTTGTCAAGTATACGCCAATATGCCCTTTTCTCACACCCTCTTTGGTTTCCCATTGCATCTAGGGTGCGATTCAATAGGATTCCCGACTTCTCACACATAATGACGTGTTGCGTGCCGGAACCAAATGGATGCAGTGGTACCCCGTTCCTGTCGCCTCCCGGCTCCGTTACGTCTACCGCTCTCACGAAAGAACTGTGAGACCGTTAGATCGTAAGCCTACGGCGTGCGGGTGTTCCGCTGCATAAACCCTTGGTGATGGCAAATCAGGAAGGAACTATTTGTAATAATCGCTTCTGGATGGAATGGTCTGCACAAGATGAACGTCCGTCACTATGCCGTTTTCGTCGATGCTTCCAAACCGAATGGTGTGGATCACGTCGCCCATGCAACCACGACGCGCTCGACCCTTTTCTGCTCTGAAATTGTCATACCGCTTTCCTCGATAGTTCGATCAGTTCCACCCGCTTTTCAAAGTCAATAGCTCTGGCCTTGCCTTGCTTCATGTTCTCGACCAACCGCGCCCTAACTGATTCTGGGATGTGGAACCAATGCCGGGGGTCAGCGTCGAACCCGTAATACGCATACACTTCGCCAATACTGCCGGGTTCCGTGAACATCGAATGCCGTACCAAATCACCATCCTCCAGGGCGCGATAAAGGAAGAAATGATTGTCACAGAAACGCTGCCCGGCATAGTAAATCGTGGCCGGAAGTTTGCATACGACCGGGTCGATGTCCGCTTCGTAGCCGCAGTCCTGATCTTTCAAAGGGTTTTTGTAGATGCTGTCGCCGCCCGCGAAACTCGTGTATATATCCTTCTCCTGCGCCGCAAGCCGCGCAAGGATAGTCAAAGAAGAGCGAATTAGTAATGACTTCGGAGTCAACCGGTGCAGCTTATCCTCTATGATCTGCTTTCGCGTCCAGGTGCTTCCCGGCTTCGTAGGCTTGTTGAAATAGTTGTTAAACATTGTGTCCCTCCCTGTAGCAGAGCAGAGGCCGTGTGCGATTTGAGACAGCCACACGCTATACCCGGCCTCGCTCTGTGATCATGGCGAATCCGCATTGTCTAGTCGGCTTTTGAAAGGCTTCTATGGCGTTTTCCGCTCTGACCATGCTCAACCTAACGCGAACGCTTCCCCGGTGTATGAGCTGTTTTGCTCATTTTTTTACCCGTAAGTACATGAAACCACTAAGACAAGGCTTCTAGCCTTGACTACCAAAAAACGCATGAAAAAAAATTTGCACTGACCGCGCTCGTCTCCCCATGCCGCTGAGCACCCACCATGCTTCCCGCCGAAACCCGCGCCAATCGCCCGGTCTCGCGCACCAATCGCCTTCGACCGCCTCAGCCAAACCGGGTGTGGAATCCTAGCTTTTACGGTGTATGCACAATTGCACAGACAAGAATGGAAATGCTTGCAAGCGATTGAATCTACAAAGCAAGTGCGTGTGTACAGATGAACTTAGAGTTCTGCGTGATTGTTACAGCCCGCCGATCAGGAGTACACAGGAGCCCTGCAGCTGCATCGCAACTAATAAGATGGCTAGGACGCCTTGCATTGCCAGCTGCAGCGCGTAGCCCTATCTATGCCTCAGCGTTGGTGTGCTGGTAACCACAAAACAACCGCATTGCATCATCCCAGGGTGTTAGGCGCGATAGCACGCGGTTGGCGTAGATATGAAATCGGTTGAGCTATCCCACCCTTGGTTCGGGCTCATATTGGGCATCTTGGAAACTCCCGAATTAGCAGATCAACCGGAATCAGCGCTTTGCCTTTTGCCGGGGTTTGCGCGGACATTTGTTTGACGAAAAGGTTGACCACCGGCGTATGGTCCTCGATCTCTTTCCGCAGGCTACGCGCCCATTCCGCTTGTGCTTCCCGACGATGACCGCCCGACTCACCACCGAAGATGATCCAATCTGGGAAGATTGGGAAACGTGTAAGTGTCAGCGGCCCAAGCGCAGGCTCGTAACTAATCCACGATAAAAGACTGCGCTTCTGGCATTGCTTGGCCAGGATCGGAAAGCATTGCGCGTTACGCCTGCAATGGAGATCGGTCTTGCGGACCAGGTTTGGTCATTTGAGGAAATCGTGGTTTTGGCCGATCACGAGCTATTGAAAACAAAGGATTTGTAAAATATTATCGTATTGAGTTAATATATATGTTAACTTTTGGACAGTGCATGCATCCCATAATCGCGTACAGGGGAGTTCGGTTCACTATCGAGTACGCGATTCGTCGGGATGGGTCTGTGCCAGCGCTGGATTTTTTCAAGTTGATCGAAACAAGATGGCAAGCACGGCTCATCATACTCTTCAAACTTCTCGGGGATACCGGGCTGATCAGGAATCAAGAGCAGTTTCGAAAGTTCACGGAGGGTTTCTTTGAGTTCAAAGCGTTTCAGGTAAGGATGCCATGCTACTTCCGCCCCGACAAGCGTGTCGTGATCACGCATGGTTTCACAAAAAAGAAAGAAAGCGCTGCACCCAGGTCAGAGATTGAACGGGCAGTAAACATCAAACTTGAATATGAGGAGCGATTAACTTCGGAGGTCAGGAGCCGGAGATGAACATGATGACGCGATCTACTTACGACCAGTACACGGACGATCCCGAGCGCAGAAGGATTCTGGAGCAGGAACGGGTGATGGTGGATGCCACAGAGTTGGTATGCAGTGCCATGGATTTCAGACGAATGAATCGGACTGAGTTGGCGGAAAAAATGGGACGATCCAAGGCATATGTCACGCAGATTCTGCGTGGCAGTCAGAACCTCACGCTGCGCACGCTTGCGGATGTTTTCTATGCTATGAATAGCCACCTTGTCATGGTGGCCTCAACCGAAGCTGGTTTCATTTTTTCTCGGCAGTGGAATATGACGCAGCAGATTCCAAGTGCTGTTGTGCCAAGTGAGCAGGTATGCGTCGAGAAAGAATGGGGAGTGGCTGCTTGAGCGGGCTGGCCTTACAGGTAACGGCTGAGCAGGCCGAAAACTCGAAGCGTTTGGTCGCCTGTGCATCGTTGGAGCTGGTGAACCTTATTCATGTGCGTGCTGCACATATGACTGCGGCTGGGTGTCCGGTCAAGAACGCCCCGGAGAAGCCGCTACCAACTGCCACGGGGAGTTTGTTGAGCGACACTAACCGCTTCCGGGTGGTTGTTCAACACGTTATGCATGGGGAACGGGAGACCAAGGGCACCACCGAAGAGGTACAAGTGGATGCCACGTTGGAGTTGGTTTACTCGTATCCAGCGGACACAAAGCCAGTCCCCAGTCCAGAGGAAATACAAGCCTTCGCCAACACGAATGCTTTGATGAATTGCTGGCCTTACTGGAGAGAATTGGTTCAGAACATGGTGGCCAGAATGAATCTGCCGCCGTTCGTGGTGCCCCTACTTCGCTATGTGCCACCCCCACCGCAGCAGAAGAAGACACCGGCGGATGCAGTCCAGAAGCCAGAGGAGGCCCCTAAGGTAGGGGGATGATTTTTGCAAAAGTTTGGCCCACCCGACTTTGGGTGGCCAAGATGACGCAGGCGCGGGGTCACTCGGTTTCTCAGGCTAAATGACCCCGACCTGATCCGCTGACCAAGGGAGGCCAGCGTAAACGTTTGATTATTTACAGGCCCCCCTTGGTTGTCAACCGCAACCAGACAAGATTCCCCCAAAAGGAGGGGGCAGACAATGCCAAGAACGCCTGCTTTCTATTCGGTCAACGAGATTCAGAAACCTGTCAACCAACGGGTCCATCACAACAACAGCGCATGTCCTCCGGGACGTGACATTCCGGTACATGAACGGCGTGGTGGGACTGGCAACTATCGGCTCTGCGAGGATTGCAACAACCTGAACGCTCAGGGACGTTAGTCGTTGCATTTAGTGGCGGCGTATCGTGCCGCCGTGTCTCGCTCAGCCCATTGCACGGAATTCTTTGGTGGGTGGAACGTCATCACCCACCAAGGCCCGTGAATCAATCCGTCAACGACCCCCCAAGTTCTCCTCAACTCAGCAACAGGCATACCATGTGCCAGCGCTACAGAGAGAGCCCTTAACCCTTCGGAAGAATCGCCTTCAAAGCGAACTGTCGGCTCTGGAAAGCTATGTCCCTGCCCACCCTCACAAGACTCAAATGTCTCAATTCCATTCGCCAGAAGCGTGAGAACAATATCGCGGATTCCTTCATCTAATGGCGGTTCAAAAATGCCATTCTTGGCGCGCTCCAAGTTTTCAGGATCGGGCCTTAATGGCGTTCTACTTGGACATTGTTCGCAACGATTGCCCAGTTGGTTCTGGTTCGACGGTCTAGCGCCAATTTGCATTTTCCTGACGGTACCACATCACCAAGGCAATTTTGTTTCCAATCGCGGTTCCCCTGAAATTCACTGGCCTCACTTCGATGCCTCTCGTTTACCAGTGGGGGAATCGTCACCCCGAGTCAGACAGGCAGAACGCATCAGGACATTTCGTAACCGCACAATGTGGTTCAAACTGGTACTATTTGGCCCACCATCTTGCAATACGTAAGATTTGCCCCTAATGATCGGCCAGACCATCTCGCGCTACCGCATTGTCGAAAAGCTCGGGGGCGGCGGTATGGGGGTCGTTTACAAGGCCGAGGATACCGAGCTAGGTCGTTTCGTTGCGCTCAAGTTCCTGCCTGATGACGTTTCCCGAGACTCGCAGGCATTGGAACGTTTCCGACGTGAAGCTCGTGCCGCCTCCGCTCTCAACCATCCCAACATCTGCACGATTTACGACATCGGCAAGAGTGGTGAGCAGTCCTTCATCGCCATGGAGTTTCTGGACGGGATGACGCTGAAGCACCGGATTGCAGGAAAGCCGATGGACTCCGAACTGATCCTGTCTCTCGCTATCGAGATTGCGGATGCGCTCGATGCCGCACATGGAAAGGGGATCGTTCATCGCGACATCAAGCCGGCCAATATTTTTGTCACCGAGCGCGGACATGCGAAGATTCTCGACTTCGGGTTGGCCAAGGTTGCGCTTCCTGCCAGTTCTGCCAGCCAAATAGCCGCACAGAATACTCAGACCGCTGCAACTATCGCCGAGGAACATCTCACCAGCCCCGGTTCTACGCTCGGCACCGTAGCTTATATGTCGCCGGAGCAGGTTCGAGGTAAGGAACTCGATGCTCGCACCGACCTGTTTTCGTTCGGGGCGGTTC
>Ga0181518_10004191_pt1 | contig 12971 bp, 17 predicted proteins | sample PEATcosm2014_Bin_28_FD_119751 | JGI IMG/M metagenome (GOLD analysis project Ga0181518, IMG submission 119751) | Peatland microbial communities from MTU Mesocosm Facility, Houghton, MI, USA - PEATcosm2014_Bin01_60_metaG | ecosystem: Environmental > Terrestrial > Soil > Wetlands > Peat | place... | reverse complement strand
GCAATAAGTCACGAAAGCCTGCAAAACCGCCAGATCGTGACCTCTTCGCCGCTGGGACTTATTGCGGAGTTGGAGGCACTTATCGCGGCGTTCGGGGCACATATCGCGGACAGCCGAAAAGTCGATCCAGCACGCCGGTAGATCCGGTACACCCGGATGGCGCGAAACACGGCGAAGCTCGGCGGGCCGGAACCCGCTCGCTCACACCCGCCCTGCCGGCGGCCGCGGGCGATGTCGTCGGCCAGAAGGACCTAGCTAGGTGTCACACCGCGGGTTCAGGGCGCCGGGCGGCGCGATACGTCGCGGTGGCGAGCATCACTGCGCTGGCGGGCTGTCTGCCAGTCGCCGATCCCGCGGCGGCGCGACGAGTCACCGAGCAGCTCGTCGATCCTACGAAGTCCTGAGCGCTCGGCCAGGTCGATCAGCGCGTCGACGCCGGCGCGGGCACCCGGGGTCGGCAGCACCGCCAGCGCCGCCAGCGCCAGTTGCGTGTCGGCTAGTGTCAGCTTGTGCTCCAGCGCCAGGCGGCTGGCCCACCGCGCCGCGCCCCGCGAGTAGGAGCCCGGCTCGCGGTCCAGCAGCGCGAACAGGATCGACAGCGCGTCCTCGACGCCGACCGGCTAAGGGATCTCGGCGGCGATTGCCCGGATCTGTGTGGCCGTCGCGCGCGGGTTGGCGACTGCGCGGTGAAGGCGCACGATTGCGCTACCGTCGGACCCCATGCGAACACATGTTCGCAGCATCCGGCGTCGCGGACGCGAGTTTCGCGCGACGCGACCTCGCCAAACGACGGATCCGTGATGAGCCGGTCAGGGCCGCTCGACCCGGACGTCGACGACGAGTTTCTTCACGTTCGCGAAGTCACCGAGCGGCGCGTGCGGCATCCTGCGCCGCGACCTCAACGACCTGCTCGAGGACAGCCAAACGACAGCGGCCCCACGCACCGAAGTCCCCGACGCCGCCGGACAGTTCTGGGGGGGCCCGTAGACGACGCCCAGCGCGACACCTCGACGAGCGTCCTCAGCGGGAAAGCTCGCAGACCGCTCGCAGCGCGTCGTCGAGCAGGTCTGTCACCTGTTCGAGCAGCTCCTGTTCGCGTTCGCGCCAGCCGCGCACCTCGGCTTGCAGCTCCTGCGCGCGCTTGCGCTCGCGCTCGATGTGGGCGTCACGCGCCCGTTCGACCAGCACCTGCGCCACGCTTGGCGAGCGGTCCGCGGTGAGCGCGTCAAGCTCCGAGGGCTGGCAGGCAGCGCCACCACGGCCGAAACGCGCTACTTGTCGGGCCGATCGTCCACGGATCCAGGTTCCCGTTTGCGGGTTGGGTGCCAGAGCGCGAGCATGTCGGGACGCTGCGCGGCGAGCGAGCGACACCGCGGCACCGCCCGGTGGTCATAGTCGATCGACTGCTGTCCAACATACGGCTGCGCGTTGGCGATCAAGTCGTTTGTGAGGCTCCGCTCGCGCATCCGCTCGCTCTGCCCGCGAGAGCACGTCGCCACCGTCGCCCTGAGCTTAAACGCGTTGCGATACTCCTAAAGCGCGATACTCCTAAAGCGTCAAGCCGTGGCGATAGAGGATGTGCTTGCCGCCGACGAGGCGGAAGTACTCGCCGCAGAGGTGACACTGGACGGTGTCCTCGTCCAGGTCATAGCTCATCTGGCCGAGCGTCCCGTAGTACGGGGTGCCGTCGGGCAGGCGTGCGGTCGCGTCGATCACCCGCGGGGTCGATCGCTGGCGCCGCTGGCGACGCGGAAGGAGTCGATCGCGCGGGGGTTGGTGGGGAAGTGATAGCAGCGCACGTCCTGCCACGAACGCGTCTGGCGAACCTCGCCGAACACGTTCTCCAGCTCGTCGGGCGTAAAGACGAGGTCAAAGGCAGGCTCATGGGACGGGCGCACGCGCATCAGCAGGACGCCGTCGCGCGGCAGCATCTCCCACGCGTCGCGGTCGACGTACACGCGCGAACGCTGATAGACGACGATCGCTAAGCCGTCGCGGTGGCGCAGCCGAGGCCGGGGGCGCGCGTTGTCACGCCGCGTCTCGGCCAGCACGGCGGGATCGTCGACCATCCTGCCTTCTGCTGCCAGCGCTTCGCCACGTTCGCCTCTTCTCTCGCCCGGTCGACAGTCCCCGCCATCGACAGCACGGGCAGTCTAGATCGGGGCGCGTCAGATCAACAGCGGCCTGAGCTTCTCTGGCGCGGCATTGACCGAGTGGGCGAGGGCGACCGCTCTCGGCAACCGTGTCTTGCGAGCGAGCGAGCGGGCAGGCGCTCAAACGCGCTTTTGCGAGGACCTTCGGCGCACGCTGCGAGACTGCTGCGATGATGCCCCGGGCTCGGCTGAGCAGTGACGATCGCACCACGCAGTCGACGCTCGCGCCGCTGCGCTGGATCGCCGGGGAGGATCTGGTCTATGACGCCGCGTCGCGTACCCTGCACCGGCCAGCGTGTCCCCGCCTTCGCGCTGTCACGCTCGCGACCAGCGTGCCGGCAGGTTCGGCCCTTGAGCTGATCTGGGCGCCCACGATCTGCGCGTGCGGCCCCGACGTCACCCTCAGCCTCGGCTGACCCAAGCGTGCTTCGCACCCACAGGCGACACGTCGCGACCTGTGGTCGCGCTCGGCGATCGCGTTCGCGTCTTTACGCCGAGACCTCGACGACCTCGTCGCGCACGCCGCGCCGGCAGCCCGCGTCAAGCAGCCACGGCGTTTGACCAGTCCACGAGGAGGAGGGGGGTGGCGCGATGCCCGGCAGCTCTGGGGCGGCGAGTGGGCCTCGTCTTCTTGCGCTCGATAACCGCCACTATGACCACCCCGGCTGTCCGCCGCGCACGATTCAATACGCGCCGATGATCACTGACCCTCGACTCAAGGGGTTGCCATGGCCCTGACCCAACCACAACTACTCGCCGCCGTCGCCGACCGCTCCGAGCTCACCAAAGCCGACACCAAGCGCGTGCTGGACGCGCTGGAAGCCGTCGCCCTCGAAGAGCTCGGCAACGCTCAGAAGGTCCGGATCGGCGGGCTCGTGCAGCTCATCGTCCGCGTCAAGCCCGCGCAGAAGAAGCGCCCAGGACGCAACCCCGCGACCGGCGAGGAGATCACGATCGCCGCCAAGCCCGCGAGCGTCGACGTCCGCGCCCGCCCCTTGGCGCGGGCCAAGGGAGCGCTGCCGTCGGTGCAGAAGGCCCGTCGGCGACTGGCTGCGTGAGACCCGGAGCGCAAGCTGGCGGCCGCGGGGCGGCGAGCCTCGCGGCCGGATGCGCACCCGACCTGGCGGGCGTGTGCTCGGGACCGCAGACCCGTCGGGCTCGTGCGATGGTCGTCTGACACCGAGCGTGGATTGCGTGCCGACGGGTTCGATCGCGATCGACAGTCTGCGCCGTCGGCGCCGGGCGCGGCGCGAGCTTGCGCGATCGCTGGGCGGCTCGCGGACCGCGCTTTGAGGCCCAAGGGCTCACAGCAGCCGGCGCCGAGGGGGGACGGGCCGGGGAGCTGACCCTGCAGGCGCCCGGCCACGGCGCAGGCAGCGAGCCCACAGTCGGCGGCTGCCCTACGGGCCTGCCCCGGCCAGGATCATCCAAGACATCACGGCGCGGGCATCCCCTGGCTGCTCGATCGCTCCTCGGCCCCCGGCCGCCAGCGACACGTCGCCACACTACGACACCAGCATGGGCCCTGAGCGCCGCCCGCCCGACGCGACCGACAAGTTCCTGACCGTCGCTGAGGTCGCCGCGATCCTCAAGCTCAACCAGCAGACGATTCGCAACTGGATTGACCAGGGATCGCTGCCTGCGCTGCGCGTCGGTGTTGCCGCTCAGGCTAGTTTCGAATATGACGGATAGTTTCGAATGGGCCTGTTGCCGCTCACGATAGATGGACATTTGAAACGTAGTCGGACCCCGCACTTTCGCAAGTGACACGTACTTGGACCCGGCGGCGCTGATCTCTTGTCGCGACCGGTCACGTGCGCTGACCCGCGAGCGTCGCCGGTATCAGGTCAGGGGTTTGCGGGCGCGGATGGTCGCTGCGGCTGCGTGTTGGTGCACGCGGTGGGTCTCGTGAAACTCCGAAGCCTCCAGGCCGGCGGCCGTGAGCGCGTCTCGAAACTCCTGTTCGGTCAGCGCGCCGGCGATGCAGCCGGTCCAGGCCTGCATGTCGGCCTTGGTCTTCTCATCGATGTCGGGGTCGGCGATCACGTCAGAGACGGCGAACCGGCCGCCGGGCTTTAGCACCCTGGCCGCCTCGGCGAGTACTTTGGGCTTGTCGCCGGAGAGGTTGATCACGCAGTTTGAGATGACGACGTCGACGCTTGAGTCCGGGAGCGGAAGCTCCTCGAGATAGGCCTTGACGAACTCCACGTTTTGCATCCCGGCCGCGGCGGCGTTGTCGCGTGCGAGGTCGAGCATCTCGTCGGTCATGTCGATCCGATCGCGCGGCCGGTCGGCCCGACCCGCCGCGCGGAGATGAGCACGTCAGCCCCGGCACCCGACCCGAGGTCGAGCACGACCTCGCCTTCGTGCAGATCGGCGACGGCGATCGGCACGCCGCAGCCCAGCGACGCGTTCACTGCACTGTCAGGTGCCCCGCTCTCACCGGTCTGGGCATAGAGGGAGGATCCGAACACGCCGGTCTCATCGGCCGGGCTGCAGCAGCCTGCGCCGGTCGCGGCGGCCACGGCCGCGGCGGCGTACTTCTCGCGCACCGTCTCACGGACCTGCTCGACCGTCACGGTGGAGCCGGTCGACGGCGCGCCGGCGCCGGCCGCGCACCCGCAGCCCCGAGCGTGCGTCTCGCCGCAGCACGAAGCCTAGCCTTCTCCGACGGTTCACAGCAGGTCTGCTGCGCGGCGGGGGTGCAGCATTGATCGGTCGTCAGCTCAACCATCCGGACAGCTCCTCCAGCGCGTCGGCGATCACGAAGTAATAGGCCCACAGCCCCTGGCGCTCCGATCCGACGACACCGGCCTCGCGCAGCACCTTGAGGTGATGGGAGACCGTCGGCTGGGAAAGCTCGAACAGCGGCACCAGCTCGCACACGCACACCTTCCCGGCGTGCTTGCGCAACACATCCACCAGCTGGATGCGGACCGGGTCGCCCAAAGCCTTGGCGACCGCCGCCATCCGGACCGCGACGTCGCGCTCGACGTCGGGGTAAACGACCGGCTCACAGCACGGCGCGCCGGGCGCGCGCTTGGTCTTCGGGGCGAGCTCCAGATCAACAGTCATCGATATACAAATACCAATTGAAGTGATGCCCGTCAATGTTTAGACTGGCGGGCGTGACCGAACTCGCGCCGCTCCCCCGCCGCTCGCCGAGCTGCGCGATGTTCGCCCGAACCGCGGTCAGCATCTCGACCCACCACCGGGCGAGTCCGGCGCACCTGCTCGCCGGGGTGATCGCGACGCTCGGGCTGATACTCGTAATCTTCGCGCCGTCCTCTACCCGCACTTCACCGCTCGCGAAGGCGCGACGGTCGTGATCCCGCGCGCCTCATGAGCACCGTCCTTTTCGTCTGCCGCCAGAACGCCGGCCGCTCGCAGATGAGCCAAGCGCTGTTCAGCCGTGCCGGCGCCGGCCGCCACCATGCGCTCTCGGCCGGGAGCACCCCCGCCGACGGCGTCCACCCCGAAGTACTCGAGGTGATGAATGAGATCGGCATCGACCTCTCCGGCCGCACCCCGCAACCGCTCACCCGCGAGCTCGCCGAACAGGCCGACCTCGTGATCACGATGGGCTGCGGCGACCAGTGCCCCTACATCCCCGGCAAGCGCTACCTCGATTGGGACCTCCCCGACCCCGCCGGCCAGCCGATCGACCAGGTCCGCGCGGTCCGCGACCAGATCGCCGACCGAACCGCAGCGCTCGTCGCCAAGCTCGACGGCCAGCCCAGCAGAGACTGAAACCACACCGGGGTCACGCGGGAACCCCACGACCTGCCACGGCGTCGAGCCGGGGAAGGCTGGTGCGAGTGTCCCCCGGGGCCGCATGGCTCTACGCTCCACGCGTGCCGTGGGAATGGCCAGTCGGCGCGCTCTGCGCCTTCCTGCTCGCGCTCGTCACGACACCGGCGGGCGTGTCCGGCGCTGTGCTGCTGCTACCGATCCAGCTCAGCATCCTGCACGTCCCCAGCCCGGCCGTCACCCCGACCAACCTGCTGTTCAACGTCGCCGCGGTCCCCGGCGGCCTGATGCGCTTCTGGCACGAACGACGACTGCGCAACAACCTGACGGGGCTGCTGGTCGCCGGGACGCTGCCGGGTGTGGTCGCGGGGGCGGTCATCCGCGTTGAGTTGCTGTCCGGCGGCCGCGCGTTCCAGCTCGTCGCCGCTGGCGTGCTGCTGCCGTTAGGCCTGTGGCTCGCGGTCGGCAGCCAACGCCTCTCGCCCACGCGGCCGACACCGACCCGCCGGCGTCGCCGCGGCATCTGGGTGCTGTCGTCGTTGGTCGGGACGGTCGGCGGGATCTACGGCATCGGCGGCGGGTCGATCCTCGCGCCAATCCTGCTTGCCTTGGGCTACTCCGCCTACGAGGTCGCGCCCGCGACGCTCGCCGCCACGTTCCTGACCTCGATCGGTGGGATCGTGACCTACCAGGCGCTGCAGGCCACCCACGGCGGCGCGATCGCCCCGGACTGGGCGCTGGGTGCGTTCCTCGGCGCCGGCGGGTTCACCGGCAGCTACCTCGGCGCGCGGCTCCAGCGTCACCTACCTGAGCGCACGCTACGACGCCTGCTTGGCATGATCGCGTGCGTGATCGCCGCCCGCTATATCCAGACCAGCGTCCAGCCGGCGGCGCGCACCCAGCCAGCCCACTCGTCCGCCCGTTGACTCACCGTGGCGGCCCGCCGGGGTCCAACTACGTTTCAAATGGCCAACTAGCCTGAGCGGCGACAGGGCCTCGAAGTCAGTCATCTCAACATTCGTTAGGATGACTGCGTGTCCAACGACCGCTGCGATCTGCTCTGTCTCGACCTTCCGCGCGCCGAGGCGATCCGCGCGCGGCTGCAACCGAGCGTTGCCGTTCAAGCCGCAGCGCAGGCCAAGGCGCTCGCCGATCCCACGCGGTTTCTGATCGCACTCGCACTACGCGACGGAGAGGAACTTTGCGTGTGCGATCTGGCGTGGATCACCGGCCGCGCCGAGAACCTCGTCGGTCACCACCTACGAGCGTTGCGGGACGCGGGCCTCGCTAGCTCACGGCGCGAGCACAAGATCGTCTTCTACAGCCTGACCAACGCGGGCCGGGACCTGCTCGACGCCCACGTTCAACTCGCCGAGGTCACATCGTGAGCACGCCATCGTTCGAGCTGCCGACGCTGCCAACCACGCCGGCGAGAGCGCCCCAGCCAAGCCCAGCGCTCCCGGAGCGCGAGCGGGATCGGCTCATTCGCCGCGCCAAGACGCTGTCGTGGCTGAGCCTCGCGTACATGACCGTCGAGGGCGCTGTGGCGATCACAGCCGCGATCCTCGCCGGTTCCGTGGCGCTGCTCGGCTTCGGCCTTGACTCGGCGATCGAGGGCCTCGCGTCGATCATCGTCATCTGGCGGTTCACCGGCAGGCGGCGGCGCTCCGCCAACGCCGAGCAACGCGCGCAGCGCCTCGTCGCGGTGAGCTTCTTCCTGCTCGCCCCGTACATCACCGAGGACGCGCTGCGCGCCCTGATCAATGCCGACCACCCCAGAATCAGCTGGATCGGGATCGGGCTCTCGATCTCCAGCATGCTCGTCATGCCGCTACTCGGACGCGCCAAGCAGCGCATCGGCTCCCAGCTCGGCTCCGGCGCGACCGCCGGAGAAGGTACCCAGAACATGCTCTGCGCCTACCTCGCCGCCGGCGTGCTCGCAGGACTCGCGCTGAACGCTGCCTTCGGACTCTGGTGGGCCGACCCGGCCGTCGCCCTCGGCATCGCCGCGCTCGCGGTCAAAGAAGGCCGCGAGACCTGGCGCGGCGAAGGCTGCTGCGCCAACACCCCGATCGGCGAAGACGCCGGCCACACCTGCCACGACGACTGCTGCACCTAACTAACCCGCGCAGCGCGGTCGCCCCAGCGGCGCCGTTCGAAACTACGTGTCATATTCGAAACTAGCCTGCCTGAGCGGCAACAGTCGGCCGCCGCGTGCGGGTGCTGCGTCGCGATCTTGACCAGCTGCTCGCGGAGGCCGGGGCCTCGGCCACGAGCGCCAGTCAGCCCGGCGCCGACGCTGGCCCGGACGGCGAGGGGTGGCCCGACGCTCAGGCGTTCTGGGGCGGCTCGTAGCCCTCGTCGCCCTCCGCTCTACGACGCTCGATAACGTTCTTTATGTCGTCTTACCTACAAAATGGGTAGGTTTTATGAGCGCGCGGTGGCCCGCCGTCTTTCCCGTGGGGCGTTTGCTGCGCCTCTCCGGGGTAGGCTGACGGCGTGAGCCGAATGCGATGGGACAAAGCGGCGAGCGCACAACGCGTGCGCGAGCGCGGAGCGGACGAGTACCGCGATGAGCGACCGCCGCCGACGCGCCGGGCTCGAGGAATCTCCAACGATCAGGCGCGTGAGCTCGCCGGGCTACAGCGCGCGCTAGGCGAGCGCTACAGCGGGAGCGGAATGACCGCCGACGAGGCGGAGCGTGTGATCCGGGCCGCCCGTGCTCGACTCGGCAGGTAGGGGTAGGGTCGACGGGAGGCGCCCACGCCGCGCCGGCTGTGAGAGCCCGACTGGCCCCCCGGCCCGCGAGTCCGGGGATCACGGGCGCGGGAAGGAGCCTCTCCCGGCCGCGTCGAACACAAGACGCTCGTTTTGTGCGGTACGGAGGAACTCCCAATGATGCGCGTATTGCGCGCACCTCGGGCCGCGCGACGGGAGAAGGGCAACGAGCGCTACGAGCGCAACCGTGCAATCGGATTGTGCTCGGGAGGTATCGGCCCATCGCCGCGGTGTCAAACCTACCGACGGCGGGCCGTCTCGTCGAGTTGACTCTCGACGTCGATGCGGTCTCGCCGATGGTGGGTTGGCACGCCCATCCAGCGCAACGCGAGATGACCGGCCGGATGTCGCAATCTTCGTTGCGCTTCGGGCGAGCGGTGGAACTGCCCCCTGGCGCGTCAACCCTGTGAGGCGTCCATAACGCTGTGATCGTGCTCAACAGCTACGCGCTCGGACCAGGCCTGCGCGCCGTCGTGAAGGATTTCGAAGCTTGCGCGTAAGAGCTCTTGTACAACGGCCTGATCGAGGTCCGGACGACGCAGCCGCACCGAGACCGGATTGGCCTTGGCGTTGTAGTTCGGAACCCAGGACACGGTTGCGCCGACATCTCGCAGGCGTGACTCGAATTGCTCGAAGGCCAGCGACGCGTCGTCGCTGCGAGATCCGTCTGGGTCGGGCAAGTAAACGGTCGCGCCGTCTTGGCGAAGCCACAACGGGGCCCAAGTGCGCCGGCCAACTCGAACACCAACGTAAGACTTGGGCTTGTAGTCCACACGCGCCGGGCCAAGGTTCTCCGTGACCCATCGAATGAAGGCATCCTTGAACGCCCACGCTTCGTCGCTCGCATCATGCCGCCAATCAGCTTCCGTACGCTCCTCGGCCGAAGCAGCCGCCGGGGTGTCGCTCAGGTCCAAGCTATGGTTGGCGATCACGATCTCCGGGATCAAGAGCGCTTCGCTTCGCCCGTGCCAGCAACGCAACTCGATCACGATCAGAGGCACCGTCTCTGCCAGCGCTTCAAGCGCAGAACGGAAGCGCCCGCTTGCGTTTTCGGCCATCAACACGGCTACGTGTGTCTTCCCGGGGACCCTCAGCCGGTTGCGAGCCCAGTAATCGAACACCCGAAAGCTGTGAGAACCATCGATCTCACCCAGCTGAACCTCGATTGAGTAGTACGTATCGCTGCCCCGGTCAAGCGCAAGCAGGTCCAGGAGACCGCCCTGCCCCTGGTTCTGCTCCTGGTCGATGATCGTGACATCCCCCAAACCGAGGCGGGAGGGATCGGCCGCGAGCCAATCCTGAAGCCATCGCTCGTCATAGCCAAGACCCCTCACAGTGCCCGGACGACCGGCGAGTAGCGTCACCCGCCCACCCGGCGACCCGACAGGCGTCGGCTGCGACTCTCCGTTCTCGAACACAACTCCCACGCTTCAACGCTAGCGTCCGAGGCCTCCGTCGTCTACAGCTGCGCCCAGGATGCCACCCACTGCTTGTCTGCGGTGCGCGCAGCTCAGGACGTCTTCGGCGGCAGCCCGAGATCCGAACGCACGATCGCAACCGCCGCGGTCATCGCGCTCATATGAGAGACAAACTGCTGCTCCCACGCCGACGCGCTGAAACCGGTCAGCGTCCCGATGTTGGCGAGGTCGCCGATCACCGGCGCGTAAGCTGTCACGAGACCCTTGATGTCTGTTGCCGCCGGGGGTAGGCGCCGGCGACCTGCAGCAGGCGCGGTCGCATGTTGGTGAGAGCCCGTGCTAGTGGCGCCCCGATCGCTGCGAAGGTCGCGGCGCTCGCGGAGTCCGGCTCGGCGTTCGTTTTCGCGAAGAACGTCGCGCCGGCTGCGTTGGACGGAGCGACAGCGGCCAAGTAGCCCCGGGCCGCCTGGGCCTTGCTGAGCGTTGAAGTCGATGGTGTGGCTGCGCTTCGGGTCGCGGTGGCGGGCAAAGCGGCCGTCTGGGCGACGGTCTTCGTGCTCGAACTCGAACCGCAACCAGCGAGGGCTGCGGGGATGGCGAGGATGGCGGCGATTGCGGCCGCATGGACGTCCTTTCGGTTGGGTTACAGCCGGTGTTATCGACGGGAAGCGGGGAGAACTTGTGGTTATCTGCGGTGCGCGAGCGGCTCTGGCCCTACTCCGCGCAACGATGCGCACACGCCGCAGCGTCGACGAGCGCTCGCGCCCGCACCGTCGAGGACCTCGAGCACGCCCAGATCGATCCCGAAGTGCGCGCCGGACGCCGCCGCCGCCTGCTGGCCGAATCGCCGCTCGCGTTCCCCGCTCACGGTCGCAGCATCCGCCAATACCGCCAGGCGGTGTATGAGTTCGAGAAAGGAGCGTTGGCGCCGCGGGGAAACGGACTCGCACCCGCTCGACCGCGACATCTACCCGCCGTAGAACCCGGTTGGCGACCCGGTGGAGGGACCGGCGGGAGAACTGGTGTTCACCAAAGCGAACGACTTACCGCTGTTTCTTCCCGTTACTACTCATACCCGGACCCCTGACTGTGAACGGTGGCTTAGAGGGTCCCGGTGCAGGTTGCCGACCCGACATGAACGGTGATGCTCTGTCCGGCGGCGCTTGCGGGCGCCTTGAGGTAGATGTCGGCGTAGCCGCTTGAGTCGGTGTGGTAGCTGGCGGTCGCGCCCGTGCTGTCGATGACGGTCGCGGTCGCCTCGGGCTGGTCCGAGCGCACGTACACGTCCCAGTCGTCGTAGCGGCTGCTGTGAGACGCGGTGGCCGAACACTGCGCCGACGTCGAGGACCCGCTGCTGGTGCTCGTGGCGCCGCCGGAGGTGTACGGGGTGGCGTTCGCGTAGTCAGCATCGAACGTACGCGACAGCGACGCGCGCATGGGACCGTCGGAGGTGACGAGCCCCAGTTCGCGGTTTCGGTTCGTCGATGTGATCGAGAAGTTCTCGGAGCCGAGGAACACCTTGGCCGGGGTGAGAATCATCTTGGCGTGGATGTACAACGCGGCGCTGGCGGCGTAAGTGCGAACGTGCACGCCGGCGGCGGCCAGCTGCGCGAACGCGCTGGTCCACGAGGAGTCGGCGGTCATGGTGACGCGCACGTTGACGCCGCGGCGGGCGTCGCCTTGGAGCGCTGACTCGATCGCGGGAGAGTCCATCTCCTCGTTGTAAATGTCCACCCACCCGGCCGCTGACTCGATGAGCTTGACCTGGGCGGCCTGCGAGCCGGGGCTCCAGACGAGGTCGTGGCCAGCGGAGGCGGTGGTGCGCTGGCCGGTCCAGTCGGCGTTGAACGTCTGCTCGATCGCCGCATCATCGGCGGCGTTGGTGTCGATGACGCCGAAGTCGCGGCTTGAGGCGTAGTACTGCGGCGTGAGGTTGAAGGTCAGGATGTACGCGCGCCGATCGATCACGATCGTTTTCTGGTGGGTGAGCGCGAAGTAAGACGGCGTCCAGTGGACCGGCACGGAGTGGGCTTGCAGGTAACTGTAGGCAGCCTGGTTCTGCTGGGAGCCTTCGCCGTAGTAGCCGCCGTTGAGCAGCACCCGGACTTTGACGCCGCGTCGCTCATCGGCGGCCAGCGCCGCGTCCACCTGCGAGTCCTCGTCCTCGTACATGACCAGGTCCACAGAGTCCCGAGCGCTGCCGACGGCGTTCACGATCGGCGCGATGCCGTCCTGCGGCTCGGTGATGAGCGAGAACTGCGCTGCGGAGACACTCGACGCGGGATGCACGGCTGACCGGGCCACCGGCTGTTGCCGGGAGAGTGCAGACCTGGCGCTGGCAGGTGCGTTCGTGGTGGCGTTGGTGGGCGCGTTTGTGGTGGCACCGGCTAACCTCGGACGGGAAAGTGTCGGACGACTGGAAGTCGCTCCCTTGCTGGCGCTCGGCTTGCTGGTCGCGCCGATCACGATGAACAGCGTCAAGAGCACCGCGACGCTGCTGCTGATGATGGGATGCCTACGAATGCGGTTCAAGGGATGCCTGGCTTGTTGTGGTCTGCGACCCCGCAGCTGGCGTTGGCCGCTCATCAGCTTTATCGGCCGGACCGGGCGATCTCAAAGCAACATTTCCTCGTCGGCGTTCGGCGTCGCGCTGTCAATGCAGCATTAGCCGCCTAGGCGAGGCTTTGTAGCGTCGCTGGCGAGTGGGCAGGCGGCATCGTCGGGGGCGTGGCCTGAGCTTCTCACTTCGCTACAAGGCGGCGACCCAGTTCTTCGCGGCAAGCTAGCCCAGACCCAGCGGCGGCTGGAAGCAGCCGAGCAAGCCCGCGACGCGGCGATCAATTCGCTCGAGCAGGCCCAGTGCTCGGGTCCG
>Ga0181518_10004183_pt1 | contig 12996 bp, 10 predicted proteins | sample PEATcosm2014_Bin_28_FD_119751 | JGI IMG/M metagenome (GOLD analysis project Ga0181518, IMG submission 119751) | Peatland microbial communities from MTU Mesocosm Facility, Houghton, MI, USA - PEATcosm2014_Bin01_60_metaG | ecosystem: Environmental > Terrestrial > Soil > Wetlands > Peat | place... | reverse complement strand
TGTTGAAACGACAGCGCCTCTCGTCCCTGCTGGGGCTATCATTGGACGGGAGCCGCCTGGACGGCCTGGTCCTGCGGCGCACCGACGGGGCCTTGCACATCCAGCAACCCTTCTCCGTCTCGCTTTCGCTCGATCCCCTGACCAATGATCCCGAGCTGGTCGGCCGGGAGATTCGCAACCATCTGGACGCCGTCGGCGTGCGCGAGCGCCAATGCATCGTGGGCCTGCCGTTGAAGTGGGCGCTGACGACACACATCGAGGTGCCCGAGTTGCCCGAGGCGGACGTGGCGGGCTTTCTGCAAATCGAGGCTGAGCGCAGCTTCCCGTGCGATGTGCAGACGCTGCACGTCGTCACTTCCCGCTCTCATACCCCGTCCGGCAAACAACACGCCACGCTGGTCGGCATTCCGAAGAACCACCTGACGCTGCTGGCGCAGGCGCTGCGGGCGGCGAAGCTCAAGCCGGTCAGCTTCTCGCTGGGCATCGCGGCGTTGCAACCGTCCGGGGCCGACGCCTCGAACGGCGTGATGGCGCTGGCGATTGGCGAAAGCCACGTGGCGCTGCAAGTCACGGCCGGCGGCGGCGTGGCGGCGCTGCGGGCGCTGGAAGGCGCGCTCGAAGCCGAGGGCAGCCAGCGGGTGCTGCACGCCGATCTGGTCGCGCGCGAGGCCCGCATCACCCTCGGACAACTGCCGGCGGAACTGCGCGAGGCCGTGCGGCGCATCCGGGTCTTCGGCCCGCGCGACCTGGCCCAGCAGTTGGCGGATGAAATGGAACTGCGGCTGGATGCGGCGGGCCTCAAGGTCGAACCGGTAACGCGCTATGCCGCCAATGAATTCGGCGTCCAGCTCCCCCCGGACGCCGCCGTGTCGCCAGCCTTCAGCCTGGCCGCCGGGCGGTTGGCCGGGCGGCGCGCGCTGTTTGAGTTCCTGCTGCCCAAAGCTTCGCCCTGGCAACAAGTCGCAGCCCGCTATTCCTCTGGCCGGCTCCGCACGGCGATCTCGGCCACGGCGGCAGTGGCGGTGGCGGCGGGGGGACTGTTTTTCTTCCAGCAATGCCAACTCTGGCGGCTGCAGTCGCAATGGGCCAAACTGCAGCCAAACGTCCGGCAACTGGAGGGCCTGCAAGAGCAAATCCGGCAATACCGCCCCTGGTACGACGAAACGGTGTGCGGCTTGACCATCCTCAAACGTCTCACGGAGAAATTCCCCGAAGACGGCAGCGTGACGGCCAAGACCGTGGAGATTCGGGACTTGAACGCGGTGACCTGCACGGGCATTGCCCGGAACTATCAGGCCCTGCTGAAGACCGTGGAGCAACTGCGCAGCGTCCGGCAAATTCCCGAGGTGAACCTGGGTCCGACTCGCGGGCAACCGCCGGCGCTGCAATTCACGTTCAACTTCCAATGGAGTGAGGGAGGGAAGAATGCAAATTAAGAATCGTCAGCAACTGTTGATTATCGGGGCGATTGCGGCCATCGTTCTATTCGCGGGGGACCAACTGGTGCTCTCCCCCCTGACGAAGGCCTGGAGCGCGCGAGCGACGCGCATTGGCGAACTGCGCAAGCAGATTACCCAGGGCAAAATGCTCGTGCAGCGCGAGCAAAGCATCCGGAGCCGCTGGGAGCAGATGTCCCGCAACGCGCTGCCGAACAACACCTCCGCCGCCGAACAACAGGTTGTCCAGGCGATTGACCTTTGGGCGCAGAACAGCGGCGTCGTTATTTCCGCCATCACGCCCCAGTGGAAGCATGACAGCGATGATTATATGACCTATGAATGCCGCGTGGACGCGGCCGGCGACCTCGGAAAATTGAGCCGCTTCCTCTACAGTGTCGAGCGGGCCCCGATGGCGCTGAAGCTGGAGCTGGTGGAACTGGGCGCGCGCGACAAGGAAGGCCAGCAGCTTTCGTTGGGCCTGCAGCTCAGCGGCCTGGTCCTCAACACCCCCGCACGATGAACCCGAGGCAACCCATGAAGTTGATTGTGGCGGTCAGCCTGGCGAGCGGTTTCCTCGTCGCGGCGCAGGAACCGGATGCGTCCGCCCAAAACAACGCCACAGCGGCCGAGGTCATTTCCCAACTCAGTGACCTGGTCCAGGCCACCGGCTCCCCCCAGCCCGAGGACATGGCTCCGCCCAACGATCTGACTCCGACCAACGGTCTCCCGCAGGCCAGCAGTCTCCCGCAGGCCAATGCTCTCCCGCAAGCCGGCGTTCCGGCCCCAAGCGGAGACCGCACGGCCAGGGTTAACCGCTTCGATAACTCCAGCCGATCTCAGAATGACGATCGCCGGTCTCGCGGGCGGCGCTCGTTCAGGTCAAGGTCCAACCAGCCCGGTGGTTCCGGGTCGGCCAACGACTACAGCCGGGGCAGCGACGGCGCGCAGACCAACGCCCTCGCCGGGACGAACACTGGCCCCGCCTCGCTGGATTACGCCGCCTTCAAGATCATCGTGGACGGGAATATCTTTGACCCCAACCGCACTTCGCGCCGGGCTCCGCGCGTGCGTTCGGCGCCCAGGAGCTTCGATGCTCTCACGCTGGTCGGGACCATGAGTTATGAGAAGGGCACGTTCGCCTTTTTCGACGGCACGAGTTCCGAGTATAAGAAGGCGCTGAAGCTGGCCGACGCGATTGCCGGCTACAAGCTCACCAACATTGCGCCGAACAGCGTGAAGCTGGCGTCCGGAACCAACGAACTGGAATTAAGCGTGGGCGCGCAGTTGCGCCGTGAGGAGGACGGTCCGTGGCTGCTGTCCAGCCAATCCACTTCCTACGCGGCCACACCCGCTTCAACCTCAACGAACGCCGCAGCCACCACGACCACTACTACCTCCGATGCCGCTTTGCTCGGCGCGGAGAGCGACATAATCAAGAAACTGATGGAAAAACGTGAAAAGGAATAAAGCCCAATGAATACGATCAAACACTTCCTTCTAATAACCTGCCTGTCCACGGGCATCCCGATCCTGGCCGCGGAGGCGACGCCCGGCGCTCCCACCAACGAAGCGCCCAGCGCGCCGGCCACGACCATCCAAACGAGCACCGATCAACCGCCGCCCGCGCCAACCCCGGCTCGGGAGGCCGCTGCCAACGCGGCCGCCACAACCGCCACACCGGCCCCCGTTGCAGACCTTGTGACTAACGCCGTTGCGGGGACCAATGCCGTCACTGGCACGAACGCAATCGCCGCGGCCAACGCTGCCGTGCCCCCAGTGGTCGTGGAAAACGGCATCAACGGGTTACGCCTGAACTTTCACAACGCACCCTTGAATCTGGTCCTGGACAACCTGAGTGAGGCGGCCGGGTTTGTCATCAACAAAGAGACCGATGTCCGGGGCACCGTCGATGTACAGGGCAAAGATTTGACCAAAGACGAAGCGGTCGAGGTGCTCAATTCGACACTGAAGAAGAACGGGTGCGCCGTCATTCGCAATGGCCGCATCCTGACGATCGTCGCCCAGGATGGGGTTAACCACAAAGATACTCCGATCGTTGTCAACAACAACCCCGACGACGCCGAGAGAGGGGATGAAGTGGTGACCCAAGTTATCCCGGTGAAGTACGCCAGCGTCAGCCAGTTAGTGCCCAACCTCGAGCTATTACTGCCAACCACGGCCACGCTCTCGGCCAACGAAAGCGCCAACACGCTGATCCTGGTGGCGACCAAGACCGACATCAAGCGCATGCTCAAAATCGTCAATGCTCTGGACACGTCCATCGCCAGTGTGTCGTCCATCCGGGTGATTCCGCTCAAATATGCGGATGCGAAGGATACCGCCACCCTGATCACCTCACTATTCACCTCGCAGGGCGGGGGCCAGGGCGGCGGCGGCGGCGGCTTTGGCCGTGGGAACCTCTTCAGGATGTTAGGCGGCGGCGGCTTTGGCGGGCCGGGCGGTTTTGGCGGGCCGGGCGGCGGCACCGGCGGTGGGGGAAGCGGCAGCAGCGGCGGCGGTGGTGGCGCTGCGGCCGCGAAAGTGATGGCGGTGGGGGATGACCGCTCCAATTCACTGGTCGTCACCGCCCCCGCTGACCTGATGGCTACCATTGAAAACATGGTAAAGGAAATTGACCAGGAGGTGACCGATGTCACCGAGCTGCGGGTGTTTCATCTGGTCAACGCGGACGCGTCGGAAATCGCGGACCAGCTTACGCAGTTATTTCCCGATCCCACCACTTCCAGCAGCGGCAGCCAGAACCCCATGATGCCATTCTTCTTCCGCGGCGGCTTTGGCGGCCAGGGAGGAACGACCAGGACCGCCGCCAATACCAGCGACCGGATGAAGAAGATGGGCCGGGTGCTGGCGGTGCCCGATCCGCGCACCTCGGCGATCATCGTCATGGCGTCGAAGACGGTGATGCCGGAAATCGCCGACATGATCACGGAGCTGGATTCCGACAAGGGCCGGAAGGAGGTCGTGGGGGTGTTTGACCTGAAGAACGCTGATCCGGCGGATGTCTATCAAAACCTCCAGGACCTGTTCCAGCGCACCAGCGTCCGCCCGCAGAGCAGCAGTGTGAACCCGATGCTGGGGACGAGCAGCCCGCTGTATCAGCGCGAGAAGTCCAGTACGCAAACTACGAGTCAAGGGGCGACCACCGGCATTGGCGGAAGTTCCGGTTCCTCTCGAGGAGGCGGTGTCGGCGGCGGCTTCTAAATGTGAACACCCAGCATCAACCGCAACCTGGCTAAACGTAACGGCGAGGCAAATATGATCAAACAACCTGCAAATTGGCACCCTTATTTCACCAGCATCCTCGGTCTCTGTCTGGGACTGGCGCTTCAGGCCGGCGCCCAACAAAGAACCGGCGGCACCGGAGGCGGTTTCGGCGGAGGCGGCTTTGGCGGAGGCGGTTTCGGCGGCAGCCGCAGCAGCACCAGCTCGAGCGCCGGCAGCACCGCGCGGACTTACCCCAACAACACGACCATCGGGGATGCCTACTTCTCCATTGACCCGGAGACGCGCCGGGTGGTCTATATCACGGACGAGGCCACCGCCAAGTATATCGGCCAGGTGCTCACCAACCTCGACCGTCCCAAACCCCAGGTGCTCATCAAGTGCGTGTTCCTGCAGGTAACGCACAATGACGGCTCGGACATCGGCATCGAGGGGTCATTCAACAAGAGCATCGGCAGTTCTCCCGGGACCGGCGGCCCGGTGACCAACTGGACGACGCAGAACATATTCACCACGAATTTTAATGCAAATGGCAGTGTTAGTAGTGTTAGCAGCGCTCCCAGCATTGTCCCCAGCATAAGTTCCGGCCCAAGCCTTCCCTTCCTGTCCACCTCGAATATTTTCGGCCTGCCGGGAACCTCTTCGGCCTTCTCCGGCGCCAACGGTCTCTATCAAATTCTCGGTACGGACTACACCGTGACCCTCCACGCCATTGCGCAAGCCGGCAGAGCCAAAGTGTTGTCGCGGCCCTCCATCCTCGCCCGCAACAACCAGCCGGCCACCATTACCGTTGGGCAGGAGGTCCCCCTGATCACCGGCACCACCTATGACAGTCTCGGCAACTCCCACAACGCGTACAACTATACGGATGTCGGCGTCATTTTGAAGGTCACCCCATTCATCACCGAGGATGGGCTGGTGGAGATGATGGTGTCGCCCCAGATCTCCGCGATTGACCCGACCCTCTCCATTCCCATTACCGCCTCTGCGAATGGCACGACCATCAGTGCCCCGGTCATTGACATCACTTCGGCCGATACCGTCGTCGTCACGGCCAACGGCCTGACCGTGGTCATTGGCGGCATGATGCAGACCTCCAAGTCGAGGACCGACACCAAAATACCTCTGCTGGGTGATATCCCGTTGTTGGGGAACCTGTTCAAGCGAACGCAGATTAGTGATTCCAAGACCGAGCTCGTCATCTTCCTGACCCCGTACATCGTCCAGTCGCCGACCGAACTGGCGGCGCTGTCGGCCAAAGAGAGGGCCAGATCGGACGCTTCCAAGGGGTTGACGGAGGAGGAACTCAACAAGTTCCTGGACGAGTTGCCTAAGACCAAAAAGACCACGCCGGACGCAACTCCGAAATCCGGCAAAGGGGCCCCCGTGTTGCCCCCCAAAGGCTCGTGACCTTATTGCCTGACATGAAACGGAATTGGCCGATAAACCTTCCCAGGGCGCAGACCGGGAAGCCTGCGTGGCACGGCAACACATGGACCTGATTCGCCGCAACTTGTTGGTTTACGGGCTCCTCGGGGCCGTCTGGGTGCTGGTCTTCGGCTGGCAGGTCGAGGAACACCTCCGGGTCAAGGAGGCCGCCCGGACCGATCTGCGCAATCGTTCCAAAGACATCGCCAACACGCTCAGCGCGCTCATCCGCGGCATGCGTTTCCAGGGCGCGATCCCGCAGGAACGCCTCGAGCCGGTACTCAACGAACTGATCAACGGCCGCACCAACGAACTGACCAAGTCGAGCGAGCTTATTTCCATTGAACTGCTCAATGCCGCCAACCAAACCGTCGCCAGGGCCGGCCGGCCCATTGACTCGCAAAGAAGAGAAGACCTCCTGCAGGAAGGCGAACATTGGGGACAAAGGAGTGTCACCCTCGTCAACCCCGTCGTGGTCAACCCCGTTGATCTGGGCGCCAGCCTGAGTTCGCAAGGGGTCACCAACACCTTGATTCTGCCCCCTTTGAGCGAGTTCACCAACCGGGTAAGCGAGCCGGGCCGGGGAGGGCCGCGGCGGGGGCCGCCACCGGACGAGCTTGGGTCTTCGAACGCTCCAGCCAGCCTCGCTACCAACGGCCCGCCCCCAGGCGGGCGGGACGGACGGTCGCGTGAGCCTGGGGGCCGGGCCCGCCGTCCCTTCTGGCAGCGGGGCATGGACGAGAAAGAACTCCAATCCCTGATTGCCAACCGAACACTGCACGGGCTGGTCCTCACCCTGTCCACCGAGGGGGTGGGGGCCGCGGCCACCCGTGATTTGTGGTTGCGGACGATGATCATCCTGCTGGCAACAGTGGCCGCTATGGGTTCCGGCTTGGCCTGGAGAAACCTGGCCAAGTCCTCCGAGCTGCAACTTCGCCTGGTGCGGGCCAGCGAAATGAACACGCACCTCAAGGAGATGAACCTCGCCGCCGCCGGCCTGGCCCACGAAACCCGGAACCCGCTCAACATCATCCGCGGCCTGGCCCAGGTGATCTCCAAACAACCCGGCACCGCGGCGGAGATTCAAAAGAAATCGCGCGAGATCATCGAGGAGGCGGACAAGGTGGCCGCGCAGTTGAACGAATTCATCAACTACTCCCGCCCGCGCGAAGTCCACCGCGCCAAACTTGCCCTCGGCTCGGCCATCAATGAAGTCGTCCGGGCCTTGAACTACGACCTGGAGGAGAAGAAAATCAGCCTGCAAGTCAAGGGCGAGCAGCTTAACATCGAGGCGGACGAGCAACTGCTTCGGCAGGCGCTCTTCAATTTGCTGCTCAACGCCATCCAGGCCGTCGATGGCAGCGGCGAAATCCAAGTCCTCGCCGAAAAGCGCAATGCCACCGAAGCCATGCTCGAGGTCCGCGACAACGGCCCGGGGGTTCCCCCGGACCGCCGCACTGAAATCTTCAAGCCTTACTTCACCACCCAGAAGAAGGGCACCGGTTTGGGCCTGGCAGTCGTCCAGCAGATCGTGCTCGCCCACGGCTGGGAGGTCGAATGCCTCGCCAACGAGCCGCAGGGCGCTGTCTTCCGCATCACCCACCTGAAACTTGCCGCGTAGGCGAGGCGCGCCGTTCGGCAGCGTCACAAATTCGGTCTTGTATGTGAACTCGTTTGCCTGTAGAGAAGTTCGCAGCGGGCATGACACACGACATTCTGCAATCGGATATCGAACTGGCCACCAGGCTGAGGGACGACCATCGTTCCGACGATGAAATCATCCTGGCATTGGTCCATCGTGGCGTCGAGTTGGGCCCGGCCACCCAGCTCGTGGATGACCTGCGCAACGGCAGAAAGGCAGCCCCTCCATCAACTGCTCATTTGGAATTCACCCCGGCGCGGCGGTCGCGGGCAAAGAGCGCTTCGCGCGGAACCGGGCAGAATCGGCCCGAGCACCCCTCTCAAGCAGAAGCCCGCCGCGAGCCGTCAGCCCAACCAGCCGTTCCAGGCCGAAAACACCCCGCCGTCTTGTGGCGGATGGCCGCAGTCCTCGTGGGTCTGGCGGTCGTCGTCGGGACCGGCATTGTCCTTTTTCAGCGCTCTCAGGCGAATACCCGGCCCCAAGAGCAGCAACCACCGAAAGCCGCGATGCCGAACGTGGACAGCGCTCCCCCCACGGCGCCAGCACAGGCTGCCCCAGCCGCTCAGATTGCCTCGCTCACGCCACTGGTGCTGGAGCTGCAGCCGGATGGCTTGCACCTCGGCGGCAGCCTCGTGACCCGGGACAATGTCCTGACCGCCGTAGCCGGTCTGCTGGGCGTCCCGACACGGACGAACCGGGTCGTGCAGACAGACACTGTGATTTACGCTTACGACCAGCAGGGGCTGTTGATTTACTCGCGAAAGTCCGGAGCGACGAACAGCATCATTCTGGATTGCGAAGCCAGTGGCGGAATCCATGGCACCACGTCTCCATTCACCGGAACGCTCACGATTGACGGCCAGGGGATCCGTGCGGGCACGGACCCCAAAGCGCTCACCGCCATCAAGCAGTTAGGGCTTAACCACCCGGGAACCCACAGCGGCATTTGGGGCGGGCGCTACAACGGCCTGGAGCTGGTCTTTGCCTACCTGAAATCTCCCCAGCGCTTGAGTCTCATCGAGATTGACCTGAAATAACCGCACCGCACGGTGATTTGGCGTAAACGTCAATGTGCGTTATGGTTGACGGCAAGGCCGCCTGCACGACCGCAAGCGGACTGAACGAACAATATGCAATTGAAGTTTGATTGGCTGATAGTCCTGGAAAATCTGCACCGCGGGATCATGGTCACCGATGCGACCCTGGACGGCCCCGCCGGCCCGCGCATCATCTACGTCAACCGCGCCTGGATGAAAATTACCGGGTATGACCGGGAAGATATTCGCGGCCAGACGCCCCGCCTCCTGCAAGGGAAACACACCGACCGGAACCTGCTGCGGACGCTCAAGACCAAGCTCCTCAATCGCGAGGTCTTTCACGGCCAGACCTGGAACTACCGCAAGAGCGGCCAGCCGTTCATCATGAACTGGTATTGCTACGCGATCTACGGAGACCACGGCAAACCGATCTACTACGTGGCCGAGCAGGAAGACGCCACCGAACTCGAAACGCTCCGCATGAAACAGCGGCTGCTGCTCAACCCGCTGGACCCCGACGCAAACAAGTTCTTTGCCGTCCTCGCCGAATACAAGTCCGCCCGCAAACACGCCCGGTAGGATTTCCGGTTCCTGCCTGATTGCCAAATAGAGACCCCTTGCCGGGGGCTTGGACTTCGGCCTCGGCTCAATAGCTCATCCGGTCGAGCTTTACTTTGCCCCGGAAGATCCAGTAGATGCTCACCGTGTAGGCCACGACGACGGGCACGCCGATGCCCGCCATGGTCAGCATGATGCCAAGGGTCTTGGGCGAGGAAGCGGCATTATAGATGTCCAGGCTGTGGGCCGAATTCGGGTTGCTCAACACAAGGTTCGGAAACATCTCCAGGCCGAAAAGCCCCATCAGCGTGACCATCACGGCGCACGAGGAGAGAAACGCCCGCCAGTCATTTCCGCGGTGAATCTCGCGCGGGATATTGGCGATGGCCAGCATGTTCGCCAGCGCGATGCTGAACAGCCACGGGTTGGCCCGCACCCGCGCCGCCATGTGGGGGACGTACAACAGCGTCGCCATCGTCGTCACCGCGTAGCAGATGATGAAGAAGATGATGCACTGGCTGATCCAGCCGCGCAGCTTGTCGTGCAGCGGCCCGCCGGTCTTTATGAGGGCGTAGATCGCTCCGTGCATCATGAACAGGGCCACGGTCGTGATCCCCAGCAGCAGCGCGTAAGGATGCAGCAGGCTCCCGAACGTGCCGGCAAATTCGCCCCGGTCATCGATCGGGATGCCCCAGGCAATGTTGCCCATGGCCACGCCAATCAGGAGACTCGACAGGATGCTCCCGACGCTGAACCCGATGTCCCACATCTGCCGCCACCACCGCATCGGCTGCTTGCTGCGGAACTCGATGGCCACCGCGCGGAAGATCAGCGCCACCAGCAACAACACGAACGCCATGTAGAAACCGGAAAACACCGTCGCATACACGTTCGGGAACGCCGCGAACAGCGCGCCGCCGCCCGTTACCAGCCAAACCTCATTGCCGTCCCAGACCGGCCCGATGGCGTTGAGCATGACGCGCCGCTCCTCGTCGCTTTTGGTGAACAGGTGCAGCGCCCCTACGCCCAGGTCGAACCCGTCGAGCATGGCGTAGCCGGTGAACAGCACGCCGATGAGGACGAACCAGATGGCGTTGAGGTCCAGATGGCTCAAGTTCATGCCCACCACGCTCCCAAACCGCCAATGCAACTCATGTAACTCATGTAACCTATTCAACTCATTTAACTCATTTAACTCACTTCACTCATGCCACCCATTTAACCCTCGCACGGTGGCATCGCCAGCTTCCCGCTCGGCGTCAGGTCCGCCGCGTCCGGCCCGTGTTGGATTTTGTCGTTGAGCAAATAGACGAAGACCGCGAACAGCAGCAGATAGACCAGGCTGAAGAGCACAATCGCCGTCAGCACCGCGTCGGCCTTCACCACCGCGGAAAGCCCTGCCGGCGTCCGCAACAGGCCATAGACGATCCACGGCTGCCGCCCGACCTCGGCGGCGAACCAGCCGGCCTCATTGGCGATTTGCGGCCCCAGCACTGACAACGCCAGCAGCCACAGCAGCCACCGCTTCTCAAACAGCGACCCGTGCCAGAAATACAGAAAGCCCAGCCCCGCCACCACAATCATCCCGAAGCCCGCCGCCACCATGATGTGATAGAACTGGAACGAGAGATTCACCGGCGGGCGGTCCGCCGGCTTGAACTCGCGCAGGCCCTGGACCGGTTTGTCGGTATCCTTGTACACGAGAAAGCTCAGCAAGCCGGGAATCGCCACCCCGCCCTTCACCGCCTCCCGCTTCTCGTCCACCCAGCCAAACAACGTCAGCGGCGCGTGGGCCGTGGTGTCATAAAGCCCCTCAAAGGCCGCCAGCTTGGCCGGCTGGTTCTTCGCCACCCCCACCCCGCTGCTGTGTCCGCTGACCAGTTGCAGCAGGGACGCCGCCATCCCCACCACCAGCCCGACCCGCAGGGACGCCCGCGCGAACTCCTCATGGCGCTTCTTGAGCAGATACCACGCGCTCACGCTGACCACCAGAAACGCCCCCGCCTGCCACGCCCCGCACAGCACGTGCAGCAGCCGGTCCATGGACGACGGATTGAACACCATCTGCCAGAAATCCGTGATCTCAGCCCGCGCCCGCAGGCCTTCGCCCACAATGTGAAAGCCGGCGGGCGTCTGCATCCACGAGTTCGCCACCACAATCCAGATCGCGCTGAAATGCGCCCCCAGGCATACCATGCACGTCGCGAGGAAATGCACTTTAGGCCCGACCCGGTCCCAGCCGAAGAGCAGCACCGCCAGAAAGCCCGATTCGAGGAAGAACGCGAAGATGCCCTCCGCCGCCAGGGCGCTGCCGAAGACGTCGCCCACATAGCGTGAGTAGGTCGCCCAGTTCGTGCCGAACTCGAACTCCAGCACGATGCCCGTCGCCACGCCGATGGCGAACGTCAGCGCGAAGACCTTTGTCCAGAACCGCGCCATCTGATGGTAGAGCGGGTTGCGGTTCTTGAGCCACAGCCCTTCCATGATCACCAGCATCAGCCCCAGTCCGATGCTCAGCGGCGGATACAAATAGTGGAACCCGCTCGTCAGCGCGAACTGAATCCGGGAAAGCAGCAGCGCGTCCATAACTGGCCCTCAGGAATACCAAACCCCCCGGCCCCGGGTCAAGATGCTTCGCCCACCCAAAAACTACTTGCGCATAAGTATCATCCGGTATATCTAATCATCCTTGTAATGACCCAGGCAGAGAAACAACGGCGAATCGAGCGCTTTGAAACCGCCCATCGCGAGAGCGGGTTGCCCGTCACCATGCAGCGGCGCGCCGTGTTCGAAGCGATCCTGGACCGCCGGGACCACCCGACCGCCGACCAGGTTTTCCATGCCCTCCATCCGCGCCTGCCCCAACTCTCGCGCATGACCGTCTATCGCATCCTGGGAACACTCGTCTCCCTTGGCCTCCTGTCCAGGACCTGCCACCCCGGCTCTTCGGCGCGTTTCGACCCCAAGCTGCGCCAGCACCATCACCTCGTCTGCCTGGATTGCGGCGACATCATTGACCTGGAGGACGCGCGCCTCAACAAACTCCCGTGGCCCGACGTCGGCCGCCACGGCTTCCAGATCGAGGACTACCTCATTCACTTTCGAGGCCGGTGTGCTCGCTGCCGGCAAAGGGCCAAGGCCCCTCTGGCTGACCGTAAGCGGGCTCCCCGCCTCCGAATCCCACGGAAAGAATCTAAACTTAAACTGGAAACAAGACAACAATTCACACAACAAAAGGAGTAAGTATTATGAATGAAGGCAGCAAATGCCCAGTAACGGGCGGAGCTCACACACACACTGCCGGCGGCATGACGAACCAGGACTGGTGGCCGAACCAGTTGAGGCTAGATATCCTCCACCAGCATTCCTGCAAGTCCAACCCGATGGGCAAGGGTTTCAATTACGCCAAGGAGTTCAAGAGTCTCGACTTGAAGGCCGTGAAGAAGGCCCTCGGTGAACTAATGACGAAGTCGCAGGACTGGTGGCCGGCGGACTTCGGCCACTACGGACCTTTGTTCATTCGCATGGCGTGGCACAGTGCGGGCACGTACCGCATCCACGATGGGCGCGGCGGCGGCGGCCGGGGCCAGCAGCGCTTCGCGCCGCTCAACAGTTGGCCGGACAACGTCAGCCTGGACAAGGCGCGCCG
>Ga0181518_10004180_pt1 | contig 13007 bp, 9 predicted proteins | sample PEATcosm2014_Bin_28_FD_119751 | JGI IMG/M metagenome (GOLD analysis project Ga0181518, IMG submission 119751) | Peatland microbial communities from MTU Mesocosm Facility, Houghton, MI, USA - PEATcosm2014_Bin01_60_metaG | ecosystem: Environmental > Terrestrial > Soil > Wetlands > Peat | place... | reverse complement strand
CGCCAACACAGGCCAAGTGGTCGACCTTCTCGCAAAAGCTCGCGCATTCCTCCAGGCAAATTAAAAACAAATCTACCTTGAAGGTCACGAGTCCATCCTTCTCACGTCAAGGGCTAAGCTCTCTGCCCGATTTTCCGGCGTTCCTTCCTCACTTGTGGGCATCCAGCGGTTGAGACAAAAATTAAGCCGAGCGGATCGTTTCAATGTCAACTCCCGATTATTCGGGTGCTCTTTCAGACCCGTGCTAAAACTGCAGGTCGCAGGCGGATCTTGCTGCGCAGGTAAGCAAGGTAAGCGTCGCCGTGAGGGAGGGGAGTGTGGAGCAACTCTTCAATCACGGGTAAAAAATAATGCAGCGAGCGAATCGGTCCGAGGGGAATGGCGTCAGGGCGGCGGGCGGCGCGTCGGACGGAAGCCAGCAAGAGGGCGGTCTCCGCCGTCGTCAGAGGGATGTGCCGCTCCCAGAGTTGGCGAACCAAACACACGTCATGGCGGCTGACACGGCAGGGCGTGTCGGGTAAGCGGAGATAGAGGTCCAGGAGCGTTTGGCGGTAGCCTTCAAGATCGTTGGGCATGGGCGTCCCTTTTGGAGTTTTTCTTGGCCGCCTCCGCTTCCATCTGGCTTTCCCGCATGCGGTAGGAATCGCCTTCGATCAAGGTGACATCCGCATGATGGGTGAGGCGGTCGAGCAGCGCAGCGATACAGGTGGCATTGGGGAAGACGGTATTCCATTCCTTAAAGCCTTTGTTGGTGGTCAGGACCACGGAATTGCGTTCATAGCGGTGGTTGACGATTTCGAACAGCAGGTCGGCGGCGTGGGCGTCATAGGCCAGATAACCCACCTCGTCGAGCACCAGCAAGGTGGGGCGGGCGTAGAAACGGAACTTGCGACGCTGCGCGGCGGGCGAATCTCGGTCGAGGTCGGCCAGCAGGTCCGAGACGGTGCGGAACAGGGCGGTGTGGCCGGCCAGGATGGCTGCGTGCGCGATGTTTTTGGCGATCATGGTCTTGCCCAAGCCCGCCGTGCCGCACAGGATAAGGTTGCGGCCCCGGCTGAGGAAGTCGAGGGTGAGGGCACGCTCGATCAAGGGGCGGTCGATTTTCTTGGGCCAGTTCCACTCAAACTCGGCCAGGGGTTTGAAGCGGTCCAGCTTGGCCAGGGCGAGGCGGCGTTCCAGGCTGCGGCGGGCCGCAGCTTCGGTTTCGGAGCGAGCGATTTCTTCCAGCAGTTGGCGCGGACTCCAGCGCCCGGTGGCGGCGCGGGCCACCAGGTCGTCGAGCGAGTCGGCGGTAAGGACCAGACCGAGCTGCTTCAATTGTGCGACCAGATCACTGCTCGGGGTCGGGATCTTCTTCGGGGTCTTGGGTGAGATCATCGTAAGCCTCCAGAGAAGGATCTGAGACCGTCAGATTTTCCAGATCGGGGCGGCGCGAGAGGTTGACGGCGAGCGGGGTGCGTTGCCGCCGCTGGCGATGGCGGCGGGCCAGGATAAAGGCCACCGAGGAAAGCCGCGGGGTCTGCTGCTCGAGGGCTTCGCGGAGGGCGGCGGTGAGTTCTGCGAGGCCATAGTCATCGAGCAGACGAAGCAGTTGAGCGGTGAGCCGGCCGGCGGATTCGCCGCGCTCGAAGGCAGCCTGAAGGAACGTCTGGCTTTCTGGAACCAGAGCGGCCAGACGACCGGAAGCGGTCGAGCCCAGAGCCTTGCGTTTTCGCTCGAGCAAGGCTTGACGGTGCGCGGGGTCTTCGATCTGCTCGTGCCGGTCGTAGGAGCGGCGATGGGAAGCGATTTCGGTCGCGCCGTCGAGCAGGCGAACGGTCGTGGGAGAAGCCACCAAGGTTAGAGCGCGGCCCAAGGCTTGAGGTGGCACGGAATAATCGTTGAGGTCGAAGCGCACCCAGAGGGTCTTATCGGCGTACACGGTGCGCACCAGCTCGCAGGAGAACGGGTGGGCGGGAAGAGGCAGCAAGCGCGGTTTCTCTTCCTGGAAGACTTGAGCCACGCTGCGGGAGTCACCACCCGGCCAAGGCCGTTGATGAGCGATCTGGTCGCGCCAAGCGAGCGCCTGGCGATTGAAATCCTCCAGGGTGGTGAAGGGGCGGGCGGCGAAGAAGCTGGAACGTACGTACTGGATAGCGCGCTCCACACGCCCTTTTTCATTTCCGCGGGCGGGGCGGCAAGGAAGCGTGGCGAAGTGATAGTGGGCGGAGAGTTCCAGGAAGCGGGGGTGGAAATGAATGGCATCGCCGCGGCGTTCCAAGACCACGCTGCGGAGATTATCGGTTTGCAAGCTCCTGGGCGTTCCACCCCAATCGTGAAAGGCATGCACGTGGCCGAGGAGAAAATTCTCCAGGCTCTGGTCGAAAAAGAACTCGAGCCACAAGGCTCGGCTATAGGAGAGAGTGAGGACGAAGCCGGACAAACGCCGGCGGGCGCGGCCCATGCGGACTTCGCCGAAGTACGCCCAGTCCGACTGTGCCTGCTCACCGGGGAAAACGCGCAGACGCAGAAAGGCTTCCCGGCGTGGAGGTCGCAGGTCGGCTACCACCCGGCGGAGTTGGCTGACACTGCCCGTGTAGCCACGCGGCTGAATCATCTGCAAGAGGCGGGTGGTGCGCAGGCGAGGATATTGCTGCAAGGTCTGGCGCAGGAAGTCGAGGTAAGGATCGGTCAACTGCGCGCGCAGTCGGGGCTGGCTGCGGAAGCGGCCGGTCTCCAGCGCCCGACGCACGGTATCGGGATGGAGAAGGAGTTCGGCCGCAATCGTGCCGATCTTCCAATGCTCGGCGTGGAACAGATGGCGGATGCGAGCGACTTGTTCATCGGGAATCATGCTGCACCTCGGGAAAAGGATTCACCCAGCGCCCCCAGCGACCGCAGATCTGACAGACGACCCAGCCGGGGGAGGTCTCTCCGTCGGGCGAAGGGCCAAGATCGGGTGCCGGAGTGGCCTCCACCGGCTCAGGCGCTGGGGGCACCCTCAGATTCACACAGGGAGAAGTCTGCAGGGAAGATTGATCTGTCACGCGAGCTTTTAAGCGCTGGCGATATTCGCGTTGGCGCTGGCGATGGTCGAGACGCCCTTCCGGGCCGAGACTTTGTTCATAGCGGCGGTTGGCCTCGCGGCGCTGGAGGCGGCGGGACTTTTCACGACAGCGCGGGGTGCAATACTGCTGACCTCGATCACAGTGAGGGCAGAGGTAAAACACCGCCCGGCAGGGAGGAAAGCGGCACACCCGCTGACGAAAGACTGTGGAACAAGCCACCGGCACCGGCTCTGCGAGGGAGCACTGGACAACCGGCGCCGATCATGGCAGGATGACTCTCGCGTACTTGGAGGTCCTTTTTTGATCGGGGCCACCAATGAAAAACCCCGGTTGCGCAAACAACCGGGGTTCCCCTTTATACGCCTCCGCGTACTCATCCTACCAAATCTTTTGGTTCCCGAAGGCGCCTGCGGCGATGATGCTGATCCACTCTCCTACCGGCCTCTGTTCAGATATCTACGTTATTAAATGCGTGCGGACAACGAAGGGTTCATCCGCGAGCACAAGTACGGCCTGGCAACACAAACCTTCGGCCCTTGGTTGGGCGATCAATTAAAGGGATTGGGGCTAGGTGTGGTTCTTGGCGGGCTGCTGTTGATGGCGCTTTACGGCATCGTGCGGCGCCTGCCGCGCACTTGGTGGATCTGGGGAGCGATTACGAGCCTCGTCTTCCTCACTTTCTTATCCTTGATCTCACCTGTGTTCATCGCCCCGCTGTTCAATAAGTACACGAGACTGGAAGACCCCGCCATCCGCGACCCGATTCTCAGCATGGCGCGCGCCAACGGCATCTCCGCAAAGGAGGTTTTTGTTCAGGACGCTTCGCGGCAGTCCACACGCATTAGCGCGTTCGTCACCGGGTTCCTAAACACGGAGCGCATTGTCCTTAATGATAACCTGCTGAAGCGCTGCTCGGTCGCCGAAATCGAATCGGTGATGGGCCATGAAATGGGTCACTACGTCATGCATCACGCTTACAAATATTTGATGTTCTTCGGCATCGTCATTGTCCTGGGTTTTGCCTTGCTGCGCAAAAGCTCCGAATGGGCCTTGGGGCGTTGGGGGGACAAGTGGAGAGCCCACGCGGCCGGAGACTTGGCCGCACTGCCGCTTTTCGCCCTCCTCATTTCTTCCTACTTCTTCGTGCTTACCCCAATCGACAACACCTACTCGCGAGTCGAGGAATACGAAGCGGACATCTTCGGGCTGAATGCGGCTCGCCAGCCGGATGCCGAAGCTGAGGTTGACCTGAAGCTCGCTGATTACCGCAAGCTCGATCCCGGCCCTATTGAGGAGTTCCTCTTCTACGATCACCCGAGCGGCCGGACACGCATCTACGCTGCTATGCGCTGGAAAGCAGAGCACCTGCACGAACTCGAGAACCCTGTCCCGCAACCCAAGCCATAAGGACGCGGGTCTCTTCATTTCTCATCGACTGACCCGCAGCACCACAGCATGCTGTGGCTGCTCCTTCGACCGGCCGCATTAGTGAGCGAAGTAATTACCTTGAATTGCAACACTCCGTGTGCTATCTTGCAGAAGAGATAAGTCGCCGGGGAGGGGGTGGCAGTGCGCGGTGCAACTGACCTGAGCATCTAGGTTGGTTCGCTCGGACCAAGCGTATTCTCGGCCCCGGTGGTTTCATGTAAATGGAAGTTCGATTTCCGGAACATGGACGCCTTCCTGCCTGGAAGATTGCTTTCTTCCAATACGCCGTGGCTCTGACCTTCCTCGGGCTGCTGGTGGGATACTGGCGGATACAAATCGGCCAGCATCGTTTTTACCTCGAACAAGCTGAACGCAATCGGGTTCGCAACCTGCCGGTCATCGCTCCACGCGGGAGGATTCTGGACCGCGAAGGGCGCGTGCTGGCGGACAATTTCCCGGCATTCAGTGTGCAACTGATGCGCGAGAGCGCGTCCGTCCTGCCGCCCGAGCGCCTGGAAGGAATCGCGCGTGGATTGGGTCTTGACCCTGTCGAGATGCAACGCCTGATGGAGCATGCGGCCCGGCTGCCGCGGTTTCAACCCATTCTTCTGAAGCAGTCAGCGACTCTCGATGATATCGCCTTTGTGGAATCTCACCGGCTTGAGTATCCCGAATTGGTCCTCATCCAGGTTCAGCAGCGCCTTTACCCCAAGCGCGAAGTAGCCGCAGCAACCCTGGGTTACGTGGGCGAGGTGTCGGAGGATATGATCGCCAAGCCCGGCTCACCTTATCGGCCCGGTGACGTGGTGGGCAAGTTCGGAATCGAGCGTCAGTACGACCAAGTCCTGTCCGGACGTGACGGCATGAGGCGGGTGATTGTGAATAGCCGCGGTGAGGAAGTGGGTTCGCTCACCACCATCAACGCCCTGCCGGGAAACGATCTGAGACTGACGATTGACCTTGATCTACAGATGGCGGCAGAAGCCTCTTTGGGCGACCAGCCCGGCGCCGTCGTGGCTCTTGACCCCCGGACCGGCGAGGTGCTGGCAATGGTCAGCCACCCTTCGTTTGACCCCAACGATTTCGCCAAGCGCATCGACCTCGGGGAATGGGAAAAACTCACCGACGATCCAATGAAACCCATGATGAACAAAGCCATACAGGCCCAACTGGCGCCGGGCTCGGTCTTCAAAGTCGTTACTGCTACCGCCGCCTTGGAAACAGGGACCATCCAACCAGACTTCACCTTGAATTGCGCGGGCGCGGTTAATATCTACGGCCACACCTACCACGACTGGGTCTGGGAGAAGCACAGGGGACATGGAAGCGTTGACCTGCACCGCGCTATTATTGTCTCTTGCGATGTGTACTTTTACACGCTGGGAAAGCTCCTGGGAATCGAGAAAATCGACTATTTTGCCAAGCAACTGGGGTTAGGCGCACGAACCGGAATCGATTTGCCTGCGGAGGCGACAGGACTGATCCCCTCGCCCGAATGGGTACAAAAGGCTTTTAAGCGAAAATGGTGGGCGGGCGAGACTATTTCTGTAGCCATCGGACAAGGAGCGGTGGCGGTTACGCCTTTGCAGCTAGCTCATACAATGGGCGCAATCGCCTGGGGCGGAACCTTCTCCCGCCCCCATCTGGCTTTCAGGAACCAATTGCTGGCCCTGGGAGTGGATCTCCCCGATGATCGCGAGCAGAGCTTTCCTCTGAGCGAGAGTACGCTGGAGGCGTTAACGCGCGGCATGTGGGGTGTTGTCAACGAAGGCGAAGGGACGGGCGCCAGCGCTCGCTGCCCGGGAATAGATATTGCCGGCAAGACCGGGACCGCCCAGGTTGTCAGTGTTGACTTGCAGAAATCGGAGCGGAACGCAAGTTTCAAGAACAACGCATGGTTTGTCGGCTTTGCTCCCAGCAGTAAACCTGAGATCGTCGTGGCCGCGCTTGTCATGCAGGGCGAACACTCGACCGTGGCAGCCCCCCTGGCGCGCGAGGTGATTAAAGCTTATTTCGACAAGAAGACCGCGCAGAAGCCTCCGCTGGTACAAACCCAGAACCAAGTGCGAATGCTGAGCAAAGCCATCGCGGTGCAATCCACAAAGCCAGCCACACTCGCGGGATTTCGCTAGGAGGAGTTCGCAAAAGGATGAGCATGCGGTTTCGGTTTCGCGATATAGATTGGCTGCTTCTTGGACTGGCTATTGCTATTGCCGTGATTGGAGTTGTCGAAATTTACAGCACCACGGTGCATTCCGCCCTCGAAGGCCAGCACAAAAAACAGATTTATTGGTTAATCCTAAGCGTCGTTCTGGCGTTAGTGATCAGCCACCTCGACTACCACTTCCTTCTCGAGCAAACTCCGTGGCTGTACATCTTGTCAGTGCTCGTCTTGGGAGAGATGTTAGTTGCTGGCCATGCCGTCGCCAGGGCCAAGAGGTGGATACATCTTGGTGGATTTACTTTCCAAGTGTCAGAGTTAGTCAAATTAGTTATAATACTGTCGGTGGCGGCCTACTTTGCCGAAAGGCGAAGCACCTCCGCTACCTGGGGCGACTTGGTCAAGCTAGGCTTGTTGGCTGGAGTGCCGGCAATCCTGGTAGCCTTAGAACCTGACCTCGGTACGGCTTTGACATTCTTAGCGATTGTCACGGCGGCCATTCTGCTCGCTGGCATTCGGTGGCAGCAGGTTGCCGTGCTTTTCTTGTTGGGGGCGCTGATCTTGCCGGTGGGATGGCACTTCCTACGGCCTTATCAGCGCGACAGGTTAATGACCTACATTCATCCGTCACAGGACACGCAAGGCACCAGCTACCAGGTAACCCAAACAAAGATTGCTATCGGCTCGGGCGGCCTTTGGGGAAAAGGCATCGGAAACGGCACCCAAAGCCGTCTGGGCTTCATACCTGTCTCCCATGCGGATTCCATTTTTGCGGCCCATGCGGAGGAACAGGGGTTCGTCGGTACGCTGTTTGTTTTGCTACTTTATTTCGCGTTGCTGCTCCGCCTGCTGGATGGGGCGCAAATGGCGCCAGATCGTGCCGGAGCGTTTCTGTTGGTTGGGCTTGCGTCGGTGTTGTTCTTCCAGGTTGCCATCAACACGGGGATGATGATCGGGCTCTTCCCGGTGACGGGCATTCCACTGCCGCTCATGAGCCAGGGAGGATCTTCCCTACTTTTCACCTTTCTGGGCCTGGGCGTGGCTATGAATGTCCGGGCAAGGCGATTCGTCAATTAGGTGGACCCCCGGTTCAAGGGTAACTGGGAAAGCTATCCGGCGTGCGGCTTAGGAGTTTGAACCTTGGAACTGGCAGCGTTAGCGCCAGTTGATCTGCGGACAGGGTGGGTCCGCAATGCTCCGCGCTTGTAGGCGCGACATCAGAGCCACCTGAGATCGATGTAGCCCGGTCTCGCTTGCGATGAGCTTCATAGCTCGATGAAGCGACCGGGCCAGGGAAGCTGAGGGTTGATCCCCGCCCCTGCGGGTGGATCCCCCGGCAAACCCTGAAAAGGAGTTTCCATGTCAAAGGAGATGTTCATCTCTTCGTCTCCTCACGAGACGAAGTTGGCCGTCGTGGAAGACGACCAGTTGGTGGAAGTGTATTATGAGCGCGACACGGACGTGGGGTTAGTGGGCGGGATCTATAAGGGCCGCGTCAGCCGGGTGCTTCCCGGGATGCAATCTGCTTTCGTGGACATTGGGCTGGACCGAGACGCCTTCCTCTACGTTTCGGATTTCTTTTTCGAGGACCAGGAAGATTACGACAAGATCCTCGAGGAGGCGGAAGCTTGCGCGGTGGGCTTTACAGCAGAACAGGCGCAGGCAGCGGTGGGGGCTACTCCACCTGCCGAGGCGGCGAACAAAGAAGCAACGCCTCGGATGGTTGCTCCTGTTCCGGCAATCTCACAAATACCCAGCGGGGCCGCGCCACCCCCAGCGCCACTCGAAAGCCTACCTGTCGAGATAATCACGCCTGAGACCACCGTCACCCCCGCAGCAGGGGCAACCCCTGCCGCTTCCATTTCACCCGGGCCCACGGGAGAAGCGCATGAACAGAGTCATTTCGAGCCGCGCGGTCGCCGCTGGCGGCATCGGGGGCGAAGGTTTGGCGAGCATCGCCAGGGAGAGCACAAGTTCATCCCACGGCAGGAGAGTTCTGCTCCTCCCTCGTTCGAGATCTTGCCTGGAGAGTCTCTGGCGAAGTATAGCCATGCGGTCCCAGAGTCGCCAGGCCTTGCATTTGAGGAGGGCATCCCCGCCGAGCAAGAGGCAGTGGAGGCCGAGGCCCTAGAACAAGCCGAAGGCGGTGGTGCCGCAGAGATTGGTCCGGCAGAATCTGAGGGTCTGGAGCCGTCGTCGGCGGAGGCTTCTTCCTCCGCAACTGACCAGCCGGAAATCGCATTTTCCCCTGAATCGACGGTGGGGGAGGAACTGTATCCCACCCCCGCGACGGCAAGTGAGACACTTGGCCCAAGCGCGGAAGCGGAGTTTGTCGAGGAGAGCGCTCGGGTGATACCTCCCGCGCCTTCTGCAGCCTCGGAGGGCGAGCCTGTCATCGGTCACACGGAACGAGCGAGACCTTCAGCAACCCCAGGGGCAGAAGGTCACACTGCGACTGAACGGCCGGGAGCAGAACCCGGCCCGGTCGGTCTGGAAACAGGACATGCCTTTGCCGCGCCACGAATGGTCGAGGCGGAGGCAACCCCACAGACTCCCGAGACGCCTTGCGTCGAGCCGGCGGACGAGCTCGCGACCGCCGAGTCTGATGTCGAGGCTCCCTACAAAACCGCCAGCCCGTCGGACGAGCGGATGGCAGGAGGGGCCGCAGAACTCGCTTCTGTCGGCGAGAGCACGCAGGAAGCCCTCGCCGAACCTAGCCAGGAAACAGATCAACCCTCCGAGACGATTCCTGAGCCTGCCTCACCCGCGGTAGACGAGGAAACGCGGGTGCCGCAGGAGCCTGGGCCCGTTCAGGCAGGAACAGCCGAGACTCCTGGCGCGCCCAGTGAGGGAACGTACACGTTGCGGGAGCCTCACCAACGCCCGCGCTTCGCGCCCCGGCGTGGTCGGAGAGGGCGCCGAGGAACGGGCTATCAGGGCCGGAGCGAGCCCCGGCGGGAGTCACGGCCCGGCAACAATCAGCCGGTCCAGATCTCGAAGCTGCTCAAAGAGGGTCAGGAAATTCTCGTGCAGATCTCCAAAGAGCCGCTGGGTACGAAGGGTGCGCGCATTACTTCTCACATCGCGCTGCCCGGTCGCTACCTGGTCTACATGCCCACCGTCGACCACATCGGCGTGTCGCGGAAGATCTTATCTGAAGAGGAGCGCCTGCGTTTGAGGAACATCGTCCTCGAACACAAAGGCTCCTTGACCGGCGGGTTCATCGTGCGCACAGCCGGCCAGGGCCGTGACGAGGAAGAGTTGAAAGCGGACCTGAAATTCCTCTCCACGCTCTGGAATGAAATACGGAGCAATACGGAACGCGTAAAAGCTCCTGCGCTGATCCGCCGCGACCTCGATCTGGTGCAGCGGGTCCTGCGCGATACGCTTACACCCGATTTCAAATGCGTGCGTGTGGACAATGAGATCGAATATGAGCGCGTGCTGGGTTTTGTGAACCGCAGTCAACCCTCTTTGATCGGCAAGGTCAGACTCTCCACCCGGGAGACGCCGCTGTTCGAGGAGTTTGGCATCCAGGCGGAAATCGAAAAGGCGCTCAAGCCCAAAGTGTGGCTCAAGTCCGGAGGCTATATCGTTATCAACCAGACCGAGGCCTTGGTGGCCATTGACGTTAACACGGGCAAATACGTGGGCAAGACCAACCGTCTGGAAGACACTATCCTGAAGACCAACGTCGATGCCGTGAACGAGATCGTGCGCCAGATCCGCTTGCGGGACCTGGGCGGTATCATCGTCATCGACTTTATTGACATGGACGAGCGCAAGAACCGCGCCAAGGTGACCCAGGCATTGGAGGAGGCCCTGCGCAACGACCGGGCGCCGACCAAGGTCATCGCCTTCCACGATTTTGGTCTGGTGGCCATCACCAGGAAGCGAGTCAAGCAATCCCTGGAACGGACGCTGTGCGAGCGTTGCAGCTACTGCTCCGGCTCAGGGTGGGTCAAGTCTACCACCACGGTTTGCTATGAGATTCTGGCTGAAGCTCGGAAGATGGCCAGCCAGATCGAAGGTAAGGTAATGACCCTCCGCGTGAACCCCGAAGTGGCCAAGGCTCTCAAGTCTCGCGAAGGGGTGTTGGTTTCCGAGCTCGAATCACTCACCCATAAAGACGTTATCATCAAGAGCGATCCGGTCGTGCATCAGGAAAGGTTCGAGATTTTCTGAAAACGGGGTTATGTGGTAGGCGGTAGGTTGGATGCTACGAGAACCTTGTGCGTTTCCAAAGTAGCCTGCCGCAGGCGACGAGAAAGCCCAGCATGGCGAGGGCGAGCAGTGCCGTCCAAGAAAGGTTTATCGCCATCGGGGGGCGTCGCGCTCCTCGCGCCAGCCAGAGGAAGACCCCCACGGCCGCGACGACGATCGGAACATCCCACCAATGGCGGGCTACTCCCTGCTTTGCGACGGTGTCCTCCCCCGGCGCGGCCGCCTCCGGTGGTGGGGGATCGAGTTGGTAGCGCTCCCATTCGCGCCATTGACTTGCCCGCCACGATTCCTGTTCGGAGGCCGGCACCTGGGCCAGGCTGATTGCCACGGCGCCCGCGATCATCATGATTGAACCCGCAACAATCAGTCCTTGGGTGGCCCCGCCCTTCCCGCTGAGTTCCCCGAAAACCAGGGCGCCCCACGCCAGGCCCCAGAGCTGGTTCGTGTTCGACAAAGGGATGCCACGCCCAATGCCAATATATTTTGCCGCGTATTGCTGAAACAGGTCTCCCAATACCCAGCAGAATCCGCCCAAGAAGAGCCAAAAAAGCGCCGGACGCGCGCGGGCGAGTTCCTGCCGAAGTGGCGCAAGGCCACCGTGAAAAACCAGTGCCAGAGCCGACATGGTGAAGAGCTCTCCTATCGTAAAAACCGTCACGAAGGAGAGCGGGTTCATGCCGCTGATGTAGGCCTTGCGATAGGGAATGTACATCGTCCCCCAGAGCAGTCCCGCGCCCAGCGCCGCCAGGATGCCAGCCGCCGCGCGATGCGGCGCCCCAATACCATGTTGCCCGGTGGCATAGGCCAGGAGGCAAGCTCCGAGTACGATGGCGAATGCGCCGCCCAGGACCTTCATCGACTGGCGGGCACCCGCGCCGCGCAGCTCGTTGAACAAAAACCATCCCCAGAACAAACCCACCAGGCTGTTGATGTTCCATAACGCGAAAGCCACGGAGAGCCCCACGTCCCGTATGGCGAAAACCGTCAGGGTATTTGCAACCGCCCACAGGGCCCCTGCAAGGATCGCCCATATCACCAGATGAGCTCTTGCCCGGAGGTCATGGAATACGTAACCCGTGCCTTTCAGGACGGTGGGAAGCGTCCAACGGGCAACGAACACACCCGCGACCATGGTGAGCGAAATCACATAGGGTGATATGCCCACGCTCACTAGCTTCGTCGGAGCTTCCGCCCCCCCAAGCCAAGCGCCGGCAGCGAGACCGGAAAACACCCCAACCACGTGCAGCGAACGAGCTCTGGCTTGAGGTGGAGTTCCGGCTCTTGTGGACAGGTGGGTAACCTCTCAATGAAGGTAAACAAGAAGCAGAGCACCAAGAATCAGGACAACCGCCGGCACCCAGAAATGACTGTCAGTGATAATCGCTTTAAATTGCCCTGACCTCAATGCTCTTTGCCTCTCATCTGCAATCCTTCAGTCTCGGGTAGTGAAGCGCCGCCCTTTAGAGCCTGCCCTGAGCGCAGCGAAGGGGCGGCACGTGCCGGTCCCGCGCCTGCGGGACCGGCGCTACGCCCTTGCCTCAAAAGCATAAGATTGTACACTAATTGAGCTTGAGACTCGTGGTTGCGTAAAGGAGTTCGCCATGCCCAACAAGCATTACCATGTCGCCCTTATTCCCGGTGACGGGATCGGCAAGGAAGTGATTCCTGCCGCCGTTAAAGTCCTGCAAACGGCGGCAAGGACTTTGGACGAGTGCTTCAGCCTGTCCTTCGAAGCATTCGAGTGGGGATGCGAGTACTATCTCCGCACCGGCCGCATGATGCCGGAGGACGGGCTTGAACAGCTTCGCTCGTTCGACGCCATTCTTCTCGGTGCCATTGGACATCCGACAGTTCCGGATCACGTATCGCTCCGCCAACTCTTGCTGCGCATTCGCTTCGGGTTTGACCTTTACGTCAATTTGCGTCCGGTGGAAATTCTCCCCGGCCTCGAGCCGCCGCTGCGCGGGAAAACGGCCGAGGACATTCGGATGCTCTTCATTCGTGAAAACACCGAGGGTGAATATTGTGGCGTCGGCGGCAGGTTCAAGCGCGGCACCCCGGATGAAGTTGCAATCCAGCAGTCCATTTTCACGCGCAAGGGCGTGGAGCGCGTGATGCGGTATGCCTTTCAGCAGGCGCGCAGCCGG
>Ga0181518_10004178_pt1 | contig 13009 bp, 10 predicted proteins | sample PEATcosm2014_Bin_28_FD_119751 | JGI IMG/M metagenome (GOLD analysis project Ga0181518, IMG submission 119751) | Peatland microbial communities from MTU Mesocosm Facility, Houghton, MI, USA - PEATcosm2014_Bin01_60_metaG | ecosystem: Environmental > Terrestrial > Soil > Wetlands > Peat | place... | reverse complement strand
TCGCCCTCGCGGCTGGCCGCCACCAGCATCTCGCTCAGCACCGGCTCGTGGCCATGCACCAGAATGTTGACCTGCTTCTCTTCCAGCACGCCGAGGTTGGCGCGCGAGCGGATCGCAAGCGGCCCGCCGAAAAGCGTGTCCTGCACGTCGGTGGCGATCATGGAGCCGCCCCAGCCATCGGCGAGCGCGGCGCGCATGGCGGCGCGCAGCAGCGCTACCGGGTCCGATTCCACGCCCTGGTGAGTGCGATGCAGCAGCTCGACGATTTCGCGATCGATGCCGCGCGGCGCGATCCCCATCTTCTCCCATCGCCGGCGCTGCTCCTCGGGAGCGCGCGCGAGCGGAATCAGCGGGCCGTCCTGCAAGCCGAATTGCGAAGCCATGCGAGCGGCCAGGTCGGCCGCCACGTGGCGCTCCGGGCGGTTGGCGGATTCGACGCCCCATTCGGCCGCCAGCGCCATCAACCTCTCGGGGTTGGAGATGGCATATCCCGAAGAGGCGCCAGCCTCGGCCGCGCCGCGAAAAACCTCGACCACTTCGCGCCCATGATCGCTGTGTGCCGCGGCGCCGCAGGCCACCGCGCGCGCCAGGTTGCGCGCCACAATCAGGTGCGCATCGGCGCCGCACGCCCCCACCTGCGCCCGCTCGCCAAACGGATCGATGCGGCACGGTCCCATGTAGCAGACGTCGCAACACAGCCCGAGCTCGCCGAATCCGCACAGCGGCTTCAGGTCGTCGTGACGGTCCCAAACGGTTTTGGCGCCCAGTTCCTCGGCGAGCACCAGCATTTCCCGCGCGGCGGGATCGGCGGAGCGGTTTTGAGGATTCGTCATTTTCTTCACTCTCCCAGCAGCCCGGCAATGCGCAGCATTTCCCGATGAAACGGCCGGCCGAGGTCGATCTCGCCCGAGCGGGACTCCAGTTCCAGATCGCGGTCGGCGGGAAGCACGCCCAGGATCTCGGCCGCCGCCAGATGGGCGCGCACGAAATCCAAATCGGCTTCACTCGCAATCTTGTTGGCGATGGCGCAGGTCCGCCGGATTCCCAGGTCGCGCGCCAGCGCAACCACGCGCGCCGCGGTTTCCAGGCTGGCCCATCCCGGTTCCACCACCACCAGCATGGCATCCACGCCTTCGGCCGTGCCCCGGCCCAGGTGCTCAATGCCGGCTTCCATATCCACCACCACGCGCTCGTGGCCATTGAGCAGCAGGTGGTTCAGCACCTCGCGCAGCAGGATGTTCTCGGGACAGGCGCAGCCGCGTTTGCCGCGTTCGATGGTGCCCATCACCAGCACACGCACGCCGTCCACTTCGATTCCGAATTGATCGGGAATGTCATCCACGCGCGGGTTCATGCGCAGGAAGCCGCCCCAACCCTCGCCGCCGCCGACGCGTTCTTCGATCAGCGATTTCAATTGCACCAGAGGAGTGATGGCCGGACCGCGGTAGCCGAGCGTTCCCGCCAGGTTGGCATCCGGGTCCGCATCCACCGCTACCACCCGATAGCCAAGCTGCCGCCAGCAACGGGCCAGCGAAGCGGCCACGGTGGTTTTCCCCACTCCGCCCTTGCCGGCGACAGCCACCTTCATTGGCGGACCTCCCAGGCGGCCAGCGCAGCCACCGCCGGAGACGTTGGGCGCAAGCTCAGCAGCGAGGCTCCCGTGGAATCGAACTCGGCGATTTGCGGGTCTTGAGGAACTTCCAGAACCCGACGAAAGGCGGCGCTCGCAATGCCGTTCTGTCCCGCTTCGCACTGGTTGAGTACGAGATCGGCCCGGGGCGGCGGGCCGTCGTGCATGTCGCGATAGAGATCGAGCGACCGCCGCACGGTCTCCGCCGCCATGCGCGAACGGTTGGCCACGCACACCAGCACGTCCGCGCGGCCGCTGGTGCGTCGCGAAAGGTGTTCCAGGCCCGCCTCGCAGTCCACTAGAACATGGCGGTAGGAACGCGCCAGGCGGTCCAGATGGTCGCGAATCAGATTGTTGACGTAACAGTAACAGCCTTTACCCTCGGGGCGCCCCATGGTCAGCAGATCGAAGCCGGCATTCTCCACCATGGCCTCTTCGGCTTGCAGGGCGAACCATTCGGAAGAGGACACCGAGGGCGGCCGGCCGGTGCCGTTGCGCAGTTCCTCGCGCATGTCGGCAAGTGTCGGCCCGGGCGCGATGGCGAGCGCGTGGCCCAGGCAGTTGGAGGGGTCGGCATCGATGGCCAGCACGGGCGTTTCGCCGCACTCGATCAGACGCCGCAGGAGCAGCGCCGCGATCGTGGTCTTCCCCACGCCCCCTTTGCCAACCACGGCGACAATCATGCAAGCCCTTCCCGTTCCCCAACCAGGCGCGACAATTCGACCAACGCATCCAGCGTGCGGTCCGCCCTGTCGATGGTTTCCGTCGCCAGCCCGCAGGACGGAGTGAGCAGCGCCTGCCGGTAGAGCATTGCGCGGTCGATGCCCTTGGACACGAGCTGCCCGATGCGATCATCCAGCGCCGCCAGCAAGGCGCCCGGATCCAGATCGACGCCCGACCGCGAAGGGGGCACGATGCCCCAGCTCAAGATGCCGCCTCTTTGCAGAAACGCGTCCAGCTCGGCGGGGTAGAGCGAGAGGCCCTGGAAGAATTCATACGCGTCGAAATTGATCACATCCAGGGCCACGCTCAGCACCAGGGACCAATCCGTGTTGCCGCAACAATGCAGCCCGGCCAGCGCGTCTTCCTGGTGAATGGCTTCCACCGCGCCGGCGAGAGCCGCAATCACATCCTGCCGCGACACGTTGACGAATGCGGAACCGAACGAACAGAGGTAAGGCTCGTCGAGCACCACCAGTGCGCCATCCGCCGCCCGCCGGAGCTGCCGCGCCATCCAGCGCGCCTTCATCGCCATGCCCTGCACCGCTACTTCGTGGAATTCGGGAGTGTAGGCCAGCGCGCGCTTGTTCTCGTCGGTGACCGTCATCGCGAAGCTGAACGGTCCGGTCACCTGCCCTTTCACCCAGCGCGGCCGGCTGGCGCCCAGGCGGGGAAGGGTCTCGAGGAAGAGGTGCAATCCCAACGCGTAGTCCCGGCCGACGGCGAAGCGTTCGACGTCCTCTTCGACCACCGCCTGGTAGAACGCCTCCAACTGGCCTTCAAATCCGTCGCCCGCGCTGAAATAGATTCTCCCAGTGGCGCGATCGACCACCGCTCCAGGCAGGCCTTCGGAGTACTGCACGTACATGCTTTCCAGCCAGTTCCGCGCCGGCAACTGCGGCCACGCGGGCAACTCCTTGAAACGGCGGAAGATTCGCTCGACCAAGGGCTGTGGCTCGCTATGCGGAAAGCTGCCCACCAGTGAGGGTGCCGCGGAAAAGCGTGGACGCTGCATGACGCCAACTCCTTCAGTCGGGTGTGAACCGCACAGCCACCACGCCCTGCGCGATTTCGGGCAATCGAATCGGTTGTTCTGGTCAACAGTATATCGCCTGTACGCGCTCCTGCGGGCAAGGTGGGGGTGGGCGACAGGAAAGTGGCAGGTCTTGGATTCTGAGAAGATCTGCCGGAATCCAGTAGTACGGATCGCGCAAGCCGACGCCGACAGTCCGTAAGACGCGCGCCGCCGATGCGACAGCAGCTTCAGGCTGAACCCTGCCCTATTCTCCTCTGCCGGTTTGATATACTTCGAGCAGCGGTTCCAGCACCCGAGTCAGGGCCTCGTCCGTGAGATCGGGGAGATGAACGTGGCGGAAGGCCATCCAGTGTTCGGTCTGTTCCACTGTCTGTCCGGGCAGCACACGAGTCAAGGGGCCGAGCGTCTCCATCTCCAGGAATTCGTTGTTGGTGAACGTTTCGAACGAACATCCGAAGTCCGGGTAGGTCTTGGATGGGTCGGCCTGTGCCCGCTTCAGGAAGGCTTCGCCGTTCAGCACGTAGAAGGCCCAGGTGTCGCGATTGAACAAGCCGATTTTCTGGGCGTCGCTGTTGTTCGGGTCTTGCTGGAGCGTCAGGAACTTGCGGGTGAACTTCCAGCGCGGATCGGCCAGGTTGGTATACGCCCACATCACCAGCGGGTTGGTCGCCTCCAGATTCTGCGGGTGATGCCCGCGCGGCGGGAAGCCGGTGATTGCGGTGCCTCCCTGCGCCATCATGGTGAGGACCCAGGGCGAAAACTCCAGCGGGAACAACGCGTGGTTGGTGATGCGATGGATCACGGTGACCCCGCTGCCCGAGGAAGCCATGCTCACCTCGATCTCCTTCTGCAGGCCGGTTAGCGGCTCGACCGGCGCCCGGGCAACCAGTCCCGCCGGAGTGACGCGAATGTCGACCGGAACATTGTCCGGGGCCCAGGTGGCTACCGGGTCCTCCGGGGCCTTCCAGACACGATCGCCGCCACGAAGCTGGAATTTCTCCTCGCCGCTCTTCCCGAGCTGTTCCGGATACTCCTTGAAGAGGTTCTGCCCGCCTACGAACCCGAAGCGAATCACTCGCGGGCCGACGTCACCCGTCATAATGAGTTCGATCTCGCCGTTGCTCACCCGGTAACAGTTCTGCCATCCCTTGTAACTCGTCTTCTCGACCTCGACGGCCGCATCCAAGTTTGTCATGATCGCTCCAAACAGAATTGTCATTATCACGCTTTGCCGGACTGTCACAATGCCTCCTGTTCCCTTTTGCAGGGTAGCGCATTAGCGCCACCATGTTTTCCAACAATCATGCGCCAAATGGAGACCACCCGAGACCACCCCGCAGTGGCCATCTTACGGCTTATAAGAGGAAGTGCGGCCACGATCCACTATCTTCTTGCCGCCGAAGTACTGGTTTTGACTCGTTTTGACCTGCGGCATCAAAAAAGGAAGTGCTACGATTGATGCGACGCGCGACATTGCCCCCGTCCGGATCGGACTTGTCTGCACCAGGAAAGTGCCGCAAGATGTTCACCGCCCAAAGCGGTACGCGCTGACGACGTTTGCCGGAGAATGACTTGGCCGTCATCTTTTCCGTGTGGCCGGGCCTGCCATCCGCCTAGGAGAGCAATGCCGTGTCGAACACCCGAAAGCGCGCCGAAGCGGTCGCCGCTGGCGACCCCGCCCAACGCCTGAAGAACGAGGAGAATCGGTTTCGCCGGGCCGTCCAGGACGCCGGAGCGGGTTATTTCCAAATCGATACCGACGGTCATTTCCAGTGGGTCAACGATGCCTGGCTGCGAATGCACGGCTATGCGGAAGCCGCGGAAGTCGCCGGGCGCCACTTCAGCATGACTCAGGTGGAGGATGACCTGGAGAAAGCCGGCGAAGTCGTAAGACACGTGCTGGCGGGCGGAGCGATTGCGGCCGGAGAATTCACGCGCAAGAGGAAAGATGGCAGCATTGGCTTTCACACCTTCTCCGCACACCCGGTGAAAGAAGGAGACCGGATCGTCGGCCTGGAGGGGTTCCTGATCGACACCACGGCCTTTCACCGGCTGGAAGAGCGATACCAGATGCTCTTCAACCAGATGCTGGATGGCTTTGCATTGCACGAAATGATCTTCGATGCGGAAGGCAAGCCGGTTGACTACCGCTTCCTGGCGGTTAACCCCGCTTTCGAGAAGATGACCGGACTGTCGGCGAAAGATGCCATCGGCCGAACGGTGATGGAAGTGCTGCCGGGCACCGAAGCCCACTGGATCGAGACCTACGGGAAAGTAGCTCTGACCGGCGAGCCGTTGCGTTTTGAGAGCAGCCATGCCGGGCTGAACAAGCACTTCGACGTATATGCCTTCCGGCCGCAGGCGGGCCAGTTTGCCTGTGTTTTCCGGGATACCTCCGAACTTAAGCGGGCGGAGGAGCAACTCAAGACCAGCGAAAACAAATTCAGGATGGCATTCATGACCGGGGCGGATGCTTTTTCCATCTCCACCCTGGAGGAGGGCTTGATCCTGGACGTCAACGATCGTTTTACGGAGGTATACGGGTATTCCAGAGACGAAGCATGTGGCAAGCCTGTCACGGGACTTGGTCTCTATGCCAGCTCCGACAGGGACCGCCTGCTATTGGAACTGGCGGCCAACGGCCACGTGGAAAACCTGGAATTCCAGGCGCGAAGGAAGGACGGAGAGCTGCGTTCGGTGTTGTTGTCGGCAAGCTTGCTTCAGAGCGACGGTAGAGAACTCCTCCTGGCGGTAACCAGGGATATCACCGAACAAAAGCGCGCCGAGGCGGAGAAGATCAAACTGGAGGATCAGTTCCGGCAGGCTCAGAAGCTGGAGAGTATCGGACGCTTGGCCGGCGGCGTCGCCCACGACTTCAATAACCTGCTGACGGTAATCAACGGCTACGGCGATCTGCTGCTGGGTGAATACAAGAGCGGAAACCCACTGCGGAAGTGGGTGGAGGAGATTCGCCAGGCGGGTGAGCGCGCCACCAACCTCACCCGCCAGTTGCTGGCGTTCAGCCGCAAGCAGATGGTCGAGCCCGGACCGATGTATCTGCACAGCCTGGTCGCCGAGTGCCATTCCATGCTGCAGCGCCTGATTGGGGAAGCGATCGAGCTTGTCATTGAGTCCGATCCCTCCGAGTGGAGCGTCATGGCGGATTGTGGGCAACTGCACCAGGTGTTGATGAACCTGGCGGTAAACGCCCTGGATGCCATGCCCGGCGGCGGAAAGCTGACCATCCGAACGGCGAATGTCGAAGTAGACGAAACGTACACGGCGGGACATCCCGAAATCGCGCCCGGGCCGTATGTGTCGTTGCTGGTCAGTGACACCGGAGTGGGAATCGCGAAAGAGATCCAGGAACGCATCTTCGATCCGTTTTTTACTACCAAGGCGGAAGGCGAGGGTACCGGACTCGGTCTCTCGACGGTGTATGGGATTGTCCGCCAACTCGGCGGCTCGATCACGGTAACCAGCGAGCCGGGTCGCGGAGCGGCATTCGAGATTTATCTGCCACGGCTCGGTGCGGCGGGGGTGGCCGGAACCGAAGCCGCCCGCCCGACGGTCTCGGCGCGCGGTTCCGAGACTGTTCTGGTGGTGGAAGACCAGGATCCGGTCCGCAATCTTGCCGTGACCGTATTGAAGGAACACGGGTATTTGGTGTTGGACGCCGCGCACGGTGACGATGCCTTGCTGATGGCGGAGCGCCACCCCGGACCGATTCACCTGCTGCTCACCGATGTAGTCATGCCACATATGACGGGGAAGGAACTCGCGGAGCGTTTGAAGCCGCTGCGGCCGGAAATGAAAGTGCTTTACATGTCGGGCTATGCCGCGGACGTGATGGTCCGCCGCGACTTGCTGGAGTCCGGCGCACATTATCTGGCCAAACCGTTTGGATTGGATGTGCTCGCCGTGAAAGTACGGGAGGTGCTGGGTCCGCCTCGACTGGCGGCAGCCATCCTGGTGGTGGATGACGAGGAAAGCGTGCGTGGCCTTTTTGAGCAAGTCCTGGCCGGCGCGGGCTATCAGGTGGTGGTTGCCCGCGATGGTGCGGAGGCGCTAAGAAAGGTTCGCGAGCGGCGATTCGATTTGCTGCTGACGGACCTGGTGATGCCGGAACGGGAGGGACTCGAAATCATCGAAATTCTCCGTCAGGAGCGGCCGGACCTGAAGATCGTGGCCGTCTCGGGCGCGTTTGGCGGCACATTCCTGCAAGCGGCGCAATTACTGGGCGCGCACGCCATCCTGTTGAAGCCGGTTTCGCCCGATCGGTTGCTGGCCGCAGTCCGGGAGGTGCTTTCGTGAGAGGCGGCGCGGTAGCGGCGTTCTTCGGCGGCTCGAAATGAATGGCTCGCTCCGCGCGGCGGGGCTCGCCTGCCAAGCGTTTAACCGGCGAGTTCCGGCACCTTCACCCACGCCCGCTTGCGCCAGGATTCCAGGCCAAGTTCGGCAAGCTGGACGCCCTTGGCGCCTTCGAGCAGGCTCCAGCGGAACGGTTCGTCCTTCACCACGTGCCGCAGGAACAGCTCCCATTGGCGCTTGAAGGCGTTGTCGAAAGTGTCCTGCTCCGGCACTTGCTGCCAGCCCTCGAAGAAATCGAGCGGGCTATCGACGTCGGGGTTCCAGACCGGCCGCGGCGTGGCGCCATAAGGTTGAATCCAGCAGTGACGCAAGCCTGCGACCGCGCTCGCGAGCGTGCCATCCACCTGCAGCGTCAGCAGGTCGTCGCGCCGCACCCGCACGCACCAGGACGAATTGAAGTGGGCGACAATGCCGCCGGCCAGTTCAAAGGTCGCGTAGGCGGCATCGTCGGCGGTGGCTGCGTAGGGCTGGCCGGCTTCGTCCCAGCGCCGCGGGATGTGGGTCGCGCCCAGGCACGAGACCGCCTCCACGGCGCCAAAAAGATTGTCGAGCACATAGCGCCAGTGGCACAGCATATCCATAACGATGCCGCCGCCCTCTTCCTTGCGGTAGTTCCAGGAAGGCCGCTGCGCCGGCACGTTGTCGCCTTCGAACACCCAGTAGCCGAACTCGCCGCGCACTGAAAGGATGCGGCCGAAGAAGCCTTGCCGCTTGAGGTTCGCGAGTTTCAGCAGGCCGGGCAACCACAGCTTGTCCTGCACCACGCCGTGTTTGATCCGGGCGCCTTCGGCAAGCCGGTAAAGATCGAGCGCCGCCCCGAGCGACTCCGCCGCCGGCTTCTCGCAGTAGACGTGCTTGCCCGCGGCAATCGCCTGGCGTACCGCGGCCGCGCGCCGGTCGGTGGTTTGCGCGTCGAAGTAAATCGAGTAAGCGGGATCGGCCAGCGCGGTATCGAGATCGGTGGACCAAGGCATGCCGCCGCACTCCGCCGAGATGGCTTCCAGCTTGGCTGGATTGCGGCCCACCAGCAGCGGCCGCGGCATGATGCTCTCGCGCTCGTTGAGGATCACCCCGCCCTGCTGCATGATGGCGTAAATGGAGCGGCGCAGGTGCTGGTTCAAGCCCATGCGCCCGGTGACGCCATTCATGATGATGCCCACCGTGTGCTGCGTGCGGTTGCTCATGCGCTCGGCCCCTTGGCGTCCGATTGGGGCCACGCGCCGGCCGGCAGCGGCGGTGCGTCCACGCCGGCGCGCGGCAGCGTGCCATCCAGTTCCTGCCGCCAGTGCGCCACGTCGCCGGCCGGCCCGTAGCAGTAAATCATGCGCATGATCTCGGCGCTGGTATTGGTGAGCTGATGAAACACGCCCGGCGGAATGTAGACCGTCTGGCCGGTGCGGATCGCCACCCTTTCTTCGCCGAGGCACATTTCACCGGAGCCCTTCACGATGAAGTAAATCTCCTCCTGCTCCTGGTTGTGCCAGGGCACCTGGCCCCCGTTGGGTTCGAGCGTGACGTACCCAAGCGAAAAGCTGGTGGCCTGGATGGGGCTGGCGCCGCCAACCAGGTTTCGCGTGTAGCGCCCGGCCGGGTACGTTCGCCCGGCGATGGTGGAAAGATCGGCGATCATCATGGTCTTCGGAAAAGGTCTCCCACGAAATAGGCTACAACGCCGAGCGCCATCAGGATGCCGCCCAACTGGAGCGCATTGATGGGACCCACCGGCTCGGCGTGATTGCGCACCGCCGCGAGCAGCATCAGAGCGGCCGGCGGAATCGACACGGCGATCGCGCCCGCCATCCCGCCGGGCACGCGGTAGGGGCGCGCGAGTTGCGGCTCGCGAATGCGCAGCGCCACCAGGGCGGCGAATTCGAGCAGTATGCTGGAACCGGTGAGCAGCATGTCGAGCATTACCAGCTTGCTGAACGGCAGCGCCAAGCCGAGCGCCCAGAACGCGGCGCAGGCGGCGATGGCCCACCGTGGCGCGCCGGTCTTCGGATCGCGGCGCGCGAAGATGCCGGGCAGAAATCCGTCCTCGGCCAGCGCCGCCGGCACGCGCGACAGCGCCATGGTGAGCGCGTTGAGCGAGCCCGCCGCGCCCAGCATGCCGCCCATCGTGATCCCCAGCGCCACCAGCACGCCCGCCGCGCCGGTGCCGAGCACGGCGCGCGCCACGTCGGCCCAGCCGCCGGTTTCCCAACGGTTGACATCGAGGCCCGTCAGCGCCACGGCGCCAATCGGCAGCACATAGCCGAGCGCCACCAGCGCCACCGCGCCGGCCATCGCCCGCGGATAGGTGCGTTGCGGATTTTCGACCTCGCCCGCCACCGTGGACGCGTTGTCCCAGCCCATGTAGTTCCACATCGCCACCAGCACGCCGCCCAGAATGTCGGCATGGCGCGGAGCCGCTAGCCGCGCCGCGAACATGCCGCTGTGAAACACCGACGCCGCAGCCAGCACCGCGAACGGGCCCAGCAGCAGCACGCCCATGATGACTGAGCTGCCGCCCACGGTTTTGGCGCCCAGCATGTTCCACGCCGCCGCCGCCGCGATCAAGCCGACCCCGATCCAGGTGGCGCGCGCCCCCGTGGTCATGGCGGGGAGGAAGTGGCTCAGGTAACTGACGAACAGCGTGGGATAGAGCGCCATATCGAAGACGCTGCCCACCAGCGACAGCCAGGCTTCCTGAAATCCCCAGAAGCGGCCCATGCCGCGCTTCACCCAGACGTAATAGCCGCCGTCTTCGGGCAGTGCGCTCGCTAGCTCGCTGACCATCAGCGCGGTGGGAAAGCTCCACAGCACGGGCGTGAGCAGCAGGATGAGAATGGCGCCGCCGTAGCCGGCCTTGGCGACGGTGTCTTCCAACCCGAATGGCCCGCCCGAAACAATGAAGTAAGTCGCCGCAATCAGCGGCAGCAGCGTGAGCTTGCCGGCAGGAGATGGCGCAGGAGCCCGGGACATCTTATCAGGGTAGGGGAAGCGGGGAGGATGTCAAGAGCGGCGATGCTCAAAACCGCTTCTGATATCGCGCGCTGATCCGGGAAAGGGAGGCGGCGTAGTCCAGACGCGTCTCGTTGTAGTCGTCCCAGTCGAACGGGTAAGGCGATTCATTGGTCGCCTTGAAGCGTAGGATCAGGAACTCATCGAACTCGGGCGCTGCCTCGGAGCGCAGCCGGCGTTCGGCTTCAGGCGCTTCCTGGTAAGGGTGGAGAAACCCGTCGGAGCCGGTCGTTGGAAAGGGTCGATCGCCTTCATAGCCAACAGTGTGCGCGGCACAGTTAATTCCCACCACGGCGACCGAAATCGGCTGGCCGCCGCCGCGCCGGAACTGGACCACTTGATTCCGAAGGTCATTGATTACGCGATCAATCTGTTTGATCATGGCCTTGGCCAGCACCTTGACCTCGATTCCGATTTCCACCGTGGCAATGGGCCCGCGGGAAACGAGGTAGCCGGTGTCCGCGATCGCGGTTTCGCCCGGAATGAGCTCGCCAAAGGTCCCATCGCCGCGCCGGGCGGTGACCCCGCGGCGCCGATTCTGGACATTCAGCACGCGGTCTTTGCGCTGGACGACGGCCTCGATCAACCTAGGTGAACGATTGATGGCGATGAGGTCTTCGTAAAGGTGCATCGCCACGAAGTCGCCTTGGTTCGATGCGCGATGCTTATAAACCTTGCCTTCAAACAACCGCCGGAACTCCGTCAGCAGCCGGTACTGGTTTGGTGCCCGCGCGTCCGTCAAGGATTACCTCGGCTTCAGTCGCGCCAACTGAGCGCTCCTCGCGCGCGGCCCGCGCGATCCGGTTTCGCGCTATCTCGACGTAGGCCGGCTCGATCTCGTTGGCTATCGAATTTCTGCCTGCCATGATAGCAGCCCGCGACGTGGAGCCTGTGCCAGCGAACGGATCGAGCACGGTATCCCCGGCAAAGGAGAACATTCTAATCAGGCGTTCGGCCAGTTCAACGGGAAACGGAGCTGGATGGCCATCTCGCGTCGAAGCGCCCCGCAAGTCGGTCCAAATGGAGCACTGCCACTGCCTCATCTCCTCCCGTGAGAGCATGGAAAGCGCCTTCTGCAACGGTGGAGCGGAACGGTATTCGCCGCCCTTACGCAGAAACAAAATGTACTCGACGTCATTCTTGATGATTCCGCCAGGCTGATAGGGCTTGCCGTAGAAGCCCGCTCCGTTTCCTTCGACTTCGGTTGCGCCGTTGGCAATCTTGTGCCAGAAGATCGGCTGCAGGCAATCCAGACCAACCCTTCGGGCGCGCACCTGGATGTCGGAATGAAGTGGAACCAGGTAATGCCGGCCGCCCTTCTTTCGCGGAATACAGACATCGCCGACCACGCAACAAATGCGACCACCGCCCACGAGAACTCTTCTGCATTCCCGCCACACTTTGTCGAGCTCCGTCAGGAAGTGTTCGTAGTCCTCGAAATGTCCCATCTGGGCCGAGTTGCCTGGCACGTACTCCTTCAATGTCCAATAGGGCGGCGAGGTCACAACCAGGTGAACGCTGGCATCTGGTATCCACGAGAGGTCCCGCGCATCGCCGGTATGGATCCTATGTTTGGTGCGGCTATATGGTTCCGGCCAGGGCAGTTGGCGGTACTTTTGGTTTGCTGCCAGAAGCGCGCGCAGTCCTTCCGGCGTGTTGTCTTCGAGAGGAATGCGCGGGGGGCGGCGGATACGTGTCGGCGATTCGGCTCGGAATAGACCCGCCTGCCGTGAGTGTCCGTTGCGTGCTCGGTTCAAGGGCTTCCTGTCCGCTATAGGCTGCCCGAAGGCCAGCCTGGGTGTGCTCAAAGCAATTGTACCGTCCTCCGCCGTCCCTGTGCTCATCCTGCCAAACATATCGGCATCCTGGAGGATATCGACAGCGGGCGTGCACCGCTTGCCCTACCGCAGCTCTTCCATCACTTCTTCAAGCACCGCCCGGGACGGGCGCACACGCGATTCGGGCAGGGTGGCGATGGGCTCGGCGGGAAGGTTCAGCAGATCGAGGAAGGTGGGCTTGCCGGTGTTGACGTAGAGCACGCCGGTGAGCACTTCATGCTTGGCCTCGGCGTCCTCGATGGCGGCCAGCGCGGCCAGGCGGCTGGTGGGATCGAAATCGCGGCCCAGCTTACGGATGCGCAGATGGGAGCCGTCGTGCAGCAGAACGTCCATCGCTTCACCCTCTGGAATTTCCACCGCGATATCCGCGTACGCGGGCACGTAATCCAGTTCGTTCAGCACCAGGTCGTGCTC
>Ga0181518_10004176_pt1 | contig 13015 bp, 15 predicted proteins | sample PEATcosm2014_Bin_28_FD_119751 | JGI IMG/M metagenome (GOLD analysis project Ga0181518, IMG submission 119751) | Peatland microbial communities from MTU Mesocosm Facility, Houghton, MI, USA - PEATcosm2014_Bin01_60_metaG | ecosystem: Environmental > Terrestrial > Soil > Wetlands > Peat | place... | reverse complement strand
TGGCAGTTCTTGCGGGCGGTCATGGGGTTGCCGGGAATGACCAGGTGCGCCCACACATGAGCGGCGACGGCCCCATGCGGAGCACCCCGGTCGAAGAGAAGGCGCTGGAGCGTGGCGTTGTTCCCGATCAACAGGCCTTCACCGGACGGCGTGCAGAGGTCCAGGGCCACGAGGAGCATGGCGATGGAGGAGTCAATGGCCTCTTTGGGAATGCCGCCGGCGTCCTCGATGCCTTTGAAGGCTTGGCGGACGGCAGGCAGAGAGCTCTGCGCCAGCGCGGCCAGCCGTTCGCGCAGAAAGAAGAGGCGCCAAGGCGGGTTGAGCACAAAGAGATCGGCGAGGAAGCCGACTTCCTTGAGCCAGCCGTGCAGAAGACAGGTGTCGGAGGTGATGCGGTTCAGGTGCAGGGTTGCGCCGTCCACGCTCTGGCCGCGGCAGGGGTCAATGTCGGCCCCCAGGAGCAAAGTGGTGTCGGTGCCGGCAGATGCGTGTAAGAGATGCCCGGCGCCGCAGTTAAGGTCCACAATGGTGGGACGAACCGACGGCAGCGGACGGGACAACTGGCGGCCTAGGTCGAGACCTGTGTAGAATTGGCTCTGCCCCTTGTCGGCGGCGTTAAGAACAGATTCGAAGAACGGCTGGAGAATTTCGGGGGCGATGTTGGTTTTCTGCATGCGCGAGATGAGGTGGTTGTAGTGATGGTTCGATACGAAAGAAAAATCGTAAGCCGAACCTGCGATTCCGTTCGCGGTAGCCTATCGACATACCTTTGCCCAAGGGGGCGAGGAGATGATTGTGAGGTAATCTCCACTGTCATCCAGCTTGACCCTCCAATCAACTGTTGCAGTCCGCGTAGAGCAGAGGACTGAAAATTCAAAAAAGGGGCAGTGACAGAGTTGGACTGCAAAGGACACAACAGCGATGAAACCCCTGCAAATAAAGGCTACAATGCACTTTTCCGGCTGACACTTCGTGACTGTTTTGGACATCATGAAAAGGGGCAAAAGTGGCAAATCTTGTGGCAAATGTCGGACTGTTACCACTGCCAGCGGTGTTTGACCCACCAGGGACAGTGGGCGTTTGGGTCGCGTAACTGAATCGGATAGGATGAGTCAGCCCGCTTCGCCACCAAGCCCTCGTAAAACTCGGCGCCCCAGTCCCGATTGAGTTGCTGCATCTGCCTCCACCTGAAGTCGAGTTCCAGCTTGCCAGTGCGGGCGGTCTCACTCATCGCTACCTGTTGCAGGAGATAGACTCGGTTCGGCTCGGGCTTGTCGCCGATGTGCAGGATTGGCCAGCCGAGGCGGACGGCTTCCTCAATCAGTTGATGGTGCCGCTCGGTCGCTTTCAGGTCGGGCACGATCTGGTCGAGCACGATCAGCGTGCCTTTGCCGATATTGTGGCGTCGCTCCAGCGCCTCGCAGTCGAGCCACGGGATGCGGCAGCAGCTCAGTGCGTTCAAGGCGTCAGTGAACTCGTCAGCGATGGTCAACTGTTGGCCGTGACGATTCCACATGGTGCCGGTGGGGGTGTGGACCGGGGCACGCCAGCCGTTGAGCTTGGCGCTCCAGAGATGGACGTTGGGCTTCGGCACAAGACCGAGACGACCGCCAGCCAGAGGACGGGCGGGATAGGCGATCAATTCCATGGGTTACGTGGGTTACGGCGTACAGAGGTCTGCGGGGTCAGGCGATACGTAGTCGTGCGGGTCGTACTCCAACTCCAGCCGCTCCTCTCGGGTGAGTGGATAGTCGCGTGGGTGTCGGCGCTGTTCGTCAAGGGCCTCGGAGGCGGCTTTGGCTTGCCAGTCAGGGAAGTCGGAGCGGCTCATACAAAGTTTCAAGCGGCCATCGTGTCAGCTTCCTTGGGGTCTGTGGCGGGATTGGGGTTGCCGGTAAACTCCTGAACGATATGAGCGCTGTTGGTGAGGACGGCGCCGCAGTGGGGGCAGCGTTTGGCATTGCAGCGGAGCTTGTGCCAAAAGCGGGAGTAGTGGCAGAAGGTCCAGCGAGTCTTCATGCGGCCTGATGGAGGGGAACAGAGCGATTCAGTTCCTCAAGGAGGGGCTGATAACTTTCGAGCAGTGCTGCTTCGTGGTCGCGGCAGGTGCGCCGCCACGCGTCGCACAGAACTTCGTATTTGCCGGTCTCGGGCCTGCCGGGCTCCCCCATGATGAGGCGGAGGTCCTCCTGGAGCTTGTAAGATAAATGGACCCGCCCGGTCATGATGGCCCACTCGACAGCGTCCTGCCCAAATTTTTCATCGGAACAAAGGGCAAGCAGGTTCAACAGATACTTTTTCATCATTGCCATAATGGCTTTCTTAGCTGGGGTTGGATTCGGTTGGTTCGCAGTGTTGATATAGAGTTGCGGCAAGGTCATGGACGTTGGCGTCTTCGATAATGGAAAGCCCCGGCGCGGCGTGCGTCATGGTGCGCCCACTAGGGGACGGACCGCCGTGCAGGCCTGACGCCGGGGCCGAATCGGTGTTCGGTTACTTCCGGGTGCCTTTGGTGCTGACGGAGCACTCGGTGAGGCCCTTGTCGCCCACGTTCTCCAGGGCGAGCGACTGGGCCAGGTCCATTTCACTGAACCGGAGGGCTTTGAAGTTCTCGACCGGGACGATGCACTCCTTGGCTTCGAGGGCATCGGTGCAACCGAATTCGGCGAAGAGGGCTTGGACCTTTTCGACCAGCTCGCCGGCCTTGTCGCTCGGGAGCTTGTCACCCTTGATCTTCAACTCGAATGCCTGGCGGAAGTACTTCTCCACCCCTTCCTCGCCGAGGATGGGGATGAAGGGGTCTTCGGTCGGGAAGGTGTAGTACTGCTCCTTCACCGTGACGCGGACGGTACCGCTGGCGGCCGGCTGGGTCTCGCCCTCGGCGGGCGTAGTCTTCCAGTTGACGAGGACCGAACTGGGCACGTCGGTCTTGCGGTGGAAGTGGCGGAGATACCAGGGGCGGATGTGAACGCGGGCCAACTCGGCCTTGTCCGTCTCCAAGGCTGATTTGACAGCTTCAAAGACCTCTTGGCGCTCGGCGATGCGGGCAGCCAGTTCGCCGACGGCTCCCGTCTCGTCCGGGAACACCGGGTACTTGTTGCTGGTGTCACTCTCCTTCTTGGCGATGCCGCCAAGGGAGACCTTCTTGAGGCCCTTGCGAGGCGCTGCGGGTGCAGGCGTCTGCACGGGTTGGGTGGTGGGTTCGGCCGTCGCAGTGGCGACGGCGCTCAGGGGGTCGTGTCTGCTTTGCATGTGCGAGATGAAGTGATTGTGATGATAGTTCGATATGAGAAAGAAATCGTAAGCCGAACCTGCGGTTCCGTCCGCAGTAGCCTATCGGCACCGGCGAGACTGGCAACGGTCAGGTCGGAAGCTGCCGAGACAACGTCCTTCGGTCCTAGTGACCAGGAGACTGCCGCAAGGGAGTCTCTGCGACTGCGAGCGTCAATGCGGTTGGAAAGACAAGACTGGATGAAAAGCCCAACATAAGTGAACTGCCGTAGGCATCGTAAACGACGACGAGCCAAAGACGCTGACAGGCTCCAGCCAAACAGGCAATGCAGTTGGCAGCCCCAGCATGCAACTGGGGCACACGGACAAACAAACTGCCGGTGCGTAGGCAGGGACTAACTCATCCATGTCATTGCAATCAAACATCGTAAACCCGTCGCTGCGCCTCGTTCGTGAGGCAGGTTGCGCCGTAAGGTGCGCTGGAGTGGCGGCGGGCAGAGGATGCTGGAAAAAGCAAATGCGGTTCTGTAATGAAACCGATAGGAGTTGCAACATGACTCCGCCGCGCAAGCGGGCCAACTTCCAGCGGGTCGTTCGTGACGAGAGAGCAGGCAGAACCTTCACGGGAGGAAATCGCAAATGAACGTGGAGTCATCCATGTGTGCATCCTCCGGCAAGATGGCGAATTGGAACCAGTTCGACTGGAGCCAACATAGTCGTCAGGTCAGAAGGCTGCAAGCGCGTATCGTCAAGGCAACACGGGAAGGCCGCTGGGGCAAAGTGAAAGCTTTGCAATGGCTGCTGACCCACTCGTTTTCTGCAAAAGCCCTGGCAGTAAAGCGAGTGACGGAAAATCAGGGCAAGAAAACACCCGGGGTGGACGGAGTTACCTGGACCACTTCGGCGGCCAAATTCAAGGCCATCGAGTCACTGCACCGCCAGGGATACAGACCGCAGCCTTTGCGGCGGGTCTATATCCCGAAAGCCAATGGAAAGTTGAGACCGTTGGGTATTCCCACCATGAAGGACCGGGCCATGCAGGCGTTACACTTGCAGGCACTGGCCCCCGTGGCAGAGACCTTAGCGGACCCCAACTCCTACGGCTTCCGCCCGAAACGCTCCACAGCCGATGCCATTGAACAGTGCTTCAATGCGCTGAGATTGGACACATCGGCACCGTGGGTGCTGGAAGGCGACATCAGCGGTTGCTTTGACCACATCAGCCACCAATGGATGCTCCAACATATCCCGACGGATACGGCGGTGCTCCAGAAATGGCTGAACGCTGGCTACATCGAAAATCGAACTCTGTTCCCCACCGAGGAAGGCACGCCGCAAGGCGGCATCATCTCGCCCACCTTGGCGAACATGGTTTTAGACGGACTGGAAAGTCTCCTGCACCGGACCTTCGGGAAACCGGGAACGGGAAGACCTAATGCCCCTAAAATCAATCTCATTCGATATGCGGATGACTTTGTCATCACCGGCGCGACCAAGGACGTACTGGAAAACAAAGTCCGCCCCCTCGTTGAGCAATTTTTACACGAGCGGGGCTTGCAGCTCTCACCTGAGAAAACCTGCATCACGCACATTGATGAAGGGTTCGACTTCCTCGGACAACATCTTCGCAAGTTCAACGGCGTACTGCTCATTAAGCCGTCGAAGAAGAATACGCACGCATTCTTGGAGAAAGTCCGGGGCATTTTTGATGCGAACCCATCTATCAGCCAAGCGGTCCTGATTAGTCTGCTCAACCGGGTAATCCGGGGATGGGTGAACTACCATCAGCACATCGTGGCGAGGAAGGCGTTCGAGCGGGTGGACCATGAGATTTGGCGTAGGCTCTGGCTGTGGGCCAAACGCAGGCATTCCGGCAAGTCTTGCTTATGGGTGATGAAGCGCTACTTCCACACCATTAGCGGGCAATCCTGGAGGTTTGCGGCGGACAGCGGAAAACGAACGCCGAAGGGGGAACCCGTTTGGTGGAAGTTGGTGTATGCCACTGACACCAAAATCCGGCGGCACGTTAAAATCCGGGCGGATGCCAATCCGTTCGATCCTAATTGGCACGACTACTTGGAGGAACGTGCGTTCCTTAAGAGGTACGGAATCCACCGCCATGAAGCCGGGATTACACCGTCGTGAAAGCCGGCCTCGCTCACGCGGGGCTTAGCAACGGCTTGAGCCGGATGAAGGGAAACTTTCCCGTCCGGTTCTGAGGGGAGCGAGCGGTGGCAACACCGCTCGCTTACCCGACAGATTGATTAGGTGAGGGCTACCCGCTCTCCGCGGGACAGGCGCAGGACTTCTTCGCAGCGAGCGCCGGTGATCCAGTTGAAGCCGCAGGTGTGACGGGCTTGCTTGATAATCGCGATGGCCTCGTCCACCGACGGAACGGGGTCCTTGGGCTTGGGCAACGGGCCGTGCTTGAGATTGCGTGCGAGGTTACGCGCGAAGGCGACAGTGATCTCCTTGCTGTAAGGATGGTTCATAGGCGGCGCTTTTGGCGGAGTTCGCCGAGGGTGCAGGGGGTGAAGTGGAAATCCAGTTCGGCGCCATTGGCGAGCCACTCGACGAGCGAGATATAACCCAACTCGCCGCCGTCGCCGAACAAGTCGGCGAGGCCGAAGGCTTGATGCTGCTCGGGCTCCATATCGCGCTCGGTGATGTAGGCGTTGGCCTGGCCGCCAGCAAAGTAGTGGAGATAGACAGTGGCGTTGTCCCCTTTGCCGTCCTGCTCGTAGGTCTTCGGCATGGTGGTGATGCGCTGGTGAAGCTCGATGATCTTGTCGAAGAACCATTCCTGTTCCTCCCCACGGAAACAGGTGAGGACGGTGGCCCGCTGGGCGGGGCCGATGAACGGGTCCAATTCGCGGAGCGCCTTGCGGGCGGCCAGCTCCTTCGGGGACTTGGCGGGGCGCGGTTCGCTGTAGAGGCAGCGAATGCGGGAGAGGCCGCAGGACTGGGACATGGGGGCGTGATTCATAGGAGGTTTTGTTGCTGCTGGTCTTGTTGTTGTTTGGCGAGGGTGATGGCCTCGGCTTCGCGACGGAGGCGTTCGCCGTCGGTCGTCGTGTCCGAACGGAGATTGAAAACGCTCTCGGCTTGAGGGAGTTCAAACTGCGGCGGTGGGGGCTTGCGTTTGGATTTCATATTGCGATCGGAGGGGAATGCTGGGGCGGCGGCGCTTCTCTTCGCGCTCACTCTTTTGCCGGGAAAGGCTGAGTTGAAAGCGGTTCGCCCACTGAATGGCATCGTCGGCGGTGGCGCCATGGAACTTGTGGCTGCGCCAGTGGTAAACGTCCCAGCCGAGGTCTCGACTGACATACAGGACGCGGAGCTTCTTGCCGTCCCACAGGTTGTCGTAGTCGAGGTGCTTGTTCTTGCCCTGCCGGATTACCAGGGCCTTGGACCTGGCATTGAATTGCTCAACCTTGAACTGGTCCTCCATGCGGCGCTGGAGGGTGGCGGGGGTGTCGGCCCATTCTTCTGCCGTAAGGTGGAAGCGGGTCAGCAGTTCGGGGGTCATACGCCTTCGCCGCTGGGAATGGGGCGGGTTGCTCCGCAGTTGGCGCAGCGGTAATAGAGTTCCGGCGGCGTGCCGATCGTTTCCATATTGGCCCGGCATTCGAGACAGGGTGGGCCTGGGTGATGGACGGCGGCAAAGAGTGCGCCGGGCCTGGTACAGGTCGGGCAGGGCTTGCCTTCCACATGGGCGGACACCCGCCGGATATAGAAGGGGCGGCCATAGCCCTGGCTGACATCCCAGCCGGGGCCGAGTTCAGCGGCTTTGCGGTTGGCCTGGGTGCGGTTGGCGTAGGTGACGGCGCAGGGCTCGCCCTGATACAGCCTGGCGAGGACCTCACGCCCGTCCTGGAGGCGGGTGGTGAGCGGTTTCATAGTGTTAGGCGGCGAGTTGTTGGAAGCGGAGGACGTCGCGATGGGCAGCGGCGTCGGTGAGGGCGGCGCGGACATTACCGCCCGTCTGGGTGGCGATGTCGGTCAGGACGGCGGCGGGGATTTCCGGAAACCGGGTTTGGAGGAACTCGGCCACCTGGCCGGTCTGGACGCCGTGGAACTTATAGACCATGAAGCGGGTCTGGAGCGGTTCGGCCAACTGCTGGACGGGCTTGTTAGTGGTGGCAAATAGGACCATGCCGGGCGGGAGGGCGTCCAGGTATTGGCGCAGTTCGGTGATGGCGGTAGTGGGCACCGTGTCCAACTCATCCATGATCTTGACCTGGAAGCGGCCGTAGAGGGGGCGGTAGGCGGCGGAGCGCAGCCACTCGCGGACGACTTCCACGTTGATCTGCGTGCCCATGCGGAACTCGACGTTGAGGGGATGCTCGGCGATGACCAGGGCGAGCGCGCGGGCGAGGTCGGTCTTGGCGACGCCGGGCGGGCCGGTGAACAGGAGGCGGCGCTCGATGGGGTCGGTGAGCTGGCCGCTGGTGATGAGGGGGATTTTGGAGCGGAGCACGGCATCAATGATGCCGGTCCGGCCGATGTATGGGGAGGTGTAGGACATAGCGAATTGCGAGTGCTGTTCGATTGGTTCGTTGTTCCGTGACGTTTGGGGGTTGAAACTGAGGCGCCAAGGCCGCTAAGGTGCTGTGCATGAAACGGTTTCGAGGCTCCAAGTGGGCGGTGAACAACGAACGGCTCGTTCGTTGAATCAATAGTTGGGCGGAGTATGCATCCTGGCGGACTTGCCTGGTGGTGGTTTCGGCGCCAGAGGCTTCCCGGAGCGAGGGCGATACGCGACCGCCGTTGACGCGCTCCTCGTCATGGTTCATCCTCATCGTTACCCCGCTTGCCCCGACGAAGCCCTTTCCTTATGAATCGAAATCAAGACATGGCGCAGCCAAGTCCATTCCTCCGTGCCGCCGCGGCATGGTTTTGGCTTGCTGTGCTTACAGCCTTCCTTCTGTTCAGCCCGTCCACGGTAAACAAGCTCTGCCCACATCAATACCTTGCCAGTTACCTCGAAATTATCTTCGTGGGCCTAATTCCAGTCTTGCTGACTCTCTATGCCAGGGAGAACTGGTCACGCTATGGCTTAGCCAGGATGGGGCTGGCAAAAAGCCTCATTTGGTCATTGGTGTATGTGGCAGTCGCCTGCGCTTTTTCGAGGCTAACCAGCGGCCACTGGATGAGCTTTTACTCCATGACTTCCGACCTGAGTTTTCCGGGAAAGGCTTATTATGCGGTGCTGGGAGTGTTCGCCTATGGCCCGTTAGAGATGTTCTTCTTTGTGTGGTTGGTGAGCAACACGGAACATATCTTTCAAGGCAGACGCGGTAGTTTCTTTTTCGGTTTGACGCTGACGACTGTCCTCTACGCACTGCTCCATGTCATTTTCCAGGGCCTCAGTGCAGCAGCAGTGGGGGTGCCCTTCTTCGTTCTAGCTCTGATATTCCGATGGACGAAGAATAGTATTGGGCCAATGATTGCCTGGACGCTGCTCAACAAGCAGGTGTGGAGTTTAGCGTCGTTGCTTTGGTCGTGAGCATCCCACGCCAAATTCACGCCAATGGTCCATGCGGATGCCGGCCTCGACTTGCACATCACTGCACGCAAGGATTACGCCAGCGGCAATTAGCCAACAAGGACTTTGGCGGTGTGGCGGGAGGCGAGGACGGAGGCGACGTTGCCCGCCTGCCAGCGGCAATCGAGCTTCGTGTAGGTGCCTCGGCGGTTCAGCTCGTCGGCAATCTGTTCCAGTTTCCAACCCGCATCCCGCCAGGCCCGCATCTGCCGGAGGACGGCCTGCTCGGCGGCGTTGCCCTTGCCCTTGCTTGGCTTCCCTGTCCCTAGCAGTGGCTTGGAACCGCAGCCCCAGACGGCGCACGGCCTGCCCTAACCTGTCCCCTGCCTTGACCGTGAACCGCCCGCCCCCTGCCTTAAACCCTGCCACTTGCGCCGCATGGTCTAGGCTTTCGCCGTGTAGTAGCTGGACTGCCGCAGCGTGCAGCTTGTCTATGACTTGCGCCCGCTTGCCCCGGCCTACCGCCCGCAGCTTTAGAGACGCCATACGACGTTCGAGCAATCCGAAACGCTTGGCCCTTGCCCGCTCAAAGAGCAGGCGCGCTGCCTTGTCCGCCCTTGTCGCATCCCCGCACAGTTGCGGCAGGGGTAGCGCCGAACCGGTCAGGCTGTCCCATGCCCCGCTGTCCTCGCTGTCCGGTGCCTGCCATAGGGTGATTGACTCGCCCAGCAGATCACAGACGGACACGCTACGGACTACCGCACGCCACGAGACAAGCGCGGCAGTCTCGCCCAGCACCCTTGGCCCGTAGGTGTTGCGCCACTGGACAAGCGCGAGAAGTCCATCCCCTATGGCGTCATGCTCCGTTGCGTTGCTTGGCTCGCTGCCGTTGCGCCGCATCCCGCCAACTAGCCGCTTGGCTTGCCTTGTGACGCTGGCCAAGTCTAATTGCCCTTGGCACTCTGCGAGAAGTGGCCCGCTGGCAGCGTATTGACTGGCCAAGCCTACGGACACCGGAAGGAAGTCCAGGCACTCCGCAGACACCAGGCACGCCCCCCGCCCTTGCCCTTGCCCGTTGTCTAAGGTGAAGTCTGGCAGCGTGTCCCCCAAATCCGCCCACACATGGACGGACGGCGCAACCATTGCGCCGTTGCTTTGCTTTTGCGTTGTCGTTGTCATATTTGCTTGCGGCAGGCGTTGGCGTTGCTGGCACTGTGCGAGCTTGTCCGCCAGTCCCGACCGCACGCGCATAAAACGCCCATCTACGCAAAGGCCAGTAGGGGACAAGATGCGCGGTTTTTGCTTTTGGCCGTTTGAGGCAATGGCATCAGGAATGAAACCCACGTTGCCAACTTGCACCCCGCCTAAGACCCCAAGGGGGTACGAATTACGGTAAAAAAATCGGCCAACTATCGAGACGGGGGCGAGGTGGTGAACACATCCGCGCAGGGGCTCAGTGCAACAGGCGACGTCGCGGGGTGCTACCGGTGCCGTTGCAACGATCGGGGACAACTACGCGAGAATCAGGGCCGGGGAACGGGCAGTAAGGCGCGCCCCCGCGGCAGGCCGATCAGCAGCAAATGTTACCGGCAGTAACGGCAGCTGTAGCCGCTTGCCCCCATTCTTCTTTCTCTTTTTCTAAAGATTTAGAATAGAAAGAAGAGTTAAGAAGGGTCGGTTACGGAGTTACGGCATTTGCACGGGCTGTTCCCCCCAAACACCCGGATGAGGCGGACGTTAATGCAACTAATAATCCGCTTGGCTTCAGGCGTCCCCCATAAGGCTCCTTCCGTTGGCAGTAACTCCGTAACGAGGCGGGCTCGGGACGCGTATCTGGTTCAGGCACAATGGGTTACGTCACGTTGGGAGCGGGTGGTGTCCCTGGCCCCATCGTAACCGGCGCGACCGCGCTTCGCGAAAAAGGGGGCAAGGGGAAAATCCTCTAACTGCCGCCAACGATCTGTTCGAGCCGCCGGTCGTGGGTCATGTCCATCAGAAACCACCGACGATGCTGCGGTGATGGTACCAGTGCCTTCTGGCACGATTCGATGGCGTGCATGCGTGAAACAGATTTTTCGCTTTGCCGTTGACGACTCCCGCGAAAGATGCGTGATGGGAATTACAGAGGAGCTTGGGCACGCAAATCCATTTGTATTAACGATTATGAAAATCACAAAGAACGTCGAACCACGAGCTTTTCGTCACGCCACTCTGAGAGAGGCTGAAGCGCGATTGCCGCTGGAAAAGGTGATCGAGCTCTACGGCTACGGCCCCAAAAACGGGAATTGGAAATTCTTCCGTTGCCCGTTTTGCCAAAAGCGAAACAAAGCCGGGGTCTTCACCGCCCCGAACGGCACCCGGATGTTCAGGTGCCAATCGGCGTCGTGCCCGACAGGAAGCAAAGCGCTGCCGGTGTTGCAGTTTATACGCCAAATCGAGGGCCTAGCCTCCAATCGTGAGGCATTTGAAGCGTATCTGAAACAAGCGGGTATCTGGAAGGAGCCGACCACTGTTCAGCAGCCGGTATCATCGGACAGTCCATTGGCGGCGCTACGGTTTTTATATGACCAAACCATCCCCACAGACGAGGACGCAGAGCGCACTGGGCAACGTGGAATTACGCTGGAGTTCAGCAAAACACCGGACCTCCCGATCTGGGCGATTTGAAAAAGCATTAGATGCGAAATCGGATGAGCACCGAGGCAGAATCCCAAACGGACAGCAAAGGTCAGCACTCCTTGGCAGCCACCACGGCACGCTTTGATAGTGACGCCTCACTGAAAGAGGCTGAAGCGCGATTACCGCTGGAAAAGGTCATCGAGCACTACGGCCACGGACCGAAGAACGGCAATTGGAAATCCTTCAGTTGTCCGTTCTGCCAGAAGAAAAACAAAGCCGGGATCTTCACGGCCCCGAACGGCACACGGATGTTCAAGTGCCAATCAGCGTCCTGCCCGACAGGAAGCAAAGCGCTGCCCGTGGTGCAGTTTATACGCCAAATCGAGGGCCTGGTCTCGAATCGCGACGCATTTGAAGCCTACCTGAAACAAGCGGGTGTCTGGAAGGAGCCGACCACTGTTCGGCAGCCGGCTTTGGAGACTCAGGAATCCCGAATGCAGACCCCGACTAACGGCCAGAGTTGCGAAGCTGCGTCACTGCCCGCAGCCGAAAATGGCGCCTCAAGCGTGCCGGCTGCGTCCGCGACACCTTCTGTGCCTGCCGGCAGTGACCCGGAAATTAGCATCGTTACCACCGAAAGCATCGAGTCCGACTCTGCACATGCCTTTCTGGAACTCTCCCAGGGCGTGCGACCCCCGGACCCTCCAGAGCCGCCCGATGAAGAGGGATGGGAGCCACCACCGGATAGCCCCTTGGCGGCGTTACGGTTCTTCTATAACCAAACCATCCTCACGGACGAGGACGCAAAGCGCATCTGGCAGCAGCGTGGCATTACGCCAGAATTCAGCAAAATACTGGGCTTCCGGTCCTCGCGGCGCGAGTATGAGCACATCCTGCGCGAAATGGGAAAGAGCTTCCCGCTAGAGGCGCTCCTGAGCTCGGGGCTCTATGTACGTGGAGATCAACCTGGGGCCGAGGCCCGACCTAACCCCCAGTATTGCGGCTGGGGGGTTGTGGGCAAGAAGGATGGAGAATGGGTGTGGGCCTGGAGCTTCCCGATCTTGATTGCGTACCTGGACCGCTTCGGGGACCTCATTGACTTGCGACCGCATAAGCGGACGCAAAAAGGACAGAGTCCAAGGCTTTACGTTCCACGGCCCCTCCGCGCCTACCGTGAGCAGTTCAAGCGGAACAATCCAGTATTCGCCGTTATAGGGGAGAGCGAATTCAAAGCGTCGGCCATCTTCCAAACCCTGCACGACTGCGGTGCATTCGCAGCGATTCCGGGCATCACGCTGGCCAAGCAACTCTACTTTGATATCGAAAAGTGGCTGGACGAGTTGGGCTGCCGCCAGATTTCCATCATTTTTGACAATGAACAGAAAAGCGACCCGAAGCTCCCGGGGTACAAGGCCGACCGGTGTCGTCGGTTCGACAGCGAAATCTGGGCGCGCTATCTCTGTCACCGGCTCGTCAGTCGTGGCTTCGATGGCCGGGTGGGGCATTTGCCCGATCACTGGCGCGACGAGACAGGCAAGGCGGATTGGGATGGTGCGTTGGCGCTGCTTGCCGGCTCGGCCAAAGTGCCGGCTGCGGGTGCAGCGGAACACTGGGAACGGGTCAGGCAGAATGTTCGTGCTGAGTTCTTGGGGGTCATCAAAGGCGCACAACGCCTGA
>Ga0181518_10004171_pt1 | contig 13020 bp, 13 predicted proteins | sample PEATcosm2014_Bin_28_FD_119751 | JGI IMG/M metagenome (GOLD analysis project Ga0181518, IMG submission 119751) | Peatland microbial communities from MTU Mesocosm Facility, Houghton, MI, USA - PEATcosm2014_Bin01_60_metaG | ecosystem: Environmental > Terrestrial > Soil > Wetlands > Peat | place... | reverse complement strand
TTTGAGGTGTTTCTGGGAGGCACCGGAAGACGGCGAATCCGTTCGATCTCGCACAAGGCCGGCTGTCCGGCCTATGAAATCAAAGGACCTAGACCCTCATTTTTGCGCCGGAAAGTAGCTAGAAGTTCGTGTTCCGCTTTCAGCCAGTCCTCCAAGTCGCGGCCCATTCTCCGCCCGCCCTCTTCGAAAAGCTCGAACGCCCGCCGCTCGATCGCTTTGAAGCGCCTGGCGATTTCACCAAAGACAGGCAGCGAACTCTTGCGCCCGTCATCCGTTGTTTTGATCGCAACTTGTGACATCAACTTACTCCTTTCGTGTTTTCAGAATACCTTGAGTACTTCTGCGGCTCTTAACCGATTACTCAGCCGAGAGCCGCTGTGGCCGGCCACTACAGGTCAAAAGTGACCAAAGCTGGGAGTGGTTAGAGAAGCGGTTCCGTGTGCGAGCGACCGCAAACCAAACGCAAATACGGTCCAGGTGATGCCGCGAAACAGCAGGTCGACGCCGACGAACAGTCCAATTGCCCAGAGCCCGGAAATTGGCCATTGCACGAGCAGCAGTATCCCGAGCAGCACCGCGACGGCACCGTTCAGCACATGCCAGCCCGTTTCCGGCAAGCTCATAACCAGTGGCGCAATGATTTCGAACATGCCCCCGACGAGAAAGAACGCCGCCATGAGCACGGTTAGGCTTTCCGCGCTTATGAGCGGGTGTTTCAGCAGGAGAAAGCCTGTGACGCCAAAGAGCAGAACGCCGAGCAGGTGGAGGAAAAAGCCGCTCCATTTTCCCACCATGACCGCATTCACACATTCGATGGCCGCTGCCGCCAGCAACACTCCCCCGAAGAAGTACATGGAGGCGACCGTTGCGGTGGCCGCATATACGATGCAGAAAACTCCCAAGACACTGAGGCCCATACCGAGAGCCAGGAACCAGCCCCAGTTTCGGCCGAGTTCGCGTGGAACATCGATCGCTAACACATTGAGTTCATTCATTTTATTGTCTCCTTTTTTTGAGGTTTTGGCGTTACTGAATCGATCCGGATTGGGCGCAGGCGTTAGCCTACGCCCCCCTTCGCCGCGTAATCGCGCCGGAGCTCGGCGATGCGAGCTTCCTGGCGCCGGCGGACTTCTCCATCGGCCTGATCGGCCTTCGTTTGCAAGGCCTTAATCTTGGCTTCCCGCTGCTGCTGGTGCAATGCCATTTTGTCACTCTTGCGCTCAATGGCGTTTTCCAGCTTCGCGCGCAGCTTGTCAATCCTAGCGCCGATAATCGCCAGCCGGTTAGACTTGGCCTGCGCCCGTTCCAGCTCAAGCTCATCCATCTCCGCCTGGTGCGCGGCCGCATCAAGGTCGTCCTGCGTGGTTTTCTCGAAAGTGCGCGCCCGCCGGAAGACAAGGCCTCCAATACGTTCCATCTGCTCGTCCAGAGGTGTCATCCACTCTTCAGAGATCTCGGCCACCACAGCGGCCTTATCCGGCTTTAGGGCTGTCTCGATATCGCTGATGAATTCATCGGTCACACCGGCCTGTACCGCATCGCCGACGGTGCCGATTAATGCTCCCGCAGTGGCGCCAACCAGCGCGCCGATTGGCCCACCGAGGAGCCCGATGAGGGCACCCACCACTGAGCCGCCGCCGATCAGGGGGAAAGCTAACAAATCGGCAGTGTCGACCACGCGCACGGCGCCCGTGGGTCCCTTGGCGATAACCTGAGCTTCGTTTACGGAGATATCGCCGTCGCGGTCCAGCGCCTTTAGCGCTCGAAAGCCCTCAAGAGCCTTCAGTTCGCTGTCAAAGACGATCACGACCAGTTTTTCCATGGGTATTCTCCTACAAAGCAGCGGTAATGTCCGCATGGGCATGCTGCACCGCGGACTTAACTTCGGCGATTGCCGTGCGCACTCCGTGCTGCAGTTCGCCGAAGGCGGCCGCATTGGCCTGTTTCAGGGCATGCAGTTTCTTCTCGGCTGCATCATGCTTGGCGTGCGCCTCCGCGATCTTCGCCTGGATGGAGGCCTTCGCGGCCGCTTTTTTCTGCGCCGCCGCATCATGGGCGGTCGCGATGCGCGCCTTGTATTCGGCAAGCTCCGCCTCGAAACTCGCGGTCATGGCTTTCCGCGCAGAGTCGTATTCTTCGCGGATTGCTTTGGCTGTCGCCTCCACCGCACCTTTGCCCGCCGTGGCCGCGTCCTTGAGTTCCGCGTCGATGGACTCCATCTCTCCGTGGAGTTCCTTCAGATGCGCTTCGATCTTATCCTGTTGCTCTTTGCGCGCGGCATCGAGCGTCTTGGTCAGTTCGTCGACGCGAGCCATGGTTTTGGCCTTGGCGTCAGCGGCTTCCGTTTTCAGTTCGGCGCGGAGTTTATTAACCTCCGCCGTGGCGACGTCGATGTGGCTTTGTGCTTTCGCCATCGCGTCTTGAAAGGCCTTCTTACCGGCCTCGAAATCAGCAGTCACTTTGTCTTTCAATTCCTGTGTTTTGGGATTCATTAGGTTGCTCCTTCTCCGCTCTATAGGCAAATCGCAGGCCAAACGTCGAGGGCGGACCTCAAATTCGTATAGATTGCGAGCGAACAAACATCTGGCCGCTCCGCAGCCCTTGATGACAAATGGAAGTTTGCAGGATCGTAACCTTGTGATTCAAGGAAGGCGCCGCCGAGCGGTGGAAACGACGCCTGGATATGCTCTGTCTCCTGCTTCGGAAATGGCCGAAAGACAGGCATGGTGTACAGAATCTGGCCACCTGGCGCAATGCAGGCGTACTTTCGGAAACTCGGCGCAGGGCCTACTGGTTACCTTCCAAGACGTTCTTGATGGTGGCGAGTGCGTCTCGGAGGCTGGAAACCGACCGCCCCACAGCGGCCTTTCGGACGACGAAGCCCTGGACACCAGTCAGGCCCGCCTGCTCCGAGCCCATGTCCATGATCAGATAGAAGCCTGGCCGCTTCGGGTTGCCGGCCGCGCGGACACAGAAGGAGAGGTCCAACGCCGTTTCGAAGTAGTGGCTCGCATAGAGTTGCTTTTCGGCGATGGCATATGCTACCGCGCCGGCAGGGTTGCCACGCATGGTCACCACATGCACGATCCGCAGCGTGGGCTTCAACCCGAATTTCACCCTCGCCCAATAGAACGTGTCTTCGACGTTGGCGGGCTTCGCGTCGGGATAGGCGAGGAGGTAACGGTAGAAGTCCGGCAGACGCTCTGGCAACGCCTTCTCGTAGCTGAGCAGGTAGGCGAACTGGCGGGACACCTCGGTCGGGTCCCGCTTATCGTTATAAACTCCGAGGGCCCGATTGCCCTCGCGCTGGTAGGCGAGCAGGCGCTCTATTGGAGCTCTTCGATGGTGCTCGCAGGCATCTGGATCAGGCAGTCCCTGGCTTGCACTTCCGTAGTGCCCGGGTGTCGTCGCTGTCGAACGAAAAGCCATGGGAGTGCGAAAGTTGGGAAGGTTGCGTGAACACTCCGAGCGCCAGATAACTGGGGACCCTGCGAAGGCGCTCGAAATCGTGGACCAGCCGGAGGTAAGATTCCGGAGCGCCTGGATGTAAACCGCGCCAAACAAGAAGACTTCAGCCGGGGTGCGAGCCGGCAGGGTCTTGGCTACGGGCTCTCCGCTTCCAATAGCGGCGATCTGGGCCTGACTCAAGCCGACGTTCTCTGTGAAGAATGTTTGCAAGCCGGAATCCGGCTGGGCAGAGGCGGGCGAGGCGGCCGCGGCAATCAAAGCCAGCAGCGCACTTACGGGCATGATGCTTCGGATCATGGCAACTATACCGCCGCATTCAAACTGGCGGCAGGCGATACGCCGGACGATCGGGCCGCGATGTTTATCCACGAAGAAGGCGCCGTTTGGCGGCTTCCACCAGCAAGAGATAGACGGCCGTAGCGGCGGCGACAAAACCATAGTATCCCGCTGACAGCGCCGTGAAACCTAGCGTGCCCGCAAGCGGGCTGAACGGCAAATACATGCCAATCGCCACAACCCCAAGGCATGATGCGATCAAGGGGCGGCTAGGGCGGCTGCGCAACGGATTCTTCGATGTACGGATGACGAACAGCACCAGTGTCTGGGTCGCCAGCGATTCGACAAACCAACCAGTGTGGAATTGAACTTCGTTCGCATGGTAGAAATGCAGCAAAACATAGAAGGTCAGAAAGTCGAAGATGGAACTGATAGGTCCAATGAACACCATGAATTTGCGGATCAGACTAACATCCCAGTGCTGCGGCTTTTTGAGGTAAGTCTCGTCGACATTGTCCGTTGGAATGGTGAGCTGGGAGATGTCGTAGAGAAGGTTGTTCAGCAGGATTTGCGTGGGCAGCATCGGCAGGAACGGGAGGAAAATCGAAGCTCCCGCCATGCTGAACACATTCCCGAAATTCGAACTGGTGCCCATCAGCAGGTACTTCATCACGTTGCCAAAGGCTTTGCGCCCCGCGATGATGCCCTCATGGAGAACACGCAGGCCAGGCTCGACGAGAATCACGTCGGCAGCCTCGCGCGCCACGTCCGCAGCGCTCGGCACTGAAATGCCCACATCCGCGGCGTGCAGCGATGGCGCGTCGTTGATGCCATCGCCCATGAACCCCACGGCGTGGCCGTTATGTTTGAGAGCCAGGAGAATCCGATTTTTCTGTGCCGGCGAAATCCGCGCGAATATGTGGGCCTCCTCGGCGTCATGCGCCAGCGCCGGGTCCGTCATCCGGTCCAGCTCTTCACCAGTGACGATTCGGCCGGCGTCGATTCCGACCTGCGCACAGATGTGGCCGGTGACCCGGTCGTTATCACCGGAGATAACCTTGACCTCAACACCGTCCTGTTTTAAAGAAGCCAGAAGCTGAGCGGCGTCGGCCAGGGGCGGATCGGCAAAGCTCAAAAAACCTGCCAGGATCAGGTTGCGCTCGTCCGCAACGGAATAGTCCGTGCGGGCGGGAACCGCGACGTAAGCTACCGCAAGGGAGCGGAATCCCTGGCCATTCAGGTCTGTGCCGATCTGGCGGATGCGCTTGGCGGCATCGTCGCCAAGGGGTTCGACCTTGCCAGCGAGCTCGTATCCGGCGAGCAGCGGAGCAATGCCTTCTGCTGCACCTTTCGTGATGAGAACCCGCTGGGACTGGCGCTCCACCACAACAGAGAGCCGCCTTCGCTCGAAATCGAACGGAATCTCGTCGCACTTGGTGTAATCTTCCACCTTCAGGGGAGGCTGATGGAGGATGACATCATCGAGCGGACTGCGGATACCCGTCTGGAACTTGCTGTTGAGATAGGCGAGTTCCAGGGTGCGCTGGGACGGATTCCCGAAAGGATCGAGAGAGCGATCCAGCGACATGGTTCCAGCAGTGAGCGTTCCCGTTTTGTCACTGCAAAGCACGTCCAAGCTGCCGAGGTTCTGAATGGCGGAGAGATGCTTGACGATGACCTTCTTACGGGCCATATCGACGGCGCCCTTGGAAAGCGTCACCGACACAATCATGGGCAGGAACTCCGGTGTCAAGCCAACTGCCAGCGACACTGCAAAGAGCAAAGATTGAAACGCATCGCGGTGGCGTATGATGCTGACCGCAAGCAGGAAAAGCACAAGAAAGAAAACCGTGCGCGCGATGAGCTGGCTGAAATTCTTCAAGCCGCGATCGAAGGCGGTCTCTTCGGGCCTTGCCGCGAGGCGCGCCGCGATATCTCCAAAGGCGGTCTTGGCGCCCGTTGCGGCGACCTCCGCGGTGGCCGTTCCACTAACGATGGATGTGCCAAGGAAGACCATGTTGCGCGCATCGGCTTTGGTGGAGGCGGGCTCTGGGGTCGCTTCCTTTTCGGCGGGGAGCGATTCGCCGGTCAGCGCTGCCTGCTGAACATATAGGTCGCGAGCGACCAAGAGCCGCGCGTCCGCGGGAACCAGGTCTCCGGCCGAAAGCCGCACGATGTCTCCGGGCACCACATCACGCCGGCGAATTTCTTTCCACTCGCCGCCGCGCAGCACGGTTGCCGTAGGGGCAACCCGGTCGCGCAGTTGTTCGATGGCCCGTTGCGAACGATAGGTCTGACTTAAGTCGATCGCCGCGCTCAGCAGAACAATGGCGCCGATGATTCCGGCATCTACAGCCTCACCCATGAATGCCGATAACACGGCGGCAATCAGCAGGATCAACACCAGCGGATTCATGAATACATGCAAGAGATCGGAGAGAAAGGAATGGTGCTGTGTGGCTGCAGGCTCATTAGGCCCGAACTGGTCGAGGCGTGTTTCAGCTTCCTGGGCCGTCAAGCCGACAATTGCGCGGGTCTCGCCGGCGTTGGGCTGCACGGCTAATTCTCTCCTTCCTCGATGTGCCGGAAACCCTCGAAGAATCGTCCGCTAACCGCCCCGAAGACAAAGCCGCCAACGTGCGCCATATAGGCGACGCCGCCCGTGTCTACAGCAGCCACAGCGCCGACCTGGCTGAATAGCTGAATGACGAACCAAAGTCCGATCAGAAGTGCCGCGGGAATAACGGTGATGCGGGCGAACCAGCCAAATAGCAAAAGCGCGCGCACGCGATCGCGTGGGTAGGTGACCAAAAACGCGCCCATCACACCCGCAATCGCGCCACTGGCGCCCAGATTGGGAACGGTGGAGCTGGGCATGGCGGCGATTTGCGCGAGCGTGGCCAGCAAACCGCTCGACAAGTAAAAGGCCAGGTAGGACATCGGCCCCATCGCATCTTCAATCTCCGGTCCAAATGCCCATAGGAACACCATGTTTCCCAAAATGTGCATCCAGCCGCCGTGCATGAACATCGCGGTCAGGATGGTGATCCAGTGCCGGCCTGCAACAATGTCGGCGGGGATCATCGCCCACTGCTTTACAAATTCGTCGCCGCCCATCAACTCCAATACGAAGACGAGGGCGTTCACGACAATGATTCCGATGGTCACGACCGGGAAATGTTCGGGCCGCCGGGATGCGTCTGTTAATGGGATCATACCCGCCATAGTGTCCTCCTCCGATTCGAACCAGATCAGCCGTTCATAGCTCCTCGCCGGATTCTCCCATCATAATCTTTCTTTCAGAAAGACGTTTTCCCGGCAGGTACTCGACCGTGGGGAAATGCCGAACGGGCTGCGGATACAGCGCCATCAGTTCCAAAACCTCAGCCGGCATCTCCGAGCTCACGTGCAGTCCCAGGTCTTTGGCATAGTCGAGCGTAATCGCGAAATCATGTGTCCACCTGCCCTCAGAGAGCATGCCCGACAGGTTGTCCGCAACCGAATCGGAGTATTTGCCGCGGAGCAACTCGCGAACCGTTGCTTGAACTTGAGTTATAGCCTTCTTGGCCTGGTCTGCAAGGATCAAGGTTTCGTCAAGGATCCTGTCTTTTGATTTTTGTTCTACCGCCTTCAAAAGGGACGCTGCCGGATATTGCCCCACTTGGGGATCGACCGGACCAAGCACAGCGTGGTCGCTCATTACAATTTCGTCCGCAGCCAGCGCGATCAGGGTGCCACCGGACATGGCATAGTGCGGCACGAGGGCCGTGACTTTTCCCTTTCGCCGGTTGATGGCGTTGGCGATTTGTGTGGCGGCCAATACGAGACCGCCTGGAGTGTGCAGGACAATGTCAATAGGAACAGCCGGGTCGGTCAGGTGGATGGCGCGGATGACTTCCTCGGAATCGTTGACATCAATGTACCGCACTAGCGGGAAGCCGAGAAAACTCATGGTCTCTTGCCGGTGCGCGAGCAGAATCACTCTCGATCCGCGCTTCCGTTCAATTTGCGCAATTAGTCTTCGCCTGGCCGCCTCAAGCCAGCGCTGCTTCAGCACCGGCTGCAACGACGTCGCCATGATGAATATCCAGAAGATATCGATCGGGCCCATATTCAGGGGTGATGCAGTCATCTTTAGCCTCCTCTACGATCCACGGCTGCTTTCTGCGCATCGCGCCGGAGCTCGGCGATGCGAGCCTCGTGGCGCCGGCGGACATCTCCGTCCGCCTGGGTGGCCCTCGTTTGCAGGGCCTGTATCCTGGCGTCCCGCTGTTGTTGGCGCACTCGCATTTTGACGCGCTTGCGCTCAATCGCGTGTTCCAGCTTGGACCGCAAGTGGTCGATCCTGGCATCGATCTTTTCCAGACGGTCAGACCTTGCCTGCGCCCGTTCGAGCTTGAGCTGTTCCATCTCGGCCCGGTGCGCGGCCGCATCAAGCTCATCTTGCGTGGTCTTCTCGAGAGGGTATGGCCGCCGGAACACCAGCCCTCCCATACTTTCCATCCGCGTGTCGAGCGATGTCACCCACTCTTCCGCGATGTCGGCTATCACAGCGACCTTACCGGGCGTCATAGCTGACGTTACGTCGTCGACGAACTCGTAAGTGACTCCCAAATCCACCGCGTCGCCGATGGCAGCGATCAATGCTCCCGCGGTGGCGCCCACAACCACACCCGGCACTCCACCGAGGAGTCCCACGAGGGCGCCTACGCCGGTGCCACCAGCGACCGCCGGCAAAGTCAGCATGTCCCTATAGTTGATCAGGCGGACGGCGCCGCCTGGTTCCTTAGCGACTATTCGTGCTTCGTAAACCGAGATTTCGCCTTCCCAGTTCAACTCCAGTAGGGCTTTCAAACCCTCCTGGGCCTTCGGTTCGTTGTCAAAGACGATCACGATCAGCTTTTCCATGAGTTCCTCTCTGCGAGCAGCATCGGCCGAGCAACCTGTATCCTTTCTCTAGCGCCATTGGCGGCAGTTCAAATGCTTATCACTGGGCACGGAGATTCACGGATCAACGTGTAGGAATGCGTCCGCAAGCGTCCAAGCATGTCGCTATTCGAGGCCCGCCCGACGATCAGAAGGTCCGCCCGGCTGCCCTCGACCACCGAGCGCACGATTGCCGGCACGCTCCCGCTCTCCACCCGAACCTCCGCGCCGGGCATCCGCGAGCCCTGCAGGACCTTGTGAATTGCGCAGTGCGCATCTTCAATGAGCCATTCTCGCGTGTCGTCCGCTTCCGGGTGGAACTCTACGGGCCGAATCGCGTGGACGACGATCAGACGCGCGCGAAGATTCCAAGCCAAGTCGGCGGCCCAGCGGGATATCGCGTCTCCTTGGGAAGTCCGATCCACAGCACACACGATTACCTCGGGTATGACAGAGACCGCCGGATGCGCGTCTGTTACATGCGAACTCGTCCAAACGGGGCAGTTGACATCGTGAAGAACCTTTGCAGTTACAGAACCCAGAAGAAATCTCCGAAACGCACTACTTCCTCGGGTAGGCATCATGACCAGTCCGATTCCCTCTGAAGCGCAATACCTCGTAATGATGTCGGCCGGGTCGCCTTCGCAGACAATGCATTCCACGGCTAGACCCCGGAGTTCATCCGGAACAGACTGACTCAGGCGGCTGCAGAACTCTTCCTTCAAGTGCGCCCGCACTTCGTCGACTACCGCGCCATTGCACAGCGCCGCCCATGCGGGATTGAGCGGGGCCAGCACATGGAGCAGAGTGATCTTGGAGTTGAAATGCCGGGCGACTCCTGCGGCGGAGCGGGCCACATCGACGCAATGTGGCGAGAACTCGGTCGGCAAGAGGATCTCTTTTAACAAGCGCATTCTGTTTTCGCAAACGGCTAGGGAGCAACTCGCGGGCCAAAAGCTGCCAAGAACGCCCGCGCGATCAAACAGTGGGGGAACTGGATACCAGGCGCGATCAGTTCTGCCTCGCTGAAGGGATCGCAAGCCGCACGCTACAGTATCGCCGAAATCTACCGGAAAGAAGGCTTGAACATCTGCATCACGCCCCAGGCCGAAGAGGCCGCCGTCTACCAACTTTGGCAACTGCTCGTGGCGAACAAGATCCGCGTGTTCGCTTCACTGGCGGGGTTCCTGGCCACTTACCGCACTCGTGATGAGAATGGGTTACTGCTGCTTTGCTGTCAAGCGCTCATCCTGGGCCGTAGCTTTATGCGAACCAAACCGGGGCCGAAACCACGCCAAGCATTGCCGCGGAATCCCCTTGGCCCCATGGCTTGGATGGCCTAATTAAGAGCCGAGATCCGTATCGCGTGCCGGACCAGGTTCGCCGCATCAACTTGTTTATCGGTTCGGACAAGCTGATGGATTAGCCACATGGACTACGTAGGGGGATTCGGTGAACGGCGGTAGAGCGCAGCCCTGAAAAGGCTGGCGTCGGTGGTTCGATTCCGTCCCTGGCCACCACCCTAAGTTACTCATAACTCAACACCTAGCGACCCCGTCTTCTGTCTGTGCCAAGTTCGTGCCATGCACCCGGCGCAGGGCCTCGTCCTGCCGGGCCTGGCGCGCGGGCGTCCACTTGGCATAGTGCCGTTCGATGGTGCCGGTGGTGTCCCCCAGGATGCCCGCTACGTCCTCCATGGTGACCCCTGGCCTCGCCAGAAGCTCGCTTGCCAGTGTGTGGCGGAAGCGATGGCAATGTGCGTGCGCCACGCCGGAGCGCTTGAATACGGCCGCCATGGTCCGCTCCGCCCCTTTGACCAGACTGCGCAGACTGGCATTGCCACCGGAAAAAAACAGCTTGCTGTCCTGTGCCGCCGCCTTCGGGTGTGGCAAACATTCGAGGACCTTCAGTACTTCAATGGGCAGCTCGACCCGGATCTGGCGATGGTTCTTGACTGCCCGCTTCTCCAGGTAGATGCCTTTGATGTGGTCTCTCGACAGAGTGACCACGTCGCTGATCCTCATTCCGGTATACCGCATCAGCAGCACCATCGCGCGCGCCCGCAGCCTGATCAAGCGATGCCACTCGCGCTGCCCCAGTCTTACAGCACTGGGCGAGTAATCCGAATTCCGCTGGCGCCGCAGACCGTCGGCGACCACATCCGGAAGAGGCGGCTGGGGCTGAAACTGCTGCAACGAGAAGTCGCGGAACAACTCGGTGTGGACAAGACCAGCGTTTTTAACTGGGAGGGGAATCGGTCCAGCCCGGAGATCCGGTATATGCCCGCGATCATCCGGTTCCTGGGCTACAACCCGCTTCCGGCGGCGAACACGTTGGCCGAGCAGTTGGTCCGGCACCGGACGGGCTTGGGGCTTTCCCAGAAGGAGTCCGCCGAGCGCCTTGGCGTTGACCCCAGCACGCTGGCGAAGTGGGAGCAGGGGAAGAGGGAGCCGCCGCAAGGCGTGTTCCTGGGGCGGGTGAAGCGGTTCCTCGACGATGAAACACGCCGGCCCTCCGCCAGCCGCCGGGCGGGCTAGAACTGGGCACGTTTGATTTGCGTAGCGCCGCCGCGGGGGCTTTCGGGTCACTGTCGGTCCGGAGCCGCAGTGACCTGCCGATTGCACAGCACTGTCAAGATGGAACAGTCTCGTACCACGGATCGCCCTTTTCAGAGCGCCGAACTCCCAGCACGCGCATCGGGTAATCCTGGGCAAGCCTGGAAGACGCTCCACGCGGCATGGAGTTCCTCGACAGCCGCAACCCACCTCGACGTAGCAACGTTCCGCGCCCGAGCGATCCGACGGACTTGGCATCATGCTACAAGTGGCTAATATGGGAAACGAAGCCGCCGCGCACATTGCGCTGCTCGCTCCAGTTCCGCTTATCCACCTCGAGTCTGCTCTTGAAACCGAGACGCCTGACGGGCAGGCAGCGTTCGGAACCAGAGCATGGGAATTGTTCAACGAACTGGCCCAGATGCGAGCAGGACTGCCTGTGGATGTTTACATCTACGAATCGCACCCCGAAGGTTCATTCGAAGGCAAGGTCACTTGGCACGCCCGGTACATCCATCTTGAGCCTGACAGGCACAAGGCAAAGCCGTATCGCCCGATACTTTCGAGGGTGAGGTCTACTGGACAGTCGAACGGCTTCGGCGGATGCAACCGAACGAGCACATCCCCGTCGCGGATTTCATCGGCTTGGGTAACAGCAAGCCGTACGGCAAGTCGTTCCCACCTCACCGTCCCCTTCTCGTCGAACACCCTCTCTAGCCGAGTGCTGGCGCGTGGGGGCTGGCCCGCGGCGCCCTGGACGGGAACTCTGCTGCATTTAGGATTTGGTGGTCGTTCCGGATCGCCCGCCCTTCGTAAAGCCGGATTCCGAATCGTCCTTCACGTCCTGAGGTGCGCAACGGTCAGTGCTGTAGGCGCGACCCTGCCACCGTCATACACTGACGCGCTTTGCACGCCGGTACTGCGCTTCAATTCCCTGAGGTTGGGGCCGATCCCTTGCGGCTGGCGCCGACGGGTTGTAGGCTCGGTGGGGGAGTGGATTTAATTAGGAGAGCCGCCTGAACGGTGCACAAATCTCGTCGTTGAGGAGACCGCATGAGCGATGGACCGCTCCATACCCGCAGCACGTTTTGGTATATCGTTATCTCGATCTTTGTCGGCCTAGCGGTGCTCTACCTCGATCGCTACCTTAGCTCATCATCGCTAGCACCGAGGACTGGGGTGTCCGCTGAACCGAGGGCTCGAGTGTCAGAACAACCGAAACAACTTTTACTCGAAGAACCGAAGGTCCGGGTGTCAAAGGAACCGAGGCCTCAGGTATCCGAAGAACCTGGGCAGCCGACCTCAGAGGTCTCCAGGCTGGTCCCGGCACCGACGCTTTCCCCTGGGACGCAAAATCTAGACAACACCTACGACCTATACGACGCCGATCAAGGCTACGTTGCGGTGGGAAGTATGAAGATTTTCAACCAGGAGGGCGCGAGTTTCGACGTGCAGGGAAGTGGTTGGAGTGGACGCGGTAATTTAACAGGCTCCGATGGATTCTATGACTGGCGCTTCACAGATGGAAAGACGGGGCGGACCGAGTTCTCAGTCGATGCGCGCGGAGTGTTGCACGGCCATGTGAAGGGTTCTGGCATTAACTGGTCGTATGTAGCTCGCCCGAGGTGAGGTCATGATGGACGCATAACGACCGGTGGGATTTATCGGAGGTGCTAGCTAGTTTCTGTCGCGAAACAATTGAAAGTAAATGACTTACGGCAACCGTGGAGACGCACTTCTCCCTTGTCCGTTTCATTTATAAATGTGGAGTAATTATGGCGGGTTCGTCGGCCCC
>Ga0181518_10004170_pt1 | contig 13022 bp, 12 predicted proteins | sample PEATcosm2014_Bin_28_FD_119751 | JGI IMG/M metagenome (GOLD analysis project Ga0181518, IMG submission 119751) | Peatland microbial communities from MTU Mesocosm Facility, Houghton, MI, USA - PEATcosm2014_Bin01_60_metaG | ecosystem: Environmental > Terrestrial > Soil > Wetlands > Peat | place... | reverse complement strand
CACCTCACCCCCGCCGCACCACAACTTCACGCACCTGCCGCCGATCCGCTCGGAGCGCCCGACCTGGGACCACAACCACCCGGACGCGCTGACGGTGCCCCACGGTAAGGGCGCTCACAACGGGCACGCCAACGGGAAGATGAAGGAAACGGTATGAGGGTCTCGGCGGTCTTCCTCTTGTTCCTCGGGGCCTTCTTCGGGATCATCGGCCTCGTCTACTGGTTCTGGGGCTACGAGGACGGGGGCGGCGTGATGCTGCTGGGCGCCACGTTGCTCGGCTTCCTGCCCGGCCTCTACTACTTCTTCTGGCACCGGCGCTTCCACGGCCACAAGTACTTCTTCTGGGGCAGGATCCACGCCGCCGGCGAGCGCCCCTCCGACCGCGAGGACGCGAGCATCGCCGAAGGGGCGGGGAACGTCGACTCGTTCCCCGGCTCCTCCATCTGGCCCTTCGTCCTCGGCATGGGCGCGTTCATGACCGTGCTGGCGCTCGTCTTCGGCGTGTGGCTCATGTTCATCGGCGTGCCGCTGATCCTGACCGCGCTCACCGGCGTCACCGCCGAGAGCCGGCGCGGGGGCAACGTCTGACGCTGTTCAGGCCACCGGTAGCCTGACCCGGTGGCAGCGGCGAGCACGGAGTCCCCGAAGGGGCACGTCCTCTCGCGCGCGCTCGTCGCACTCATCGCGGTCGCCACCGGCGCCGTGGTGGCCAACTTGTACTACGCGCAACCCGTGCTGCATCAGGTGGCGCGCAGTTTCCACAGCGGCCCGGGACCGACCTCCTCGATCATCACGGCCACCCAGATCGGCTACGCCGCGGGGCTTCTGTTGATCGTCCCGCTGGGTGACCTCCACCCGCGCCGTGCGCTGGTGACCAGGCTCTTCCTCGTTTCGACCGTTGCGCTGGTCGGCTGCGCCCTGGCGCCCAACCTGTGGCTCTTCGGCCTCGCCTCGGTCGCCGTCGGCGCGGCCTCGGTCGCCGGCCAGGTCATGATCCCCTTCGCCGCCGACCTGGCACCAGAGGAGCGCCGGGGCCGCGTCGTGGCCCGCATCATGACGGGATTGCTCATGGGCATCCTGCTGGCCCGCACGGTGTCGGGGCTGGTGGCCCAGGTGGCGGGATGGCGCGCCATCTACTGGTTCTCGGCCGCGCTCATGGTGGTCTTTGCGTCCGTGCTGTGGCGGGCGCTGCCCGCCGAAGGCCCGCGCCCGCACCGCAGCTACGCCGAACTGGTCGGCGGGTCGCTCCGACTGCTCGTCACCGAACCCGTGCTCAGGCGGCGGGCGTGGCACGGCGCCTGCGCCTTCGCTGCCTTCAGCGTGCTGTGGACCACGCTCGCCTTCCTGCTCTCGGGGAGCCCCTACCGCTACTCCAATGCAGTGATCGGGCTGTTCGGCCTGGTGGGGGCCGGCGGGATCGCGGCGGCCAACTTGGCCGGCAAGCTGGCCGACTCCGCCCGGGCCACCGCCACCACCGTCGGCACCGGGGTGCTCCTGGCGGGCTCGTTCGCGCTGCTCTGGGCCGGCCGCACCTCACTGGCAGCGCTCATCATCGGCATCGTCGTGCTCGACATCGGCACCCAGGGCATGCAGATCACGAACCAGGCGGTGATCTACGCGCTGCGCCCCGATGCCCGGAGCCGCATCAACAGCGCGTACATGGTCTGCTACTTCCTCGGCGGGGCCGTTGGCTCCGTCAGTGCCGGGGCCCTCTACGGCACCCACGGCTGGGCGGGGGTGTGCCTGCTCGGCGCCGGCTTCGGCATGCTCACGCTGGCCATGTCGGCCTACGACCGGGTGCGACCCGCGGCGACCCGCGCCGAAGCGGCGGTCGCGACGTCCTGACCGGGCGGCCGGTGCTTCAGCGCTCGACGATCGCGTGTGCGGCGTCGGCATCGTCCGACGTGAACCTGATGCCGGTCTCCACACCCGCAGGGAGACCGGCATGGGAGCGAACCAGCGCGATCGACACGGTCACCCCCGGCTGCGCCGTCTCGATCCAGCGGCTGCCGCCTCGCATCGGGACGTCGAGCCGCGTCTCGAAGCCGGCCGCGGCGGTGTTGGTCCGTGACATCTTCGTCTCCTCTCGGTTGAAGTTCCGGTCTGTTCAGGCGTACATGATCGAACCCGGCGTGGTGAGCAGCTCGCCCGTCTCCAGCCAGGTCTTGAGGCCCGAGAGGACCATCGGCCAGCCGCCGAAGATCTGCGCGTTCGCGCCCTCGCTCAGCTGGTCGTGGGTCAGGGTGAGATGGCACGAGTCGCCCACCTGCTCGATCTCCCAGGTGACCCGCGAGAACCCCTCGGCCCGCACGTCGTCATCCCAGAGGGCCGCCATGGTGTGCGCGAGCCGGCGCGGCGGATCCACCTCGAGCACCTCTCCCTCGCCGAGGTGGACGTCGTGCTTGGCTACGTCGACGCTGATCGGCGAACCCACCTTCCAGTCCGAGTTGACCGCGGCGCCAAAGTTGTACTTGGCCCGGATCTCGGGGTCGACGATCGCCTCCCACAGGCGCTCCGGTGTGGTCTTGATGAAGATCTCGTACACCTTTTCCATTGGCCTCTCCAATCTCTCCTTGATCTCACTGAGCCCTGCCACCCAGGGCTCCGAGTACTTGCTGACCCAGCGGTCGTGGATGAGCCGGATCGGCACCGGGTTGAGGAAGTGGAGCTTCTCGCGGCCCCGCTTCCTCGTGACGACCAGGCCGGCCTCCTCGAGCTGCTTGAGGTGCTTCATGACGCCAAAGCGCGACATGGAGAACCTCTCCTCCAACATGCCCAGGGTCTGGCCGTCCTCCCGGAAGAGCTCGTCGAGCAGGTCCCGCCGGGTGGGGTCCGCCAGTGCCTTGAACACCTCGTCCACTCCCGTACAATATGTGACCTTTTAGTCACATGTCAACCCGTCGCAGGGCGGGCCCGTCCCCGTTGGCTACCATACCGATGAACAGTTAGAAATACTTGCGTATAGCCCACGACGGAGAGGCGGCACCCGTGGCCACAGCCATACGGATGGAAGGGCTCACCAAGCGCTACGGCGACGTCGTGGCCCTCGACCACCTCGACCTCGAGGTCGCCCGGGGCGAGGTGGTCGGCTACCTGGGCCCGAACGGAGCGGGCAAGACCACCACGATCCGGTTGCTGCTGGGGCTCAGCCGCCCGACCGAGGGGCGCGGGGAGATCTTCGGGCTCGACTGCCAGCTCCAGCCGGTCGAGGTCCACCGGCGCCTCGCCTTCGTCCCCGGTGAGGCGAACCTGTGGCCGTCGCTGACCGGGGGCGAGACCCTGGCGCTGCTCGGGCGGGTCCACGGACACGTGGACGAGGCCTACCGGGACGAACTGATCGATCGGTTCGATCTCGACCCGACCAAGAAGGTACGGGCATATTCCATGGGGAACCGCCAGAAGATCATCCTCGTCGCCGCGCTGATGGTCCGGCCCGACCTGCTCCTCCTCGACGAGCCGACCAACGGCCTCGACCCGTTGATGGAGCAGGCCTTCCGCCACTGCATCGGCGAGGCGCGTGGCCGCGGTCAGACGGTGTTCCTGTCCTCGCACATCCTGAGTGAGGTCGAGGCGCTCTGCGACCGGGTGGGGATCCTGCGCGAGGGCCGCCTGGTGGAGATCGGCACGCTGGCCGAGATGCGCCACCTGAGCGCGCTCAGCGTGGAGGCGACCTTCGACGGTGCCGTCCCGCATCTCTCGGGCGTGCCTGGTGTGAGGTCGGTGGAGACGAGCGGTCGCGTGGTCCGCTGCCAGGTCCGTGGCTCCATTCACCCCCTCCTGAGGGCCCTGGCCGACGCCGACGTCACCGAGCTCGTCAGCCGCGAGCCCTCCCTCGAGGAACTGTTCCTCGCCCTCTACGGCGGGGGCGGCGGGGAGGGCCGTGCACGCTGAGCTCGCCGTGGCGCCCCCGGTCGCCACCCCGGTCCGAGCCGAGCGGTCCCCCGGCACCGTGGTCGCCCGCCTGAGCGCCCGCCGAGCCGCCCGCTCCGGGGCCGTCTGGGGCCTGATCTTCGGCCTCACCATCGCTTCGTCGGAAGTCAGCTACACGAGGATCTACACGACGCGGGCGGAGCGCGACGCGCTGGCTGCCGCCTACGGCTCCAACAAGGCGACCAGCGCGCTGTTCGGGCCGGCCCCGCAGCTCCAGACGGTGGGCGGCTTCACCGTCTTCAAGATCTCCATGACGCTCATGATTCTCGGCGCCGTGTGGGGGCTGTTGACGAGCACGAGGCTCCTGCGTGGCGAGGAGGACAGCGGTCGCTGGGATCTGCTGCTCACGGGCCAGACGACACGGAGAAGCGCCACCGCCCAGGCCTTGGCGGGCCTCGGTGCCGGGGCCGGCACGCTGTGGCTGCTCACCGCGGTCATCGCCGTCCTCTCCGGGCGGGGATCGAAGGTGGGCATCGCGGCGGGGCCCTCGCTCTACCTGGCCCTGGCCCTGGTGACGACCGCGGTCATGTTCCTCGCCGTCGGGACCCTGACCAGCCAGCTCGCGGAGACCCGCCGCCAGGCCGCCTCCTACGCAGCCATCTTCCTCGGGGTCAGCTACGCGCTGCGGATGATCGCCGACGCGGGGGTGGGCCTGCACGCCCTCATCTGGGCGTCCCCCCTCGGCTGGGTGGAGGAACTCCAACCGATCACCGCGCCCCAACCCCTCGCCCTGCTGCCGATCATCGCCCTCACGGCGGTGCTCGCTGCCGTTGCGGTCCATCTCGCCGGCATCCGTGACGTCGGCGCGGGCATCGTGGCCGGCCGGTCGCACTCCCACCCGCACCTCGCGCTGCTCTCCGGGCCCACCGGGTTGGCGATCCGGCTGCTGCGCGCCACCATCATGGCCTGGTGGGTGGCGATTGCCGCTGCCGCGCTGCTCTACGGGCTCATCGCCAAGTCCGCCGGCGCCACGATCTCGGGGTCATCGGTCCGAGAGGTGTTCGCCAAGCTCGGCGCGCCCGGGACCGGCACCGACGCGGTATTGGGTGTGTGCTTCCTCGTGCTGGCCGTCCTGGTCGCCTTCGTCGGCGCCGGTCAGATCACCGCTGCGTGCGCGGAGGAGTCCGGGGGGAGGCTCGACCACATGCTGGTCCGCCCGGTCTCCCGTGCGTCGTGGCTCTCGGGACGGCTCGTGGTGGCGGTGACCGTGCTGGTGCTCAGTGGCGTCGGCGCGGGGATCTTCGCGTGGCTGGGAGCCGCCAGCCAGCACTCCAGCGTGGGATTCACGACGCTGCTCGGGGCGGGTGTGAACCTCGTCCCCCCGGCGATCGCCATCCTCGGCATCGGCGTCCTTGCGTTCGGGATCCGACCCCGGACCACCTCCGTGGTCGTCTACGGGTTGCTCGGCTGGTCGTTCCTCGTCGTCATCGTGGGCGGCATCGGCGCGGCCAACCACTGGGTCCTCGACACGTCGGTCTTCCACCACATGGCCTCGGCTCCGGCCGTGTCACCGGACTGGGAGGCGAACGGGATCATGACCGGCATCGGCGTGGCGAGCGCGCTCGTCGGAGGGCTGGCGTTCTGGAGACGGGACCTGCAGGGAGAATGACGACGCACCGCGGGGATCCGCCCGCCCCCGCGCTGCGCCCGATCGGAGAGACGGGCCTGGCCTTCGAGGACCTCACGGCGCGTGCGCGCATCCGCGAGGCGGCCCTGGTGCACTTCGCCGAGGAGGGGTACGAGCGCGCGACCATCAGGGGGATCGCCCGGACGGCAGGTGTCTCACCCGGCCTGCTCCGGCACCACTACGGATCGAAGGACGCGCTGCGCAGGGCGTGTGACGACTACGTGTTCGAGTCGCTGCGCCGGCTCAACACGCAGATCCTCGCCGACCCGGGCAGCGTCGCCGGCACGCGGCAGGCTTCGAAACGGTTCGGGCGCTACGTCGCCCGGTCTCTGGCCGACGGATCGGCCACGGCGGGACCGATCTTCGACGAGATGGTGACCATGACCGAGGTCTGGCTCGCTCGCGCCGACGACGCCCGGTCCGACCCGCCGGCCGTCGACCGCAGGATCCGGGCCGCACTGGTCACCGCCATGGCCTCGGGCATCTCGTTGCTCCACGAGCACGTGTCGCGCGCGTTCGGCACCGACATGTTCGAGGCCGAGGGCGATCGCCTGCTGACCCTGGCGCTGCTCGACATCTACGCCCACCCTCTGCTCGACGAGGAGACGGCCGCCTCGGCCGGGGCGGGGTTCGGCGAGCCCGAGCGGTAGCGCCGCCTCACCTCGGTGTGGCGGTACGGCGCGGGCGCCGACCGAGCCACTGGAGCCCCGCCTGGGCCTCCGGCTGAGAGGGCTCCCATTGCGCGCAGCGATTGCGACCCGCCCGTTTGGCGATGTAGAGCGCCTCGTCGGCCCGCCGGAGGAGGTCCTCGGGTCGGTCGGCGGAGCCCAACCACCCGCTCACACCCAGGCTGGCCGTCACCAGTTCAGAACCGGTCGCCGCCTGCATCGCGTCCCTCAACCGGGTCGCCACCTCCAGCGCCTCGTCCTGGTCCGTCTCGTGGAGCAGCATCGCGAACTCGTCACCGCCCAGACGACCGACGACATCGGTTGCCCGGGCCGCCTGGGACAACACGGTGGCCAACGACCGCAGGGCACGGTCCCCGGAGTGATGGCCACCGGAGTCGTTGAGCGTCTTGAGGTTGTCCAAGTCCGCCACGATGAGGCTGAACGTCGTGCGGTGGCGCCGGGCCAGCCTCGATTCGTGGTCGAGCCACTCGTGGAACGCCCGGCGGCTGAGGCATCCGGTGAGCGCATCGAGGTTCGCCGCGTCCATCAGATGGTCCATGAGCCGGTCGCGGTTGTGCGCCGCCGCGGCGGTGATGAGGCCGGCGATGACCATGGCCACGGCCAGGAACGCCGTGGCTGACCAGCTGGGGTCCGGCGTCAGGATGCCGACCACCAGGGCCGTTACCAGACCAAACGCACCGAGGAGCGAGACCGTCCCCGCCGAGTAGGCCAGCCCGGCGAAGAGCATCGGAAGGACGAGGAAGTACGAGATCGGGCTGCGCACACCACCGTCGAGCACCGCTCCAAGCGCGATGAAGGCGAACGTGGACGCGGCCCACGAGGTGAAGAACGCCTTCGACCACCGCGTGGACACCAGCCGCAGCCCCAGCCAGCGGAAGGGCCCGGCGGAGGCGGCCAGGCTGAGGCTTCCGAGGGCGACCAGCACCTGCCGGTGAGGGCCGGGCGTGGCCAGCGCGTAGAGCACGACAGCGAAGGCCCCCATGCTGTAGGTCAGGACGCCGATGTGGACGTAGCTCCGCCAGAAGGTGGCCAGGTCGGCCGACGTGTCCTGTGCTGGAGGTTGGCGCATACCGGATTCCCGGCTTCTCCCGTCTCTCGCACTCGTGGTATCGGCAGGACTGAAACCGGGATTGAGCCCTCGTTGGCGAGGCCTGAGAGCCCGGCGCCCGCCCTCAGGCCGAACCGGCGCGCGGGCCGGCGACGCCAGGTGTCGATGCAACCAGGCGAGCAGAACAGCACGACCGAACCCCGGACGTCGTGCGCGATCTCCTCGGCCGTGTCGTGCGTCAGGGGCAGGCCGCAAATGGGGTCGAGAGAGCTGTCGGGCCCGCCGTGGGCCATCTGGATGGAGGATGCCGGCACCGGCCGCTCGACGCCACGGAGCGAGATGTGGGTCTCCGACACGGCGAGCCCCCAGCTTGGCAGGTGCTCCATGACCGAGGGCGCGGCCAAGGCCTCGCCGGCGGGAGCCAGGTCGCACAGCCGCGCCGCCACGTTCACGCAGTGCCCGATGTAGTCGTCGCCCTCCATCAGGATCACCTCACCCGCGTTCACGCCCGAGCGGATGGCGACGGTCTCGACCGGCCCCGAGACCACGCCGACGACGTAGTGCAGCTCCAGGACCGTCTCGAGCAGCGGGCGGGTGTCGACACACACCAGCATCACGCCGTCGCCCAGCCACTTGGCGATCCGGACGCCGCGGCGCGCGCAGATGTCACGCAGCAGCACGCGGAACGCCGTCAGCACGTCGACCGCGCGCTCGTCCCCCTCGAGCTCCGTCAGCGCGGTGAACCCCGACACGTCGACGAAGGCGAAGCTGCGATGGACCCGCACGTCCCGATGGTGCCATGCCGCCTGTGTCCCGTCCCAATCGGGCAGCCCCGCACAAGGGGCTATCCCTGGTGGCAGATGGCCGGGACCCGGGAACGGCGGGCGTCGAGGCGTCTCCTGCCCCACTAGGCCTTTCGGGCTGGTCCCGGAGGCCCTGTGTAGGTCCTTTGACCCATGGCGGCCGCCACCACCTCTCTGTACCGTTCGACGACATCGACCGAGCGGATTCAGCGAGGTACGGAGCCTTGTCGCGAAGGTCAGAGACTCCCCCGATGAGATACCGGGTGAAGTAGCAAGGCGTCTACGGCTAGACACGAGCGTGCAGAATCGTCCCTTTTGCTCTGCACCCCTCGCCGCCAGCCCCGTCTCGCCGGAACGGGGCCCATCGGCACTCTTGTCACCAGCGGGCAGGATGGAGTGATGCCTGGAGCGAATGACGACGTCCGTGCCGCCCTCGTTCGCCAGTGGGAGTTGATCGCTGGTCACGTCGCCGGAGCCGAGCTGTCAGAGCCGAGCCGCATTGCGGGTTGGACTAATCGAGAAGTCCTCGCCCATCTGTACGCGCAGGTCCGTCTGGCGGCTCGGTTCCTTCAATCCGGGAGCGGGCGCCTCCCCTCCATGGGGCTGTCGGAGAACCTGAGGGGGACCAAGTCCTTCAGCGAGATAATCGACGCGTCTGCCCGTCAAGGCGCAGCGTCGAACAAGGTTGACCTACGGATACCCCTGGTCCAGGTTCGCTCGCTGGTGCTCACAGCGGATCTCAATTCCACCATCGTGACCCTTCAAGGCTCGATCCTGGTATCGGACTACCTCGTCACCAGATGCGTTGAAGCAGTTGTACACGGAGGTGACTTGGTCCAACCCGTAGCTCCAGATCCGAGGGCGCAAGCCATTGCCGCAGAGGCGCTCATGGAAGCCCTATCCCTGTCAGCGCCCCACCTCGTGAACGAAGCGAGAGCTCTTCCCGCTGAAAGGTGGATCGACGTCGCGACCGGTAGAGCGTCAGCCTCAGGTCCTCTGGCGGCCGCCACTCCGGTGATGACCTGAGAAACAGGGGTCGCAGTGCCCGTTCACCGGGCCGGTGGCACAGCAGCTGTCGGTGTCGCTGAATATCCTCGAAGTAAGAGTAACGAATCACCGATGGACGACGCGACGGATGTCGTCGAGCGACAGTTCGGCGGTTTCGTGGCCGCCGCACTGGTCGCAATCTCGCGTATGCCTCCAGGACCGGACCTGACGGCTGTGAGCCGCGTTCAAATAGAGGGTAAAGGTTTCAGTCCGCGGATCAAGATGGAGATCCGCGTAGTGGCGCCACTCCGTGGTCACTGGCCGACCGGCGACTTCTACATCCTTCAGGATGCGACAGAACTGTTTCTGCTCTCTGTCGAAGATCCATGTGCTGTGACACGATTCCAAGATGATGGTGTCCACGACATAAGGATGGCCTCACGCGCTGTATCTCGGCCTTGAAGACCCTGGAAACCGGCTGAGGAGCTCGTTGCAATTGGATGACGGACCGACACCGCGCTGCCCGCTCGGCCTAGCCGAACCCGGATGCTCTCCAGGGGCAGTCCACTCACCCTGGGCGTCGGGGGGGGTGCGCCGGGACGCCGCCGCCCTACGATGACGCCATGGCGTCCGGGCGCGCCGCCAGGAGGGGCAGCTGAGGTGGGACAACTCGACGGCAAGGTGGTGCTGCTCAGCGGCGGCGCCTCCGGCATCGGCCGGGCCACGGCCCTCCGGCTGGGCGAAGAGGGTGCCTCGGTGGTGGTGGGCGACGTGGCGCCCGAGGGCGTGGAGTCAGTGGCCAAGGAGGTCGCTGCCGCGGGAGGGCGGGCGGTCGGCGTGCACTGCGACGTGCGCAGCGAGGCATCCGTCGCCGCATTCGTCGAGCGTGCCGTTGCGGAGTTCGGGGGCGTCGACTGCATCGACCACAACGCGGCGTGGAGCCATCCCCACCTCGACACCGACGCCGTGGGCGTCGACCTCGGCGTATGGGACCGTGTGATCGAGACCACGACGCGTGGTGCGTTGCTCCTGGCGCGCGCCGCCATCCCCGTCATGGCGGCGCGCGGGGGCGGATCGATCGTCACCATCTCGTCGGGGACGAGCACCATCGGCGAGTCGACCAGGGTGGCGTATGGGGTGTCCAAGGCCGCCTTGAACCAGCTGACCCGTCACCTGGCCGTCCGCTACGGCCGCGACGGCATCCGGGCCAACGCCATCGCCCCCGGCTTCATCCTGACCGCCACAGCGGAGACCCTGGTGCCGGCCGACGTCCAGCGTCGCCTGGCCGAGGCCAACCCGACCCGCCGCCTCGGCACCCCCGACGACATCGCCAGGGTCGTCGTGTTCCTCTGCAGCGACGCCGCGGCCTACGTGAACGGTCAGGTGCTCCACGTCGACGGCGGGCATCAGATCGCCGGGGTGATGTAGGTGCCGGGCTCCGGCTCAGCGAGGGTCGCACTCGTCACCGGGGCCAGCCGCGGCATCGGGCGCTGCGCCGCGGTCGCCCTGGCGCGGCGCGGCTTCGACGTGGTCATCACGGCTCGCACCGTGCACGAGGGCGACGGCCGCGCCCACCCGTCGAGCGCGCTCGTGCGTGACGACCCGCTGCCCATCGCGGGGAGTCTGGACTCCACCGCGGGGGAGATCGAAGGGCTGGGCCGGGCCTGCCTGGCGGTGCCGATGGACCTCATGGACCGGTTGGCGGTCGAGCGGGTGGCCGCGGTGGCGCTGGCGGAGCTGGGCCGGGTCGACGTGCTGGTCAACAATGCCATCTACCAGGGACCCGGCACGATGGACCGTATCTTGGACCTTCCCCTGGAGCTGGCCGAGCGCTGCCTCATCGGCGACTACCTCCACCCGCTCCTGCTGACGCAGCTCCTGCTGCCCCAGATGCTCGAGCGCGGGCAGGGGCGCCTGGTCAACATGCTCTCCGAGGCCGCCTTCACGACGCCGCCGGCACCGGCTGGCGCCGGCGGGTGGGGCGTCGCCTACGCGGCCGCCAAAGCGGCGTTCCACCGCGTCACCGACATGTGCCACGTGGAGTTCGCCACGCGGGGCGTCTGGGCCTTCTCCATCGCGCCCGGCCTGACGCTCACCGAGTCCATGCGGGCGTCGGGCATGGATCGGGTGCTCGTGGGGGCCGGCCACGTGCCCGCACCGCCCGAGGTGGCCGGCGAGGTGGCCGCCTGGCTGGGTGACGACCTCGATGCTGGCCGCTATGCGGGGCAGATGGTGTCGTCGCGCTCGCTGTGCAAGGAGCTTGGTCTCGTGGCGGGCTGGCCCCCGCCCAAGCCCGCCTAGCGCTCCCGCGCCCGGGGCAGCCCCATCGGGTTGGGGAAGGGCATCAGCCCGGACGCCGCGACGTCGGCGGCACAAGCCGACAGCGCGCCGTGGAGATCCGCGAGCGCCCCGTCGCTCAGCGCGGCGTAGGCGGGCTCGGCCAGGCGGTCGGTGAGATCCTCGACCTCCCCGTGCACGGTGCGCCCGGCGTCCGTCGCGCGCCCGTCCGCGTGCAGCAGCCTGCGGGCCGCGAGTCCCTCTGTGCCGGCCTGCCACTCCGCCTCGCTCCAGCCACGATTGTCCCGCAGCAACTCGGCAGGGATCGCCTTCGTGCCCGCCGCCAGCAGATGGGCCTCCATACCGCCCACGCCATGGACGAGGAGCGCGGCGGTGTGCCCGTCGCCGCGGTGCTCGCGCAGCGTCGTGCAGGCCTGCCACGCCTCGCCCAGCCCGGCCGTGCCCAGGGCGGGTGCGATGACAGGCCACAGGGACCGGTTGGCGCCGGCCATGACCCGCCCCGCCCCGTCGCAACCCTCGGCGGCGTGACGCAGCAGGTGCAGAGAGGCCACGAGACCGGAACGGGCCTCGACCCCACAGACCTCGTTCAGCGACTCCGCAGCCGCGATCGCCCGCACCCGGCACAGCGTCTCGGGCGACACGACGTCCCAGCACCCCGGGACGGCCCTGGCAACCGTGCCCGGGTGGAAGTTGTAGAACGCGGCCGCCACCGGACCGGGGCCGACGCGCCCGAGCGGGGCGGCCCGGGCCGCGAAGTAGCCCGACCAGAAGCTCCGTAGGCCCGCCTCACGCAGCGCGGTGCGGCACCCGGGGGCGAAGTAGGTGACGGCGTGGACGGTTTCGAGTGCGACCCACAGGTCGCGGGCGGTGACCCGGGCCGACCGCTTGGTCAGCGGGTGACCTGGCGCACACCCGTGGGCGAGCTCTCCGGCTCACGGGTGCCGCCGTTGCTCAGTGGCTCGATGTCGATGCGCACCGGCACCGGTTCGGGATCGAGCTCGGTGTGCATGTCGTCGGGGCGGGGTGGCGTCGGCACGGTGGTGTACTCGCCCTGGACGGAGCGCTGCACGATGACGGGCCGCTTGCGCTTGCCGATGCCGTGCACGCCCTGCATCTCCCGGCACAGCTGGTAGGTGACCAGGCCGGCGACGATCGGGACCACGAACACCGCGATGCGGAAGAACCACAGCACCTCATTGAGCGAGATGTGGAAGAAGTTGGCCAGGACGTCGGTCGAGCTCGCCGCGAAGAGCGTGAACAAGAGGGCGAACATGGCCGCGCCCGCGGCTGTGCGCTTGGGTCTGTCGCGGGGACGGTCGAGCAGGTTGTGCAGTTCGTCGTCCCCCGTCACCTTGCGCTCGAGCGCGGGCCACATGAGGGCGATGGTGAAGATGAGGCCCGGGAACACCACGGCAGGGAGGAGGACTTCGAAGGGGATGGTGTGCCCCCACCCGGCGAACTCCCATGACGGCATGATGCGCAGGGCGCCGTCGAGCCAGCCCATGTACCAGTCGGGTTGCACAGCGTAGGAGATCTTCGACGCGTCATAGGACCCGAACTGCCAGATGGGGTTGATCTGGACGAAGGCCCCGAGCAGCGCCGTCGCCGCCGTCACCATGAAGAGGAACCCGGTCGTCTTG
>Ga0181518_10004160_pt1 | contig 13054 bp, 11 predicted proteins | sample PEATcosm2014_Bin_28_FD_119751 | JGI IMG/M metagenome (GOLD analysis project Ga0181518, IMG submission 119751) | Peatland microbial communities from MTU Mesocosm Facility, Houghton, MI, USA - PEATcosm2014_Bin01_60_metaG | ecosystem: Environmental > Terrestrial > Soil > Wetlands > Peat | place... | reverse complement strand
GAACCATGTCGGCCAGGTCCGCGGTACCGCGCCGATCAGTCCGCGCTTGCGCCGCGCGGCTGTGAGGCATTCGGCAGAGGCGAGGATCCGATTGTGCGGGAAGTGGCGCAGCCCTCCGGTGTGATCGTGGTGCAGATGGGTCATGACGATCAGGCGCAGATCGCGGGAACGAATGCCCAGCTGGTTCAACTGGGGGCCGATCTCCTCGTCTGGCGCGACGCGGGGGTCGATGCAGCATCGGAAGAACGGATTGAGGCGCGGCATGTAGCCGCGGTCGGACTTGCGCGCGCTGTCGCCGGTGTCAACCAGGATCAGGCCCTCGGGATGATCGATCACGTAGGCGTAGATCGGGTGCGGGCCAGTCCACTCCTTGTCGAGCAGGATTTCCGCCCGACGGCGGATGGTTCCGAGGTGTTGGGGACATGCGATCTGCCGAACGTGGCAGTTGCCGGTTCCGGTTTGGATCGCGGTGATCTTCAACGAGGAGCGTCCGTCTGCAAGCACCGAGGACCCGTCCGCTGATCGTGGCCAATGGCTTTCCTCGCATGCCTCGCCGGAATCGTTCGTCCGAAATCGTTCGACTGAGGGAGTTTCGTTGCCTTTGACCCGGACCCAGCTCGCCACCCCGCTCGCTGACCGCGCCGGTATGACCTGCGCTGACGCCACGCGGGTGCTCGACGCGCTCGACGGTTCGGCGATGGTCTCCGGCTGTCGTCCGCGTCAGAGCGCACCCGTCGCGCCCCGCCGTCGCACGAGCGCGTCCACCGCGGCCGCCACAAGCAGCACGAGCGCAGTCGCCATGAACTGGCCGGCCGCACTGATGCCCATTAATGCCAGTCCGTTGTACACGATCGCGATCACGAGCCCGCCCAGCAGCGCGTGGATCGGCTTGCCACGACCGCCGAACAGGCTGGCCCCTCCGATCACGGCTGCCGCCACCCCGTACAGCGTGTACGTCCCCCCGTCGACATCGGTCGAGATCGACCCCAGGAAGGACACGTATACCAGCCCGGCAATCCCCGCGGTCATGGCACTGAAGACGAACGCGATTCTGCGGACGCGCTGCACGTTGATGCCCGCACGGCGAGCGGCCTCGGGATTGGCACCGATCGCGTACATGTAGCGCCCGAGCCGGGTCCGTCCCAGCAGTATCGAGTATGCGACCAGCACGATCCCCACGAACGGAATCACGTACGGGACTCCCTTCAGCGGGATCAGCAGGCCGCGGTTCAGGTTACAGATGTAGACGAGCGCGATCCCTCCGATCGCGGTGATCGCGATCGTCAGCAAGGTGATGCTGAGCGGCGGCGCACTGAGCCCTTGCCCGCGCCGGCGCGCCGCGCGAGAAATCGATAACGCCGCGAATATCGCGAGCACGACGACCAGCACGATCCAGGAGACGCCCACGCTGATGTTGTCGTTGACCAGCTTGTAGACGACGCTCGAGCTGCTGACCGAGATCACGCCGCCGACCGCGGACTTGTCGATCTGGGCGAGTTCGATCATCACCCCCTCGAAGAACAGCAGGCCGGCGAGCGTGACGACGAAGGAGGGGACGTGCAGCCTCGTGATCAGGCTCCCCTGCAGGTAGCCGATCGCCGCGGTCACACCAACACCACAGAGGATCCCGAGCCACCACGGGAAGTTGACCGGGGAGGCGATCAGCTCGGCGATCACGAACCCGCCGACTCCGAGCACGAAGCCAACCGAGAGGTCGATCTCCGACAGCACGAGCGCGAAGACCTCAGCCGCGCCGAGCAGCACGTATATCGCCGCCTGCTGGAGCAGGTTGACGAGGTTGATGGCCGAGTCGAACCTGGAGCGCTCGAGCTGGAAGAAGATGATGATCACGATCAGGCCCACGATGATCGGCAGCGCACCGCTCTCTCCGCTTCTGATCCGCCGACCCCACGCCTGCAGATACTCGCCGAGCGAGTTCGCGAGTAGCTCGGGTGCGGCCGCCTTGATCTCGAGGTCGCTCTCCGGGGCGGCTGTCTCGTCCTCCGCCAGCTCGATCGACAGCGGCGGCTCCTGCAGTTCGGAGGGCACCTCGGTGCCCGATGACGTCTCTTCGGCCATCACGCCTCCTTGCGGCTCTCTTCCGCGTGCGCCGGCATGGCCTCCTGCGCGCGCGACGAGCGCCCGGTCGTCATGTAGTCGACCACGATGCTGGGGTCGAACCGCGACACTGGGCCCTGAGCGACCATCCGGCCCAGACGCAGGATCACGATCCGGTCCGCGACGGCGAACACATCGTTCAGGTTGTGCGAGACGACGAGCACCGCGACCCCCTGCGAAGCGAGACGCTTGATCAGGCTCAACACCATCGTCGTCTGTGCCACGCCCAGCGCCGCCGTCGGCTCGTCCAAGATCACGAGCTTCGCCTTCGACATAACCGCCTTGGCGACGGCGACCGACTGCCGCTGACCACCCGACAGCGAAGCGACCGGCTGGCGGATCGAGCGGATGGTGGTCACCGACAGATCCTCGAGCGTCTTTCTTGCGGTCAGCTCCATCGTCGCCTCGTCGAGCAGCCGGCGCCGAAGCGGCTCGTGACCGAGGAACATGTTCTGGACGATGTCGAGGTTCTCGCAGAGCGCCAGGTCCTGATAGATCGTCGTGATGCCATGGGCCTCGGCGTCACGCGGCCCGTGAAAACCGACCGGCTGTCCCTCCCACAGGATCTCTCCCTCGTCGGGCGCCCACAACCCGGCGATTGTCTTGATCGTCACGGACTTGCCGGCGCCGTTGTCCCCCGCCAACGCCGTCACCTGGCCCGGCGGGATGTCGGCGTCGATCCGCGTCAGCGCCTGCACGGGCCCGAACCGCTTGGTGATCCCGCGAAGGGCCACCAGCGGCGCACCGTTGGACCTGCCGTCAGAGAATGACGCGGTGGCCGTGCTGTTCGAAGAGCTCATCGTCTCGCTGGTGCTGTGGGCCCTTCCGCTTCACCGGAAGGGCCCATGGCACACTATCGCTTCGACGAGGATCTTTCGATCAGCTCGTGATCCCCGCAGCCTTGCAGTCCGCCGCGTACTTGCCGGCGCAGAGCTGCGCGGTAGGCACGAAGTTGTCCTTGACAATCGTGTCGTTCATGTTGGCCGGCGTGACCCACTCGGGCGTCAGCAGCACCGACGGCACCACCACTTTCGTGGTCGGGTCGGTGGTCGAGCTGTTCAACAGCGACGACGGCGCGTGCTTGCCGGCACGGAGGTAGAGCGCCAGCGCGACCGCTGCCTGCGCCTCCAGGTAGATCGGCTTGTACACCGTCCCGCACTGATAGCCGGAGAGGACGTTCTGCAGACCCGTCAGCGTCGCGTCCTGTCCCGTCGTCGGGAACGTCTTCGGCTTGACCCCGTGGCTCTGCAGGTAGCTGATGATCGGCGCGCCCGTCTCATCGTTGGGGATGACGGCTGAGTTGATGGTCGGATGCGCCGTGTACGCGCCCTCGAACTCCGTCAGCGCGTCGGGCGGCATCCACGTTCCCGCGGTCCGAGCGACGAGCTTGTACTTCCCGGATGCGAAGTAGGGGGCCAGGACGCCGTTGTAGCCCTGTGCGAAGAGCGTGGCGTTGTTATCGGTCACGGCGCCGTGCATCACGACGACCTGCGGCTTCGCGACGTGCCAGGCCGCAACGCAGCTGACGAATCCCTGACCGATCAGCTGACCGACGTGGACGTTGTTGAAGCTGACGTAATTCGCCGTACCCGCCGGGGCGCCGAGGGTGAGACGGTCGTAATCGATCACCGCGACGCCATGCGCCTTGGCGTACCGCTGCACGGTCACGCCCGTGCCCGAGTCCTCCGGGTCGATCAGGAGCACCGTCGCGCCCTGGGTGATGTCGCTCTCGGCATCGGTCACGAACGTCGTATCGCTCCCGAGTGCATTCTGGACGGTCATGTCCGAGCTTGGCAGACCGGCCGCCGCCGCCGCCTTCTTCAGGTCCGGCGCGTCGAACTCCACGTAGCGCGTCGAGCTGGTGGTGTCGGGCAGGATCGCCGCAACCTTCCCCTTACCGGACGCAGCCAGCGCTTTCAGCGCTGCCATCGCCGTGAAATCGTTCGTAAACGAGCTCGCCGAGATGCTCGGCGTGCCCGCCGACGTGGACGAGCTCGCGGCCTTCGACGAGATCGATGTCGTCGTCGAGCTCGACGATGAGCTCCCGCACCCAGCTACGAGTACCCCAACGCTCAACGCGAGCACAATCCCCCGCATTCCGCGGAACTTCATGATCCCAGCTCTCCTCTCCTCGGTTCCTCTAGCCCGGGACGCACTCCTCGAATTGCTCGGGGAGCTCTCGTCCTCGTCGATACGCTCTCAGACCCAGACGCTCATGTCCACTCGCTTTAACCTCGCTTTAACCGAGTCCCAATCTCCCCCGCCCCGCGCACGGCACGATCAGCAAGCCAGTGCACCGCTGACATCCAGCAGACATCACCGTCTATCGGTCCGATCAGCTCCGCGCGCCTCGACATCCGTCGCGCCACGGGACCGGGCCATGGATCGGCCTCGCTCATCACTCAGCGCATCGCCGCGTCGGCGAGCACCTGCCCGCCTGCCTCAAGCGCTTGGATTCTGACCGCGGACGGCGGGTTCCAGATCAGGGATGGGATCGCGATCGCGAAGCAGCGCCCGCCGGTAGACGCGGCGGCCGCTGCCGGTACCGACGAAACGTGCGGTGCTCGCGCGCCCGCGGGTTGTGATGCCGAAAGCGATCTCCCAGCCGGAGGGGCGCTCGGCGTGAGCGTCTCGACCTCTCTCGCCCCAGACGGCGGCGTGCGCGGAGCAGGTGGACGGTGATGTAGCCCAGGTGGGCGAACACCTCTGCGAAGCGATCCTCGCTCTGCGAACAGTTACCGGGTCCTCGCTGAGACGCCAACCCTGCGCGAACAGGACGCTCGAGACCGTATCTGGCGAGATCGGGAGCGCGCGCCGAGTCCCTGCTTTTACGGTTGAGAAAGCAGTTCTATGGGAGCGGCGCCAGGGTGCGCTCTGGCTCCCGCGCAGGTCTGCGCGGCTTCGCCCGGTCAAACTCGGGGCCGGTGTGGTCGCGCACACGGATGCGCGCCTGCTCGGCGCCGGGGCGCGGTAGGCCTCCGCGCGGGGTCTCCGGCGGGGACAGCGGTGGATCGGGTCCAGGGCCCCAGCCGCCGCCGTCGTCCTCACAGGAGCCTGGTGAGGAGCCCGACGCGCGATACAGGAGCGCTGGGACGAAGAACGGAGCCGGCACGAAGATGAAGACCAGGAGCGCCAGCAGCGCCGCAGCCGCACCGTCCGGGAGCCCACCCACCAGGCCGACTGCGATGACGACCGCCGCCACCACCAGAGGCATCGCCACGAGGGCGAGCAACACGCGAACCCAGAAGTGCGACCGTCGCTGCTGTAAGGAGCCGGCGCTGAGGGCCAGCGCAGCGAACGCGAGCGCAAAGACGATCAGCCACACCAGCAGCGAGCTGCCCTTGTCGCCGGAAGGATGTGCCGCAGGGAGTGGCATCACGGTGCGAGGAGCGTAAGGCAGAACTGATCGGTTGACAACCTCGGCGCGACGCGCCGGAGCGCCACGGCTAAGAGGCGGTTCGGTGCCGCGATGCTCCACATCAATCCCGACCGGTCTAACTCCCCAGCAGAACCGGCGTATATGGCCGCCGCGCAAACCTGCGGAGCGATTGTCAAGCGATCCCCAGGGCGGGAGTCGGCTGGAAGATCCCGTGATCCCCATCCGGTCCGCGAGACTAGACTGACCGCATGACGAGAGCGCTGCTGCAAGGACGGCAACCTCAGCCGGAGTACTCGCGCCCCGACCTGCTCGTCGCCACAAGCAAGGCTGCCGTCTTGGAGGGAGCCGACGCCCGCGAGCTGGGCGCGGCGCCGGGTGGTTCTTCGCAATGAAAAGCTCCCGTCGTCCTTGGAGAGCCGCGGTCGCGACTAGCGTCGCAAGCCGCCGAGGCTCTGAATGACGTCGCAAACGATCATCAAACGCGTTCGGCGGTCGCCGGCACCGGTCGGTTGAGGCGCGCCCGAGGCCCCAAGCCCCAAGGCCCCCATCTGGATCCCGTGCGTCACTCGAGGTTGCGGACCGCGGCGAGGACGAGTCCGTAGCTGAGCGCGTCCTCAGCGGCTGCCGCGAACAGAGCTGGTCGGCCATGCACCCTAGCTCGCAGCCGCGAGCCCACGAACGCGGAGACCAGCGCGGTGAACGCGGCGATGCCGGCTCCCTCCCAGCCACCGAGCTCGCGACCTCCGGTGCTCGAGAACCCCAACCGTAGCGTCAGGCCACGTGGCGCCCAGCGGCTGCCCATCTGCGGCTGCTTATCGGCTATTAATTCGCCCGCGGCAGCGGATCCTAGCCAGGCTGGCCGTCGTCGCGGGCAGCCATGCGTCCCAGCGCCAACATCCTGCGTGTGGACTGGCAACCCGCGATAGTCTCACCCACGGCCGCTCTCGCCAACATCCGGGCAGGCATGGACCAACGGTGCGCCCCCTCTTCCGCTTTGACACGAATTCGCCGTATGCATATCTGGCAGCGGTGCGGCTGGACTCGATGCTTGGGCGAGACGTCCAGTGGTGTCCAATCGCGTTCGCGTTTCTCCTGAGGGGGCAGAATCGCACACCGTGGTCGCTGACCGAACCGGCCCGGACCGAGGGCGTGGCCGAGTGCGAAGCCCGGGCCGCCGCACGCGGTCTGGCGCCGCTGAGGTGGCCTGCGGGCTGGCCTGTGGACTCCTACGCGCTGGACCCGCTGCGTGCCATCACCGCCGCCGTCGCGTACCAGCGCGAGCGGGCGCTCGCGCTCGCGCTGTTTCGCCGAAACTTCGTGACCGGCGAGGGGCTCCGCTCGGCTGATGTGGTCCGGAGTTGCTGGGCGGAAGCTGGCTTGGATCCCACGGCGTATGAAGCGGAGCTTGAGAGCGCAAAGCCCGGCTTGATCGAGGCGACCAACCGCGCGATTGCCGAAGGCGTACCGGGGGTGCCAACTGTGACGGTCGCCGGCGTCCATTTCTGGGGCGATGACCGCCTTGCCGACGCGGCCCGCGCGGCCACTGCGCTCTGAAGAGAGGCGTTCCGAACCGGCGCATTGCAGGGAGTATCCAGTGGCCGCGGATGCTGGGCTGGCTGCGCGCCTGCGCACCGTGTTCCCGACGCCGCGGTGACGCGCCTGGCCCTGACGGGGTGCACGAGCGCCCCGATTGGCGCCGCCAGGCATCGTCGGGGCTTTGCGGCGCCCGGCCCGCTAGGTCAAGCCTACGCCGGCCCGCCCCACTGACTATCACCATGATCCCGCGCGCTCTGATCAGCAATGGCCGGGAAACCGCCTGGCGCGAAACCGGCCTGCTTCAGCATTCGCCGCAGATCCACGATGACCTGGACTTCGACGTCTTTACCATGAGGCGCGGGAAGCACCTCGGTTTCGGGGCCCAGCGAAACCTTGAGCTTGCCGTTGTGCTCGTGAGTCACGGTGCCAATCGTCTCCAGCAGCGATACAACCTCGCGCCACTCGATGTTGCGGCTCGGCGGATTGCTGAAGATCCTCTCGACCGTGTCGCGATGATGGCTGCTGAGATGCGCTTCCATCGGGATCCCTTCGTTGGTGTGCTCTGCCCACGATTCTCCAGGGGACATGCTCCCACGACCATCCACGACCGCGCGCAATTCGCTGGTTGGTGGTTGGGATCTACGACGAGCTCGACGACGGTTCCAAACGCCCTCGGCGGCCGCTCGGACGCGTCCGCGTTCGCTGGGCCTTTGCGCACTGAGATGCTGTTCTCGCCGGCCCGCTTCAGAGTCGGCGCCCGTGTTCGTAAGGATCCGGCAGTCCTCAGGGGGCGTACGCTCTCCGGCGATGCTGCGGACCGACCATGAGGGGGCCGGGGATTCCCTGCCTGGAAGGCCGTATCCGCCTCCGGGGCGTCCCGAACGCCTGTGGCCGGCGCTGGTCACCGTCTTGCTCGCGATCGCTCTGCAGTTACTCCTGCCGGATCGACTGACGGCCGGGCCGCCGTGGTTACTCCCGGCGATGGAGGGCGTCCTGCTTGTTGGGCTGGCGTACGCCTCTCCCCGTCAGGTCGAGCACGAACACCGCCCGCGCCGCCTCATGGCGGTGGCGCTGACTGCCTTCGTCAGCGCGGCCAACATCACCTCGCTCGCGCTGCTGAGTCACCAGCTGCTGCGCCATGGCTCACCCAATGGCCGCCAGCTGATCCTCTCGGGTGGGCTGATCTGGCTCACCAACGTCCTCATCTTCGGCCTGTGGTACTGGCAGACCGATCGGGGAGGACCAGGTAAGCGCGCCGCCGGCGAGGATGGCCCTCCAGACCTCCTGTTCCCCCAAATGAGCGACGACCGGATCGAACCCGCCAATTGGCGCCCCCAATTCATCGACTACCTCTACGTCTCGCTCACCAACGCCCTGGCACTGAGCCCGACCGATACGATGCCGCTCACGCCGACGGCCAAGAGCTTCATGGGCATCCAATCGCTGGTCTCGCTTGTGACCATCGGCCTCGTCGTCTCGCGTGCGGTCAACATCCTCTGACAGCGCGGCCGCTCGGACGCGGGGAGCCAGCGCGGCCAGACTCATTCCCCGAGCACTTCGGAGACCGTTGATGCCGAATCCTATGAACTCATCGGTATGGGCTACCGAAGCGCTGCAGCATGAGCTTGTGGGCCACCAGCAAGACCGCTATGAACAGAATGAGCAAAATCGCGCTCACGTTCTTCGTCTCCTTCGTCGCGTCCAACGCCCCTATCGAACTGTACGTCGCTTGCACCTCGAATCGTCGTTGATGCGACATTCGATCTCGAACAAGGCCTACTCGCTCGAGCGCGATGGTGCAAACCGTACGACGCCGCAGGAAACGCCGGGGACCTACGGGATGCCTCTGGAGGGACTCCAGAGCGAACCTCCGCGCGCAGCTCCGAGCTTGCGGGATCGGGGATCGCCGCGGGGCGACATCTCCGAGGATCCGTAGTTCCGCCGCGGCTGCCAACGTGGCTGCCGGAGGTCCAGCGTTTCCCTCGCTGGGCGACGCGGCGCTCGGTACTCTCGGTGCATGGATAGCTTGCTCGCTTTGGAAGCGCTTGCGGTCGCTGTCTCTGCCGGTGTGCCGGTGCTGTTGTGGGGGAGCCCCGGGACCGGGAAGACGTCGGCGGTGGTCGCGTTGGGCGAGACTCTCGGGTGGCCGGTGGAGACGGTAATCGGATCGATCCGCGAGCCTAGCGACTTTGCCGGGCTGCCCGTGATCGTCGATGGCTCGGTGGTCCTCTCCCCACCGGGCTGGGCGACGCGACTCTGTGAAGCCGGCGAGGGCCTCTTGTTTCTCGATGAGCTGACGACCGCGCCGCCGGCGGTGCAGGCGGCAATGTTGAGGGTCGTGCTCGAGCGAGTGGTTGGCGACACGAAGTTGCCGGCCGGTGTGCGGGTGGTCGCGGCTGCGAACCCGCCGGACGAGGCGGCGGACGGCTGGGAGCTCGCGGCGCCGCTTGCCAACCGGCTGGTGCACCTCGATTGGCCGGTCGACGGCAAGCAGATCGCAAAGGGGTTGGCGGTCGGCTTTCCCCGCCCGACGGCGGCCGGGATCGAGAATCCCCCGAGCGTGGCGCAGACGATGGCCGCCCGTGCTGCCGTGGGCGCGTTCTTGGAGGTTCGTCCGCCGCTCGCGCTTCAGCTGCCGCGGTCGTCGGCGGATGCCGGCCGTGGGTGGCCAAGCCCGCGGAGCTGGGAGGCGGTCGCGCGGTTGCTCGCGGCCAGCGAGGCGGCGCACACATCAGAAGCGGCACGCGCGGCGCTCGTCGAGGGCTCGGTCGGGGATGGCGCGGCGCTCGAGTTCCTTTCCTGGCTGGAGCATCTCGACCTGCCCGATCCCGAGGCAGTGCTGGACGACCCGGCGGGTTTCGTGCTGCCTGAGCGCAGTGATCGTGCGTTCGCGGTTCTGACTGCGGTGGCATCGGTCGCGATCGCTGACGGCGGCCAAGGCCGCTGGCAGCAGGCGTGGCAGGTCGTGGCTCGCGCTGCGGACGGCGCGCCGGACGTGGCGACGCTGGTCGCGCGCACCCTCGCCCGTCACCGGCCGCAGGGCGCTGAGGTGCCGGCGGCATTGCTGGAGCTCGCGCCGGTGTTGCGGGCGGCAGGGCTGCTGCCGTGAACCGTCTGGGGATGACTCATGCTGATCGGACGGATTGACGATCTGGGGCCGGACCTTCGCCGCCGCTGGGCGGCCGGGCGCGTGTGGGCCGCCCATGAGGCCCCTTACCTCGCGAGCGCACTACTCGCACTCGACCCGGTCACCGTCGATCGATCAGACGAACCCAGCCGTGCGGTCGATCTGCGGGCGTTTCCGGCCGATCGCCGCTGGCATCTCTACATCGATCCGGGCGTGCTCGCCGGCGTCGAGGTCGAGGAGCTCGGGTTCTGGCTGCTGCACCAGGTCAGCCATCTCCTGCGTGAGCACGCGGCACGCTATCCGGCACACGCCTCGTCCAGCCACGATGCGGACGGCCCGTTCGGGTCGCGGAGCCCCGAGCAAAAGGTCTGGAACCTGGCGAGCGATGCCGAGATCAACGACGACCTACATACGGCGAAGCTGCAGCTGCCGGAGCGTGCTGTGCACCCATCGTGGTTCGGGCTACCCGAAGGCTGGCTGGCTGAGCAGTACTGGGACGCGCTCGAGCCGGATCCGACCTCCACCGACGCGGATCCTGCGCGGCGGCCGGGAGGCGATTGCGGAAGCGGCTGCGACGGCCAGGACCGCGCCTGGGACTGCGACAGGCCCGGCCTGAGCTCTGTCGGAGCCCGGCTCGTTGCTCGCGACGCTGCGCGACGGATTCGTGAGCACACCCGCCGCCGCGGGGATACCCCGGCCGGGTGGCAGCGGTGGGCCGATGAGATCCTCGAGCCGAGCGTCAACTGGCGTCGGCAGCTCGCCGCGCACGTACGCAGAGGCGCGGCCGACATCACCGGACGCGTTGACTTCACGTATCGGCGTCCCTCTCGCCGAGCGAGCGCAGTGCCTGACGTCATCCTCCCCAGCCTGCGACAGCCGCTCCCACAGGTCGCACTGGTGATCGACACATCGGGCAGCATGAGCGACTCGATGCTCGGACAGGCGCTCGCGGAGGTGACCGGCGTGCTGCGCAGCCTCGGGATCGCGCGACGCAACCTACGGGTGATCGCCTGCGACGCGCAGGCCTACGAGGCGCAGCGCGTCCGCGACGTCAAAGCGATCCGGCTGGGCGGCGGCGGCGGCACCGACATGGGCGCCGGTCTGGACGCGGCCGCGGGGCTGCGACCGCGCCCCGATCTGATCATCGTGCTGACCGACGGCTACACACCTTGGCGCCCCGCCCCACCACCCGGCGTCCGCGTCGTCGTCGGGCTGATGGATCGTGGCGGCAGTACTCCCGAGTGGGCAGAAGCAGTGCTGATCACAGACGCCGCGGAGAGCCGCCGATGACCGACACGACGTTCGAGCAACCTGAGCCCGGCCCTCGTCGCGCGTTTGACGCGGAAGAGTGGCAGGCGCTCGGAATCGCGAAGGACGAAGGCCAGAGCTGGTGGAAGCACCAGATCGAGCCCGCCGACGCGCTGCGCTGGCGGCGCGCGGGCGTGCCCGCGCCGATCGACGCTGTGCGCTGGAAGATCGCGGGTGTCGACCCAAGCACCGTACGGGAATGGATCTACGCGGAAATCGACGCCGGGGAAGCCGTCGTCTGGGCCGAGCTCGGATTCAACGCGGCGCGCGCCCGCGTGAACAAACGCGCCGGCCGTACCCCGATCCAGGCCTACGGCTCCGAGCACCGTGTGCAGTCTGTCTCCACGCCTTCGCCGGCAGGCGGACTCGGGTTCGCGGGCCGGCATCCCCACCACCAGTTCATGCAGGCGGTCATGGGCCGCAATCCCCAGCAACGGCAGATCGCCCACTCGTACATGTTCCGCCAATGGTTTGACGACGAGGCGATCGCGTGGGCGATCCACGGCATTGACGCCGGCGACGCGATCGCATGGAGAGAGCTCGGCCTGACCCCGATCGAAGCCCAACGCCAGCAAGCACAGGGCGCGAGCGCTATGCAGACAGCGAAGGCTTGGTGGAAGGCCGGCATCCCCGTCGACGAGGTCGCAGACTGGATTGGCGCCGGACTGACCCCGGAAGAAGCTTGCGAGCAACGCTCCAACGGTGTCACCGTCGAGCAAGCAGCCGTACTGCGGAGCCTCCGAAGAAGCGAAGGCTCCGCCGACTAGCTGGGTGCATCAACGATCGGTGCGGCGGCCATGGGCGACCAGAGATCAATCCACCTCCCGAACCCCGGAATCTCCAGGGCGAGTGGAGGCGCATGCGTGCTGACGCGCCGGTTCTAGTCGCGCGGGTGGTGAGAGCGCTGGCAGTGGTTCGGGCTTGCCGAGGTGAAAGCCCTGTCCGTAGGTGGCGCCCATCTCGTGCAGGAGCTGCCGGACCGGCTCGTCGGTGACGTACTCGGCGACGGTCGGAAGGCCGATGCCCTTGCCTACGTGCAGGATGGCTTCGACGATCAGCTGGTCGATGCGGTTTGAGGCGAGCTCCTTGACGAACTGCCCGTCGATCTTCAACAGGTCGACCTGCATCGCCTTCAGGTAGGAGAAGCCCGAGAAGCCCGAGCCGAAGTCGTCAAGGGCGATCCGCGTCCCGAGCGCGCGCAGGCGCTCGCAGACCAAGCGGGCGTGGTCGAGGTTGGCGATCACGTCGGCCTCTGAGATCTCGAAGACCACGTCGGCGGGGTCGGCTCCGGTCACTTTGAGCGTGCTGGTAATGAAGTCGACGAGCCCCGGCTCGGCGATCGTATTGGCGGCCAGGTTGACGGCAAGGCAACGCCCCGGTAGCTCGGCGGCCAATCGCGCGGCCTGGGCGATGACCCAGCGGTCGATCTGCGGCATGTAGCCGAAGTGCCGAGCCGCGGGCAGGAAGCGGTTTGGCGGGATGAGCTCTCCGTCCTCTCCTGTCATGCGGATGAGCAGCTCGTGCATGATCGTCTCGCCCGTTTGCAGTGAGACGATCGGTTGGGCGTGCAGGACGAAGTGGTCGTG
>Ga0181518_10004159_pt1 | contig 13054 bp, 13 predicted proteins | sample PEATcosm2014_Bin_28_FD_119751 | JGI IMG/M metagenome (GOLD analysis project Ga0181518, IMG submission 119751) | Peatland microbial communities from MTU Mesocosm Facility, Houghton, MI, USA - PEATcosm2014_Bin01_60_metaG | ecosystem: Environmental > Terrestrial > Soil > Wetlands > Peat | place... | reverse complement strand
TGGGACTACCGGTGCCCCTTCGCACGCAACGCCCACGAGCACCTCGCCGTCGCACTCGCCGACGGGGCGGACTGGGACGTCACGTTCCTCCCCTTCTCGTTGGGCCAGGTCCATGTGCCCGAGGGCGGCACACCCGTGTGGGACGACCCGGCCAAGGCGCCCGACCTCCTCGCCCTCGCGGCAGGTGTCGTGGTGCGCGACCAGTACCCGGATCGATTCCTCGACGCGCACGTCGCGCTCTTCGCGGCCCGACACGACGAGGGGCTCGATCTGCGGCTGCCCGACGTGGTGGCCGGCGTGCTCGACGGCGTGGGTCTCCCGGGCGACAAGATCGTCGCCGAGGTGGCGACGTCAGCCCCCGCGCAGGAGATCCACCGCGCGCACGAGCAGGCGGTCAACGAGTTGGACATGTTCGGCGTCCCGACCTTCGTCGTGGACGACCGTGCCGTCTTCGTCCGCCTCATGGGCCGACCCCAGGGTGACGCCGCGCTGGCCCGCCGCACGATTCAGGGCGTGCTCGACCTCTTCGAGACGATGCCCGACCTCAACGAGTTCAAGCACACGTCACTGTCCCACTGAGCCCGGGGCGCCCGACACGAAGATCAGGACCGGGCGAGATCGCTGATCAGGGCGAAGCTGCGGTCGCGCTCCTCAGCGTCGCCGATGATGGAGGCCACGAAGTCGGTGGCCCCGGCCTCGGGCAGCCTGGAGATGGACGCAGCCACGGACTCCTCGTCGCCGACGAAGGCGATGTCCGCCGCGCACTGCGCCCCCTCCTTGTCCAGCATCGCCTTGTAGGAGGGCAGATTCGGGTAGATGGCCGTCACCTCGTTGATCCGCGCCTTGGCGGTGTCGGCGTCGTTGGTGACCGAGACAGGCAGGGCAACGCCGACCCGAGGCGCGGGCCGCCCGGCCTCCTCCGCCGCAGCACGGATGGTGGGCACGATGTGCTCGCCGACGGTCCGGGTGCCGGTCATCCAGGTGCAGGTACCGTCGGCGACGGTGCCCGCCAGTTTGAGCATGGCGGAACCCAGCGCGGCGACCAGGACCGGCGGAGCCGCCACCCCGTGGATGTCGAGGGGGGTGTACGCGTTGGTGGTGACGCGCTCACCGGGGCTGCTCACCGTCTCGCCACGCAGGAGCGGCATGAGCGAGGCCAGGTACTCCTTCATGTAGCCGGCCGGCCTGTCGTAGCTCATCCCCCACATGGCCTCGACCACCACCTGGTGCGAGAGGCCGATGCCAAGGATGAGCCGGTCGCCGGTCGCCATCTGCACGGTGAGGGCCTGCTGGGCCAACATCATGGGATGGCGCGGGTAGACGGGGATCACGCCCGTGCCCAGGCCGATGCCGGGCACCTGCGAGCCGGCGACGGCGAGGAGGGTCAGCGTGTCAGGCCCGAAGATCTGTGAGGCGAAGGCGTGGTCGAGGCCGGCCTCGGCGCAGCGCCGCAATTGGGCGACGACGTCGGGCAGGGGCTTGTCGACGTCGAGCATGCTCCCGATCCGCAGCGGTTTGGCCATGTCCCTGGTGCTCCTCGCGTAGTCTGCCCGTTGTGTCCGCCCCACTGTCTAGGCCAATCCCCGGACGGGGGCGAGCGAGCTGAGCACGCACCCCATCGGGTTCGTCGGGGCGGGCCAGCTGGCCCGCATGGCGGGCGAGGCAGCGAGCGCCCTGGGCCTCTCCATGGCCGTCCTGGCCGAGCGGCCCGACGACGCCGCCTGCGGCGTCGCCAGCGAGGTGATGCTGGGCTCGCCCTTCGTGGCGGCCGACCTCCGCGCCTTCGCCGAGCGGTGCGACGTGGTCACCTTCGACCACGAGCAGGTCGACCTCGGGATCGTGGCCGCGCTGGCGGCCGGCGGTGCCGTGCTTCGGCCCGGTGCCGAGACGCTCGAGCTGGCGGTCGACAAGGCGTACATGCGCACGGTCCTCGACCGAGCGGGCGTCCCCGTCCCGTCGTACCTCGTGGTGGACGGTGGGCCCGACGCACCGGAGGCCGTCGCCTCTTTCGGGGAGGCGCACGGCTGGCCCGTGATGCTCAAGGCCGCCCGGGGCGGCTACGACGGCAAGGGCGTCTGGTCCGTGCGCGACCGGACCGAGGCGGAGGCGATCCTGGCGCGCGTGGCGGGCCAGGTCGTCGTCGAGGAGCTGCTCCCCCTTGAGGCCGAACTGGCGGTCATGGTGGCCCGCCGTCCCTCGGGTGCATCGGCGGCCTGGCCGGCGGTCGAGACGGCCCAGGTCGGAGGCGTCTGCCGGGAGGTGCTAGTGCCCGGGCGGCTTGCCCCCGACGTGGTTGAGGCCGCCTCGGCGCTCGGCCAGAAGGTGGCCGAGATTGCCGGCGGCGTCGGCGTCATGGCCGTGGAGCTCTTCTGGTCGGGGGGGCGGTTGCTGGTCAACGAGGTGGCGACCCGGCCCCACAACTCGGGGCACTGGACGATGGAGGGCGCCCTCACCTCCCAGTTCGAGAACCACGTGCGCGGCGTGCTCGACCTGCCGCTCGGTTCCACGGCCCCGCAGCACGCCCAGGTGGCGAGCGTCAACATCTTCGGCGGTCCCGCAGGCGAGGACCCGACGCGCTTGCTCGCCCGCGGCCTGGCGGTGGACGGCGCCCACGTGCACCTCTATGGCAAGGGCGCGCGCCCGGGGCGCAAACTGGGGCACGTGACCGTGTGCGGCGACGAACCCGACCTGGTGCGGGCCGGCGCCTGGTCGGCCGCGCTCGCCCTCGGGACCCCCGTGCCAGAGGGCCTCGCGCTCCCTCCCGGGGTGGCACGGTGACTCCCGCCCCCGTCGTCGCCGTCGTCATGGGCAGCTCGTCCGATCTCCCCGTCATGCAGGGCGCCGTCGAGTTGCTCGAGCGCTTCGGCGTCGTGCACGAGGTGCGCGTGGTCTCGGCCCACCGCACACCGCACGAGATGATCGCCTTCGGCCAGGAGGCAGCCGGCCGGGGCCTGCGGGTGCTGATCGCCGGGGCGGGCGGCGCGGCACACCTCCCCGGGATGCTCGCCTCCGTGACCACCCTCCCTGTCATCGGCGTCCCCGTCGCGCTGTCGCAGCTCGACGGCCTGGACAGCCTGCTCTCCATCGTGCAGATGCCCAAGGGCGTGCCGGTGGCCACCATGGCGGTGAACGGTTCCCGCAACGCCGCTCTGCTGGCGGTGCGCATCCTTGCCCTGGCTGACCCGGACCTGACGGCCAGAATGGAGGCGTTCCAAGAGGAGATCGCGTCCGACGCCCGGGCCCAGGATGCTGCGGTGTCCGACGGGGCAGTGTCGGGAGGTGACACCGAAGATGGCTGAGCCGAACCTGGCCCAACGCCTGGGGTACAACGCCGACGCCAAGCTGGTCATCATCAACGCCGACGACCTCGGCTCCTGCCATTCGGCCAACGTCGGGGTCTTCGAGTGCCTGGCGACGGGGACGGTCACCAGCGCCACGCTCATGGTGCCGTGCCCGTGGGCCCGCGAGGCGAGCAGCCGCTACCGGGGCGAGGACATCGGCGTGCACCTCACCCTCAACGCGGAGTACGAGCTGTACCGCTGGGGCCCCATCACCCACGCACCCTCGTTGCTCGGCGGGGACGGGGGATTCCCGAGGACGGTCGAGGACGTGTGGGACCACGCCGACCTGGACGAGGTCCGCCGCGAGTGCAGGGCCCAGATTGAGCGGGCCATCCTCTGGGGCTTCGACGTGAGCCATCTCGACGCCCACATGGGCACGATGCAGCTGCGGCCCGAGTTCTTCGACGTCTACCTCGAGTTGGCGGTGGAGTTCGGGCTGCCGCTGCGGATGGTGAGCGCCTCCATGGAGCGCTACGTGGGATTCCCCGCTCGCGCGGTGGCGGCGGAGGCCGGTGCCGTCTTCACCGACCACATGCGCTTCGTGCCCGGCGTCGGCTCCCGGGCCATGTTCGAGAAGGATCTCCCGACGCTACGGCCCGGCGTCACCGAGCTCCACCTGCACCCGGCCGTCGACAGCGCGGAGCTGCGGTCGCTGGCGACCGACGACTGGGAGGCCAGGGTCGACGACCACCGCATGATCTGCCAAGAGGACTGGGTCCGTCGCTCCCTCGACGAGGCCGGGGCGACCCTGATCGGGTTCCGGCCGCTGCGCGAGCTGGCGAGGGCCGGCGGCTGAGCGCAGGAGCGATGGCCGCCACGACCACGACGACGATTCGGGGCGTCTCGCTGCTCACGAAGCAGGGCCGGCGGAGCAGCCATTCCTTCGACCTCGCGCTGTCGACCGAAGGTATCGAGATCCGGCGAGCCGGCCGGCCCCCCCAGCTCATGTCGTGGGCCAGGGTGTCGCGGTGGGACATGGAGGAACGCAAAGGGTACGTGGTGTTGACGCTGCGGGGCGAGGGCGCGGTGACACCGTTGACGGTCCCGGGATGGACGCTCGACGACCTCGAGGACCTGCTGCGCGACCTGACGGCGGGCCCGGCGGGCGCCGCGCCGCCTACGCTGCCGGTGGTGGACGTCGCGCCGACACCCGCCCCCGCGGTGGAGTCCGCTCCCCCGACTGGCGCGGCGGATGCCGTGCCCGCACCGGAGCGCTCCGGGTGGCAACGGCACCGGCAACACAACGGCGGCAAGCCGTGGAAGGGGGTCGTCACCGTGGTGCTGCTGGGACTGCTCGCCACCGCCGTGACCCTGGTGCTGCTGCAGAGCGCGGGCATCATCAGTTGGGGCTTCCTCGGCCCCACCGCCTGACCCGGCCTCAGGACGGGCGTACCCCCGCGAACAGATCGTCCTCGGTCACGTCGACCCGTCCGACGCGGTTCTGGGCCAGCCGGAACTCGTCGACGGGGTGGACGTCACGCATCACCTCGGGCGGCAGGCCGAACCAGAACGGCGAGTTGGGGTCGACCTGGGTGGCGTGCGCCTTGAGCGCGTCGCCCCGCACGTCCGTGAAGCCAGTGACGTCGATGGTCGTCGTGAAGGGCTCCGTGCGGGTCATGCGGGCGAGCCACTTGTCGTCGAAGGGCGACTCCAGGCCGAGCTCCTCGTACTTGGCGTGGATCTGGCGGAACCGCTCCCCCGACCACACCGAGTAGTACAGCTTGGCCGGGGCGTACGGCCGCCCGGCGTCGGGGAACCGGCCCGGGTCGCCGGCGGCGTCGAAGGCCAGGACGGAGATCTCGTGCACCCGGAGGTGGTCGGGGTGGGGGTACTCCGACTGGTTGTCGCCGTAGGTGACGATGACCTGCGGGCGCTCGCGCCGGATGACGGTCACCAGGCGACCGACGGCCTCGTCCAGGGGCGCCTGGGCGAAGGAGTCGGGCCGCGTGTTGGCCTCCGAGTCCGGCATGCCCGAGTCCCGGTAGCCCAGGAGCACGGTCTCGTCGTAGCCGATGACGTCCGTGGCCGCCTTGAGCTCGGCCATCCGGATCCGGCCGATGTCGGCCCGTACCTCGGGCGTGTCCATGGCCGGGTTCAGGATGTCGCCCTCTTCGCCCCCCGTGCAACACACCAGCACCGTCCGGACACCCTCGGCGTGGTAGCGGGCGACGGTCGGGGCACCTTTGGAGGCCTCGTCGTCGGGGTGCGCGTGGACGCAGAGCAGGCAGGGGCGATCGGGCACGAGCCGAGATTAGCGGCGTGCCTGGCCAGGGCGGCCGGTGCCACCGCTCCCCCACTTGGCCATATGCTCGTTGTCCATGGCAGGCATGTTCAGTCGGATCGCCGACATCTTCCGCTCCAAGACGAACAAGGCTCTGGACAAGATGGAGGACCCCAGGGACACGCTGGACCTGTCCTACGAGAAGCAGCTGGAGCAGCTGCAGAAGGTCCGGCGCGGGGTGGCGGACGTGGCGACGGCCCGCAAGCGGATCGAGCTGCAGGCCCAAGGGTTGCAGAAGCAGGCCGACAAGCTCCAGGCGCAGGCCAAGGCGGCCCTGCAGCAGGGCAACGAGGACCTGGCCCGCGAGGCGCTGGCCCGCCGTGCTGCGCTCGGCGAGCAGCTGGCCGAGCTCAAGACCCAGCACGACCAGATCAGCGAGCAGGAGCAGAAGCTCGTCCAGACATCCCAGGAGCTGCAGGCGCGGGTGGAGCGGTTCCGCACCCAGAAGGAGACGCTCAAGGCGTCGTACACGGCGGCCGAGGCGCAGACCAAGGTCGGCGAGGCGGTGTCGGGCATCTCCGACTCGACGCGCTCCGCCGGCGCCACCATGCAGCGGGCGCAGGACAAGATCGCCGGTATGCAGGCGCGAGCGGGCGCCATCGACGAGCTCCTCGCATCGGGCGCGCTCGACGACCTCACCCACCCGGTCGACGACATTCAAAAGGAGCTCGACAAGGTGTCGTCCACGTCGCAGGTCGACAACGAGTTGGCCGCCTTGAAGGCCGAGCTGGGAACGGGCGGCGACGGGCCGGACGCCACCGCCGCGTTGCCGAGGGCCGATCAGGGTGGAGCTGGAGGTGAGAGCGCCTGATGGCGATCTCACGCAACATCAAGCCGGACCGGGGCCTCACCTACCGGATGCTCATGACGGGCTTCTTCCTCGTCCTCCTCTACGGGCTCGTGGTCGGCATCCTGATCGCGGTGGGCGTGCAGTTCGCCCTGGTCCTGGTCATCGCGTTCGCGCTGATCTTCTGCCAGTACTGGTTCAGCGCCAAGATCGCCATGTACGCCATGCACGCCAAGGAGGTCACGCCCGAGCAGGCACCCGAGCTGCACGGCGTGGTCGACCGCCTCTGCGCGCTGGCGGACATGCCCAAGCCCAAGGTGGCCATCGCCACGACGGACATACCCAATGCCTTCGCCACCGGCCGCAGCCCCAAGTCCGCCGTTGTCTGCGTGACCTCGGGGCTGCTGCGGCGGCTGGACGAGCCCGAGGTGGAGGCGGTGCTCTCCCACGAGCTCTCCCACGTCGCCCACCGCGACGTGGCGGTGATGACGGTCGCCAGCGGGCTGGGGATGATCGCCGGTCTGATGACCCGCGTGATGTTCTACTCGGAGATCTTCGGCGGCGGCCGGGGCGGTGGGAACAACCAGCAGAGCCAGGCCGCACTCATCGAGATGGTCGTCCTGCTGGTGTCGGTCGTCGTCTACTTCATCAGCTTCCTCCTGACCATGGCGCTGTCCCGCTACCGCGAGTTGGCGGCCGACCGGTCCGGCGCGCTGCTGATCGGCCGGCCGTCGCTGCTGGCCTCGGCGCTGGTCAAGATCACCGGGGAGATCGGGCGCATCCCGACCAAGGACCTGCGGGCGGCCGAGCCCTTCAACGCGTTCTTCTTCGCCCCGGCCGTGGCAAACGGGGCCACGCAGGGTGGCGGTGGGGGCTTCAGCTTCGGCAACCTGTTCCGGACGCATCCGACGCTCGAGCGCCGCCTCGCCCAGCTGGACGCCCTGGAGCGCCAGCTCGGCCAGGCCAGCTGAGCGGCTGGCCCGGCTCAAATCGGAGTCCGCAGCGGTGGGCCTCTTCGACACGATCCTCGGCCGCACGAAACCGGTGCGGGCCAACCTCGACGCGCTGTTCGCCCTGCCGACCGCGGCCCTGACCCTGCAGAGCGCCGGCGGCCTGGTGTCGTCGGGCCACGCCGGGGTCTGCTGGAAGCCGCCGCCGGGCCAGGCGGCAGCCGACGCCCAGAAGGAGATCTCCGAGCTGGTCGGCGACGGCTTCGGGCACGCCGCGGACTCCTTCGACTATGGCTGGCTGCTCCTCGACGACCCCGACCTCGAGGAGCTGGTGACCAAGATCCACATGGCGAACTCGACGCTCCAGGACAACGGGTGGGGGCCCCAGTTGCTGTGCTCGGTGTTCGGCTTCGTCCCCGGGCCGGACGCGCCGGGCGACGCCAGGGCGTTCCGGCTCGTCTACCTCTTCAAGCGCGGCACCTTCTACCCCTTCGCCCCCGTCGACGTGAAGCAGGAGCGCCGGGACACGGAGTTGGAGCTGCGCATCCGGACCATGGTGGGTGCAGACCTGCCGGTCGAGTCGGACCTCTCACGCTGGTTCCCCATGTGGGACATGCCCGTCGCGTGACGTGACATGACGGAGGCGGTCGAGCGACTGGTCGCTCTGCAAGGAGCGGTCAACTTCCGCGACCTCGGCGGGTACGTGGCCAATGGGGGTCTGCGGACGCGCTGGCGGACGCTGTTCCGGGCCGACGGGCTCGGCGAGCTGACCGAGGCCGACCTCTCCGTGCTCCGCGCGTTGGGCATCCGGACGGTCATCGACCTGCGCTCAGGGCAGGAGCTGGAACGCGGGCGGTTCGACGTCGACGCGCACCCGGTGGCCTTCCACCACTTCCCCTTCATTGAGGAGCTGCCTGACGCGGAGGCCTTCGAGCGCCGACCCGGCCTCCTCGGCGCGCAGTACCAGGAGATGCTGAGCGACGCCGGCGCGCAGATCCTGGCGGCGCTGCAGGTCTTGGCCGCCCCGGACGCGCTCCCGGCGGTGTTCCACTGCACCGCCGGCAAGGACCGCACCGGGGTCCTGTCGGCCATCGTGCTGTCGCTGCTGGGCGTGGACGAGCCGACGGTGGTGGCCGATTACGCGCTGAGCGGCGAGGCCATGGAGCGCCTGCGGGCCAAGCTGATCCTCAAGTACCCCGACGGCCGGGACGCGATTGAGAACCTCGACGAGGTGTTCTCCGCCGACCCCTCCCAGATGGAGCTGTTGCTCGACCACCTCCGTGAGCGCTACGGGTCAGTGGACGAGTACGTCGCCGGGATCGGCGCGGGTCCGGGACTGGTCGAGGGCCTGCGGGCCGGGTTGCTCGAGCCGGAGGTTTAGCCGCCGTCCCCGTCCTCGTCGCTACGGACGTCGGTGCGCATGCGGTCGATGGCGCCGGCGAGCGCCAGGTCGAGCAGGGTGATCCCGCCCGAGTCGTGCGTGGTCAGGGCCAGGCGGACCGTGTTCCAGCGGATGTCGATGTCGGGATGGTGGTTGGCCGCCTCGGCCGCCGCTCCGACGATGTTGACGAAGGCCAGCGCGGCGGCGAAGTCGTGCAACTTGACCGTGGTCACCAGGACGTCGCCCTCCCGGGACCAGTTGAGGTGCTGCTCGTCGAGGGCGGCGTCGACGTCCGACTCCGTGAGCACCGGCTCTGTCACGGGTGCGTCATGCCCTCGGGGCGCACTGCGGCGTCGAACTCCTCCTCGCTGAGCAGATGGAGCGCGAGGGCGGCCTCTTTGAGGGTCGTCCCCTCCTTGTGTGCCTTCTTGGCCACCTTCGCCGCGTTGTCGTAGCCGATGATCGGGTTCAGGGCGGTGACGAGCATGAGCGAGTTCGTCAGGTGGCGCTGGATCTGCGGCAGATCCGCCTTGAGCCCCTCGACGCAGAACTCGCGGAAACCCCGACAGGCGTCGGTCATCAGGGCGATCGACTGCATGACGTTGTAGGCGATGACCGGCTTGCAGACGTTGAGCTCCAGGTTGCCCCGGCTGCCCGCCGTGGTGACCGCCACGTCGTTCCCTATCACCTGGACGCCGACCATGATCATGGCCTCGCTCTGCGTCGGGTTGACCTTGCCCGGCATGATGGACGAGCCCGGCTCGTTCTCGGGCAGGACCAGCTCGCCCAGGCCACTGCGAGGGCCGGACCCGAGCCAGCGCACGTCGTCGGCGATCTTCATCAGGGACACAGCCAGGGTCTTCAGCGCCCCATGGGTGAAGACGAGCGCATCATGGGCCGCCAGCGCGGCGAACTTGTTGGGTGCGGTGACGAACGGCAGACCGGTCATGTCCTCGATCGCCTTCGCCACGCGCGGGCCGAACTCGGGGTGCGTGTTGAGTCCGGTGCCCACGGCGGTGCCGCCGGCCGCCAGCTCGTAGAGCCCCGGGAGCGTCCTCTCGATACGGTCGATGTCCGCCGTCAGTTGCGCCACATAGCCGGAGAACTCCTGGCCCAGCGTGAGTGGCACCGCGTCCATGAGGTGCGTGCGCCCGATCTTCGTGACCCCGGCGTACTCGATCTCCTTGTCCAAGAGTGCGTCGCGCAACGCGGCCACGGAAGGTAGCAAGCGGTGCACGATCTCCTCGACCGCCGCGATGTGCATGGCCGTCGGGAACGTGTCGTTCGAGGACTGCGACATGTTCACGTGGTCGTTGGGGTGGATGGGCGTCTTGGAGCCCATGACGCCGCCGGCGAGCTCGATGGCCCGGTTGGAGATGACCTCGTTGGCGTTCATGTTGGTCTGGGTGCCGCTGCCGGTCTGCCAGATGCGCAGCGGGAAGTGGTCGTCGAGGGCCCCCTTGGCCACCTCCCCTGCTGCCTGCTCGATGAGGCCGGCCAGCGCGTCGTCGAGCTTGCCCAGATCACGATTCACCGAGGCCGACGCGCCCTTGAGGATCCCGAAGGCCCTGATCAGCGGCTTGGGCATCGTCTCGACGCCGATGTCGAAGTGGTGCAGCGACCGCTGCGTCTGCGCCCCCCAGTACCGGTCCGCGGGGACCTCGATCTCCCCCATGCTGTCGCTCTCGATCCGTGTGCTGGTCACGGCCCCAGCTTAGGACCGGTGCCGGAGGTCGAGCCCCAGGGCCAGGGCGGACCGCGCCGCCGCCACGTCCTCCGCCCTCGCCCCGTGCCCGTCCCCGGGGACCTCGAGGATGGCGGGCAGCTCGACGAGCGCCGGATGTGAGATGAACACCCCGAGGCCTTCGGCGCCGATGCTGCCCTCGCCGACGTTCTCGTGCCGGTCCCGGTTCGCACCCAGCTCGACCTTCGAGTCGTTGAGGTGGAGGCACCGGAGCCGGTCCAGGCCGACCACGGCGTCGAACCGCGCCACGACGTCGTCCGTCTTGTCGACCGACGCGTAGTCGACGCCCGACGCCCACAGGTGCTGGGTGTCGAGGCAGACCCCGAGCCTGCCCCCGCCGTCGGGCTGCGCCGCTTCGAGGATGGTCGCCAGCTCGTCGAAGGTGCGGCCGACGGTGTCCCCGGTGCCCGCCGCGTTCTCGAGCACGATGGGACAGTCGCCCTCGGGCTCGGTGGCGAGGGTCCGAAGCAGCGCGTCGACCACCTGGGGCAGGCAGGCGTCGAGGCCCCGGCCCCGGTGGCTGCCGACGTGGAGGACCAGCCCGTGCGCGCCCATGGCGGTGGCCACCGCGAAGTTAGCCTGCAGGCAGGCGCGCGACCGCTCCAGCACCTCGGGGTCGGGGGCGGCCAGGTTGATGAGGTAGGTGGCATGGCAGAAGGTCTGCGTCACCCGGGTGTCACGCGCCTGGGCCTCGCGGTACCGCTGCAGCACCTCGTTGCTGTACTGCGTGGGCTTCCAGGCCCGCGGGCTCTGGGTGAAGACCTGCACGACGTCGGCGCCGATCTCGCCCCCCCGCTGCAGGGCGCGCACCAGGTCAGCACCGGCGCGGACGTGGGCACCGATCGGCATGGCACACGAACGTAGCGTCCGCCAGGGTCCGCCCGGTCGGGCGACGCTCAGCCGTCCGGGGGGTGGTCGTCCGGGCACGCGCCCGGCGGGTTGTTGAAGTTGGGGTCCGATGTCCACGAACCCTGCGACCAATCGCCGGCCGCCGGACTCAGCGCGAAGACGGACGTCATGTCCGAGAGGAGAGCATCGGCGTAGCGGGCGCTGCCTTCGGGACAGAGGTGGACGTTGTCCAGCTTGCGCACCCGGATCCACTGGTCGCTCGGCGCGTGCGGGTCTCCCTCGGGCGGCAGCCAGGCCGAGACCTTGCCGTCCAGGAGGACCGAGCCCGCAAGCGGGAAGTACATGACCCGGCCCGGGAAGAACGCGGTCATCTTGGCGGCGATGGCGTTCCAGGCTTCGACGCCGTCCCAGCGCTCCCTGTTGTACGTCGTCTGGTCGGCGGGGTTCGCCGCCGCGATGACGCCCGACTGGGGGAACTGGGTGAAGATGACCCCCTCGACGCCGTTCCCCGGGGTCAGCATGGTGGCGACGGCGCTGCGCAGGAGCCTGGTGTAGCGGGCCGGCTCGTGCAGGGCGTTGGGCGTGGTCGGGCCGTACTGATCCCAGCTCCACGAGGCGACGATGAGCTGCGCCCTCGTCTGGCGGATGAGGTTGGGGATGGACGTGGGCCAGTCCGTCGCCGTCGTCAACCCGAAGCCGTCGATGGTCCGGGTGGCCACGGTGGCGTCGCCGGTCGCCTGCAGCGCCGCGGTGATCCCGTAGGAGGCATCGTGCATGACCGAGTCCCCGAGGATCATGACGCGCAGCGGATCGGCCGGCGTCGGGGTCGGCGTCAACCGGATCGGCTTCTGACCCGCGTAGCCACCCGAGCCGGGCACGGTGGTTGCCGCCGTGCCGCCGGCGGTCGCGGCCGGGAGGTGCGTGGTCCCGACGACGGCCGACGGGTCGGCGACGGCCGGGATGGTAGCGACCACGATGACCACGGCAGTCACCACACCGGCGAGTGGCGCACCCCACCAGCGGACCCAGCCGCGCAGGCGGGCTTGGCGGATCGGCCGCTCGATCAGGTAGTAGCTCGCCGTCGAGACCGCCAACGTCACCGCGATGCGTAGGAGGTCGAGCGGCCAGGCGGAGAGGCCGGTGCGCGACCCGTTGAGGTAAACGATGACCGGCCAGTGCCAGAGGTAGATGCCGTAGGAGATGGTCCCGATGAAGTGGAGCGGTCGCCAGGCTAGCGCCCGGGAGAACGCGCCCGGCTCGGTCAGGCGGGCATCGGCGACGACGAGCGCGGCGAGCGCGGCGCAGATCAGGAAGCCCCCCTCGAACATGAAGTTCGTCGGCAGGCCACCCGGTGTGCCGGCCGTGACCCAGAACGCAGCGAGCGCCGCGGCGGCCAGCGGGGCAACCACGTGGAGTGTCCGGCGCGCTTGGCGGCGAGGCTGCGGTCGCGATGCGGCAACGAAGGCCACCGTGGCGCCCGCCATGAGGTCGAAGAGCCGGGTGTCGGTCCCGTAGTAGACGCGCGTCGGATCGGCCCCCGGGTGGAACAGGATCGCCATCAGGACGGACGACAGCACCCCCAGGCTGACGGTGAGGAGCATGCCCGCCCGCCGCCAGCCCCGCCGCGCGAGGCGGAGCAGGAGAAGGAGCACGCGAGGCCAGACCAGGTAGAATTGCTCCTCGATCGCCCGCGACCAGGTGTGCTGCAACGGTGAGGGTGT
>Ga0181518_10004153_pt1 | contig 13065 bp, 13 predicted proteins | sample PEATcosm2014_Bin_28_FD_119751 | JGI IMG/M metagenome (GOLD analysis project Ga0181518, IMG submission 119751) | Peatland microbial communities from MTU Mesocosm Facility, Houghton, MI, USA - PEATcosm2014_Bin01_60_metaG | ecosystem: Environmental > Terrestrial > Soil > Wetlands > Peat | place... | reverse complement strand
CACCGCGGACGGTCTCCGCGAATCGATCACGCACAAGACGTTAGCAGATCATCTTTCATCGATCACCCCAAAGCCCGGCGATGGCGTCTTCATCCCGGCTGGGACGGTTCACTCCCTGGGCGGGGACGTCGTGGTGTTCGAGGTGCAGCAGAACAGCGACACAACGTTTCGCCTGTATGACTGGGGCCACGTCGATGAGAAGACAGGCAGGCCGCGGGAACTCCAGGTCGATCGGGCGCTTGCCTGCATCGACTTCATGGATGGCGCAGCCGGACTGGTAACGCCTGTAGTGGAGACAAAGACGCCGGTGGAGCGCGAGAGGTTCTTCGATTGCGACGCGTTCCGGCTTTGGCGTCTGAGCGGAGAATCACCATTCACGATTGCCACTCAAGGAGTGCCGCACGTGCTGGTTTGCATCGAGGGCCGTGGGCAGATCGAGCACGGCGGCGACACGTATACCGTCAGCAGAGGTGAAGTATGGCTCTTGCCGGCTGTGATTGAATCGTGCGTGTTTCGGCCCGCCAATGCAGTGAGCTTGTTGGAAATAGAAGTACCGGCATAGATCCAGCAGGGCAACCGCGAAATGGTTCGAAGAGTTGGAAAGGCTGGCTGAAGCAACAAGTATTCAGGGATGGAGAGTGAATGAAGAAGCTGATTGTTTTCGATCTGGACGGTACACTCGCGAAAAGTAAATCGGCCCTCGATGCCGAAATGGCGACGCTGCTGCACGATCTTCTCGACGTTGTCAAAGTGGCCGTCATCTCGGGAGGCGATTGGCCGCAGTTTGAGAAACAACTCATCTCCCATCTCCCCCACGACCAAAGCTTGACCAATCTATCGGTACTTCCTACTTGTGGAACTAAGTTCTTTCGGTACTCGGGAAGCTGGACAAAGATCTATTCCGAGGATTTCACGGCGGACGAAAAGAAGAAGATCATCGATTCTCTGAACAAAGCGTTCCAGGCAGCAGGCTTCAAGATCGAAAAAGTCTGGGGAGAGATGATTGAAGATCGGGGCAGCCAGATCACGCTGTCCGCGTTAGGTCAGCAGGCGCCTCTGGCGGAAAAGGAAAAATGGGACCCCGATTTCGCCAAGCGGAAGAAGGTTAAGGCCATCCTCGATCCTCTGATTCCCGGATTCTCGGTTCGGCTGGGTGGATCGACGTCGATTGATGTGACCAAACCAGGCATAGACAAGGCATACGGCATTCGAAAGCTGCGAGACATCCTCGGCATTTCCTTGAAGGAGATGATTTACATCGGTGATGCCTTGTTCCCAGGAGGGAATGACTATCCGGCCGAGCATGCTGGAGTGATTTCCATTCCAGTGCGAGGACCCGAGGACACGAAGCGGGTAATCGAAGCAATCATCGCTTGCTTAGGCGGCGATCAGCAAGCTGACTTTAAGGCAGGATTGAATGACTGAATTTAAGCTAAAACGCATCGGCATGATGATGGAACCCGAGCCAGGCAATCCGCAGGAGGCCGAAGGCGTTCTCAATCCGGCGGCGGCCCGCGGGCCCGATGGTCAGCTTTACCTCTTTCCCCGGCTCGTCGCAAAGGGAAATTATTCGCGCATCGGGATTGCGCGGGTGCGGTTCGATGAAGCGGGTGATCCGACAGGGGTTGAAAGGCTTGGCATTGCACTGGAGCCGGAGGACGAGTACGAGCGCCGGTCGGATGGTGGTGGCGGATGCGAAGATCCCCGTGTCACCTTCGTGGAGCCGCTGCAACGCTACATGATGACTTATACGGCATTTTCGCCCAACGGTCCACGCATTGCGCTGGCCGTATCGGAAGATCTCTTCCACTGGCAGCGTCTGGGGCTTGCCACGTTCGCTCCGTGTAATGGGATTGCATTGGACAGCGTGGATGATAAGGACGCCAGCCTCTTCCCTGTCGCCATACCGAATCCATCCGGTCACCCAGAGCTCGCCCTTCTGCATAGGCCCCTTTTCCCAGGGACTCGTCCGGAGGAAACTGCCCGCCGCCCTGCATCCCGTGTGCTGGATATCGACCGGGAAAGCATCTGGATTTCATACTGCCCAACGGCCCTCCAGGGTATGGAGCATGATCGCTTCGGCCAATTCACTTCTCATCACCGGCTGGCGACTCCGGTGTCACCCTGGGAGAGGCTCAAAATTGGCGGTGGCACTCCGCCCATCCTCACAAGACACGGCTGGTTGATCGTTTATCACGGAGTCAGCGACCTTGCGGAACCGAACAGCGAAGCACATCAACTGTGCTACTCGGCCGGGGTGATGGTGCTTTCAAAGAACCATCCGCAGGTGATCCGCTACCGCTCGACGGAGCCGGTGCTGAAGCCGGAGTTGCTGAAAGAGCGCAGCGGGACAATCGCCAACGTTGTGTTTCCCACCGGCATCGACCGGCGGGACGATCTTGGATCACCGAATCGCTTTGATGTCTATTACGGAATGGCGGACAACCGGATTGGCGTGGCGCGCCTTGACCTCCCGGAGTTCCTGCCGCCGGGAGCGATCGCCGACCCGCCACAGGCAAAGATATGAGGCCTCCGTGGCGTGGCGCTATCGGCGAGCATCATCCGCCTCGAATGCTGCGTCGTACTCGCCGCGGCGCGCAGCCCGGTTGCATGTGGCGCGATGATAGAGAGCCTGCTGCGCTGCCTTTGTGTTCGCCTGCTCGCCATGCCAGATCTCCAAGGCAGGCTGCTGGATGGCGCGGCCAAACGAAAACGCCAGCCCCCAGGGCAGTCGCGACTTAAACCTGACATTCATGGCGTTCAGACGCGCCGAGGCAAGTTCACCGGATTGGCCTCCCGACAGAAACGCGATCCCCGGCACAGCCGCGGGCACGACGCGCAGAAGGCACGTCACGGTAGCATCCGCGACCTCGTCCACCGTCTCCTGCATGGGGCAGCTGACTCCAGGCAGTACCATGTTTGGCTTTAGGATTAAGCCCTCCAGTCTCACGCGTTGCGAGGAGAGTTCGCCGAAGACCGTGCGCAGAACATGCTCTGTCACTTCTCGACACGTTTCGAGAGTGTGAGCGCCTTCCATCAGCACCTCCGGTTCTACGACAGGGACCAGTCCGGCCTCCTGGCACAGTGCCCCATAGCGGGCCAGCGCGTGAGTGTTGGCCTCGATGCACGCTTGGCTGGGAGTGCCATCGCCGATGACAAAGACCGCTCGCCACTTGGCGAAGCGCGCACCCATCTGCACGTACTCAGCCAGGCGCGCGCGCAATCCATCCAGTCCCTCCGTGACTTTCTCGCCGAGGCAGGCGGCCATCGGCTTTGCACCTACGTCCACCTTGATCCCAGGAATGATCCCCTCATCGGCGAGAGCTTTGGCGAATGGCGTGCCGTCGTTCTTCCGCTGCCGAATCGTCTCATCGAAGAGAATCGCGCCGCTGATCGATTCGCTCAGGCCCGGCGTGGTTACGATCAGCTCGCGATACTGCCGCCGCGTCTCTTCGGTCTGCGGGATGTCCCACTTGGCAAATCGTTTGTTGCAGGTCCCGGTGCTCTCGTCGATGGCAATCAGTCCTTTGCCGTCGGCGACCATCTTTTGCGCGGTTGATTCGAGCGCTTTCCTATTCATTTGCTGGTGCCCCATTTCCAGTTGCGGATCTCCGGCATGTCCTGGCCATGCGCATCGATGTAGTGCTTGTGCTCGATGAGCTTGTCCTGCATCTGCTGCTTCAGGTACGCGCCCTTGGAGCCTAGATTCGGCACCCGGTCCACGACGTCCTGCACCAGGTGATAGCGATCGAGATCGTTCTGTACCCGCATGTCAAAAGGAGTTGTGATCGTGCCTTCTTCCTTGTAACCGCGCACATGCAGTTTGTGGTTGGTGCGGCGGTAGGTCAACCGATGGACCAGCCATGGGTATCCATGAAAGCCGAAGATAATGTGCTTGTCCTTGGTGAAGAGCGAGTCGTACTCAAGTTCGGTAAGGCCATGCGGATGTTCCGTGCTGGGTTGCAACTTCATCAGGTCGACGACATTGATGACACGGATCTTCAAATCGGGTAGATGTTTGCGAAGAATCGATACCGCGGCAAGGATTTCCAGCGTAGGCGTGTCTCCGCAACAGGCCATCACCACGTCCGGCTCGCTGCCCTGGTCGTTGCTGGCCCACTGCCAGATGCCGATTCCTTCGGTGCAATGCACAACCGCCGCATCCATGGTCAACCACTGGGGGAGCGCGTGCTTGCCTGCAACAACGACGTTGACGTAGTTTCGGCTGCGCAGGCAGTGATCGAAGACGGACAGAAGGCAGTTGGCGTCGGCCGGAAGGTAGACGCGCACAATGTCCGCCTTCTTGTTGATGACGTGGTCGAGGAAGCCTGGGTCCTGGTGGGTGAATCCGTTGTGGTCCTGCTGCCAGACATGGGAGGCGAGCAGATAGTTCAGCGAGGAAATATCGCGCCGCCATGGAAGCTCATTGCAGACCTTCAGCCACTTGGCGTGCTGGCTGAACATCGAGTCGATAATGCGAATGAAGGCTTCATAACTATTGAAGAGTCCATGCCTGCCAGTCAGAAGATACCCTTCCAACCAACCCTCGCACTGGTTCTCGCTGAGCATCGAGTCCAGGACCCGGCCCTCCGGCGCGAGGAATTCGTCGTTGCTATATTCCTGCGCATCCCACTGGCGATTGGTGACCTCAAAGACCGCCTGCAAGAGATTTGAGACTGTCTCATCCGGCCCGAAGACGCGGAAGTTACGCTTGTCCTGATTCAGTTTGGCAACATCGCGCAGGAACGAACCAAGGATGAGCGTATCCTCGACCTCCACCGCTCCCGGAGAAGTCACCTTAACCGCGTGCTTGTGGAAGTCAGGCATCTGCAGATCACGCAGAAGAATGCCGCCGTTAGCGTGTGGATTGGCTCCCATCCGGCGATCGCCCTTCGGCGCCAGCTCGGCCAGTTCGGGGATCAGGCGGCCCTGTTCGTCGAAGAGTTCCTCTGCCTTGTAGCTCTTCATCCACTCTTCGAGCAGCTTCACGTGAGCGGGATGTTCGGTATCGACCAGCAGCGGGACCTGGTGAGCCCGAAATGTTCCCTCGATCTGCAGACCGTCGACGACCTTAGGACCAGTCCAGCCCTTGGGTGATTTGAGGACGATCATGGGCCAGCGCGGCCGGGCAGTATCGTTGTTGCTACGTGCATTTTTCTGGATTTGCTGGATGGCCTCGACTGCCTTATCGATGGTGGCAGCCATCAGTTCGTGCATCGAGTCGGGATCATCCCCTTCAACAAAGTAAGGGGTCCAGCCGCATCCCCGCAGGAATTGGTCCAGCTCGTCATGTTCTATGCGAGCCAGAACTGTTGGATTGCTGATCTTGTAGCCGTTGAGGTGCAGGATCGGCAGCACGGCTCCATCGGTCTTTGGATCGAGAAACTTGTTCGAGTGCCATGAGGTCGCGAGCGAGGCCGTCTCTGCCTCACCGTCGCCGATGACACAGGCGACGATCAGATCGGGATTGTCGAAGGCCGCGCCGAAGGCATGACTAAGCGAATAACCCAGCTCGCCGCCCTCGTGAATCGATCCCGGCGTCGTCGGCGCAACGTGGCTGGAAATGCCGCCGGGGAACGAGAATTGCTTGAACAGTTTCTGCAGCCCCGCTTCGTCCTGGGTTACGTTCGGGTAAACCTCGCTCCAGGTGCCTTCAAGATATACATTGCCGACGATCGCTGGGCCGCCATGACCGGGTCCCGCAATGTAGAACATGTTGAGGTCGTACTTCTTGATCGCCCGGTTCAGATGCACGTAGATAAAGTTCTGGCCTGGCGTCGTTCCCCAGTGAGAGACCACCAGCGGCTTGACGTGCTCCAGCTTGAGCGGTTCCTTGAGCAACGGGTTGTCATAGAGATAGATCTGGCCGACCGACACATAGTTGGCGGCACGCCAGTAGGCATTCATCTTGCGGAGCAGCTCTGGAGTGAGCGCGTGGGATTCTTTGACGGACTCTTCTTTGCCCAATTCTTCGGCTGTTTCGTGGAGTAGTTCCTCGGTGGTGAGCATTTTGGTTGGCATCGTTTGATTCTCCCTTTATTTCCATGAACGTGAGAAAGCACGGCTGAACTGGTGGTATGGCTAGCTCTCTTGCTGCGTCTGCAGCCCGAAAGAGGCCAGCTTTGCGCGGGTGGATTTCAAATTCACGTGAAGAATGCTTCGAATGCACAGTCCTTCCGCGATCTGGACGAACATTGGCGTGTTGTCGATGTAGACGATCCGCGCCGGTGGCGTCTGGGCGACGTCCAATGCAAGCCGAAAGATGGCGGCATCGGGCTTGCGCATGTGGACGAAGCAGGAGGAGATGAAAGTATCCACCAGCCGGTCCAGCTTGAACGCACGAATGCGATATGCGTTCATCTCGCGGGATTCATTGCTGACGACAACAATCTTCAAGCCGTGCCGGACCTTGAGACGAGCAATAAGCTCGATCATTCCGGGGTAGGGCTTCGATTGCGCAAAGATAAAGTCCCGGAACTGACTCCGCGTGAACGGCCGCTTTCGATAGAAGACCACCCAGTCCAGATACTCCTGGAAGGTCATCCTTCCCTGTTCATGCGTCTCGAAGACCAGAGCGTGGCGCTCTTCCATCTCTGCCCACGCCAACTTGAAGTGTTTGGCCGCGCGACGGCGGGCCAGATGGTCCCAGCCGTCGGTCAGGAGGACATCGCCAACGTCGAGAAACAGTGTCGTCACCGGTGCCGCTCTTTTCATTCTTCCTCAGGCGATTACTGCGCTTACTTTGCGATTCAGCTAGATGGACCGTAGCGTCGAGCGGAGAGACGATCTGACCCGTAACTCGCGGTTTGTTCCCACGAGACCAGGCGTACCTTGGGCGCGCATGCGATGACATGACAACGCACATGCTGGTTTAAGCATAGGCAATCGAGAGTTGCGCGGCTGTATACGATTGACCATCCTGGTCGCATCTCTAGCATCACGTTAGTGGCCAGACTTAATGACTGGGCTCATAGAGCGTTGATTGGCTGGATAGCCGTTCTCAAAAGTCTTGCGACCTTGTGCCAAACCTCAGAGCCGGAGTGTGCATTTTTGCTCAGAATCCGCGGGACTGCGGTGCAACACTTGGTGGCACAAGGTTGTCGTTCCACTGGAATACTCTCCCAGTGTCTGCACCTGCCTGATGGTAGATCTAATGGGTCTGCCGATGTCTTTTTGCTCCATGATCGGCAGAGAAGCAGGAGTAGAGAATGCAGACAAATTCCGATCCAGCAAAGGCGAATGGGCTTTGCCACCGATGGGGAGCAGTTCTCGCTGGAGGGGATGGCAAGCGATTGCTCCCGCTGACGCGGTGGATGACTGGGGATGACCGGCCCAAGCAGTTTTGCGCCGTAATTGGCGATCGAACACTCCTCCAACAAACTCGATCCAGAGTGGCCAGAACGGTCAGCCCCGATCAGACCCTTCTGGTCCTGACCCGGACCCACGAGCGCTTCTATGGGACTGAGGTCGCGGACGTGTCTCCGTCTCTTTTGCTGATTCAGCCACAGAACCGGGGGACCTCTGCCGCCATCCTGTATAGCCTGATGCGCATCCGAGCAATGGATTCAAGTGGCCTAGTCGCCTTCTTCCCGTCCGACCATCACTTCACAGACAATGACGCATTCGTTGCTCAGATCGATCTGGCTTTTTCGCTGGCCGAGTTCTGCCCCGAGTTGGTCTTCCTGCTGGGAATCGTGCCCGAGACACCAGAGCTCTCCTACGGCTGGATTGAGCCGGCAGCCCGTCTTGAAAACCCGCACACGGGCTTTGTTTCGCACGTAAGCCGCTTCTGGGAGAAGCCCTCCGCAACTTGTGCTTCCGACTTGATGCGCCGCGGATGTCTTTGGAACAGTTTCGTCATGGTTGGCCGAGTGGACAGCTTTCTGGATCTGGCACGGCGCACGATTCCATGCCTATACAAATCCTTCGAATCCATTCGGCAATCGTTCTCAACGGCGATGGAAGAGAGCGCCTTGTCCGGCCTGTATACCGGTATTCCTTCCTCCAGTTTTTCCGATGAAGTTCTCTCCGTCAGCCCACAGGACCTCGCCGTGATGCGCAGTTGCGGTCTCGGCTGGAGCGATTTGGGAGAGCCGGAACGCGTTCTTGCCGTGTATGCCCGCAAGGGTCCCATGTGCGAACACCCCTACAGTTTCTTGCCCTCCATGTCGGCGTAGTACAACGGCCATGCCAATGGTGCCGGAGTACACCGTGTCATGGATGCGGCCCGTCGGATGGATGGGTTTGAGCCGGGAATAGGCGAGCGAGGGATGCCCGCTCGCGACATGCCCGAAGGGACTATGAAATGCAAAGGAAATTAGCAGGTTAGCGAAGCAGCTAGGAGATCTCATGAAGGCCGCATTGATTTTCGGGATGACCTTGATTGGCCTGGGAGTCCTTTCGCTTGCATATTTTGCATCCCCTATACGATTCATGGTTATGCAGACCATCGACCCACAAAAGATGAATCTAATGCCCCCAATTCTCGGGGGGATAACGCTCGTTAGCGGTATCGCTCTTGTGTTTGCTGTCCGGCTGAGGACGTCGGGAAAAAGATAGTAGCACGGTATGAACCCAGTCATTATGTCTCGACACAGAGGGCTTCATGGGAGCACGGCGGAATGAATTCATATGCATCGCGATGGAGGTAGCCGCCCGGTTCAATATCTGCATCCAAGACAAGGTTGGGTCGGCAAGGCCATCTTTGCATGGCAAAGTCAGCAAGTCGGTGTGTCAGGAGGTTCTATGTATTACTACTATTGGGGAATGCATGCATATTGGTGGATCTTCTGGGTCCTCCTCTGGATCTTATTCTTTTCCTTCATGATGCCGGTGAGGAGAATTACCTACCGGCAGATGCAATCGCCGCTGCAGCTCCTGCAAAGGAGATATGCTGCCGGGGAGATCACGAGTGAGGAATACGAAGAGCGGCGGACCAAACTCCTGCGGGATGCAAGCATGAAATAGGCATATCTGCTCGGATTCAACCAGGCACAGTCTGTAGTATGCGGCTATGGAAGATTGTGAGCGCACCTTCCGCAGACAACTGCCTGACGGGGATATGCAGTCTCCTGTGTATGCTTTCCGGTCAGGAGGTTCGGTGAATCCGCGTGAAGCGATCCGGGAGGCCCCCGCGACACAATTCGGCAGATCCGTTTGATGCCGATTTCCACCGACTTTCAGGATGCATTGATCGTTGTTCTTGAGACCGGAGACTTGCCGGCCCATAATCGTAGGCAGGCGGCACTTGGCTCTGGACTTGTATTTCGCATCAAAATGCGAACTCGGAGGGGAAAATGCCGGAATCTATTCAGTCGCCAAGATCGACGATATTCAGCGCGCTTTTTCACGGCTATGAAGGGCCTGCTTTCGCCATCCGTTTATGGGACGGATCGCTTTGGGTCTCGTCGAGCGGCGAAAAGCCTGTCTGCACGATGGTTGTGGAGAGTCCGCAGGCATTTCAGTCGCTCGTCGCCGAGCCAAACGAAATCACGCTGGGAGAGGCATTCATCCATGGCGACCTGGACGTTGAAGGCGACATCTTTTCGGTCTTCTCGATTGCGGAACACATCTTCAACCATCCGCGCCGGTCGCGGCAGCAGATTCTGGAGAAGGCATATGCGACGTCCTATGGGTTGGGTCAATGGTTAAAGCACGGCCCGCGGCATTCACTGCAAAGAGACCGCGCATCGATTTCTTACCACTACGATCAGCCAATTGATTTTTATAAGCCATGGCTGGGTCAATCCCTTGCATATTCCTGCGCGTACTTCCGGGACGCGGAGGACAGCCTGGACGATGCCCAGGAACAGAAGCTAGACCTGATCTGCCGAAAGCTGCGGCTTCAGCCGCAGGAACGGTTTCTGGACATCGGGTGTGGGTGGGGCAGTCTGGTGCTGCACGCCGCCAACAAATACCATGTGCATGCTCAAGGGATTACGCTGAGCAGAGAACAGGAGCAGGTGGCGAAGCAACGGATTGAACAGACCCGCTTGGCCCAGCGCTGTGGGGTCGAATTGCGAGACTACCGTGAGTCCGATGGCGTCCAGCACTCGTTCGACAAAATCGCCAGCGTCGGCATGTTCGAGCATGTAGGTCTGAAGAATCTGCCTCAATACTTCAGCACGATGCGCCGGCTCTTGAGACCAGGAGGCGCTTTTCTCAATCACGGGATTACGCGTTCTTACACCGCAGCAACCCGGAAGGCTTCTTTTGTCGACAGGTACGTTTTCCCCGATGGGCAACTCGTCACACTCTCTCAGGTTCTTGAAGCCGCTGAATCTCAGGGCCTGGAAGTGCGCGATGTCGAAAACCTCCGCGAACATTATGAACTCACTTTGCGCCGCTGGGTCGAGGGGCTGCGGCGAAACTCCGGTACGCTTCTGCAGCACGTATCCAGAGTCACGTACCGCGTCTGGCTTTTGTACATGGCGGGTTCGACCGCTGCATTTCGCAGAGGAGACATAGCGGTCCATCAGATTCTCTTCAGCCGTCCCGATCGGGGCAGCAGCCAACTTCCGCTTACTCGCGAAGACTTGTACTCCATGAGTTTCGACACTTAGAAGGTGGAAGTATGACGAATCCGCTGACGGAGATGTGTGGACAGCAGATCGACCGGCTTAAGGAGAAAGCATCATGCGTGTAGGAATTGCATCGGACCATGGAGGCTTCGCTCTGAAAAAACAGATCGCGGAGTTGCTGCGAGGCGCGGGCCACGAGGTCGTGGACTTCGGCGCTCATCAACTGAGCCCCGGAGACGATTACCCCGATTACGTGATCCCTCTGGCCAATGCTGTGTCGCTGGCAAGGTGGATCGCGGATTGGCACTCTGCGGCAGCGGAGTGGGAGCATCCATCGCCGCAAACAAGGTTGCCGGTGTGCGCGGCGGACTTATACACGATGTGTTCTCCGCCCACCAGGGAGTTGAAGACGACGACATGAATGTCTTTTCACTGGGAGGAAAGGTCATCGGGCCAGCGCTGGCCTGGGAATTGATCGAAACATTTCTTGAGGCTCGCTTCAGCGGCGCCGAACGTCACCAGCGCAGGGTGGACAAGGTTCGGGCGCTGGAGATTCAAAAAGTCGGGCCTTGAATGGTCTCCTTGGAGCTTCCCATCGACGCCAGAGGGTACATAACTCCGGTGCGGCGCTCAAGCGATTCTCCACAACCTGCGTCCCCTGCATTCGCAATCTGCAGCTGGCACGGTTCGCTTTGAAATGTCCTTGAGGAGGGATGAAATGAATTCTACGCAGAAGTTACACGAAATCGGCCAGAGCATCTGGCTCGATAACATCACCCGCGGTCTGCTGACTAGCGGTACGCTCCGCCGCTATATTCAGGATTTGTCGGTTACGGGGCTTACCTCGAACCCCACGATCTTCGATCATGCGATCAAGAACAGCCACGACTATGACGAAGCTATCAGCCAGAAGCAGAAGGAGGGGAAATCGAGCGAGGCGATATTCTTCGAACTGGCAATCAAAGACCTCATGCAGGCCGCCGATCTCTTTCGTCCGATCCACGACCGCACCAATGGAGTGGATGGCTGGGTGTCCCTGGAGGTCTCGCCCCTGCTGGCTCGCGACACGGCCGGAACTCTTTCTGCGGCCAAGGCGCTCCATGCCCGCGCGGGACGGCCCAATGTATTCATCAAGATCCCGGGTACCAGCGAGGGCCTTTCAGCCATTGAGGAGGCAATCTTCGCAGGAGTCCCGATTAATGTGACGCTGTTGTTCTCCGGCGCGCAATATGTTGCGGCCGCCGAGGCATATCTGCGCGGCATCGAGCGGCGCATCGCCGCCGGCCTGAATCCCGATGTCGGCTCCGTGGCTTCGCTGTTTGTCAGCCGCTGGGACGTCGCGGTAGCGCACAAAGAGCCCGAGTCGCTACGCAACCAACTTGGCATCGCCATCGCCGGGGAGACCTATGCGAGGTACCGCGCTCTGCTTGACTCGCCGCGGTCGCAGCGCATCTTGAACGCAGGAGCCCGGCCCCAGCGACTTCTTTGGGCCAGCACTGGAACCAAGGACCCGAAAGCCTCGAACATCCTTTACGTCGAGGCGCTCGCGTTTCCCTTCACCATCAACACAATGCCCGAGTCCACCTTGAAAGCCCTTGCCGTCCATGAAGAATTCGGCGAGGCTCTGCCTGAGGATACCGGCAAGATTCTCGCGGAATTTGCCGAGGCTGGTATTGATACGGACGCCGTCGCCGCCCAGTTGCTCGGAGAAGGCGTCGCATCGTTCGCCAAATCATGGAACGATCTATTGGATTGCATCGCATCCAAGAGCAGTACGCTTCCCCCTCATCCGAGCAGATAACATCAAACACCTCGAACACCGTCTTCATCCAGAACCGATCTCACTACCGCCAAATCTTAGAAAAGGGACCCGAATAAATAGTGTTCAAAATTGACCGGACTCCTCGGCGCATTGTTTCGGATAGTACTGGTAGCGGCCCCGCGCCGAGAGGTCGCAGCCGCTGGAGTTGAGCATTTCTGCACGAGCGGAGGGACAAAGAATGAATTCATCAGCCGTTGAAAAGATCACACCTGATGCAAATAATCCCCGCGAAGCTGCACGGCGGATTTTTCCACCTACAATCGGCTTTCTGCTGAGGTGGGGTTTCTTTGTGCTCGTCGCAATTGGCGTCGTGCTGTCGGTAGTTCTGGGTCTGGTGCAAAAGTGGCTTTGGATGCGACAACTCGACTACGTGGGCATCTTCTGGACCCTTCTGTCGGTCAAATGGGGAATCTTTGGCGTCACTTTAATCGTTTCAGTTTTGTATTTGTGGATCAATCTCCGCCTTGCGGCGAGGAACATCGACGTGTCGCAGGGAAGCAGCTTCTTCAGCAAGGCGATCAGGCACCCCGCCGACGCCAGCAGGACAATCAACATCGATGTCAACTCGAAACTGCTGGTATTTGCGATCGATGCGGGCATTGTGAAATGGCCTCGATCAGCAGGTGCTTGCAGAGTCACTATCATTCAATAATGGAACGATATTGACATATCCGGTTTGCCGTCGCATACTCAACTCATGGCACGGACCCGCATGGACGAACT
>Ga0181518_10004149_pt1 | contig 13074 bp, 12 predicted proteins | sample PEATcosm2014_Bin_28_FD_119751 | JGI IMG/M metagenome (GOLD analysis project Ga0181518, IMG submission 119751) | Peatland microbial communities from MTU Mesocosm Facility, Houghton, MI, USA - PEATcosm2014_Bin01_60_metaG | ecosystem: Environmental > Terrestrial > Soil > Wetlands > Peat | place... | reverse complement strand
TGGATGACGCGGAAATCGCCCGGCAGCTTGGCCTGGACGAGCGGGACCAGACCTGCGAACTCGGGACCGAGCTCGGCGGCCATTTGGCGGGCGGCCACGGGCTGCTTGGAATACTTGCGGAAGACGGCGCAGTGCAGATGATCCCGCAGCCCCACGTTGAGCACCGCCGCGAGGCGGCCGGAGGTCTTGTTCAAGATGGCTTGTTCCGGATTGGTGCGCTCGCGCAATAGACCCACGAGGGCTGCGCAAACAATCACCGTGGCCGCGGCTGCGACTGCCCACAATCCGGTGCGGGGGCGCGAGACCTTGGTATTTACCACGCGCCGGACTTTGGCCTCCAAGCCCACTGGCACGGGCGTGGCACGCACCGCAGCCTTCAATTGCGCGCGGACGCGGGCGCGCGTTTCGAGTTCTGCGGCGCACTGCGGGCAGCTCTCCAGATGCCGCTCGACTTCCCGGCTGGTTTCCTGGGGCAGTTCGCGGCTGAGATAGGAATCCATATGCCCGCGCGCCTTCTCGCACGCGGCGTCAGCTTCATTCGACGCATGGGAAGCGGTGTTCATGCGCTGCCCCCCTTGCCGCCAGCGCCGATTCCGTAAGACCGCGCCAGTTCGCTTAACTGCTCGCGCAACAGCTTTCGGCCGCGGCTCAAGCGGCTCATCACGGTTCCGATGGGAACGTCCAGCATTCCGGCGATTTCCTTGTAGGAGAACTCTTCGACGTCCGCCAGCAGAACGGCGGCGCGGTAATCGGCCGGCAAACGATCCAGCGCGCGCAGGATTTCTCCCTGCGCGAGGCGCTCGGGAACGGGGGCCGCGCGCACCGCGGTTTGCTCCAGGATTTCTTCGCTCTCCCGCACCCGGCGCAGGTTGAACCAACTGCGGCGGTGGTGATGAATGGTGTTCACCAGGATCTTGAACAGCCAGGCCCGGCAATTGGTGCCGGGCTCGAAGCGGGCGAACGACTTCCAGGCCTGCAGATAGGCTTCCTGCACCACGTCCTCGGCTTTCGTGCTGTCACCCAGCAGCCGGGCCGCCATCCGGTACAGCGCGTGCAGGTGCGGCAAGGCTACCGTTTCGAATTCGCCGGTTTGCGGGAGCTTTGAAAACAATACTCCTATAGTGGCATAAGGCGAGGGCGCGGGAATTTATTCCCGAACCTCATGGCCGGCTTTTTGGTAAACTGAAAGAGTTCGTTGCGGCGGTTTTAGCTCAGTTGGTAGAGCGTCGGATTGTGGTTCCGAAAGTCGTGGGTTCGAATCCCACAAGCCGCCCCACTTAAGCCATTTTCAATCAATAACATACAAGGGATTATCGCTGAAGTGCTACGGTGGGTGCCGACTACTCCACCAGAGCCGACTCGAACTCTTGAAGGGTCTCGATGTGCCGGCGCGCAGCAGCAGGTGTTGTGTCCCCGGCGGTGTGTGGGGGGGGCGGTCCCCGTCTTTGATCCGATGTTTGCCACGCACCTGGGGCAGGTGTTCCCGCAGCAGTTCGCCGGTCTGCGGATGCAGCAGGCGCACATAGCGGTGATCCCATTGCACGGGAACCTCCTGGCCGATCCATCCCGGTGGCGCGCTGTAGTAGGCCGCATCGACTTCCACGCAGCCATCCAGATTGACCTTGCGCTTGCCAAATTGGTAGTAGCGGAAAGGTTCGATCGGCAACGGGAGCAGGGCGGGCTTTTCTTCCGCGAACATTGGCCGCCACCTGCCGTTTGCGGCCTTTGGAGACCATCTCCTGCCTACGGAAATCGAGGGAGTCGATCCCAACTCGAGGGCTTCGCGGAACAGTTCGCAGGCACTGCGGCCAACGGACGAGGTTTGGGGAGCCAGCTTCTGAGGCGCTGATATGGCGTCAGAGTCGGGGGTCACTTTCGCGGCTCGACTGGCCGGTTTTGGTGGTTGGGGGTCGGGGGTCACTTCGTTGGCCGGTTTTGCCGGCACACTCCGTCCCCAACCACCCGGTGGGCGCAGACCTATGCCTGCCGCTCGCAGATAATCAGCGGCGGTTTCTCGACGGACGCCGGTGGTTTTCTGAATCTTGCGCAGCGACCAACCGAGCCGCCCCAATGCGATAACTTGCTGTTTCTTTTCCTCGTTCAAGACATTGCTCCCATCGACCGAGGGTAGCGATCCTCGCGTCGAAATCAACGTCCTGAATGATGGTTATCGTTGGCCGGTTTTGAAGTGACCCTCTATGGCCGGATTTCAGCCGCAGCAAATCCTGACGGTGCGCATCAGCCCGAACTCGTCTTCTTGCACGCAGCGCCTGGCGTGTATCGCGCTCTACGACCGTCTTCTGGAGGGCGCGCGCAGCGTCTCAGGCGTCACACAGGCCGCTATCGCAAATACCGTTCCCCTGGATGCCGAACAACCCGACCTTGCCGTCGATGTGGAAGACCATCCCAAGTCGGTGGACCACCCCGCTCCTATGCTCTGGTCGGGCGCAGTCAGCGCCGGATATATTCGCATGCTGCGGATTCCGCTGCTGGCCGGCCGGGACCTTACCGAGGCGGACGGAGCCAAGTCCGCCGCCGTCCTGTTGATTTCCGCGTCCACGGCCAGGCATTTCTGGCCCGGAGAGAATCCCATCGGCAAGCACATCAAGGCCGCCGCCGAGCAGCAATGGAGAACAGTCGTGGGCGTGGTGGGCGACGTGCGGCAGTACAGCCTGAGCAAGGCCATGCCCGACTGGATTCCCGGCGCCATATATATGCCATATGCGCAAGCCGTGCGGGAGGACGGGCAGATTCCGGCCGCCATGACACTGCTGGCGAAAGCGCGCGCGTATATCGACGGCCCCGCGCGCGCGATTCGCACTCTGGCGCAGGATCAGGATCCCAACGTGCCCGTCGGCCAAGTCCAGCCATTGGAAGAAGTGGTAGCCGGATCCATTGCCAATTTCCGCGCCACCATACGGGTGTTCATCAGTTTCGCCGCGGCCGCCATTCTGCTGGCAGCCATCGGGATTTATGGGCTGGTTTCCTATTGGGTGACGCAGCGGACCTATGAAATAGGCCTGCGCGTGGCCATCGGCGCCACTCGGAGCCGCATCGTTTCCATGATCCTGGCCCAGGGTTTACGAGTCGCCCTGTATGGCATCGTCGCGGGCGTGATTGTGGCGCTCGCGGCGACGCGCTTCCTGGCCAGCCTTCTCTATGGTGTCGGCACCACAGATCCATTGACATTCGCGGCGGTGATCGCGCTTGTACTGGGAGTCGCGATTGCGGCGACCGCCGTCCCAGCCTGGCGCGCCTCCCGCATCGATCCCATCAAGTCGCTGCGGGTGGAGTGAAAGACCGCTCCCTGACGGTCGCGGCTCGGCAGTTTTTTGCCGCGTTACTGAGCCGCGACCGTCAGGGAGCGGTCCTTGGCCAACATGGCCCTATACTGAAAAGATGGGCTTCCACCTGACGGTCAACTATAGTCCCAAGGGCGATCAGGCCACCGCCATTGAAGAACTGGTGCGCGGCGTGCGCGATGGCGAGGCGCACCAGGTGTTGCTGGGCGTGACCGGCTCCGGCAAGACCTTCACCATGGCCAAGGTCATCGAGGCGATCGGCCGCCCCTCGCTGATCCTGGCGCATAACAAAACCCTGGCCGCGCAGCTCTACCACGAATTCAAATCTTACTTTCCGGAAAACGCGGTGGAGTACTTTGTCAGTTACTACGACTACTATCAGCCGGAAGCGTATATTCCCTCGAGCGACGTATACATCGAGAAGGAAGCCACCATCAACGACGAGCTGGATAAGCTGCGGCTCTCGGCCACCCGCTCGCTGTTCGAGCGCCGCGACTGCGTGATCGTGGCCAGCGTGAGCTGCATCTACGGCCTGGGCTCGCCAGAAGCCTACTACGGCATGCTGCTGATGCTCGAAAAAGGGCAGAAGATTTCGCGCCACCAGATCGTTTCGCGCCTGGTGGATATTCTCTACGACCGCAACGATATGGACTTCCGCCGCGGCACGTTCCGCGTGCGCGGCGACGTGATCGAGATCTATCCCACTTACGAAGACTACGCCTACCGCATCGAGATGTTCGGCGACGAGATCGAGAGTCTCTCGCAGATCGACCCGCTGCTGGGGCAGGTGCGGCAGACCTACCAGCGGCTGCCCATCTATCCCAAGACGCACTACGTCATGTCCGAGGAAACCAAGAACTCGGCCATGGCGAGCATTGTGACGGAACTCGACTGGTGGCATAAGGAATTGGAGAAGCAGGGCAAGCTGATCGAGGCGCAGCGCCTGTGGCAGCGCACCATGTTCGATCTGGAAATGATGAAGGAGATCGGCTACTGCCATGGCATCGAGAATTATTCGCGGCATTTTTCGGGACGGCTGCCGGGCGAAGCGCCTCCCACGCTGCTCGATTACCTGCCGCACGATTCGCTGATCATGATCGACGAGAGCCATCAGACCATCCCGCAACTGCACGGCATGTATCATGGCGACCGCTCGCGCAAGGAAGTGCTGGTGTCGCACGGATTCCGTATGCCCAGCGCGCTCGACAACCGCCCGCTGACGTTCGAAGAGTTCGAGCACCGGGTCAACCAGGTGGTGTATGTTTCGGCCACGCCCGGCCCGTATGAGTTGACCAAGGCCGCCGGCGTGGTGGTGGAGCAGATCATTCGTCCCACCGGCCTGCTGGATCCGGAGGTTGAGATCCGTCCGGTGAAGGGACAGGTAGACGATCTGTTGGGCCAGATCCGGCGGCGCGTCGAGAACGGCCAGCGCGTGTTGGTGACCACGTTGACCAAGCGCATGGCCGAAGACCTGGCGGAGTATTACTCCGAAGTGGGCGTGCGCTGCCGCTATCTGCATTCCGAAGTGAGCACGCTCGATCGCATCAAGATTCTGCGCGACCTGCGGCGCGGCGAGTTCGACGTGCTGATCGGGATCAACCTGCTGCGCGAAGGGCTGGACTTGCCGGAAGTGTCGCTGGTGGCGATTCTGGACGCCGACAAAGAAGGTTTCCTGAGGTCGAGCGGCTCGCTCATTCAGACCATGGGACGCGCGGCGCGCCACGTGGAGGGGCGCGCGATCCTGTACGCGGACGTGATGACCGACAGCATGCGCAAAGCCATCGAGGAGACCACCCGGCGCCGGCGCACGCAGCAGGAATACAACGAACGCAACGGGATCACGCCGCAATCGATCATCAAGCCGATCGACATGAGCCTGGTGGCGATTGCGGAAGCCGACTACGTGACCGTGCCGCTCGAATCCGACGACGAGATCGAACAGATGACCCAAGAGCAGCGCGACCGCTTCCTGGGCGAGTTGGAAGAACGCATGCGCGAGGCCGCGCGCAAGTTCGAGTTCGAGAAGGCGGCGCAGATCCGGGATAAGCTGAAGGCGCTGCGGGCGAGTTCGGTCGAGGGGATCACGGCTGCTGCTGGCAACTCTTGACGTCCACAGCCTCCGCGGTTACGGTCTGAATCTCAATCTGCACTGGCATGGATAGGGGTTGCCCGTAATACGAATCGAAGGCTCTCGTTGCAAGTGCGACTGAGCGGGATGGTGTCAGAGTAAGATGGCCAGCGATACCGTTGCTGTCCGGTCGGCGCATAGCATCCTGGGAACTCACCACGGATCCCGGAGAGAAGCGCAGCCTGGCCCAGTTATCACCCGTTTCAGATTCCTTTTCGGGCTGAACCCACCCGTTGGCCAAACCCCGCGGTCTTATTAGGGCAAACGGGAAGGACAGCAATGGCTCAGCGGCCCTGTCGTCGTACAGCCTGGCATCCGCAGCCAACGGCACTTGTAACTGTTCGTAGTCCATGGGTCCAAAAAACTCCACTCCGAACATGCGATCCGAAGGGATCTCATTTCTAGCGAGGCAATACGATTTGTGGTGGTACGCGGGCCAAATGAAGCGAAGTCCCGAGGACGGATTCTGCGGCAGGCTTAGGCGAAAGATACGGATTCGGTTCGGGTGAAAATACGAATCAATTGGCTTACCTGAAATCTGAAAGACCTTGTGCGGAAAGTCCTCCGGAAATTCGTCCTTAAACAATGTGATCGAAGAAGGTTCAACCGAGCGGGTTTCCGTGAATAACCATTTATCAGGTTTCCGAAGTGCGGGCCAAGGATTTTCGCGCCGGCCGGTTGCGAACACTGCCTTGGCGCCCGAAAAACTGTCGGACACCTCCTTTAGCTCTTGCCCGGAGAAGGCGGCCGCATTGACTAGCCGGCAGGTCGCACGCACGTCTATGCGGTGGGGTGCCGGGCTCAGGCGAGGAAAATACATTGTCACTGGACGGCCTAGCATGACACCGCCGCTGCCGATAACAACAGAGCCAATCGGTATCCAGGGACCGTTATCCAAACTGCCCTGCAGGTCCGCGAGAAACAGAAACCCACGGTCGAGCGATATAACTTGACTACCTCCAAAGCCGAAATTTGGCGGGGCGGACAAGAGGCCGAACGACGGCAGCGTGACCTCTATCCGATTCGCCGCCCGGTTTGCCAAAATCGCCAGGTCACTGGTGGGATTGCGACGCAACTCCGATCGCAGCCTCTCGAAGAGATGCTCCCAACCGGGGTCTAGCGTCTTGGGATCTGACCTACTGGCGATACTTTGCTGCAGAATCCACCGAATCCGCGCATCCTCGCTTCGCAGCCTTTGCCACCGGACTAAGACCACGACCAGGGACGACAGCACGACCACCGAGAGCATCGCGGCGGCAACAGCCGATCGATGTCGCCTTCCGGCTCGGGCAAGCTTGATCACCGGCCCTGGCCGCCGGGCTAGAACCGGCTCGTCTCGTAGGAAACGTTGCAAATCGTCCCTCAGCTCCGCGGCTGAACTGTAGCGCCGCTCCGGATCCCGCTCCAGACACTTCATCAGGACCGTTTCCAGATCCCGAGGGACCGCAGGGTTTCTTGCGCTGGCCGGTAACGGCTGCCGCATGCTCACTGCAGTGATGTAGGCTTCCTCACTCGCGCCCGAGTACGGCACTTCGAACGTGACGGCTTCATACAGTGACACGCCCAAAGACCAAATGTCGGTGCGGCGGTCCACTTGCGCCCTTTGCGCAAGTAGCTGTTCCGGCGACATATAGCGGATGGTGCCCAGGAAATCACCGCGGCGGGTTAACTGACTCGTCTGTTCATCTCGCGCCAAGCCAAAATCCGTCAACAAAAGCCGGGCACAGTCCTTCGTGAGCAGCAGGTTCTGAGGCTTGATATCCCGGTGAATGATCCCATTCTCGTGAACGTGCTGGAGCGCGTCCGCAACACTCACAAACAGTGAGACCATTTTGCAAATGCGCTCCGCTTGCCACTTCGAGCCGGAAGCGTGGCGGGATGCGTCGTCTTTCGCGGACCGGATTTCACTGGCTAGGGAGCCGCCATCGATCAGTTCCATGGCCATGTAGCGAATTCCGGACTCCTCGCCTTGGCTGAGCGCTTTGACGATGTTCGGGTGATTCAACCGTCCGGCGATCCAGGCCTCGCGTTCAAAGCGCGCCAGCTCGTTGGCGGAAGGATCGATGCCGGAGTCCAGGATCTTCAGCGCAACTGTCCGGCGCATGGATTGCTCATAGGCTTCGTAGACTGCTCCCATTCCTCCCCGGCCAAGCAATCGCCCTAGCTGGAAATCGCCTATTTGCTTTGCGCCAGGCCTACGAAGGGCGCCGGCCTCCGGGGTCCGCTGCGCTTCAACGAGCTGCGTTTCGGCCTCAGCCTGGTCTTCGCCAGCATCGCCTTCAGCGGGATTTGGATTTCTTTCCATCGAGCAAATCGCTTTGATTTAGCGCCGATCTCTGACACGCAAGTATACACTCTTCAGTGCATCCCGCGCCGGTCAATCTACGCAACTCCTGACTGGAACAGCGAGATGCCGGCGATCCCGGCCGCGCCCGCTTCCAGGCACTGCGCAGCGTTGTCCGCAGTCACGCCGCCGAGCGCCAGCACTGGCATCCGCACGGCAGCAGCGGCGTCGCGCAAGCGGTGCAGGCCGAGCGGTGCGCCATACGCGGCTTTCGACGGTGTGAAGAACACCGGGCCGAAGACCGCGAAATCCGCTCCTTCGCTTTCGGCCTGCCGCACGTCATCCACCGAGTGGCACGACACTCCGATCAAGAATCCTGGGGGCACGATGCGCCGCCAAACGCCCGGCGCAATCGAATCCGCGGGCAGATGCACGCCCTGCGCACCGCAAGCCAGCGCGACGTCCGTGCGGGCGTTCACCAGGATGGCCGTGCCGTACGGATTCGGCAGGCGCAACGCGCGGCGCACCAGGTCCGCGAGTTCGCGCGCGGTCAGGTCCTTCTCGCGGATCTGGATGCGCTCCACCCCGGCGGCCAGCGCGCGGGCGATGGCTTCCAGCAGCGCCTCGCATCCGCCCAGCGGCCGGCGGTCCGTGATGTAGTAGCGCAGCATCAAAGCGCTTCGTAGTAGCGCTCGCCCGCGCACGCTTTGCAGAGCACCCGCCCGTCGCGCACCACTTCGCGCTTGAAATTGATGCCCTCGCCGCATTCCGCGCAAACCACGCGCGCCGCCTTGTAGCCCGGAAATTCTTCCGGGCCGAGCTTCACCCGCACCCATTCCACCGCGAACAGTGCGACATCCGGCATCTCGCGATAGGCCCGCATCTGTTGCGCGTTTTTGTCCGCGATCTCCGGAAACATTTCGCGGGCGCGCTGTTTGGAGTCTTCGCGCGCCACCAGGCGCACCGCGCGATCCGCCTGCACGTCGCAGAATGTGGCGGCCACTTTGCCGAAATCGCGGAACTTGAGCGCGCGCTTGCCCAGCCGGCATCCCGTAACGACCGGGATGGCATCGGTGGCGCAGCGATCGATTTCGATGAAGGTCACCAGACGCTTGCGGTGCTTGCCCAGCGGGTCGTCCAGCTCGAGCAGCTTGAGGCCGTAGAGCGCCATGCGCAGTCCCAGGATCTGTCCGGCGCAGATGTGTCCATGGGACTGCTCGGCCAGCGCCACATATTCGTCGAAGGTCTTTAGGGGCATCCCAACACTCTCAGCGCGTGCGGCGGAAACTCCACCAGCCACTCCTTATTGTCATTATCTTTCGGCTGCTGCTCGAAGTCACGCCGGGCGATTTCAGCCACAATGCCGCCGGCGAATTCCAGCCGCACGGCCTGCGGCATCTCCGACGCGCGCTCCAGGCGTGCCGGGACCTGGTTCATCGACGGCTTCGATCCGTCGTGCGGCGCGGCATGCATCTGGCTCGGCTCGACGAACAGCCACACGCGATCGCCGCGCAGGCGGCCGGGGAGGTAGGCGCCGGTCAACTCGAAGTTGTCCAGGCGGAGGCGGCTGGTGTTGCGGCCCGGATCGAGCGCCACAATTTCGGCGGGAAACAGATTGCGGATGCCGAGCAGGCGCGCGGCTTCCACGCCGGCCGGCTGATCCAGAACTTTCCGCGGCGGCCCCGATTGCAGGATGCGTCCGGCATCGAGCAATAACATGTTGCCCGCCAACTCGAAGCAGGTATCCAGATCGCGTGCGGCCAGCAGAACCGGCAAGCTCGTTTCATCGCGCACCATTCGCAAGACCATGTGCCACTCGGCGCGCATCGCGATGTCCAGACCGGTGGCGGGCACGTCCACCAGCAGCAGCCTGGGCTCGCCGATGAGCGCGCGGGCCACCGTCGCACGCAAGCGCTCCGCGGCCGAGAGTGCCTGCGGGCGGCTCGCCGCGGCTTCCGCGAGCGCAAACCTGTCCAGCATCTCCTTGGCGCGCCTGCGCCGCTCGAGACGCGCCAAACCGGCCAGCGGGAACATCAGGTTGTCGCGCAGGCTCATGTGCGGGAACAACGCCCAGTGGCGCGAAACATATCCGCAATGCCTGCGGCAGGGCGGCAGGTTCACGCGCGATGCGCCGTCGAAAAGGATCTCATCGTCCAGGATGATGCGGCCGCTGGCGGGCGTCATGAAGCCGGCGATGGCATCCAGGATTAAGGTCTTGCCCGCGCCGGCCGCTCCGAACAGTGCGGTGATCCCGGACGCGGCTTGGAACTCGACATCCACGCCGTGGGCCGCGAAGCGCACCTGGATCATGCCAACACCTGCCGGCGCCGCAGCCGATTTCCAATGTAGAGGGCAGCCAGCGCTAAGGCTCCGATCGGCAGCAGCAACCAGCCGGTTCCAGCACGGCTTCGAACGATCGCGGTCGCGCCGAAATCCGCGAAAGCGCGCACGAAGCCAGCCAGGATGGCCGCCGCCAAAGCGCGCCACGCTAGCGGCAGGGTGACACGCCAGAAGGTGCGCCACTCCCCAGCCCCCAAACTACGGGCGGCGTTTTCGAGGCTGTGGTCCATCGCTGCGAGGCCCGCGCGTGTCATACGCAGCAACAGCGGCAGCGTGTAGATCGCGGACACGGCTATGGCGGCATGCCAGCTAAATTCCAGCGGCCAGCGCCCCAGCGCGGCCAGCAGATAGTAGACGGTCACGGCCGGCGGGAGCACCAGCGGAAGGTTCGCGGCGGCGTCCAGCAGTTCGCAGCCGGGGAAGCGGCGGTGCTCCAGCAGCCACGCCAGGGGCAGCGCCACTAGAATGGCAAGCAGCGTGGCCAACGCGGCGTAGCGCAGGCTGAGCCAGAGCGGCGACCAGTCAAGTGGCATGGGCGGCAGGGAATCTAATTATAGCCGCATGCCAACCACTCGCTTACGGTCGTGGTTCGGAATTACTTCCATGCGCCCAGCAGACGCCGCACTAACACCATTTGACCCAGATGATAGGCGGTATGGTCCGCGACCAGCAGTACCTCGCGCAGAACCGTCTGGCCGGTCCCGTGCGGGACGCGCGCATGCAGATTGATTTTCGGATTTTTGACTATCCGCCGTATGGAAGCCAGATCGGCGCGAAACGCTTTGACGCTTTTGTCCCACGCGGTATCGTCGGGGGGCGCCTGCGTGGCCGGCCAATAGCCCGCGGGCCACACCGGCGAAACATGTTTCGGTTTGCGTGTGAACTCCAGGATGTCCCACTGCGCGATGCGCATGTGCTCCAGCAGTTCCCAGGGCGTGTGCGGCAATCCGCTGGGCCGGACACCGCGCAGCGCGGCCGGCAGATCGGCGACCGCCGCATCGAAATCCAGGTGCGCTCCGCCGCCGTCCAGCAGGTAGATCAGGTGTTCCCGCAGAGATTGATCTTGGGTCATAACTCTTCCTATTCTTGGCCATCGGACGGCTCGAAAACAAGCCCAGGGCAACCGCGCTCCGCGCGGCGAGGGCGAGCCGCGCTCGCCAACATCGACAAAGGGCGTCGATGTCAGGAGCGGGCGAGGGGGCGACGCGGCGATCCCAATTCGGAACGGCGTGCGTTCTTCTGCATTCAGGTTAGCGTCGCGGCGGCTTGGCGCCGGGCGCCGTGGCCGGTGGATCACGGGGCACGTGGACCGGCACTCGGGTGGCACCGGCGTACCCAGCCGCGCAGGGCACTATGCGATCCTCCGAGCGGGTTCTTCTGCGAAGACAACCCGTTTCGCCCCCTGCATTCGCCATATCGAAGCTGAAGCAATATGGCACGCGGCGTGCATGGTTCCAGGTCATGAAAGAGGAGATGGCATTCCTCAAATATCGGCGAGATGTCGTCCGGAGCTGGCCAGAATCGCCGCGTAAGGCAGTGTTTCTAAACGCCATTGAGGGCCGCATCGCCAGAATGCTGCAGGAATCACAAAGCACTACTTCCGCCGCGCTGCGCCTGGCGCACCCGCACTGATACGTGACAATTTGGCCCAAATCGGAACACTGGGTGACAACTTTGTCACTCGCCTAAGGGGCCGCGAACGGGCAGGTGAGCACAAAATATCGCCGATCTCCCGCGTGGCGCGGGTGGCCAATCCGATTTCGCGCCAAGACGCCAAGGTTCCGCCAAGCCCGCCAAGAGGAAAAGGGCGGTCAGGTTGCATTGTGTTGCATTGTGTCGCATCGGGGCGCTGCTGGAGCCAATGCGCGCACCCCAGACCCTGACACTTGGGACCGTGGCGGTCGCGGCAGGAGCGATAGACGATGCGGGTATGTTCGCAGTGGTCGCACCATTCGACAGCGCCGCCCAAGGCCGCGGTGCGGCAGTTCTCGATGGCCCGCATCCGGCGCCACGGATGCAACGGACAGTCATGCGCCTGCCGGTACGCGGGAGCGTGCTGTCGGAAGATGTCGGCCAACTCCAGGGTTGGCTGAGGCATGCCGGCCCGCTAAGGCGTGGCCCTGGATTTGGTTTTGGGTTTGCGGCCCAAGCGCTTGCGGGCTTGCAACTGATCCAGCGGGCTCTGGGTGTGGCTAATGAGTTGCGACGAGACAGCGGTGTAGCGGGCGGTGGTGTCGATGCGGCGGTGGCCCAGCAGCACCTGGATGACGCGGATGTCGGCGCCGTTCTCTAACAGGTGCGTGGCGAAGCTATGGCGGCTATGCCGCATGCGGCATAGGGGCCACTATGCCGCGTCCCGGACTATGCCGCCGGGATGTAAGCGGAGTGCTCCAAGGCCCGCAGAATATGGGGTTGCGTGCGGATGTGCCCTTCAACATGCGGCATAGTCCGGGGACTTCGGAACAGGTCTACCTTAAGGAAGGCGATTTGGGTGCTTCACGATCGCGAATCCAGTGCAGCAAGTCCGGACTGCAACACGGCGTGGGTTCTTTGCGGCCTCTTGCAGTTTTACGGTTTCGTGAACGAGGTGTAGGTCCGGGCGAGCGCGCGACGGGCCGGCTGGCTTTGTGCCGACCGGCGTGCACCAATACTATGCCGCGACGTCGCGGTTCAAACGTCCGCAAATTGGGGCTCGCGCACGAACTCGCGGCATAGTCCGGGACGCGGCATAGTGGCGCAGGCTGTGGACGGAGATGCGTTTGCGCAGGCCGGCGCGTTCGACGGCGTCGCGGCCGGCCTGCTGCAGGGAGGCCGGAGTGAGATGCGCCTGGACGCGCCAGCCCGGAAATAACATAACCAATCCAGGGAGCGCGTGGCGCGCCACCCGATGCGTAATACTTCTAGCGGTAGTTTACAAGATAGCGGGTCGATTCGAAGGCAAGCTCTGGCTGGTCAGATGTTTAGAGGAAGCCAGTGTGTATGACCTAACGTGAGGGAGAGGCGTAGCGCTTCAGGTCCAG
>Ga0181518_10004145_pt1 | contig 13078 bp, 13 predicted proteins | sample PEATcosm2014_Bin_28_FD_119751 | JGI IMG/M metagenome (GOLD analysis project Ga0181518, IMG submission 119751) | Peatland microbial communities from MTU Mesocosm Facility, Houghton, MI, USA - PEATcosm2014_Bin01_60_metaG | ecosystem: Environmental > Terrestrial > Soil > Wetlands > Peat | place... | reverse complement strand
TTGCTCCGGCACTCCGTAGCTGATGTATTGCCAGCTCAGGGTGAAGCAGGCACGAACTTCATCCACCGGCGGGTAGTCAGCAGGGTTATAGAGCGTGCGGAGACGTACAGCAGCCTCCTGGCAGAGGCGTGGATAAGCCAGCAGGAACGCCTCGACCAGCTGATCGCGCTGGGCGTTGAACTCCTGTAGCCTCTCATCGACGGCTTCGATCAGCCCCAACGGCAACAGATGAATGCCCACGTCGAAGGGCAGGCAGGTGTCGTACAGGTAGCGGCGGATGTCACCGTCGAGGCTCCGGATGGCTTGCAGTTCCGGCGAATCAAGCAAGTTCTTCGACACACGGATTAGCGCTTTGTCGGCATCCACCTCAACCTGGGATGAACTGACCTTGCGGCTGTTGCCCAGCAAGCCCAGGTGAAGCTTGATGAAGACTGTCTTCCTGGCCAGGTCGGTGCCAGGCTCCTGGAGATCCAGGATTGGTAATGCTGTCGCCATTTCGTCCTCCTTGTTGTGGTCGGGACTTTGACCACATTTCGATTCTCAACTCCACTTATGAATCTTCGTATTTTGGTCGTTATCAATGCTTATGCGGGTTTCAACGCTGAGGACGCTCGATGGTTGATAATTAACCAGTTCGGACGAGTGCCTAGTGAAGATGGGCGCGCGTAACAGGGGAAGGGAAAGTATAGGAGGAAGGGTGTGGGCAAACACACCCCAGCCCCCTAGGTACAAGAGATGCATCCCCTATGCCTGTCACTAACATCAGGGGAGGCTTAAAGAACAGAGTGAGCGCCATTCACGCCGCACGTGTGACGGTGGTGCTCTGGTGTTGCCAGTCTGCGGCGTGCTCAAAGCCACATACTGTGTAATATACCGCTTTATCGAAAAATCGGCTCACGAGGCGATGGAGTTCTCGGTCCCCATGCAGTTCTACGGCTGTATCAACCATGCCGGAAAAATGAATGTACTCGAAAAGATGGTTCTTGATCAGGCCCAACGAGTAAACGATTTCGCTCAGAGCAATCCCCTCAGCAAGCCGCTTCTTCCCCAACTGAGTGTAACTGGCCTCAATCGCCGACTCGGTCTCGTCGCTGAGCCAGCGTCCGAGGTTGCGATAAACATCATAGATTCGATGATGCAACTCTTCACGAGTAAGGTGATGGTAGTGTTGTGTGTGATGGTTACTTAGCAGATCGTCGATGACACCGCGAGTCAACTGCTCCGCGTGATCCTCAATGACCTGTACCAGGCGAGCGGAGAGCATAGCGCACCTCCTTCCTGCTGGCGTCACCCTTAATCTGAAACTCCCATCCAGGAATTCCAGCCTGCTTGAGTGTACACCCCACGGCCTCGTTTTGGAACGGTCCATTTCAGTTATCGAGTCCGCCGGATTTAAGCGGCTTCTGAAGGTCGCCGGGAGGCTAGTCTCAGTATCGTTGTGGAAAATCCACTTGCGATTCCGGCACAGTCTGGCGAGCGGTATTCAGGCCTCGGAGTTCGAGGGTGGCATTACGGTGAGTGGCCCATCCAACTCCCGCATCACGCGGCCCCGCGGGAGCGACGTGGCTTCTTGGAACTGATAAATGCCCGGTGTTGAGGCGCTGATGAACTTCCCGGAAGCCATCTGGCGCAGTGCCTTGATCTGCTCAGCCGCGGATCGTGAAACCGGCACGATGTATTTGGCAGCCTGAACGAGCGTCATTCCCAGCCTGTGCGCCTTCCGGCAGCACTCTTTGATTTCCGCGCCTGTCCAGCCTTCATCGTTCGGAAGGTCACCCGTCACCCCGTACCTCTTGAAATAGATCTGCCAGATAATCTCCCGCTCTTCTTCGGTGGGCAGGTCGAAGAAGAACGTGCCCAGAGTGAATCGCCGGCGCAGTTCCGGGGGCAAGCTTGCGATCGAATTGCACGTGGCGATAAAGAGCATGCGTCCCTGAGAGACCGCATCAATGATCTTGAGCGCCGTGCGCAGACGGTCCGTGGAGGCGCCCACCAGGGAACTCTCCATGGCGGCTAGATCGAAGGCAATGGTGGGAATGCCGGCGGTGTTGCCGGTGGCTTTGGCTACGGCCGACTTCGCCGCTCCAGGCGGACCTGTGAGCACGATGCCATCGGCTTCACGGTCCTGCATGTAGGTCAGGATCGTTCCGGTCATTTCCGTCTTCACGCCGGAGAGGTCAGTGCCGGTCCCGGCGAAGGCTTTCTCGATCTCATCAATGAATACGATGACGCGCGGGGGATCGACGCCGCGAAGCACCGCGTGCAGGAAGCTTTTTACGTTGCTCAAGCCGCCCAGGTCGTCAAAGGTCTCGCCACCTCGCCAAACGGACAGCCCAGGCGTTTGTTCGATGACCTGCCGCTTGCGTTCCCAGAGATCTTCGGTGTCCAGCTCCCGCTTGACCAGCGAGATCGCCAATGCCTGCTCCGCCGGGAAGGCAGCAAGACCAATCAGGGCATCGACTGCTCTGTCGATCTTCGCCCGCTCAGGCTCACTCAAGTTTGCGGCGTGGAAGGTCTCTCGGACGATCCGCTCCAGGTGAGTGGCGGAGGGCAGAGGTTCGTCCAGGACGAGCACGTCCTGCCCTAATTCCGCTGGCAAGGTCGCCCCAGGGACAGACAACAGGACCAGCATTCGTCCAGTCGCCTTGAACGAGTCTCGCAGATTCCAGATTCCCTGCGTCACTCCAGATTCGTCCCAGAAGCAGTGGGCATTGGAATAGAGCAGGAGCCCGTTCTCGCCAAGCTGTTGGGCCAGAGACAGGGCCTCGGCTGGGCCGACCGTTGCAGCTTCACGGTCACCCAGAACACGGGAGAGTGCCTCGCCGTTGTCCTTGCCGATCGCATGGAGACCGCGAATCACATCCCAGCCGAGCAGCGGGGGAGGCTGGCGGCTTTGCTTGAGAACGTCGGCGAGGAAGTACGTGGTGCTGGCCGGGTCGGCCGTGCGGATGGCGACTAGCGGAGTCGAAACGCATCGTGCGGCGTGAAACGCCGACGCAAACTCTTCCATAGATCGAATCATCTTCTCTGCTCCTTTCTGAATTACAGAGGAGAGCAATCGAGGGGCACTGAGGAGGTCTCTACCAGGGCAAGCCTAGAATGGGGAATCCAGTGACTTGTGCTCGCCCATCGGAATGGATAAACACTTCGACTGATTGTGGGCCGTAGTCCTTCACGCTGTAGCGGCTCGACAGCATGCGCAGCGCTTTACTGCGGCTGGTGCGGAGCGGCATCCCGCATGGCTGGGCTTCATTGAAACGCCCGAGAACCGCGAAGTCGAGATGCTCTCGGATCTCTTGCCAGAAACGACGGCGGTATTCTTCGGAATAGTCCCGGCCCCATATCGAATAGCGTCCCAGAACAAGATCCAAGTCCGAGTAGCCGCTGAAGAGGCCAAAGCTCAAGCTGGGCACTTGCTGATGTAATGTCTGAATCAATTCCAGCAAGGCAGGAGCCTGCTGCATGGGCTCGCCACCTGAAAAGGTGACGCCTTCTACGCCGTGCTCTTTCTGCGCACGAAGCACTTTGTCAGCGACGGCATCGACGATGACTTCCGTTCCTGCAAAGGGATGGGTTTCGGGATTAAAGCACCCGCGACAAGCGAGGGTGCAACCCTGGAAGAAGACCACGGCGCGTAGTCCTGGGCCGTTAGCGCGGCTGGCGGGAATGAAACCGTGAAGCAGCATGTCGGCCCTCCTTCACCGCTGGCTCTTTTCCCGCTCGACCTGCGGTCGGCTGTAGTAGTCAAGTTTCTTCCGCTCCACCTTCAACAGGTCCCCGCCACGGAAATCATCAAACACCTGCTCGCAGCCCTTGCCTGCAAAGCCCTCCAGATCGAGAGTCGACCTTCCTTGCTCGTCAATGGTTATCGTGATGGTCTTTTCCTTCATCGTGGATTACCTCCGCACGGCAAACTGCAGCCGCACCTGTTTGCCTTCCGATGTCTCAATGACCTGGCGGCTCTTCAGGCGGTAACCCTTCGCCTGCGCGACGGCCAAAGTCTGGCTCTCCTTGTAGATCTGCTGAACGCGGCCGAGCCATTTCCTGCCGTAACCGCTGTGATCGTCGAGTTCGTCCTCGATCAGGGTGAATCGTCCGTCCGGCTGTCTGACGAACCCCACATCACCGTACGCGCCAGGCAGGTGCGCGCGCCGGATGATGATGTTTGCGACTTTCGCCTCTTGCTCGGAATAATACGAGTTGAGTGGTGCGCCCTCGGGATGAACTTCCACCTGGTAGCCCATCTCTTTGAGAGCATCCAGGAGAAGTTCCTCTTCGCGCAGGACTGTTTGAGTCTCGCCGTATTTCGACATTCGATGCCTCCTTCTTTTGTCTGAGCGAGTCATGTTGTGAGTTGAAAGGGATGTAGCCGCGGGAGTGAATGAAGTAAGGGCAGCGGCCCAGAGAGCCAGCATCCCGAGTACCGGTCTCTCTGAAAGGTGTGCGTAGGACGTGATTCTGCCCTGGTTTGTGTTTACGGCCAGCGTGTCCGGCAAGGTTGCCTAGTTAGAGTTGGGGCTAGTCCTGCCGAGATCAAAGGCTTGCTGGTTCCGCGTTTAAATCGGAGTTGACGTAACCATTAAAGGGCCGTAAACGTCTTGAGTATCAGAAGGTTAAGTGACTTGTTCGGGAGGCTGCCCATGCGCTTAGCCCTTTGGCTTGCTTTCCTCCTGCTGCTCTGTGGTTCGGTGGATTCATTAGGACAGACCCCTACAAAGGTTGATGAAGAGGCTAGCCCGCAAATCGTGAGGGTGAGCTACGTCCAGGGAGAAGTAAAGCTCTCCGCGGGAAAACGAGGTGATCCTTATTTAGGAAAGGTCTGGGTTGCCGCGGACGTGAATTCACCCATCGAAGAGGGGGCTACGCTTGCGACCGAGCAAGGGAGGGCGGAGGTGGAGTTCGAGGATGGGTCGATGGTCTATCTGGCGGAACACTCGGTACTGCAGTTCGTGAAGTTGACGAGTGATTCCGCGGGGACGACCACCAATGTTGGACTATTGACGGGCAGGGCGACCATCGCTCATGAGTCGGACGGGCACAGTGACTTCACGATCGAGACTGTAGGGAGTGCCGTGCACTCAAGCACAACACTCACCCTAAGGGTTGAGAGCGCTTTGAACGGAGCAATGTTCCACTTGGTGGAAGGGTCGATTGAGAATCCCGAAGGTGAGCACAGGCAACTACTGTTGCTGAAAGCGGGAGATGACTTTAAGTTGGCGTATGGAACACTGTCACGCGTGGAAAACTCGCCTGACGATCCGGAGCGGAAGGCCTGGGATCAATGGGTGAGTGAACGGAGGGCGGCAAGAAAAGCGGATATCGAGAAAGGGCTGAAGGAATCAGGATTAACGGCACCGATACCAGGGCTTGTGGATTTAGTGCGAGCCGGGACATTTACGGATTGTCCACCGTATGGGAAGTGCTGGGAACCGAAGGAAGGGGCGTTCAAGGAGAGTCTCAATAAAGAAGAGGCTGAGGACAAGAACGGAGGAGTTGGTCCGGCCGGGAGGAAAGCGCCGGTCGACCGCGAAGGTACGCAGGGCCCTGTGCCTGCGGGAAATGCGACAAGTGGGGCGAGTGGGTCACTCGATAGTTATGGGTGGTTGATCTACGGATATTACGATTGCCCGTTCATCTATTCCGGAAGGCCTTTGATGAGGTTCACGACTCGGCACCCAAATGGGGTTGTGGCATGGACGTCGACACCACAGTTGATAGGTGTTGGGTGGTGGGCGACGTGCCACGCAGGTAGCTGGGCGCGAATAGAGCGACCAGTGCGTCGCCACTACCGAATGCCATACAAAACCGGAAAACATCCGCGACATTCGCTGCCGCCAATGCACTGGGTGGTGGGGCCGAAGTCACGGAATGGGTCTTTCTTGCGCGTGCATTTGGGCAAAGGGATCGGGTTTATTCCCAGACACCCTTTGGATGCCAAGGGCAGACCACCGCTGAACGCAAAGGACGGAGTTCTGGTGTTCCATCACGTAAGGGGGGCAGAAGTCGCCGAAGTCAAAGCGGCGCCCAGGAATTTGCAGATCGAGAGTTATCGGCCGGGCGGATATGAGCAAAACTGGACGAAGCACATGCCGAAGGTGGAAAGGCCCGTGATTGAGGCCAGGGTTCTCACATCCAGACCGTGGAACATAATGGCGTGGGCTCCAGGAAATCAGAGGAATCCGCTCACGATCCGTTACGACTACAAGACTGGGAATTTCGTAGCGCCGACCAATGGTGTGTGGGAAGGACGAGGACACGCGCGGCTTGAGGTGATCGCGCACTTTGGCCAACTCTACAACGGCGGCAGCAGTTCAGGCTGGGATGGCAGTGGAAGAAGTTCCGGAACCAGCGGCACATCGCGCAACGGCGCGAGTGGTGGGAAGGGCGGCTGGCACGGATCCTCGCACGCGAACTCGGGAGGCGGCACGGGTGGTGCAGCACACGGCTACTCGGGTGGAGGCGGCGGATCGCATAGTTCCTCTGGCGGTGGCGGCGGTTCGCATTCGTCTTCTAGCGGGGGAGGTGGAAGTGCAGGTGGCGGCGGGGGTGGGGGAGTATCAAGCCCAGCGTCGGCGCCAGCTTCAAGTTCCGGCAGGCCGCATTGAGCTGTTAGTGGAAGCGAGGGTAGGCTGCAAACGACAAGGTGGTGTGCCTACATTGTATCCGTATCAGACAAATCGGCTAGCCAGTCCCTGCCAGTTTATTCGCTCAAGTCACACATGCTGGACTGGCCGCGGACAGCCCACTGCCGCCCGAATCATGTCCCTCGTGCATCCGGCCCAGCAGATGCACTTGCGAGGGTCCTCGATTGAGATTGAGAGGTTGTCTCCGCTGCGGTCGTGCCCCTCTTCGGCGCAGGATGGGCACCGGGTCACATTGTTGTGCCCGACCGTGTGAAGCGGCGTGTTGACGTGCTCCAAGATCCGGAATCCTCGATCTCCCACGCGTCTCGTCATCGCCAGTACGGCCTTCGTTCCGGTCCGCGCAAGCTGAGGCGGCATCGTCTTTCCAGCAATCAATCGGGCAAGGTGCTGAGCGGTCACTTTAGGCAGCGAGTTGAGGTAGCGCATCTGGCTCTCAAGGTCGTCATCAGCACCACAAAACCAGAAGCGCTGAGCGGCGCCCCGGTGAATGCCCAGTGGCCCACGAATAGCATTGCCGTACCTGCCAGGCTTCACAGCATCTTGCTTGGGGAAGATCTCGATCCCTTCACGCTGCCTGCCTATTTTGATCGGAATGCCTAACCGTAGAGCAATGTCGCACACATAGATCCGGCAGTCGCGCGCCAGGAGTGGTTCAGCCACGAAGATCCAGAGATGCGCTCCACGCCTGCTTCGCTCAAGAGCCGAATCGACGCCATCCTGCTTCAGACAGTCACTAAGCCTGAGGAGATCAGCGAGCGCATCCTGGTAATCAGCGTCGATGGCGACCCACTTGCAGCACTGCGTGGCCGGATTGATGGCGTAAAGGCCGATGGTGATTTCCCCTTCCAGATGGCGGCGGATGGTGTCTGGCGTCAGGCTGAGTCCATGGCCCGTTGTCTTGTCGATGGGCCGGTAATAATAATGATGGCGAGCTTTCCGATGCGGCCGGTTGGACTGGAGGGTGTAGGCACGCCGGTTGACGAAGAGGTGGAAGTAATCTATCCCTACATCCAGTGGGGCTTCCAAACGAAGCGTTGACATGGCCGTCTCTCCGATCTTGTGGGTGAACATTGACGAATGAGTTCGGCTGTGCTAGAAAGAGTGCTTTCGATGAGAGGGGAGCCGATCTGTCCTTTAGGAACTGCGGAGGGGAGAGGTGTGATTCCCTGAACGCGGGAAGAATGGTGGCCGCACAGGGGATTCTCTCCACTCGCTAGGATGTCCGAGATCGAAACGAAGTCGTTCATACAAGTGAGGAGGTTCTTATGGTAAGCATCCCCAAGTATGTGCAGGAGTTCTTTGCAGGCAAGATGGCTTGGGTAGCCACCGCGACACGGGAAGGGGTCCCCAATGTCACGCCCAAAGGTACGGTGAAGGTTCTGGACGACCAGCACGTGGTTTTCGCTGATCTCTTTTCTCTGAAGACTCGCCAGAACCTTGAGCAAAACCCCAAAGTGGCTGTAACAGTGATTGATCCCTCCACTCACAAGGGCTACCAAGTTAAAGGAACGGCTGAATTGCTCTCATCGGGTCCGCTTTACGACCAGATGGCTGCGGACTTGAAGGGTGCATTGGCGACGCTGCCAGTGCCCAAGTACGTGGTTAAGATCAGCGTAGAATCCGTTTACGACCAATCGGTGGGCCCCGACGCGGGCAAACAGATTGCCTGAACTGCCGACGGGCGAGCGTGCGGCGTGGCTGAACGTTCAACCAACCTTGCAAGGCATAGCCGAAGCCAATAGGTCGGTGGCTGACCGCAGTTTGGAGACATCCGCCTGAGTCATACGGCCGATATCTCCGTACTTGAAGCTTCCGCCGCTTGCCCATTCCACCACATCGCCGATGGCCTGCTTCTTGGTCGTGGCAACACGCCGTGCTGTCGTCAGGAACTCGTTGCGGAGCTGATTGAGCCCTGAGTCACGAGGTGATCCGTTCCCGTTGTTCCCGTTGTCGCGCGCAGGACCTGAGGAGGCCCCACTGGCGGGGGACTTGCCAGATCCGTTGCCGTCCTTTGGGGCATCGCTGTTTCGAGTCGGCGATGGCTCCGGCGTGGCGCACGGAGGCGGATTGGCAGGGGGACGACTTGCCTCCGCTGATTCATTACTCGAAGAACCATTCGCCGGATAGAACTCCGCGGTCAGCTCAGGTGCCTGCTCCTGCTCGTCTTCAACTACTTCAAGGACCTTGCCTCCCGCCAGTAACTTCCGAGTCTCGGCAAAGAGGCGAGCATTCTCCGTCAAGTTGGCGATAAGCTTCTGCATGTCGTCGCCTTCAACCTCCAGACTGAGCGCCCAGATGGACGAGGTCCTCTTCCTTTTCTCCTTGCGGTCGAAGTACGTGGTCTCCTCCGGGCGAACTGTCAGCTTGGCGGTGATGCCGGCCAGGCGACCGCCGGTAAAAGTCTGAATCTCCTGCAAGGCGGAATGAATCTGGCGGATGGAGCGGTATGAGCACGTGTGGATGCGGCAGACGCTCCCCAGGCGCGGGAAGTCAGCCAGCACAAAGCGAAGATCACCACTTGGCTTGCACTGACCCGCGGCAAGTTCCGGGCATCCATTTCCGCAGCGAGGCCAGGGTTGTCCGCCAGGATTCTCAGCCGTCCGCCGGGTGGCAGTGACACCGTCGCCCCAGCACTTGCGCTCGATGGCCGTCCACCAGGCATAAGAACTGGGGAAGACGTTCTCGATGTCGTCGTCGATCAACATGATGTGGAGTTCGCGGCATTGCTCGCCATAATGCTGGGTCAGGTCAGGGTCAACTTCCCACTCGACCCTGTTGGCAGTCTTCATCTTGCGCAGGAATGCGAAGTGGTCGAGCTTGGTGGGATGGTTGCGATCTCCGTTGGGTGGCAGCCCAATAGAGACTTTGGTGGATACGGACAGCCGCTGGACGACGCGGCCGTCATGGTCGTGCGTGACGCCAATGATCATGGGGGATGCTCCTTCTATGGGGCTCGGGCGGCGAGCCGAGTCGGTGAAGCATAGGGAATGACAGCGTGGGGGCAGATCAAGGCAACTTCGGTCGAACCCGATATGCAGAACCAAGCGAGGGTTCAAACGACTGGGGGCATACTGGTGGGTGTGCCCCAACTCGGGAGCGAGCCCCGAAGCGTGCATTTCTGATGGAGGTTCGAGCAAACCCGACATGTTCCTCGGTCATTTTGCTGTCGCACTAGGAGCGAAGAAAGCGGCGCCCGAAGCGTCACTCGGCACGCTCGTCCTTGCTCTGGCCGTTTTTCTTGCTACTCGGCTGGGAGCAGGTGCGGATCGCTCCGGGAATCACTCGCGTGACCCCGCTCGATTTCGTTTCATTCCCCTACTCGCACAGCCTATGCGCGGAACTCCTTTGGGGGCTGGGAATCGGCATTGTCAATTTCGCCTTGCGCCGCAATACCCGCGCCGCTATGGTGCTGGCCGCTTGCGTTCCCTCCCACTGGGTGCTCGATTACGTGGCGCACAGGCCGGATATGCCGCTCTTTCCCGGAGGCACGCGTTATGGACTCGGCCTTTGGAATTCCTTCCCGGCGACTTTGGCGGCTGAGTTCACCTTGTTTGCGGTCGGCATTGCCGTCTACCTGAGCGTCACTGACGCGAAAGATCGCATTGGGAAGTGGGCACTCTGGCCGTTGTTGATCTTTCTCCCGCTGGTCTACATTGCTTCCCTTATCTCGCCGCCACCTCCAAGCGTGCAAGTGATAGCCGTGAGTGCCTTGGCCATGTGGCTGATAGTCCCATGGGCCGCTTGGGCAGACCGTCACCGTTCCACCTCGGTTCCCTGATGGAGGCTATCCCTCGGGAGTCAAGGAACAGATCTCATTGATATTCATGGCTCTCACTTCGGCGGTCCGACCGGTGAGTGTACCTCGCCGGATACAGACACCGGCCGGAAAGCACGGTCATCATCCGAGTCGTGCGTGACATCAATGATCATCGGGATTCGTTCGTGAGAAGAAGGATAAAGCCGGGTTCAGAGGTGCGGAACGGCGACAATTGTGTTTCTCGGGCTACCCTACGCTCAGGGCGATTTGGGCGTTTTGATTCTCTGTAACTTATTGTAAATAAAGGATCGCTGTCGGCGTTTCTCGGGTGGTTTGAGGTGTTGGAGAAGCCTCCCGCGCAGCGTATTGTCGTCGGTGGGAGGGCACTTCTACACACGGGCCGTTTGTTTGCCAAGTGGATTACTTACGAGTGGCCCGTGACTCGTCCACAAATTCAGTGAATAGCTCTTAGTCCTGTGAGAAGGCCGAAAATCGTCCCGCAGGCGGCTCATTGTTGAGAAGTTGCACGTGCTCCGTAGGGGTCGTGGTAGCATAGTGGGCATCATCGCGGGTTGCGTTGTCCCCCGAGCGGCGTGGGCAAGTAGCGGAACAGGCCAATGGATTCGATAAGTCCGGCAAATCGTGGCGAAGGATTGACCTTGCGTCAAGCGGCGCTGATCGCTGGCTTCGGCTACCTGCTTGGTCCTGTGACCTACGCGGAGTTTTCTATCTACCCAAAGCTCGTAATCCCGACAAGCATCGAACAAACGATGCAGAACATTGCCGCCCATCAGGGACTTTTTGCTGCCGCCATTCTCTGCTACCTCATCGAATTCATCGAAGACATTGTTATTGCTTGGGCACTCTATTTCCTGCTTGTGCGGGTCAACCGAGCAGTGTCCCTGCTTACGGCGTGGTTCAGGCTCATGTACACAGCCATCGCTCTCTTCGGGATGCTGAAGCTGGTGACCGTATTTCGCGTGGTCAACGCGCCGGATTACACGGCAGCCTTTGGGTCGGGCCCGTTGCATGCAGAGGTTAAGCTTCTGCTCGGCACATTCCGGGATGATTGGTCCATCGGCTTGGTGCTGTTTGGGATCCATCTCGTTTTGCTAGGCTGTTTGATTTACCGATCCGGCTACATTCCGAGGTGGCTGGGGATTCTACTCGTCATCAATGGCTTGGGCTGGGTAATCGACAGTTTGCAGCCATACATCTACCCGAATGTGCATTTGAGATTCCTCTTCATCACGTTCTTCGGGGAGGTGTTTCTAATGCTTTGGCTTCTCATCAGGGGCTGGAAGATCCAAGAGCCGAAGCGAGATGTTGAGCCGACATCTGTGTGATACGGCTAGCGCTGTCACAAACTCAACAACCGAACGTTCGGCCAAATCCCGGTTCGACCCCCTCGGAAATTTGCCGGTGGGCCCACGCCTTCGCAGGATTACCTGCGTCTAATCGGTCAGCATGTTTACCAACAGGTGTCGATAAGAGTCGAAGCGTGTTGGTTTACACCTTCGTGCTCCAACCCGCAGCACTTTTGAGCTTGTAGAGCGTGCTTCTGGATTCCGCTGGGTCCCCGCCAGCCAGGCTTTCTGAATACATAAGCAGCCCAGCTTCTGAGCGACTCGGATGAAACCGTACCAACACGCCCGCCCGGATCGCTCCGCTTGCATTCACGTTCATCGCTCTCACTTCGGCGACCTGACCCGTCAGCACCTGACGATGCTCCCAAATCCACCGCTGCTGTTCGTTGGTTAACTGGAAGGAACCAATCTCGTTCTCCACGCCGGTCGGTCCTTCCGCAACCATCGCTCCCAGGCTGCCTGCGAACTTTCCCGACCCTTCAATGCAACGTACCAGGCGCCAATCCTCCGTGCCGCATGAACATCGATCACGACAGTCTCGATGTTCGAGTGGCCCATCGGTTATGCCGGTACCGGCTATTCCGTCCCGCATGGGAGCGCCGGGTGTGGCATAAGTGCGCCTAAAAGTAGATATCGTGATGGGGTCATGTGGGAAGTCATCTTTGATGACTCGTTCAAGCGCCTCCTTAGTGCTTTGTCGTCGGTCCGCGCAATAGAGAGATCTAACCATGAGGCGTCTCAGCCGCAGATCTCTCCAGCACTTTCTTCGCATCATGCGCTAACGGCGCGATTCGCCTCGTTCTCACTGCAGAAATTACTATCTGGGCCTTTTGCGGTATTGTTCGTAGAGCCTCAGATGTTTGTTATCCGTTGAAGTCAACTGGCCATTGATGAAGAGATAGCGAACTTGTGTCGGGATCGCGAGCGGGTCGCCATCGGTGACGATAAGGTCCGCTATCTTGCCGGTCTCGATGGTGCCCAACTCGTCCGCGAGGCCTAGGATCTGAGCCGGGTAGAGCGTGACGGCTTTCAGGGCCTCGTCGTAGGGAAGTCCATACGCGACCGCATTGGCGGCCTGGTAAGGCAGGCGGCGCGAAAACGAAGAGTCGTCAAAAGTCGCAAAGGCGATCTTGATGCCCGCAGCGTGCAGTTGGCCCGGCGTGGCGTAGGACTGGTCGTATGGTGCGTCCTCGTCTTCTGGCAGAGCTTGCGTGGGCCCCAGAATCACCGGCACGTGCTTGGAGGCCAGCAACTCCTTAACCTTGTAGGATTCTGATCCGCCGCCCAAAATCATCTTGAGCTTTTGCTTC
>Ga0181518_10004143_pt1 | contig 13079 bp, 9 predicted proteins | sample PEATcosm2014_Bin_28_FD_119751 | JGI IMG/M metagenome (GOLD analysis project Ga0181518, IMG submission 119751) | Peatland microbial communities from MTU Mesocosm Facility, Houghton, MI, USA - PEATcosm2014_Bin01_60_metaG | ecosystem: Environmental > Terrestrial > Soil > Wetlands > Peat | place... | reverse complement strand
GGGTCTGCCGTGGATGGCGCTGCTCGCCGCGCTGGTCCTCGCGCTAGGCCGAAGCCCGCGACGGCGGAAAAACCTTGCCGCCAGCCTCACGCGCGTCGTGCTCCTGCTGCTCGCGTTCACTGCGACCGCGCGTGCCCAGATCTCGCTCGACCACCAAGACGCCGACTGGTCGCAATCACCGGTGTCGCCGCTTCCACAAACCCCTGATTGGGGCGTCGAGCTCGGGGTGTCGCTGTATCGCCCGGCCGTGGACAGCGAGTTTGCCGGCGGAGTCCATCCCTACGCCGATACCTTCGGGTCATCCCGCCATCTCCTGTCAGAGGTAGAGGTGGACCGGTACCTGTTTCACCGCTTCGGAACCTCGGGCGTGGGCCTGCGCGGTGGCTACTACAAGGTCAGCGGGGCGGCCTGGCTGGCCGACGGGATAACCCGCAGTGGAGACGAGACCGAGCTGCGCCTCATCCCCTTCTCGCTGTCGGCCCTGTTTCGAGCTGATCGCATTCCGGGCCTGAAGCAGGTGCCGCTCGTCCCGTACGCAAAAGCTGGGTTGGACGGCGTGGTGTGGACGACAAGCAGCACAGGAGGCGGCGGATCCCAGACCGGCTTCACCCCAGGCTGGCACGTTGCCGCGGGCATGGCGCTGGGCCTGAACTTTCTCGGTCTGGGCACCATCAATCCAGGCGCGCTCGCCGACCCCTGCGCGATCTTCTTTGAATGGGACTACGCCGCAATCAACGGACTGGGCATGGGCCACGACCTACACGTCGGCGACAACACCTGGTTCGCCGGGGTGATGTTCGACCTGTGACGGGCAAACCGCTGCGCTGGGAATTGAACGCAGCGGTGACGGTCGACGCCTACGACGGGTACAGGCCGTCCACGATCCCGTTGATATACTTTTCGATGTTGGTGTAGCCGGTGTGATCGAAGTCGCCGGTGGCATCGCTGGGGTCGTTGGGATTCAGGCCGTACTTGATTTCCCAGGCGTCTGGCATGCCATCCCCGTCCGTGTCGACGGGCGGGGTCCCGCCCGCCAGCGTCCCGTAGCCGCTGTTGGTGAGGCCGGTGGCCGTTTGCGTGGTCCACAGCGATCCTGATTTGCCCAGCGAGGTCAGGTCTGCGACGACCAGGGTGTCGACCTGATCGCGGTGCAGTGAGGGGCCGGCGCCGGCCACAACGGCGGCGTACGAGGCCGCCGCGCTGGTGGTCGGCATGCTCGCGGTATCTGTGGAGTTCGCCGCGTTCGCTTTGGTCGTGCCGCCTGGAGAACCTGCATCGGTACCGTTGAGTGTGCCGTCCTTGTCGCTGTCGAGGAGATTCCCCTGGACGTAGACGGTTTGCCCGCTGTTCATCTGGTAATAGTCGTCTCCCGGACTGGTCGTCGACGGGCCTGCGATGAAATAGTTGTTGATGATGTCATGCCAGAATGTGCCGCTGGTGTCCCCGGCACAATAGGCGTACCCGTAGTTGTAGACCACGTTATTGACGAACTGGGTGTTGGACTTGGCCAGGGGCTGGCGACCATGTGCGTTGGCCCACAGGTTTGCGTACCAGGTGAAGAATCCGCCGGTCATCTCGGTGTGTGCCCCGAACTGTTGCCCGGTCGGGTCCGCGATGATGGAGTTCTGCACGGTGATGTTGGTCGCCCCCACCGCGTCGATGCTGTCGTACTGGGCGAACTCGACCGAGACATGGTCGAAGATCAGGTTGCTGCCATCGAGCAGGTTGATCCCGCTCTTCTTGGCGTCGGAATCGAGCATGCCCTGGCGGAAGCGCACGTAGCGCACGATCACGTTCGATGCGGCGTCAAACGAAACCTCGCGGCCCATGAAGCCGATGCCGTCGCCAGGCGCGGTTTGCCCCGCGATGGTCAGGTTGCTGGTGACCGACACGGGCGATTGCAGACTGACGTAGCCACCGACGTCGAAGACCACGATGCGGTTCCCCGCACTGACGGCATCGCGGAACGAGCCAGTACCCGTGTCGTTCAAATTGGTGACGTGGTAGACGCCATAACCACGCGCGCCAGTCGCTTTCTTGCCGAAGCCGTACGCGCCGGGAAATGCCACGACCGGGCCGGACGCGATGGACGAGCCGCCCGCTCCTCCTGAGCCGGACCGGCCTGCGCTGCCGCCCGAGTTCGTGGATCCGCCTGGTCCAGAGGCGCTGCTCGTGCTGCCCGCGATGCCGCCGGTCGCGCCGCCTGTGCGAGTCGCTCCGCCTGCCCCGCCCGTCGCTCCGCCTGCCCCACCCGTCGCTCCGCCCCTGCCCCCGGTCGTTCCGCCCGCCGTGGTCGCGCCGCCCATCGCTCCGCCCCTGCCCCCGGTCGTTCCGCCCGCCGTGGTCGCACCGCCCGTCGCTCCGCCGGCCGCGGTCGTGCCGCCTGTCGCTCCGCCCGCCGTAGTCGCCCCGCCGGCCACAGTCGCGCCGCCCGGAACAGCGCTGCCGCCGGAACCGACCGAGCTGCTGGCAGTCGTTCCGCCGACGCTGGTCGCACCGCCTGCGACGGTCGCGCCGCCGCTGGCAGGGCTACCGCCCACGTTACCGCCGCCAGCCGAGCGACCAGCTGTCGCGACGACCGAACTGGAGCTGCCGCCGACTCCAGCGGCCGACGAAGTGGAGCCGCTGCTTCCCGCTCCTCCGCCGCCTTTGTTTCCAGCGTCGCTGGAACAAGCGCCAGCAAGGGCGGCGCTCAGGATCGTGATGCCCAGCAAAACTTGGCTGTTTCTCATGGTGTTGCCTTTCCGTATCTCTTAATAGTGTCGCTCTGCCCGGTCGGCGGGTCTACGAGACTTGCAAAAAGATGCGCAAGGATCTGAGACTGGCTGCGTCACAAATCCGTATCCACATGCGTCATCAACTGGCCTTGCGCGTTGAGAAGCCCCGGTCGGTGGTATCTGGGATGAGAGTTCGCGAGCCGGTGCTGCTAGTCTTGTGTGTTTATCCGTATCCAACGAGGACCGATGGCCAGACAAACCGCACTCATCACCGGAGCGTCAGCGGGGCTGGGACGCGAGTACGCGCGGCTATTCGCCAAAGATGGACATGATCTGGTGCTGGTGGCGCGACGGCGCGAGCGCCTCGACGAGTTGGCCAGCGAGCTGGCAGCGGCGCACAAGACCACATGCCTGGTCGTCACCGCGGATCTGGCGGTAGCCGGTGCCGGCCAGCACATAGCCGATCGGGTGCAGGCTGCGGGCCGCCAGGTGGACTTCCTGGTCAACAACGCCGGGTTCGGCAAACGCGGAGCGTTTGCGCAATCGGATGGTCCTAGCCAGCTTGAGATGATCGACGTCAACGTGCGGGCGCTGGTCGAGCTGACCCACCTGTTCCTGCCCGGCATGCTGGAGCGCAAGCAAGGGCGCATCCTCAACATCGCCTCGATTGCCGGGTTCGTTCCCGGACCTTTCATGGCGACCTATTACGCCAGCAAGGCCTTCGTGGTCAGCTTCACCGAGGCGCTGGCGAGCGAGATCCACGGCACCGGCGTCACGGCAACCGCGAGCTGCCCGGGGCCGACGGCAACCGAGTTCGCCGACGTTGCAGGCAGCGCCGGATCCAACCTGTTCCGGCGCCACCTGGCCGACGCAGCGCCGGTCGCCCGGCACGGCTACCGGGCCATGTTGGCCGGCGCCGTGCTGGCCATCCCGGGACTGAAGAACAAGTTCAGCGCCCAGTCGATCCGCATCGCCCCGCGCGCTGCGGTGCGCGCCATCGCCGCCAGGCTGAACAGCGATCGGACCAAGTAGCTGGATGGACTAGGATGAAGAAACGGGAGGGCACGGACGCCGAGATGTTGCGCGCGCGCGCCGAAGACCGGCTGAAAGAGAAGCCGAGCAGGCCGGAGGCCGACGGCCGCGATATGGTGGAGGAGTCGCAGCGTCTGGTCCACGAGCTGCAGGTTCACCAGATCGAGCTGGAGCTGCAGAACGAGGAGCTGCAAGCGTCGCGGGCAGAGTTGGAGGCGGGGTTGGAACGTTATTCTCACCTCTACGACTTCGCGCCGGTGGGCTACCTGACATTGGATCGCGACGGGGCGATCCAGAAGGTCAATCTCACCGGGGCGCGGCTGCTCGGGCTGGAGCGTGCTCGCCTGGTCGGGACGCGCCTTGGCCGCTTCGTCTCGGCTGAATATCGTCCCGCCTTCAACGCTCTTCTCGACAAGGTCTTCGAGAGCCAGGCCAGGCAGGGCTGCGATCTGGAGATCTGCCCGGAGACGATCGCACCCATCTGGTTACACATCGATGCGATCGTCGCCGATGACCAAGGCCGCGAATGTCGCGCGGTATTGGCCGACGTGACCGAGCGCCGGCGCATCGAAGAGTCTCTACGCTTTCGCGTCTCACTGCTCGACTATGCTGCCAACCACTCGCTGGAAGAACTGCTGCAAGAGACGCTGGACAAGGTCGGGGCTCTGACCGAAAGCCCGATCGGTTTCTACCACTTCGTCGAGCCGGACCAGAACACGCTTCGCCTGGCAGCCTGGTCCAGGCGAACCGTCAAGGAGTTCTGCTCGGCCACAGGACAAGGCAGCCACTACCCGATCGAGCAGGCTGGTGTCTGGGCGGACTGCGCGCGCCAGCGATGGCCGGTCATCCACAACGACTATGCCTCGCTCCCGCATCGCAAGGGACTGCCCGAGGGACATGCGGCCATCACGCGCGAACTGGTCGTGCCCATCATCCGGTCAGAGCTCATCGTGGCCATCGTTGGGGTCGGCAACAAGCCCAGCGATTACACCGACAGCGACGTGCAGATCGTCTCGCACCTGGCCGACGTGGCCTGGACCATCATCGAGCGCAAGCGCGCGGAACAGGCCCTGCAGGAAAGCGAGGCGCGCTATCGCGAGGCTGCGCAGGCGCTGGCCGAGGCGGACCGCAACAAGAATCATTTCCTGGCGGTGCTCTCGCACGAGCTGCGCAATCCGCTCGCCCCCATCACCAACAGCCTCTACATCCTCGACCGCGCGGTTCCGGGCGGCGCCCAGGCGCTTCGCGCCCACGCGGTGATCGCCCGACAGGTCGGCCAGCTTTCCCGCTTGGTTGACGATCTGCTCGACACCACCAGGATCGGGCGCAACAAGCTCACGCTGCACCGGGAACGATTGGAGCTCAACCAACTGGTGCGCCGGACGCTGGACGATTACGGACCCCAGTTCGAGAAGAACCAGGTGGGTGTCGAGCTTGCTCCCGCGCCCAGGCCGGTGTTTGTCAACGGAGACGGAAACCGTCTGGCACAGATTGTGGGCAACCTGTTGCAGAATGCCGCAAAGTTCACCGGGCCGGGCGGCCACACGCGCGTGTCCGTGTCCACCGACGACAAGAGCAAACGCGCGGTTGTTCGTGTTGCCGATACCGGCGTCGGCATGGATGCCCCAATGCTGGAGCGCCTGTTCCAGCCGTTTGCACAGGCTGATACCACGCTCGATCGCAGTAAGGGTGGTCTGGGTCTCGGACTGGCGCTCGTTAGAGGGCTGGTTGAACTGCACGGCGGCACCATCTCCGCGCACAGCCCTGGGCTGGGCCAAGGGGCAGAATTTGTCGTGCGCCTGCCACTGGCGCTGGAGCAGACTGCGGCTGACGGACCAGCGCGCTCCAGCACCGAGGCCCAAGGCGGCCGCCGGCGCGTGCTGGTCATCGAGGACAACATCGACGCGGCCGAGAGCCTGCGCGAGGCGATCGAGTTCAGCGGACACGAAGTCGAGGTCGCATACAATGGACCCGCAGGCATCGCCAAGGCCCACCAGTACAAGCCCGAGGTCGTCTTCTGCGACATTGGACTTCCCGGCATGGACGGCTTCGATGTCGCCCGGGCGTTCCGGGCTGACCATGCCCTCAAAGGCGCCCATCTCGTGGCGCTCAGTGGGTACGCCCTGCCCGAGGACGTGCAACGGGCTTTTGAGGCCGGCTTCGATCAGCATCTCGCCAAACCGCCAAATCTGTTGAGCCTGGAACAAACCCTGGCGCACATGCCGTCGGCTGCGCGCGAGCTGGCGAGCGAACCGGATTCCAGCAAAGAGGGACCGGGATCCGTCGCAGACTGAGTGGCGGGCGCGCGTCCTCGGAAGAACAACCCTTTCCACGATCGAGCCGCGCACCCAATCGCAGCGATCGGTGGTGGTCGTGGACGTTGTCGTGGTCGTAGACGTGGTCGTCTTCGTGGCCGTGGCCGGAGCGATCACCGTCGGCCACGACCACGACCATGGCCGCGACGTGTTGTGGTTGTCGCGAAATTGCGATCAAACCAGCGCAATGGCGCCGGGGGATCGCTGCGGTCCACTGTACGGGTGCCGCTCCACCACGCGCAAGCGCGCGCGGGTCAACCGCTCGATGTCGCGCAGGAAGGTGCGCTCGCTGGGGTCGCAGAAGGACAGCGCGATGCCGGCGGCGCCGGCGCGACCGGTGCGGCCGATGCGGTGCACGTAGCTCTCTGGCTCGTTGGGGATCTCGAAATTGATGACGTGAGTGATCCCGTCCACGTCGATCCCGCGTGACGCGATGTCGGTGGCCACCAGCACACGCACGCTGCCCTTCTTGAAACCGGCCAGGGCGCGCTCGCGCGCTGACTGGCTCTTGTTGCCGTGGATGGCCTCGCTGCACACTCCGCCGCGGTTGAGGTGCTCGGCCACGCGGTTGGCGCCGTGCTTGGTGCGGGTGAAGACCAGCACGCGAGCCATGGCCCGATCGCGCAGCACCTCGGCCAGCAAGTTGCGCTTGTTGTTCGACTGCACGTGCAGCACCCACTGGCTGACCTTCTCGGCGGTGCTGGCTGTGGGCGTGACCGACACCGTCGCTGGGTTGTGCAGCATTCCGCTGGCCAGCGCCACGATGTCGGGCGGCAGGGTGGCCGAGAACAGCATGGTCTGACGCTGCCGCGGCACCGCGGCCACGATGCGACGGATAGGCTGGATGAATCCCATGTCCAGCATGCGATCGCCCTCGTCGAGCACCAGGGCCTCGACGCCGTCCAGCCGCACATGTCCCTGCTGCATGAGATCGAGCAGGCGGCCGGGGGTGGCCACCAGGATTTCAGCCCCGCGGCGGATGCCGTCCACCTGCGGCTTCTGCCCGACCCCGCCGAAAACCACCACGTGGCGCAAGGGAAGATGGCGGCCGTAGCTGGCAAAGCTTTCGCCGATCTGGGAGGCCAGCTCGCGCGTGGGCGCCAGCACCAGGGCGCGCGGCCCGCGCAGACCCTCGCGCCGGGGCGAGCCGGCCAGGCGGGTCAGGATGGGAATGGCGAAGGCCGCAGTCTTGCCGGTGCCAGTCTGCGCGCAACCGAGCAGATCGCGGCCCGCCAAAAGGAGCGGAATAGCCTGCGCCTGGATGGGCGTGGGCACGGTGTAGCCCTCGCTATGAAGGGCACGGCGAATGGGATCGATGATGTCGAGCTGGGAAAAGGAGCTGATGGTGTTCATTTTTCTCTCGGTTGTCCCCGAGAGACGCCATCCGAGCCTGCCTTTTCGCGCAACGATCCGAGACGACCACTTCGAGGTTGGTTACGAACTACGGCAGTAGTGATGCGGGGAGAAGCCTGCGAAGTCAAGGTTTTGCTTCAGGCTACGGGCTTAGATCTTTCCCGATTGTGGTGCGTTGCAATCGGATGGACACTAATCCCGCCACGAGGACGACCATGAAAACAGCCCTGCTCATCACCGCAATCCTTTCTCTTTCCGCGTGCAGCTCCGCCACCAGCTACGTGCGCTCCGACACTGTGCTGGGACGGGTGGTCATCTACCGCAACGGCGTGGCCTACTTCGAGCGCTCGGCGACCGTGGCCGAGGATTCTCTGCAACTCTCCGTCCCGGCGGACAAGGTGGACGATTTCTTGCGCTCGCTCACCGTGGTCGACGCGGACACGGGCGAGCCCACGCCGGTTTCCTATCCGACTCAGCCGGCGCTGGCCGGCGGGACCGGGCTGATCGACATGAGGATCGGGCTGTCCGGCACGGCGCCGCACAAGTTGCGCCTGTCGTACGTGACCGAGGCGCCCTCGTGGAAACCCAGCTACCGCTTGGTCCTGGCCAAGCCCGGCACGGTGGAAGTGCAAGCATGGGCCGTGGTGGACAACACCTCGGGCGAGGACTGGAATCAGGTGAAGCTGGGCGTGGGTTCCAGCTCGGCCATGTCGTTCCGCTACGACCTGCACTCGGTGCGCAACGTGGAGCGTGAAACCCTCCGCTCGAACGATCTGTTTGCCCAGGCTCCGCCCACCGGTGGGTCGAGCTACGGCCAGGCGGGCGGGACAATGCCGATCCTGGCCGAGTTGAACGATGCCGTGCTGGCTCGGGACGAGGAGATCGAGAAGGAGGCGCCCTCGGTGATGGCCGAGTCGATGGCCGCCGACATGCACGTCAGCCGGTCGCGGCGGGCCGCCAAGCCCAAGGCTTCCGCACCGGAGCCTGCGTTCGCGCACAAGGACGCCGGGGCTCCGCCGGGCCAGCCGCTGGACAGTCGCATGGCCGATGTCGCGCGCCGGCTGCAGTCCACCCACGATCAGGTGGTCGTGGAAGGATTCGCCGAGGCCCACGAGAGTGACAAGAACGCAGCCTCGCTGGCGCGTGCCAATCGCGTGCGCGAGCAGCTCATCCGCAACGGACTTCCCCCCGAACAGGTGGTGGCCGTGGGTCGCGGCCTGCAGGCCGGACATGCCGGCGGTGTTCGCCTGGTGCAAACCCCGCCGCCGCCCGCACCGCCCAAGAGCCCGGCGTCCGCTGCCTCGGCCGAAGCGCAAGAGCCCATCGGCACCGCGCACTTCGAATCGCAGACCGCCATGTCAGTGGCGCGCGGCTCGTCCGCCATGGTTTCCATCCTGAAGAAGGACGCCAGCGGCGAGGTGGTCTACTTCTATGATTCCGAAACCTCGCGCGGCAACGACATCTTCCCGTTCAAGGCCATCCGTCTCATCAACCCGACGGACTCCGTACTGGAAGGCGGCCCGGTCACGGTGTTCGGCGAGGGCCGCTTCATCGGCGAAGGTCTGGTCGAGCCCATTCCGGCGCGCTCGCCCGCTTTCGTTCCCTTTGCCCTGGACCGCCAGGTGGTGGTGGAGCGCAAGAGCGAGGAGCGCGACGAGATCGCGCGCATCATCACCGTCCAGCGCGGCGTCTTTTCCACCGAGGCGAAGCACATCCGGCGCACGGTTCTGACCCTGAACAACCGCCAGGACGAGAAGGCCTCAGTGTATCTGCGCCACAGTCTGCTGCCCGGTTACAGCCTGACCAAGTCACCCGGCAAGAGCGAGCGCATGGGCGCGGCCTACCTGTTCCGCATCGAACTGGAGCCCAAGGCCAAGATCGACGTGACGTTGGAGGAAGCCACGCCGGTGTTCCAGACCACGGACATCCGCGCCCACGACGGCCTGGAGCTGATCGGCGCGTATCTCTCCTCGGCGGCCACCGGCATCCTGAAGGATCAGGTCGCTCATCTCATCAAGCTGCACAAAGAGACCGCCAACATCGAGCAGCAGATCAACACCACGCGCGAGCAGATGCAGGAGTACCGCGCGCGCATGGACGAGTTGCACGCGCAGATCGTGACCCTGACCGAGGTGAGGACCGGCGCAGCGCTGTTGAGGGACCTGCAGAAGAAGATGCAGGACATTTCACAGAAAGTCTCGCAGGCGACCATTCAATTGGTGAACCTGCAAGAGCGACTGATGATTGCGCGTATCAACTTCCAAGACGCCGTGGCCGAACTGAGCCTGGAAGAAAAGAAGCCCGAGGTCGCCGGCGGCGAGTCTGCCCCCGCCAGGGAAAAGACCGCGGCGCACAAAAAGGCGAGGTAGCGAAGCGACATTCGCTCGACCCGTGACTCGGCGGTTTGAGGCATCGCCTAGTTCCCGTCGTTGATTGTAATGAGCGCAGGCGAGTCGTGGGTCACGGCCAGAAAGGTCGCGTTGGCGGGAAGGCCCGCGGGAATGCTGCCGTCGTTGGCGGTGTTGAGGTTGCACGCCGCCAGCGCATAGAACCAGGGAACGCTCGGGGTCGTGGTCCACAACTGCTGCCCGATGCCGGCCTGAGACCCCTGGCTGGCGGGACCGGCGTTGACCAAGTAGGTGCAGTAGAGCTGGTTCCAGCGGGGCCGCAGTCCGATCCGGCTCCAGCCAGAGGGTTGCGGGTTGGGGATGTTCTGCGGCGTGCGCGCAGATTCAAAGCCCGGGGCGGTGGGGGAAACGGGTATGAACGCCGTCGCCGCCTCGTCGGGGCTCGGCTGCGTGAGATTGTCGTCCAAGCGCGCCGGCACGTACGCACCCATGTCCATGAAGTAGAGTTGCTCCTTGGCCGCCAGCTCGGCCAGCATGGCGTCAGCCTCCGAAAGCCGCGCCCGCGCCACGTAGCGCTTGTACCCGATGGTCGCAATGGCAGCCAGCACGCCAAGGATGACGATTACGATCATCAGCTCGATCAGCGTCGTTCCCTGTGTACGGCCGCAGGGTTGGCGATTCGTCCCACCACCCGTCGCGGCGTTGTGCCGGCGCGCGATCAATCCGGGCGCGCCCCACCGTAGAGAGACAGACTGTGAATCCATGCCCTTCTCCTTGGTTACGACGAGATGTATTGCTGTCCCGTCTGCATCAAGGGTGCAGCCTGCGTGTCTCGCGCGTATTGCCGGAAAGTAAAGCTACGTAAAGGTGTGGACCTGGTGCCAACGAGGTGAAGATGAATCTGCTGTCATCTCTCTTCCAATTGTCCTCTTGTCTTGTGGTTTGTCCCCTGCTGGGATGTGGTGGTGGCTCGCACACCGGCACCCGAGCGACCGCGGGGTGCGGCTCGGCCCAGAACAATGCTTTCTGCGCGTCGATGTCTTTGTCGCCGCCCATTGGGCAGCCGCCGCAGAAATCGTACAAGGAGTTCAACAACAACTGGCCGCTCGACTCCTGGCAGGTGACGGAGCCGAGCGACGGGTACCAGGTGTGCTACATCCGTTTGCTGTCGAAGTTCGTGAAGTAGGCTCGGGCCAGCTCTGCCGCGCCTCTGGGGCGACCGCAGGTCGCCCCTACGCCGCGGCCCGGTGGCTTCGGCCGGGCTGCACGGCGGAGATGAAGGTCACGCCCTGGTACTTCTCCTCGGTGCGACGGAGCAGGTACTCGGTCTCGAACAACACCAGCGGTCGGCCCTCGACGTCGACAACGCAGCTTTGCCGGCCGGGCAGCTCCAGTTGATCGAAGTCGATTTCCCCGCCCTCGATCCAGCGCGCAAAGCGGTAGGGCAAGCGGTCGAATCCGATGCGCACGCCGTACTCGCCACGCAGCCGGTGCTCGACCACCTCGAACTGCAGCGCGCCCACCGCACCCAGGATCGGGTCGCGTTCCATGCGCTGCCGATCATAAAACACCTGCACCGCCCCTTCCTCGGAAAGCTGTTCCAGCCCTTTCTTGAGCTGCTTTCGCTTGAGAGGATCGTTGAGGCGCACGCGCACGAAGTGCTCGGGCGAAAAGCGCGGGATGCCCTCGAATTCCACCGGCTGCACCTCGCACAGGCTGTCGCCGATGCGCAGAACACCCGGATCCCACAGGCCCACGATGTCGCCGGAAAATGCCTCATCCACGACAGTCCGTGTCTGGGCCATGAACTGCACCGAACGGGCGAGCGTCAGGGTCTTGCCCGTGCGCACATGCTGGACATCCATGCCGCGCACGAAACGGCCGCTGCAAATGCGCACGAACGCGATGCGATCGCGGTGCTGCGGATCCATGTTCGCCTGGATCTTGAACACGAAGCCCGAGAACGCGGGCTCGTCCGGCGCCAGCGGCCCGGCCGAGGTCATGCGCGTGCGTGGCGCCGGCGCCAGATCCACGAAGTGATCGAGCAGAAGTTCCAGCCCGCAATTGGTCATGGCACTGCCAAAGAAGACCGGCGTGATCTGCCCGGCCAGAAATCGCTCACGATCGAACGGCGTGCCTGCCGTCTCCAGCAGGGCCACTTCGTCACGCAGGCGATCCATCTGGCTTGCCCCGAGAACCTCCAGCAGTCGCGCGTCGTCCCATTCCGCCTTTCGCATTTCGCCCCGGCGACTGCCGCTTGATCCTTGGAAGACCTGCAGCGAATGGGCCCAGCGATCAAACAGCCCCACGAATGACCTGCCCGAGCCCATGGGCCAGTTGGCCGGGCTACATGGAATTCCAAGCACGCGCTCGATCTCGTCGAGCAGCTCAAACGGATCCTTGCCGTCGCGGTCCAGCTTGTTGACGAAGGTCACGATGGGGATGCCGCGCATGCGGCAGACCTGGAACAGCTTGATGGTCTGCGGCTCCACGCCCTTGACGCAATCGATAAGCATGATGGCGGTGTCCGCAGCCGCCAGCGTGCGGTAGGTATCCTCGGAAAAGTCGTTGTGGCCGGGAGTGTCCAGCAGGTTCATCTGCCGGCCGGCGTACTCGAACTGCAGCACGCTGCTCGACACCGAAATCCCGCGCTGCCGCTCGATATCCATCCAGTCGCTGGTGGTCTGCCGCCCGTCGCCCCGGTTGCGCACCGAGCCCGCTACGTGCAGCGCGCCCCCGTAGAGCAGCAGCTTCTCGGTCAACGTGGTCTTGCCCGCATCAGGGTGCGAGATGATGGCAAAGGTGCGCCGGGCCGCGATCGCGGCCCGCAAGCGGTGCAACTGCTCGTCCATGGGGGCAGCGAAGAGTAGCAGAGGAATGGCGCCCGTGCGCGAGAGAGTGCCTTCAATCGCCGTAGGCAAACGATCCGAGCACAATCCCCAGCGATATGCCCTGTCCCGCCGCAGAAGCTGCGGCCGCAAAGAGAAACTCTACCGCGGAATCAACGACTCCAGTTCGGCCCAACGGACATAGAGGCGATCGACGTCGGCTTTGGCAGCGGCGATCTCGGCCTCCAATTCGACCAGGCGACTGTGGTTGGTGGCGACCTCCGGGCTGTCCTGCTCGGCCCGCAGCGCAGTCAGTCTTGCCTCGGCCTCGGCGATGCGAGCCTCAATGCTGTCCCATTCGCGCTGGTCAATGTAGCTGAGCTTGCGGCGCGGCGCCGGTACACTGGCCGCTGACGTCGTCCTGGGCCTGGCAGAATTTGTGGCCGCAATTGCTTCGGCCTCCTCGGCGTGCCAGGCCTCCCATTG
>Ga0181518_10004139_pt1 | contig 13092 bp, 6 predicted proteins | sample PEATcosm2014_Bin_28_FD_119751 | JGI IMG/M metagenome (GOLD analysis project Ga0181518, IMG submission 119751) | Peatland microbial communities from MTU Mesocosm Facility, Houghton, MI, USA - PEATcosm2014_Bin01_60_metaG | ecosystem: Environmental > Terrestrial > Soil > Wetlands > Peat | place... | reverse complement strand
GGTGAGCTACAGTGGCTTTGTCAACGGGGACACGGCGGCGAGTTTGACGACCGCGCCGACGGTGACGACGACCGGGCTGGCCAGCAGTCCGGTGGGCAGTTACCCGATCACGGCCAGCGGGGCCGTGGATGCCAACTACACGATCGGCTACGTGGCGGGGACGCTCACGATCGAGCAGGCTTCCTCCGATACTGTGCTGGTTTCTTCCGAGAATCCGTCCGTGCAAGGCTCGAACGTGACCTTTACGGCCACGGTGGCGCCGATTGCCCCGACGACAATCACGCCGGCCGGCAGCATCCAGTTCTACACTAACGGAGTTGTCTGTGGTGGCCCGAGGCCGCTTAGCGGCGGCGTCGCCAGCATTACCCTCGCGAACTTACCGATCGGCTCCACGACCGTGGATGCGGCCTACGAGTCGGACGGCAACTTCCTCGGCAGCATTGACAGCCTGGAGCAGGTGGTGCATGGGCCCGCGGAGACGCCGATCACCGTTAGCATTGACAACAACGGCGACGGGACGGTGACGGTGCACTTCATAGGCACACCGAATGCCCAATATGTTGTTCAAGCCAGCAGCAACGTGTCCACGCCAGACTGGGAGAACATTTCGACCAACACGGCCGGCGCCGACGGGAAATGGACGTTCAGCGAGCCCACCGGGAACCACCCGGTGCGGTTCTACCGCTCGGCCATACCGTAAGCAATTGTTGAGAAGCACCGCTGATCGGGGAACGCGTTGGGCGTCCCCGGTCAGCGTTTTTGTGACAAGCCACCGTCGGCAATCACCGCTCTATACATGGCCGTTGGAGCTTAATTTAGAGTCAGAAGAGGCCCCTCCACAACCCGGCCTACGGCTTGACCCCGGCGGAGACTGATCCGATTTGGAAAACTGCCCCTGCCCCGCAGCCTGCAACCTGGTCTTCCCTAATTGCCAGCGGCAAGCATCAATTGCATTCCACACTCAAACAAATTTGCCTAGCATTTGCGCACGGTCTGCGTTAAGCTGCGCAGCCGTAATCTCAATAATATGTTCGCACCATGACTGCAAAAACAACCTATCTTCTCGCCGCCACTTTGGCGCTCATCCTCGTCACCTGTCCCGCTTCGGCTGCTGACTCCCCCAAACCACTCAAGATATTGCTGGTCACCGGCGGATGTTGTCACGATTACGCGAAGCAGAAGGACATCCTGAAGAAGGGCATCGAAGCGCGGGCCAATGCACAGGTGGACATCATTTTCGTTGCGGATGATAGCACGCACCCACAACTGCCGATTTACGGCCATCCGGATTACGCAAAAGACTACGACGTCGTCATCCATGACGAATGCGCCGCTGACGTGAATGATCCGGCTGTTGTGGAGGCTGTCCTCAAGCCCCATCGCGACGGCATCCCGGGCGTGAATCTCCACTGCGGCATGCACTCTTATCGCATCGGCAATCCGAACGATCCCGTGGCTCCGGGCACGCCGCACGGATTTTGGTTTGAATACCTAGGCCTGCAGTCAAGCGGCCACGGCGCGCAGCTCCCCATCGCCATCAGCTTCGTTGACCCGGACAGCACTATCACGAAAGGGCTGACGGATTGGGCGACGATCCACGAAGAACTCTATAACAACGTCAAGGTATTCGATAGCGCACATGCGCTGGCTCGCGGCAAGCAAGGCCAGAGCGACTTCGTCGTCGTTTGGACGAACCTCTACCAGGGCAAGACACGGGTGTTCAGCACCACGATCGGCCACAACAACGAGACGGTCGAAGACCCGCGGTACCTCGATCTGGTGACGCGCGGCGTCCTCTGGGCCTGCGGCAAGCTTGGCGAGGACGGAAAGCCGTTGCCCGGCTACGGGAAATAAATCAGAGCGTCCTTCGACTCGCTCACTTCTTGTCCCAATTGTGCTCCTTGATGAGTTCCTCGAGCTTGACTTTCGGCTCGGCATCATCTGGGATGACGTTAAAGCGGGCAAGGTACTTGCATACGTCGCGAAGGTATTTTACCTCATCCTTCTTGGCGGCCAGCTTGTCGGGAGGCAGTTGCTCCAGTTCCGCCCAATATTGGCCCGCTAGTTCTTGGGCCCTTTGAACTGTGTCGGCATCGTTGTCGTAAACGAGCGATTCCGCCAGGCGGAGCATTTCCGGCACGGGATTGGAGGGATTCTTTAGTTTCTCGGCGTCCTGCCGGATTGAAGCTGCGATTTCCTGGCGCTTGGCCAGCGTGGCTTCCGTCGTGAGATAGCCGTCGGTGCCGCCTTCGATGGCTCGGCGAGGCAGAGGACGGTACCAGATGTTACGGTACCTGACCGGATTGCCGTGATCCTGAAGCTTCAGGGGCCCCGCCTCAGGGAACGGACCTGGCTTGCTGCGCGCCATATGACCCGTGCCGCCTTCCAGCATCGTGTGGTCTTGCACTAAAACCCCGTTTTCAAAGACTGTGACGTAGCCAGGGTCCAATTGCTTGCCGTCCTTGTAGATGGGCCGACGGAAAACGATGTCATAAACCTGGAACTGGCCGGGCGGGTGCAACGCATTGGCCAGAGGCGGATTGACGCCATAGACCGAGCCCGCGAAGCCGTCGGGGTACGTTGGATTATTGTAGTTGTCGAGCACCTGCACCTCCACCAGGCCCATCAGGAAAACGCCGCTGTTGCCGCGGCCCTGGCTTTCGCCTTCGACTTTGGTGGGTGCGGCCCATTCGACGTGCAGTTGGATGTCGCCCAGCTTATCTTTCGTGCGGATATAGCCCGACTTGGGAACGCATTCCATGGCTCCGTCCTTCACGATCCATTTGGTGGGGACGCCGTTTCCCTCGTCGGCTTCCCATTTCGAGAGGTCAGTCCCGTCGAAAAGGACGATGGCGTCGGAGGGTGGTTTGCCCGGTTGCTCCAGGGTGCTGAACGTCCCAGGCGTGACCAGCATGGGCTGGGGACGATTGCGGTCGTGCACGGCCCAAGGGTGGTGGTCATCGGGGGCATCCCCATAGAAAGGAGACCCGACATTCGCAGCATACATGCTGGTGGTGAAAGATAGGACAGTGCACGTGGTAGTGATTGCAGAAGTTAATTTCATAGCGCGTTTAAAATTGCGGGCTCAGTCTTAGGTGTTCGCCTCGCTGAAGTCCAGACTTTTTGCAGATGGCCAACCTGGCCCGGTGACAAGCCCCTATGGCCCGACGGTGAGGCGAATGTACTGGGCGCTCGCTCCGCTGACTACATTGGTGACCCAGAGGGAACGGTTCGTGGGCGCGCTCGACAAATCGAGCAGTTTTGCCCAGTTCCCAGCACCGAGGCTGCCGCGGGACCGAACGACATAGTCCAGGTTGGACTGCGCGTTGAAGTTGAACGCGACGTGGGACTTGTCAGGCCACAGGATGGAACCGAAGCTCGGGCGCGGTGGTCGCAACGTCGCGTTCACGATCCAGCTCACGGCATCGGTCATGATGGACTGGCCTTGCGGCCCGGACAGGAGCGTGGACCAGATATAGAGGATTTTGCCGCCGGTCGCCTGCCCGGTGCCGAACGCGATGAACGCGGCGGCGTCTCCGTAGTCGGTGCCTTGGGGGATGGCGGCCTTGATCAAAGGGAGGTAGCGATTCGCCGCGCTGACCGAACTGCGGTCGATGGCGCGCAGCCGCTGATCGCCCGGGGGGAATGGGAAGACGTCCGACACGGACAGGAGGATGGATTGGTTTGTATAGCGCTGCATCACGATGCCGGCAGGCGGCGTCTCAAAATTGATTTGTATCGGCAGGCCCAAAGCCGGCAGCAACGGGTCGGCCGGGCCGGGCTGGTCGGAAGGGCCGTAGCCATAGTAAAATGGAAAAGGTCCGGTCGCCAGGATCACCAACGTGCCGCCGCCGACGAGGTACTGAGTGATGGCGGCCTTGCCGTCGCCGTTGGTGACGACGGTCTTGACGTAATTCTCGCTGCCGAGGTAAAAGGCCAGCGGATACCTGGCAGCGTTGAACTGGTTGGTGTTGACGAATTGCAATTCGGTCAGCGCATCCCATTTTTGATCGAGTCCGGTGGCGGCGGCGAAATTAGCGCCGGCACCCGCAGTGTTCAGCGGCAACAGCGCAATCTTGCCGGTGGGCAACTGGGCAAAACTGGCTCGCAGCGCGAGCACCGCCAAGTTTTGCAGCTCCGCTTGCACAAAAGCGGCGGAGGCGTTGGTCAGCGTGGTCTGCACAGGTTGCCAGGCCGCTTGATCGCCCGTGAAGGCCGTCACCCCCATTACGAGCGTTTCGTTCGGATTCACTTGGCTGAGCGAGCGTCCATTGGGCAGCACGGCATAGTCGAGCAACACCATTTGATTGAAGATGATCGGCCAGCCGCGCCAGCCGTTCACCGGTTTGCGGCTCAATGGCAGGAGCGAGCTGTCATCCAGCGTCAGCGTCGGTGAGTAGCTTAACGGTTGCGACTCCGGCGGCGCATAGGCCACCAACACCGCTGTCGCGCCGGGCGCATTAACCGTGGCCGTGTTGGCGGCCGCATGCAGCCCTTGTTGATACGGCACGCCGTAAGTCCAACGCAGGCCGGGAATGATGCCGGCAAACGAATCCAGATTGGTCCAAGACTGGGGCAGCGGGTAGTTGCCGCTCAGCGGCAGGGTGACAAAGTATCCGTTCGTCGTGGCCGGGACGTTGGTCTCATTATAGACCAGCGACGCATCGAACGCATTTGTGGGAGTGCCGGCCGGCACTTCGCCTACGGTAATTACGTCTCCGTTCTGGAGTTGGGACAAGTAAAGCGAACTCGGCGATTGCGTCGGGCGCGTGACCTGGCTGGTCAGCACGTTGGTGGCGCCACTCCGCACCCGAGTCACGGTAAGGCCGGAGATGTTCACGCAGGGATAGGAGAAGCTGACATCAAATGAGCGGGTCAGGCCGGACACAATGCGGAAGGAGCACGCGCCGTTGCCCGCGGGGCGGTAGTCGGTAACGTCGGTGCTTTGGTCGAAGCGGTCGAAGGCGATGCCGGCCTGCTCGCCGGCAATAACGCGCATGGTGGAGCTGCCCACCGGATCAATCAACGGGAGCGTTTCGCAGGAGCCATACGGGTAGCGATAGCCGCGTCCCGGACCGGAGCCGTCAAACAGACCGAGGCCCTCGGTGAAATCACCGCTGCCATAATCCGCCACGGAGTTTCGGTAGTAGGGCTGGTAGAGTGCGAGCCAGCGTTGCATCAGGCCGCGCAGGTAGTAGCGCATGCGTGGGTCGCCCGTATGCACATAGATTTGCGTCAAGGAGTCGAGCAGCCAGGCCACTTCATTGGCGCAGGCCAGGCCGGCCCAATCGCGGCCACTGTTGGGTTCGAGCAGGAAGGCACTGTCGAGGGCGCCGTCGGAGCGGTCGGAATCCATCGCCCAGACTTGCATGTAACGCCAGATGAGATTGTTCGCCAGGTGGAGCGCAAGAGTGGCATTCGTCGAACGCTGGGCATCGTTCTTGAAGGTGAAGTAGTAATCCAACAAGAAGGCCGTGCTCAACGTGCCGCCGATGGCGAAGGGGGAAGAGGGGACATCGGGAAACTCATTGCGGGTCCAGACAAAATGCCGGGCCCAATTGAAGAGTTCATCAATCGCCGTCAGATACTGGGCTTTGGCCTGGCCGAGGCCGCGGTCGTAACGGTAGAGCTCCACGAGCACGCGGGCCGCGTACCACCCCTCGGTATTGTGGAGGGTGGTGACGGCGCCGCCGCCCCAGTTGGTCAACCAGGAGCCGGAGAGCGGCTTTTGCCAGTAGAGGCATGTATCGCCGCCGACGGTGAAGGTCTGGGCGTAATTGGTGAGCAGCGACTCGATCTGGCTGCGCGCCAAATTGAGCGTGGCCGTGTCCCCCTGGCGAACCGCGGTGTCAATGGGCATCTCGATTTGGCCCTCCCAGCCGTTCAAAAGCACCGTTCCGGTCGGATAGAAGGTCGTCTCGCTGCCGGCTCCATACAAGGTCACCCCGATTGGTCCGGCGAAGTCCGTCAGATGCACTTGCCCCGGGAGCCAACCGACATCGTTCATAGGCGGCACTAGCGGCAGGGCATTGGTGTAACGCGCGAACAAACGCTCCTGGAAGCGTTCATTGGGGTCCTCCGTGGCAGGCAGGTTCGTGTCAATGATCAGGTTGAACCACGACGCCAGCACTTCACCGCCCTGGGGATAGACCTGATTACCATAGCGCAAGCCGCCGTAAGGATAGGCCAGCGCCATGAAGTTGGTCAACGCGCCTTGACTCCAGCAGTAGGCGGTGGCAATATAGCGCTCGGATTGGTCGGTCGCGCGCGCCCCCTGGAAATCATAGCCCACGTACAACGCCGCCGACGGGTCCCACAGGCCGATCATCGGGATTGGATGCGCTCCCAAGGGACAGATATACCCCCAGTTCCGGTTCCACAGGCACGAAATCTCCGGGGAACCCGCGTGCACGTCTTGCAGCAGAGGAAACGGATCGGCATAGGGCGTGGCATTGAGCCAGCCGCGCTGATGCCACACTATCGCCGTGGGCATCGGGCAAACCAGGAAGTGGAATGGAGCCAGCCCACCCGGGAAGAGCGCCAGCCAGTGGTTTGTGTTGAAGTTCCCCAACGTCAGGTGGAATTGAACCACCGGGTCCGCGTTGGTGTCCCCCTGCGCGGGCAGCGCGACGCTTACGAAGTCATTCGTCGCGAAGGTGATGGCGAGCGGGTCCGATGTGCGCAGCCCGGAAAGAAGGAGGCCCGTCGAATTAGATACAACGTTGTCGGCCACTATGGCCCCATTCCCGGATAACCGGATTGGTGCCACCAGCACTCCGTTTGCGAACACGTCGAAGCCCTGATTACCGGCGGGCTGGACCGTGATCTGCGCGCCAGGAGCCTGGACCAGCGCCAGAAAGCCCAGCATTAACCCGGCGCGCCAGCCGACTGCTCTGGCTCTGGCATTGTGAGCGGCGTTAATCATGACGTTATTCCCGAACAACACCCATCTCTGAGGCTCCGTGGGTCGCGGAGAATTGCTCTCGCATGAGGCTCGTCACTCTCCAATCTAGGCTGGCGCGGGTCGGTAGCAAGCACATTGCTTTCGATTGGGCAGGGGCCAGAGCTGCGCCAAACCGTGCTTCGCTGTTCTCGGTAGGATGGAGGGAACAACCTCCCCTAACGCCCGCTCCAAATCCGTAGCCCCACCGGACCCTCACCGTTACCTCGCCGTTACCTCGCCGTAGCACCTCTGATCGGCGATCAGAGGTGCTACGGCGAGGTAACGGCGCATCTCCCTTGAGTCTCCTGGGCTGCAATGGCCGGCTTGGTTTGTGCAAGTGGGACCCAAGCGGAGTGTCCAGATATGAGACACACCGCTCTGAACCACCTGGAATGTGTGTCCGCTGCCGACGTTCCCGGTTATGGGTTCGTTATTGGCGAGAGTGAGACGAAAAAGCTCACTTAACGTCAACAAACGGGTCCCCGATGAGTATCTCCTGAAACTCACGCACTAACGCAGGATTGCCTTGGACATCTCGATCCTGTTGACGGAGGCGCAGAAGATGGGCGCGACCCAGATAGCCCCCGGCATAAAGATGTTGCAGCAGCGGGGTCGCTCGTTCGTCGGTGACGCGGTCATGCACTGATCCCATGGCGGCAACAAAGCCAGATTGGCCATACACAAGATTCACCAGCACATTTCGTTCAGCCGTCACCGGCGTGTCCACCACGGTGCGGGATCCTGGCTGAGCGAAACCGCCGACCGAACAACCATTCAAGAGCGCGATCAGTCCTCCATTGCGCAGGTCACGCGCCTGTTCCCACGACACCAGGGAGAGCTCGGGGTTGGAATGAACATTCCACCAAACGACCCTGCGGCATGACTGGGCCATGTGCCCAACGAATACTTCGCTGGATTGCCAGCCTTCATCCATCCAAGGCAAAGGTCGGGCATAAGCCAGAAAGGCCTCCAAGGAGTCATATTTCCCCAGGTTCGCGCGCTGATAACCGGCTGGATTGTCCTTGAACGAGCCGGGGCCTTTCTCGTTGATGGCGTAAAACTCGATTTGCGATGCGCCCACCGCGTCCCAAACGGGCCTGGCGCGATCGAGCAGTCCGAGATCGTTGGAAACCAAGTACAGCCCGCGGCCATAGTTCACCTTGCCCCGATGAAAGGCCGTTGCTTTCTTGAAGAAGCGGGCGAGTTGGCCCGCCCAGCCCGCGTAGTTGTTCTTGGCCGGCTCCGCATAGCCAACAGGCAGGAACGCCGCCCAAAGCTCCGGGCCACGGGCGGGGCCTTCGGTCAGATCGTCGTAGTCGTGGGGCGGAACCACCAGGGTCTCCACACCGACGATCCTGGGCCAATCGGATGAGGTCCCAGAACTCTTGAGGACAGTTCCCGGAGCGACTCGCTGCGTGACGGTCATATCCAGATCCTCGAAATAGCGAGGCCACAAGCGCACTGAGTGGATGTCCGCGCGGGGCAAGAAGAAGGAGGGCAACTTGATATTGCCCACAAACAAGACCCCTTCCAAATCCGGTTTTGCGGCGTGCCAGCTTTGCAGCGCGGCACGGAGTTCTTCTGGGCGCCGGTCGTCCAGGCCCATAACCGGCAGCAAGGTGACGCCGAATTGCCGCCGATGGGCGGCAGCCTCCAGGTAATCGTGCAGTGCCGGTGCTATCAACTCATACAGGCGGGCATCCACGAGGGCGAGCGCGCGCGTGTCATTCGTAATTAAGCGGGCCGCCTCAGCGAGCGAACAGGCACCTGCGGGCCGTGTGAAGAAGGCGCTTTCAGGTGCTAGTGGAACCGCGGCAGGACTCGATTTCCCGTTCAAGGGACTTTCTCCGGCCGCAAGCCCGCCCGCAGCCCTACTGACCATCGGTCCAGCCAGGGCCAACAGCAACACTTGCAGCGTCAGCCAAAAAGGAGTGATTGGCCCCGTTTGCTTCATGACGACGAGTATAGCCGCTGGTCACAGTGTTTCAATGAGGATAAACCAGCGAACCGCCGCTTCGCCTGATCATTTTGTTGATGAAGGCGTCCGGCCAGGGGCGCGCAATCGTGATGGGCAATCCCGCCTTTATTAGTTCACGGTTGTTGGCAAGCCGACCCATATCTGTGCCCGCCGGTGCCAATGCAAGCGGCAAAGACGGTTTGGCATCAATTCGCTCAATACTCGCCCCAGTTTTATCAATTAACGCGTACGCGGGAGGATGAGTTAAAGAGAGATGCAGAAATTGTACCGGCAAGGGGCTCGCGGCGAGCCTGCCTCCTTTTCTGTGAACCGGAACATCCAACATCAAACATCGAACAACCAACATCCATTGCCCACCTAACTCGCGTCCGTCGCCTACAAGGGATTAGAAGCTGAGCCAACGGCTCAGGGAAACCTTCCCCAACCGGAATTGCTGCAGACACCCGTTCCGCGGCGCGATCTGCTTAAGCACACCGCCCGGCATTATGCGACCATAAACGCGGTGCAGGCGGGGCGGGGTTGCCGGCACAACTGCCGCTATTGTTCCGTGACGGTGTTCCACGGGCGGAAATACCGCCGGAGACCGGTGGCGGAAGTCATCGAGGAACTGCGCTCGCTACCGCGCAACTTCATCTTCGTGGATGATAATATCATCGCGGACCGGGAGTACGCGCTGGAGTTGTTCCGGGGCATGACGCCACTGCGCAAACGCTGGGTCAGCCAGTGCTCGGTCCTGGTGGCCGACGATCCCGAACTCCTGGAGCTGATGCGCGCCGCAGGGTGTTGCGGGTTGTTCATCGGGATTGAGACGGCCAGCGATGAGAACCTGGCGGCGATGAGCAAGCAGTTCAATCATTCCGGCAGCTACCCCGAGCGGCTCCGGAAGATCCGCCGCGCCGGCATTGGCATCGTGGCTGGGATGATCGTGAGGATGGATGGCGATGACACGCGGGTGTTCGAGCAGACGCTGCGCTTTCTGCAAGATGCCCGACTGGACGCCGTCCAGTTGAACATCCTGACGCCTCTGCCCGGCACGCCACTCTATGCTGACCTGGCCCAGGCCGACCGCGTCACCGACCGCGACTGGAGCCACTACGACTACCGCCACGTGGTGTTCCGCCCGGCCCGGATGACAGCGGCAGAGTTGCAGGCAGGGGCCGACTGGTTATACGCGCAGTTTTATCGGCTCGACCGTATCCTCTGTCGATTCGTCCGTGCCGTGTTCAGTGTTGGCTGGAGGCCTGCGTTCCTGAGCTTGAAGCTGGGGCTGACCTACCGCTACGACAACAAGCGCGAGGGCATTGTGGGCTGGAATCCAGCGCGGGTTGCGCCCGAGGCGCTCTCAATCACTAGCGCCAGAGCCCAGTCGGAGACGGCGGGCAGTTCAATGGCCCAGCGGCCGTGCTTGGTCAAACAATAGTAGCGCAAGGCGCGCAACGCGGCAGCGATTCGCGGTTCTTCTGTCGATACTTAAACGCCAACATACCCGAGCCAATCGGGAAGAAGGTGACGTGCCTTGCGAAGCCGCAGAAAAGAAATCCTGCCGTCCAGTTCTTAACTTGCCCATTTCACCTCCACACGCGCCTGGCCCGACAGGCCGCGCAGCCTGACCCATCCCCGGGCGGCGTCGAAGTCACTCCAGTTCGTGCCGTTGACCTTGACGGCGGCAATCGCGGCGGAAGTCGGGTGGCGAAGGACCAGCATTACTTCGCGAGGCGGGTTGCGCGACGGCAGAGTCACCGTGGCCACGAGGCGGCCATGCTCCACGTCGGATACAAGCTCGTAGCCGACCGGGCCAAAATGGGTGGGGGCGTTACGCACCGCGATGCGTTGGCCCTGCTCCAGCCATGACCGCGGCGTTGCGCGCGCCAGCCACAGCACATCGCCTTCCTCCATCACGAGCATCAGGCGGAGACGCTCGAGAAAGCACGCTTCCTCGAACAGCTTGTCGGGCGGGCCGCCCGTGGTGTGCTCGCGGAAGGTGTATTCGCCCGGCATAATATCCACCGCATACTGGTTGAGCATTGAGCGGAGGAAGTTGGGGGCGTCATTTGCCGCCAGGTGAATGTTGGCGTGGCGCTCCAAGCCGCATTGATATTGCCAGCTCGCGTGCGGGAACCAGTCTCTCTCAGCCTCGAAGCCCGGCGTGCGCGCGGCCACTTTCTCGTTCTCGAGCAGCAGACGGTCTTCGAGGACGTCCAAGTGCCCCTGGACGCGCGGGTCACCCGGGGACAGGAGTCCGGCGGGGCTGACCAATGGATCGGCGGACTGGACGGTATCCCAATAAATGGCGCCGACATGTCCCTGGCAGCGGCGCCAACCCCAGGCTCCGGCGGCAAATCCGCGCACGTACGGCGCAAATGGGATAAACGAGTGATAGGTGCCATCCCTCACAGCAACCACCGGCGTGAGCGCGATGGACCGGTCGATGGCAGCGATCAAGTCCTGGCGATAGGCCTCCGCCTCGGCGGCCAGGCGGGCGCCTTCAGGCGGGTCGATCTGTGCAAGCATCTCGGCCATGGATTTGACTGCCAGCCAGTAATAGGCCTCCGTTTCGTAGAACTGCATGTGCATCGAGAGGCTGTCCGGCGTGACCACCTGCGCCGGCTGAAGGCCCTTGCTCCAGAGCCGCTGCCCGGCCGGAAGAATGTTCGCCAGGAGCCGGCGTTGGCGCAGAATCCACTCCGCGTTTGCTTTCATGCGAGGGGCGTTGGCTTTGAGCCAGGCGAGGTCGCCCGTGAGCCGGAGGTGCTCGGCCAAGGCGAACATGATGGCGCCCGGCCCCATCGAGTGAACCGCGTCCATGTGCCCGCCCGCGCCGTCCGGGCCGACAGCATGGGTGAGGCACCCGAAGCCGTCAGAGAAATGGCCGAGTGGCCGGTCGAGCTTTGACAAGGGGTGCGTACCGTCGGCCGGGCCGGGCTGCATGGGGAGGCTCAGCCATTGGTCCAGGCCATCCGCGGCTTCGCGGTGCATACCTTGCAGGTCCAGCGCACGCAAGATCATGTAGGTCTCGGAGGCGAGGATGCCGAACGGAAAGTCGTTGAAGCGCCACCGGCCCTGAGCATCCTTGATCGAGTGCCGAAGGAGGTGCCACGCGCCGAGGTTCCACTGTGCCGTAAGCTGCTCGGAGGGGAGCTCAATTTCCATCGCCGGCGCAAAAGGCGGCTGGGGAAGCGATGGCAGATTAGTGCCCCGCATTGCCGTCACCGCGCCGAGCCACGACTGTTCCGCGTGGGCGTGGGTCCGTTGACGAATGGTGGCCAGGTGTTTCGCCGCGAGTTCCTGCACGTACTCCCGAGCGGTTTTTGCGTTAGAGGCCAGGTCAAACGGCGGCTGCGAAGGTTGGGGCGGCGGGGCGGCCGCTGGCTGGGAGTAGAAATGCCAAACGTCCGAATGGCCCGCAGCATCCGGGTGCGGGTTGCCGGCTTGGATGGAATCGACTACCTCACGGGTCAGGTCCCACGTGCGCCCTCCGGCCCCGGCTTCAGTAATGGACAACTCGACAATGGTGGTGTCGCAGAAATGGTTCCCCTCCTTTGCGCCAACCACGAGCGATACCATGTCGCCGCTCTCGACCTCTGCCTCGAGGCGCTGGCCAGTCTGGACGTTGATCGGGATCTTCTGCGAGGCGCCTGGACCTATATCGCCGTGCGCGAGGACGCTCCGGCGGGTCTGGGTGTCACACACAATCGTCCACTCGATGCCGTTGCCGCCATGCGCATCGCCCATTGCCACGCTGGCCTTGATGCTTACGCGACCCCGGCTCGGGCAGTGCCAGCCCACGGCCACATCGCGATCAGGCAAAGGGTGCATGGCAACACACCGGGCCGGAATGCGCAAGTCGCCCGCGATGCCCGCCGCGGCGGACGGGTTGGCGCCGAACCATGGAATAACGCCCGAGGACCAGCCCTGCACGCGAGGCACTCCCGGGATCGCATCCACCTTTGTGGTCAGCAGTTCTCGGGGTGGCGGCGCATCAGCGATGGTGGCGGAGCTGGCCGGAGGCTGCTTCATCCCAGTAGCGCGGACGAAAAAGCCGTATTCGGGAGCCAAGATGGGACCGTGTTCGAGGTCGGCAGCCAGAAAAGAGAAGCTGCCTGATTTGGTCCACATGGTAACGATGGTTCGCGCGACATCCTCAGGTTGGGCATGGTAAGGCCACACCCGC
>Ga0181518_10004138_pt1 | contig 13099 bp, 8 predicted proteins | sample PEATcosm2014_Bin_28_FD_119751 | JGI IMG/M metagenome (GOLD analysis project Ga0181518, IMG submission 119751) | Peatland microbial communities from MTU Mesocosm Facility, Houghton, MI, USA - PEATcosm2014_Bin01_60_metaG | ecosystem: Environmental > Terrestrial > Soil > Wetlands > Peat | place... | reverse complement strand
GGAGAGATTTACGACGCGGAACAGGAATTGCCCAATTGGGATCAGGCGGAAATGAATGATGTCCATTGGATTCCGGCAAATGTCGTAGAGCCGCCAGGCGGCCTGCTGGTGTCTTACCTCATGCCTCCGATCAAGGTCGTCGAACACCTCCCGGCGGTAGCAGTGAAGCATCCGAAGCCTGGGGTTCAGGTCTTTGATTTTGGACAGAACTTCGCCGGTTGGGCCCGCTTAACCGCCAGCGGCCCGCGAGGCACACGCATTCACCTGCGCTACGCCGAAGATGTTCGTGAGGACGGCAGCCTGGATGTGACCAGCAACGAAAAGGCGGAGGCAGCGGACACTTATGTGATGAAGGGCGAGGATGTGGAAGAATATGAACCCAGATTTACGTTCCATGGGTTTCGCTATGTGGAATTGACTGGATTCCCGGGAAAACCGGGACCGATCAATCTGCTGGGCTGCGTGGTGCACACGGACTGTGCCAACACCGGCTCATTCGTCTGCGGCAATGAGCTGTTGAATCGCATCCATCGCGCCACGGTTTGGTCGCAGCGCAGCAACCTCATGGGCTACCCCATGGATTGCCCACAACGCGACGAGCGACTCGGCTGGTTCGGGGACGCGATGGTTTCCATGGAGGAAGCCCTGTTCAACTTCGATATGCCAATCTTCTACGGGCATTGGCTCACGGGCGTGCGCCGCAACCAAAATGGAACCAACGGCGACATTTCCATTGTTTCGCCCCGACCGTATATCCGGGACGAACCTGACCCGACGTGGAGCAGCGCCTACCTGGTGATGACCTGGCAGTATTATGTGTACTACGGCGACCGCGAGTTTCTCTCCCGGCAGTTCGACGCGATGAAGCGGTACGTGGACTTCCTCGGCACGCAGGCAACCAATCATATCCTGCCAAAATATTGGATTGGGGACTGGGGCACGATCGTGGAGGGCTGGAAAGAAGGAGAGCCTGTTTCCGTGAGCACCGCGTTCTATTACTACGATGCCCGGATTCTATCGAAAGCGGCTCGGGTTCTGGGCCGGGTTGCGGAAGCCAAAGAATATGGCACCCTGGCCAAGCAGATCCGGACAGCCTTTAACCGAAGGTTCTTTGACCCGCACAAGAAGGAATACGAGCTGGGAACGCAGTTCAGCAACGCATTTCCTCTGTTCCTGGGTTTGGCCGATCCAGCGGATGAGCCGGCAGTGCTTGAGAACATCCTCCAGGATCTTGAGCGGAGAAAGTGGCATTTCAACGTGGGTGTCCTCGGCGCCAAGTATTTGCTCGAGGCGCTCACGGAACACGGTCAATCGCCGGTCGCTTATACCCTCGCCACCCAGACAGGTTACCCCAGTTGGGCCCACCTGTTGGAAGGGGGGCGGACCACCTTGTCGGAATTCTGGGACCTGCATGGCTCCCACGATCACGTCATGCTGGGGAGCATCGACGGGTGGCTCTACCGGAATCTTGCGGGCATTCAAACCGACGAGCAACACCCCGGGTTTGAACATTTCTTCATCAGACCGTTTATCCCCAAGTCGCTCACTTTTGTGAAAGCCAACATCGAGACCGTTCGTGGCCCGATCTCCGTGAGTTGGGAGAATACTAACGGGATATTCAAATTGAGCGTTTCCGTGCCCGCGAATAGCCGCGCCACCATCCAGGTGCCGGCCAAATCACAAAAGAGCGTCCAGAGCAGACCCGCACTCCGGCCGGAACGAGTCGAAAAGGGATCGGCGGTCTATAACGTGGGCTCAGGGGTGTATCAATTCCAGGTGCTCACCGAGTAAAGAAGAGTTGGTGTTCGGATTCGGTTTATACTCCTCCTGTTTATGCTTCTCGCTAGGGTTCCGCTAAAGGAGTAAACTGGCAGTTGCGGAGAAAACGCCGCCGTGGCTTTCTCGCAGAAGTCGGAATGTGCTATGAAAACATCGTTCAATATGCTGCTGCTCTTGGCGCTGCTGGCGCTGCCCGCCCTGGGGCAATCCCAACTCACTTGCGCCACGAACAACGGCGCCCTCACCATCACCGGTTACGACGGGCCGGGCGGTGCGGTGAGCATCCCCGCCGCCATCAACGGCCTGCCGGTCACCCGCATCGGGGACAAGGCGTTCGGTTCTTGCACCAACCTGACCGCCGTCACGATTCCCAGCAGCATCACCGGCATCGGGCAACGGGCCTTTTACTTCTGCACCAGCCTGACCAACGTTACAATTGGCACCAGCGTCGCCAGCATTGGGGAGGGCGCGTTCTGTTACTGCTGGAGCCTGCCCAGCATTACGATCCCCGTCGGCGTCATCAGCATCGGAGGCGCTGCGTTCTATGATTGCACCAGCCTGACCAACGTCACCATCCCCGCCAGCGTCACCAGCATCGGGGACCATGCTTTCGGTTTCTGCACTCGCCTGACCAGCGTAAAGATCCCCAACTGTGTCACCAATATCGTATGGTAGTTGCTTTGTCCGTAATGCCGCCATGCTCCGCGCTCATCCCAAGGTACTGGAAGTCCCTGGGCAGATATACGCCAATCATGAGTATTGGGCGGGCACGCTGGACACCCGTGTCTTCATCCTGACCTTCGGGTCGTAGAAGAGTGTCGCAATCTCGTGGCGGTTTGAGGATGTGCACTCAAACGCACACTTCCCGAAATGGGCCATGTGGGCTAAATGGGGCTATGGCATCAATTTCGCAAGCTGATCCATGCAGTGCGATTATTTCCCGAATCGCCGCTTACGGAAGCTCAAGCATCCCGGTTCCCGCACTTTCCAGGCTGTTAGGAGTCAAAAGCACCACCTTGAACGCCCGGTTCCGAAGAAAACAGATCCCGTTGCGCACGATCGGAAGGACTAATTATCTGCCGTGCGATCAGGCGCTGCAATTGGTAGAGTTGCATCGGTATGCCCTGATTGGATGGCCGACGTTGCTGGCGGCGAGCAAGATCACTGATGTCAAGCCCGCAACTCTGAAAGCCAGGTGCGAGAAGGGGCGATTGGAGGGGCATATTGATTTAACCAAGCGGCTGAGGCTGAATCCAGCTCAGCTTGAAGAACTCTTTTCGGCGGCCTCCCTGGCCGAGGTGAAATTGAAACTGCCTCGATTTGGACCCAGGCCTGAATTCCCGGCCAGGAAGAACGATGCCCAAGCCCTATTCCCTGCTGAAACGAACGAAGAAGCGCCGTCTGCTGAGGCCAAGGGGACCATCGATACGCCAGGGCTCGGGCCGGTTAAAAGGATCCCATCCGCGCATGGCAACTTGGCCTTGCCTCCGGCACCCAACCCGAAGATCGAGATTATCACCCCAAGGGACTATGGGCTTCCCGAGGTGGAAAGCGGGCCTCATACCGTCGGCCAGCAGCCTCCGCGTTCGGAAGACGCACACAAGAAGGCGCCGTGTTTGGTTTACGATCCGCTGAGGCCATTTTCGCTCTCCGTCTGTTCGCCTGGGAAGGCGGTGAGATATGGCCAATATGTTGGGACGGTCCTGGGGCTCATTGATGATCCCTATCGTCCCAGAATCAAGGTCGCCTTTCCCGAACACGATGAACCGGCGATGAGAGAGGTTTTGCTGGCAGTGGACAAGAAGTTTAGCACAGTCTAGCGGGCAAGTGCGGCCTTCAGGATCACGGTTCTCTCACCGGCAGGCAGCCGGGCGTGGAATGTTTGGATGCTCGTTCGGTGCGCGTCCGTATTGTCTAGGCGTTAAATCCCCCCGCCCCACGTGAAACCAGGCTTCTTCCCCAGTGGCTTGAGCAGTTGGGCTGCTCCCACAGCCATGAAGTTCGCGTCCGTGCCCGCCATGAAGAACTGGAAACCCTGTTTCTGGTACCGTTTGATTGCCTCCGGTCGGAGGCCCGGCCGGCCCAGGAACTTGCCGTTTCTCTTCCCGGCAGCCACGATCTTGGCAATCGCCTGCTCAAGTCGCGGATGGTCCTGCTTGCCGCGGAGCCCCAGCGAAAAGGAGAGGTCGCTGGTGCCGATAAAGAGCACGTCAATGCCCGGAACAGCGGCGATCTCATCGATATGAGACAAAGCAGTCGTGTTCTCGACCACCGCCACCACCAGGACGTTCTGGTCCGCAAAGTCGTAGTAGCATTCGGCAGCAGGCCAACGGAAATGAGCGAGGTCCGCACCCGAACCCCGCAATCCGTGGGGCGGGTATCGGCAGGCGGCGGCAGCCTGCCGGGCGAGCTCAGGCGTGCTGGTGAAGGGGAATATGACCCCGAGCACGCCGCAATCCAACACGCGCTTGGCCATCCACAACTCATTCACCGGCGGACGCGCGAAAGGCACGGCCTGCAACCCGCGGGTGGCCAGGACGACGTTGCGCACCGTTTCCAGACTTAGCGGCGTATGCTCCATCTCAAGCCATAGAAAATCAAATCCCAGAGCCGCCGCCTGCGTCGCCACTTCAACGCTATTCACGCTGATAACAATACCAACGACCGGTTGGCCTTTCTTCAGTAGCTCCTTGACCGGGTTCTTGCCCGCCACCCTCAGATGCGAACTCTTCGTTTTCATAATCAGTTGTCTATCTGCCGTTCATTGCCCTGACAGCGGCGAGTCCTTTATCAGCCAGACCTCGGAGACCTGGCACGAGCGGCCATTGCCGCCCAAGCCACGCTCGCCAAACCAGCTTAGCGTGAGCTTGCCCTGCTGAGTTGCCGCCGGTGCGATTGGAAACTCCAGGGGCTTGAAGGGCATCGGCTTGGCCAGATACGGGTGCACCTCCAGGGTGTCGTTGGCGACCAACCGGATCTTCCGCTTCGGGCTGTCGCCCGCATAGAGCACCCGGACTTTATATCGCGCCTTGGGATCGAGCCCGCTATACACCATCTGGAGCGGGGCATCATACAGCGACTCCTCATGATCCATCCAGGAAACGCGCCGCGCGACCCCGGGGTCTTCGTCCGGCTCATCCACCACCAGGTCCTCCTCGAAATCGGCCCGCGTTGATTGGAAGCAGCCCGGGTCTTCGCTAAACCCAAGTCCGCGCTGCAAATGAGGCTGGCAGGCGATGTTGCCCAGGTCATCATAGAACCCGCCGGGCCCCGGATCGGTCCATTGCAGAATTTCCTCGACCGCCTTGAGCCCTTGCGGCGCCGGGGGAAGCTTGCGGATCCGGGCGAACTGCTCTTCAAGCCAGCACCGATTGTTGAGCGGGTAATCCAGCGTGTCCAGGCTCGCCCCCCGGTCCACCGCGATAGCCTGGTATCGCTCGACGCTTAGTTGCATGCCAATGCTCTGGAAGAGCGCCTCCGCCAGTTGGAAGATTCGGGTGCGCCAGTCGGGGTTCGGGTGTTCTGCCAGTGCGCGATCCAGGATCTGGGTGGCATCCGAGATCGCACGGGAAACCCCGACCTCCGGAGCCTTCTGCAAGGACGCCATCGCCTGCATTTCCAAGTCGGTCTCGTGAATCAGGCGGTGCCGGACGTAAGCGTCGTAATACGCCCGGAAGAGCGCCTGTTGGAAACGCCAGTTCTTCAAGTCCGCCGGTGAGGCCTTCCTTTCCAACGCCTGGAATTGTTGGAGCGTGACATCCACACTTTCGTTCGCCAGCAGCCGCCCCTGCCAGTTTCGCTCCAGGGCCAATAATCCCTGGGCAAAATCATCGGTATAGCGCTCCCCGATGAAATAACGGCTGTATTGCCGCAGGAGGTCCAGGACGCGAGCTTCCGGGTCCCAGCCCAGTCCGCACCAGATGAACTTGTTCACATCGTCGTTGCAACCCTCCGAATAGCTCAGAAAACCAATCGTGAATGGCTGAGTCTTGCGGAAGATGGTCGCCTCAGCCTCCGGTCGCGGATTAATGCACTCCCGCGCCTCGGTGAGCGCGTAGGCCACGTCCCAATCCGCCACCGGGTATTGGCATTGCCGTGAGTGCGTAATATCCGGGTAGTGGCGAATCGGATACCTGGCCGGGACCAGCTCGCGCAACTGCTGCAGGCTAACCCGAACCTGGGGGCCGAACACAACGCCGCTCAGCCAGTCCGGCTGCTCGCGCTTGAGGATGTCAATAAACTCCTCCAGCCACGCTTGGTTAAAGCTTTGAGGCGAGACCCACATCTGCGCCTTGGGATGGTAGCGATGGAGGTTCCCGGTCTGCTTCTCCAGAAACGCCAGAAGCACCTTCGGTTGTGTGTGGCCCGGATCGCCGCCAGGCACGAAGACCGCATCAATACGGCTCAGCTTGGAAAACACATCGCCCCATTCGCGCAGGGCGGACTCGACGGTCTTTGGATCGGCATAGTCCTTGTCCATCGCCGGATACCAGATCCAGACATCGAGGCCATACGCATCAGCCAAGCGAGACATGCCCTGCATCATCTCCATGGGCGGCCGGGGGAAGTGCGGGCTATCCGCGTCATCATCCGAGCGGGGTGGAATCAACTCAATGGCATTGCAGCCGAACACTGCCAGATCGCGGAAGTACTGCTCCCAGGTGGGCAGGTCCCAGGCATCGTAAGAGTTGCACTTGGGGCGATACCCCAACTGGTGCCCGCGCAGCGCATATTGGGGAGCGGTGGTGATATCCAGATCGTCCCGCAGGCTCACGCTCCCCCGCTCCATGCGCAGTTCGCGGAGCAAATTCCCGACGCCGAACAGAACGCCGCGCTCATCGTTGCCAAGCACCATCACCGCCGGATTGTTCTCCGCCTTCCCTGCCGCGCCGGAGTCGGACGGAGGCGGGCGGACGCACAGCCGGTAACCCTCCGCTGCACTTGGCACTGGTTGTGTTTGCAATGCTTCCGCGTACGGGCCGGCGATTTCACGCGCCGCAGATCTCAGCCCCACGGCGATCACGGGAACATTTGTAGTCGGCCACGCGGTCATTTGCGGCCAGCGGATGTTTGTGCGCTTCTCCGCTTCATCGACCAGCATCTTTACGGCCTGCTTCTGTCGCGGGGTAGCGTCCGGCGCGGAGACAATCACCGCGTTGCGCAAATCGAGCGCATGACCTGATATGGCCCAGCTCAGACCGATAAACAGAATCAGCGAGCGCGTAGGCAGATCTAATTCTTCTTGGAGATTCATGTTTAGGTAAGTTGGGGAGTTGTCCCGGAGGGACTTCTGACAATAGCCCGGCGCTTTAGCGCCGGGAACGCAGTCCCAAGGGCACAAGTCCCGAAGGGACGGATGAACGGAAGCACACGGGCGCTGTTGGTCAGCCGTCCCTTCGGGACTCGGCGCCCCTTGTCACCTTTCCCAGCGTTGAAACGCTGGGCTATTCTCACACGTCCCTTCGGGACAGCCAGCCGGAGGTTTTCGAGAGAAACTATCGTAAGCTTCCCAGGCCAGCGCTGCAACAGATCCGGGTGAGGGTTTCGCGACATAATGACCTTAAGTTGAGACTAGAGCGCCGCGATCAAGATCCTTTGGCCGGAGCAGGAGCATCAGCACCGCCGCCAGCAGCGCCGGCACGGCACAATAGGCAAAGCTGTCCTTCAGGGGCACGCCACTGTCCTTCAACTGGCCGAGCAGAGGCGTCAGGCAGGCGCCCGAGGCGATGCCGAAGAAGTTCAGCAAACCGTAGCCCGTGGCGCGGAATTGGGCCGGGGCGATCTGGCAGACGATGGGCATGTTGTTCGCGTCAAACATGCCGAAGCCAAAGCCAAAAAGCAGCGAGCCGCAAATGGTCAGCGCAAATCCAGGCGCCAGGCCGATGACCAGAATCCCAGGCACGAGCAGAGCCAGCCCCAGCGCGCTGAGGTAGGTGCGGCCCCGGACGGTGCGCTGGGCCCAGCGATCCGCCAGCCATCCGCCGAAAATCACGCCGCAGAACGCCGCGCCGGCATGCGTGATGGTGGCCCAAAGACCGGAGGGCGCCTGCATCATCCCGAAGCGATCCTGCAAAAGCGTGGGCAGCCAATTCTTGACCGCCCAGCCGGACAGGCTCGGCAGGGAGAAGCAGAGGATCAGGAATACGAAACCACGCCAGTCCACCCCAGCCGCCGCGCTCGTGGCTGAAGTTGATGCCGCTTCCCCCGGGTTGCCGCGATCCGTGTCGCGGAGGAAGATCATCAGCACCACAGCATAGGCAACCCCGATGGCGCCGCAGCCCGCGAACGCCGCTCGCCAGGAAACGTCCTGGGCCACCCAGCCGCCGATGCCACCGAGCGCCTGCCCCATGTAAACGCCGCTCAAGTGTGCACCCACGGCCAGCGACCGCGTGGGGCCGCGGTGATAATCGGCAATGAGCGCCAGGCCCGCCGGCATGTACAGCGCCTCGCTCAATCCCATGATACCGCGCAACGCCAAGAGCTGGTGGAAGTTCGCCGCCTGACCCATCAACAGGGTGACCGAAGACCACACCCCAAGACTGGCGACGATCAACCATTTGCGGCTCAGGCGGTCGGCAATCGCGCCTCCCACCGGGCTGCAGAAGGCATAAACCCACAAGAAAATCGCCATCAGCCACCCGAAGTTCCTCGCGCTTTGCAGTTCCACAATGTCCGCCTTGATGGATAGGCCCATGGTGGAAAGCATCTGGCGATCGAGGTAGTTCAACACCACGACCGGCCAAAGCAAAGCCACCACGGCCCAGGCGTAGGCAGGCACTTTTTGCACGTCTCAGGCTATGATTCAACGCGCTCACGCCATTCGAGTAGGTCATGGCGGTGTCGCGCCCTTTGCTTCAGGGCCGTTCGATTCCCTGATTGATGTGTTGCATCCGTGCGCGTGGTTGGTCGAGCCGATTACTCACTGCGGCTTGTCCGGCTGGAGTAATTCGGCGAGGTTGTAATGGGTGTACCGACACTGCGCCGCCGGGCTCATGGAGTCCGCATTGGCGACCCAGAAATCCAGCGTGCCCGGCTCAAAGAGGGCGCTGTGCAAGTTGGACTTCATGCAGACGGGCCGCGTCATCAAGTCCCGCGCGCTCGCCGCATCAAACTTTCCGTAGTTTGCGAGAACCCGCCGGGCGAGTTCCTCGTAGCGGTCGCCCGCCGACATCAACACCGCGTCCTGTATAGCGTGCGGCAGGAGCGGATGGCTCTTGCCAGGCCAGATGGTTTCAAACTTGTCCGGGGTGGCGGCGATTCCAACCGCGCGGTTGGACTTCGCATCGGAGATGACATAATAGTATTCGCAGGTGCGGGGCCCCTTGCGCATGATTTCCAACGCTTCGTCGAGCGTGCTGGCTTTCTCCATGACCTCGCGCACCAGCTCGGCCATTGGTTTCCCGTCCCAGTGGCCCTGGCCCTTCCCGCCCATCTCGCCCATGGCAAGATGCTTTTCGTTCATGGCGGTCACTGAGCCGATGAAGCCGGCGTAGCCGACGTTCACCCAGGCATTGCCCTGGTCCGGCTGGAACACCATGACCACCGCGCTCTGTTCCAGACCCATCCCGCGCATGTAATCAAGGATGCGCCCATGATACAGTTGGCCGTCCGCCGTGGCTTTGCCAAAGATGGCGAAGCCGCTGCAATGAAACATCTCGGGGAAGAAGTTCGCGAGCCGCACTTCTTCGCGCGGAAGCTCGGCCGCGCTGGCCAGGGAGTCCATCTCCCGGTAGTAACGCTCGTCCATGAAGGGATTGAGCCGCTGCTGGGCCGCTTCAATCCTGCCGAAGACCCATTCACCTTCCTCGAACGAACTGCCAACCCCCACCCCGAACAGGATTTGGTTTACCAATTGGTGGATGTCTTTCTTCATGAGCACACCGTGCTGGTGGCCCATTTCCTCCGGTGTACCCTTCAGGACTAGCACGCGCGTCCCATCCACTTCCTCCAGCCGGCCATTGCCTTCGCGGGCGACGACATGCCGCTCGCCGGTCGCCGGACCGAGCGTTGGGATCTTATTGTTCAGCATGCCAACGGCAGTGGTCAGAAAACGTGTCACGTGGCTGCGCGCCACCGTCTGAATCTTGTCGCCATCAGCCGCTTTGAGCTTCCACCGATCCACCGGCCACGCCTCCTGGAATTGCGGGTTGACCAGTTCGACTTGCACATCGGTTCCTTTGCCCTCGCGATAGGCCAGTCGCAGCGGCAGCGAGTCGCTCTCCCGTATCCAGAGTTGAAGGGTCCCCCGAGGCACCTTCAAAGCTTCAATGGCCTCTTGCTTTGGGGTCACCATAAGAACGCGGCATGGAGTGGCGGCGACGCTCTCGCCCGGGAGCACTTTCACGTCGGTCAAAAAAGGCAGGAGCGCAAGCTGCTCGGCTGGGATCGGCAGCTTAAGCGGCCCCAGCGGCTTGGGGTCTTTGCCAGCCGGCGCGGTCGAAAATGGCGCCTGATCGGGAGAGCCAATCAACCCAAACTTCTTCCCCGGCGCATAGACCCACACTTCCTGCCCGTCCCGGCAGGCGACATAGCTTTGGCGGTCCCAATTGGCGCCAATTCGCAAGCGGTCCGGACCCTGGTATGCCAGATCCAATTCCCGGCCCTCGAACTCCTTCGGCAAACCGTCAGCCTTGTTGACTTTCAGGGTGGTCGTGAAGGTGCGAGCCGCCTGGTTGGACGGCGGCTGAACAATCGCCACAAGCCGAGTCAGCGCCTGGGCAAAGAGTTGCGGCGGCGAATTGGTTTGGGTCTCCTGGGAGGAGACGATACCTGGCAACAAGAGGGCGGCGACAATAAGCCCAGCGGCAGCTCGCGGCCTTATCGCCCGCGGAGCCCAAATCGCGAACGCGCGAGACCACCCGGAGCATCGTAGGGTCCGGAATAAACCTGTGCCGCTGGTAAGGGCATGGGTTGCAGGGGGCATGAACTCTGGGGATGGGTTTGTCATATCGGTCGATAATAATCAATAGCACAGCTTCCGCACACTGCCATTACTCTGGCATACATCAAAGGCAAGATCGTTCAATATACTCCACTGGACAATATGGGAAGGCAGCCCGTGGGTAAAGACGCGTTCTCATAACGGCGCGGGCCCTCGTGCTCCTCGTCGCTCTCGGCTCGTCCTCGGCTTTTCGACCCTCTCCCAGAACGAGCATGACGCCCCCGACGAGAAGGAGCGCGGGCCTGCATTTCCAAGACCGGGTTTCAACCGCCACAAGCACCGCCGAATCAAGCCAATCCTATGGAATTCCTATGGAACCCCTATGGAACATCACGCCCGCCTCGCCAGGGCAACAGGCTGGCAACTCGCCTCCAACACGCCCAGCAGCGCCTTCATTCCTTCCACCAGGTTGGCATTCGGTGTCTCGACCATCAGGTGGAAGTGGTTGCACATCAGACATAAGCGCTGAATCAAAAAGGCGTTCCGAGGCTCCCCGCTAAAGTCGCGACGAACAGCTTGCGGTCCTCCTCATCGCAAAACACTGCCCCCTGGCGGTCACCACGGTTCATCTCGTGGTCCATCACCCCAAGGTCCTGGGTGCCCAGCTTGCGAGCCATAAACCTCGGCACCGGATTAGGGATCCGCAAGTACCCTCTCAACCCGGACAAATGACATCATCATTGCCTGACACCTTTTCGAACCGCCTGGGAGCCCGGTTTGCTAATGCGCATCGGCTCTCTTCGGGCGGCCACACCATCGTATCAGCGAGAGCAATCAAGTCCCCAATACGCCACCGTGCCATCGCTTCTCAAAGCCAGACTGTGCACGCTTCCCGCCGCGATGCTAACCGCATTTGTCAAGTCAGAAGGCATGCTTGTGGCGCCAAGCCCATTAGCCCCCCAGGCCACCACTGTTCCATCGGTCCGCAAGGCGAGTCAATGATAGTCTCCAGCCGCCAAGGCGCGACGACATTTGTGGCACTCGCAGGCACATAAAGTTGACCACCCGAGTTGTCCCCCCCATATGGTTAATTGAGCCTTCGAGCTCAGGCGAACGCCATTAAGCAGTAAACCGGCAAGTAAGCCGCCGATAGAGTTCGTTGCGAAGCTTGGCGTAGTGGTGATTTATTCGTTGTTAAGCCTGAGAGGATGGTGCTCGCTCCGTTTATGCATGGTTAAGGCTGGAGCTTGGTCATGGCCGCATTCAGAATCAGCGAATGTCAGCAAGCATGGCTTTGTGAAGATGCTTGTCGTATTGAACCCAGAGATAACCGCCTGCGACTTCAATGTGATCCACAGAATCAGCGGGGATGGTTTGGATCGCGCGAACCTTGTCGTGGGCAAGATCAAGAGCCCCAACGCAGGCTGCCCCACCAAACCAGAGGTCATTGCCATCGCGGCAGAAGCAGTTTGGCAGGGCGGGCAGCGAGCCGTTCCCGCCCAGCTTCCGCCAGTTCTTCTCGCCAGAGCGGCACTCGCGTATCTCGAATCTCGTGAAATGGCCGGCGCTATCGAGGTCAAAACCGAAGCCGCCAATGAGGGTGCCATGGTCCACGACAAAGGACCGCGGCACCATCCAAGGGCCGAACTCTGGTTTATCCCATGTATTCTGCGCGATCCGATAACGGCAGAAGCCGCGCCCGGCCGCCATCATCCAAAGTTCGTTCGGTGCGCGGAAGGCTAGCGAGCCAACGGGATGGCGTGGCGGCTGGTCAGGCACGTCCTGGTCCTTGGCTAAGAGTGGGTCTGCACCGAGTCGAGGTGTCAAGGCGGAGAGATGCCCGTTGCGCAAGTCCAGCCACCCCAGACCGCCATCTGGCCCACGGCCGAACCCGATCCACAACGTCTGATCCTGGAGGCAAAGCCCGCTGATGTGATTGAGGAGTAGGCCGTCGTTCTCCGTCATCCGGCGGCATTTGCCGGTCGCCTTAACGTATTGAATGAGTCCCTCCCCGGCCGTGCCGACCCAGAGTTGATCCGGCCCGAGACACAGGGCAGTAATGTCGGTATACTCCGGGATGGGCAAGTTGATGACCTTGTTGGTCCGAAGGTCAAAGCCAAGCTGAAGCAGTCTGCCCCCAATAGCGATCCACAACCCGTCGGGAGTCGCGGCGAATGCGGAAGGGGTGTGGAGGCAGAGGCAAGCGTCTCCCAGGGCTGCGAGGCCCACTCTTGCAACTTGGTGCAAGCCCAGCTTCTCGCGGCACAGGGCCGCCTGCAACGCAGGCCGGAAAGGGTATCCCCAGGGCCCATAGCCGGTCATGTGGATGTTGACGTCACCAAACTCCTCCAGGATGGCAAGGGCATCCTGCCAGCGTTCGAGTTGGATGTAGGCAAAAGCGAGGCGGACCTTGTCCTGCTCGTCAAACCCGATTTCCGG
>Ga0181518_10004132_pt1 | contig 13110 bp, 12 predicted proteins | sample PEATcosm2014_Bin_28_FD_119751 | JGI IMG/M metagenome (GOLD analysis project Ga0181518, IMG submission 119751) | Peatland microbial communities from MTU Mesocosm Facility, Houghton, MI, USA - PEATcosm2014_Bin01_60_metaG | ecosystem: Environmental > Terrestrial > Soil > Wetlands > Peat | place... | reverse complement strand
CGAGGAGCGCGACGTCACGCCCGGCGACTTCGGGCGGATCGCGGCGCAGACCGCCAAGCAGGTGATCCTGCAGCGCATCCGCGAGGCCGAGCGCGACATGATGTATGAGGAGTACCGCGACCGCGTCGGCGAGCTGATCACCGGCATCGTGCAGCAGTCGGACTCGCGCTACACGCTCGTCCAGCTGCGCGAGCGCGTCGAGGCGCTGCTGCCCAAGTCCGAGCAGGTCGACGGCGAGCGCTACGACCACTCGCAGCGGATCAAGGCGGTCATCAAGGACGTGTCGAACTCCACCAAGGGCCCGAGCATTATCGTGTCGCGCCGCGATCCGGAGCTGATCAAGTCGCTGTTCGAGCTCGAGGTCCCCGAGATCGCCGACGGCCTGGTGGAGATCACCGGCGTCGCCCGCGAGCCCGGTTACCGCTCCAAGATCGCCGTCATCTCCCACGTCGATGGCGTCGACCCGGTCGGCGCGTGCGTCGGCCCGCGCGGATCCCGGGTGCGGATGGTCGTCTCCGAGCTGCGCGGCGAGAAGATCGACATCATCCCCTACAACGACGAGCCGGCGCGGTTCGTCGCCAAGGCGCTGTCCCCGGCGCGCGTGCGCGAGGTGCTCGTCGACGACGCCGGCAAGCAGGCGACGGTCATCGTCCCCGACGACCAGTTGTCGCTGGCGATCGGCCGCGAGGGCCAGAACGCCCGCCTGGCGGCGCGGCTCACCGGCTGGCGGATCGACATCCGCTCCGAGACCGAGTTCGCCGCCGAGGAGGCCGAGCACGGCTACGAGCAGGAGGAGGCCCAGGGACGCTGCGCGGCGATCCTCTCCAACGGCCGCCGCTGCCCCAACGCTGCGCTTCCGGGCTCGCGCTACTGCGGAATCGAGGCCCATCAGGCGCTGGCGGGCAAGGGCACCGACCAGGTCGAGCCCGACGGTCCGGCTCCGGCGGACGGCAGCGGCGACGCGGGCGCACAGGCGCCCGAGGGCGCAAGCCAGTAAGCGACGTACACTCCATCTGCAGATGAACAAGCGCGTGCACGAGATAGCCAAGGAGCGCGGCCTTCCCGCCAAGGATGTGCTCGCCCGCCTCAAGGCGGCCGGGATCGACGTCAAGGCCTCGTCCTCGTCGGTCGACGAGGAGGTCGCCTCGCGCGTGCTCGCCAACGGCGGCGCGGGCGGCGATGAAGGTGGGCGACCCGCCGCGCCGGCGCGCCCGGCTCGTGCTGGGCGCTCGGAGCCGTCGGCGGCCGCTGCCGAGACGCCCGTCGAGGCGCCCGCCGATCCCCAGGCCGCAGGTGGCGACGGCGATGGAGCCCGCGGCCAGGGCGGCGACGGCTCCCACAAGCGTCCGACGCGCGATTCGCTGCAAGGCGAACGCGCCCCGGGTAACGCTGGAGGGCGCCGCCGCGTCGTCATCGATTCGCAGGCGTCGCGCCGCGCGCAGGGCGCCGGCGGTCCGTCGTCCAACCAGCCACCACGGCGTCAGCGCCGCGGTCGGCGCCGCCGCGGGGTCTACGACGAGGAGGCCGAGTCGCGTCCGACCCGGACCGCGGTCGCCGACCCGAGCGCGGTCCAGATCAACTCCGGCTCGACGGTCAAGGACGTCGCCGAGTACCTCAACGTGCCCGTGCCCGAGGTCATGAAGAAGCTGATGGCGCTCGGGGAGATGAAGACCCTCACCCAGACGCTGTCAGACGACTCGATCCAGGTCCTCGCGGCCGAGCTCAACAAGGAGATCGAGATCGTCCACTCCGAGGACGAGGAGATCACCGAGCCGGTGTTCAACGACGCCGCCGAGGACCTCGTCGAGCGGGCACCGGTGGTCACGATCATGGGACACGTGGACCATGGCAAGACCTCGCTGCTCGACGCGATCCGCTCGACCCAGGTGGCCGCCGGCGAGGCCGGCGGGATCACCCAGCACATCGGCGCCTACCAGGTCAGCCACGGCGGCCACAACGTGACCTTCCTGGACACGCCGGGCCATGAGGCGTTCACCGCCATGCGCGCCCGCGGGGCCAAGGTGACCGACATCGCCGTGATCGTCGTCGCCGCCGACGACGGCGTCAAGCCCCAGACCGAGGAGGCCATCGACCACGCCAAGGAGGCCGGGGTCCCGATGCTCGTGGCGGTCAACAAGGTCGACAAGGAGGGGGCGCAGCCCGACCGCGTCCGCACCGAGATGACCGCGCTCGGCCTGCAGCCGGTGGAGTGGGGCGGCGACACCGAGTTCGTCAACGTGTCGGCCAAGACCCGGGAGGGCCTCGAGGACCTCCTGGACACGATCATCGTGATGGCTGAGGTCGAAGAGCTCAAGGCCAACCCCGACGCCGCCGCCTCGGGCACCGTGATCGAGTCCAAGCTCGATCCCGGGCGCGGGCCGGTGGTCACGATCCTCGTCTCCCGGGGCACGCTGGAGGTCGGCGACGCGCTCGTCGCCGGCGCCCATTGGGGCCGGGTGCGCGCGATGCACGACTTCCTCGGCAACCGCATCGGGCAGGCGTTGCCCGGGGAGCCGGTGGAGGTGCTGGGCTTCGACGGCGTCCCCGAGGCCGGGGAGCACGTCCGCGTCGTCGAGCACGAGCGCCGCGCCCGCCAGCTCGCCGGCGAGCGTGCCACCCGGCTGAAGGCCGAGTCCCTCGCCCGTCTGCGCGGCAAGCGCGTCTCGCTGGAGGACATCTTCGGCTCGGACCTGCAGGAGCTCAACCTCGTCCTCAAGGCCGACGTCGCCGGCTCGCTGGAGGCGATCGAGGACGAGATCGCCAAGCTGCCCCAGGACGAGGTGTCGGTCAACGTGATCCGTCGCGCGGTCGGTGCGGTGACCGAGTCCGACGTGATGCTCGCGGCCGCCTCCGATGCGGTGATCCTGTCCTTCAACGTCCGCCCGGTCGGGGACGCGCGCGCCGTCGCCGAGCGCGAGGGCGTCGAGATCCGCCACTACTCGGTCATCTACCGGGCGATCGAGGAGCTGCGCTCGGCGATGCAGGGCATGCTCGCCCCCGAGGAGGTCGAGGAGGTGCTCGGCTCGGCCGAGGTCCGCCAGATCTTCCGCGCCTCGCGGGTCGGGACGATCGCCGGCGCGCACGTCACCGAAGGCAAGATCACGCGTGGCTCGAAGGTCCGGCTGGTGCGCGACGGGGTCGTGGTCTACACCGGCGAGATCGGCAGCCTGCGACGCTTCAACGATGACGCCCGCGAGGTCGCGGCCGGCTTCGACTGCGGCGTCGTGCTGCGCGACTACGCCGACGTCAAGGAGGGCGACGTGCTCGAGACCTTCGCCACCCGCCAGGTCGAGCGCGAGCTCGCCTGACCGCTGGCGCGCTCGGCGCCACGCCGATGCCGTCGTCCGCCGGATTCGTTGCCGTGATGGTGATCGAGCTCCACTTCCCCGAGGCGGGGAGCCTGAAGGCCAAGCGCAAGGAGCTGTCCTCGATCAAGGCCCAGCTGCACGGCCGGCTCGGGGCCGCTGTCGCCGAGACGGCGCATCAGGATCTGTGGCAGCGGGCGACCCTGACCGCGGCGCTGACCGGGGGCTCGCTGCGCCGGCTCGCCGCCGCCGCCGACGAGCTCGAGCGCTGGGTACTGGCCCGCTGTCCGGAGGGCGCGCACGTCGAGTGCCTGGTGGCGTCGGTCGAGGACCTGCGCGGATGACCGTCATATCACACCGAGATCCGGTCGAACTGGTATTTAGGGCGGGGGATCCCGACCGTGCGGGCGCGGGAACGAGCACGACACTTCGCCGCGGGTGCGGGGGGTAGCATGCGGACCAGCAGGATGCGCCGCGTCGACGTGGCACTCAAAGAGGTCCTGTCGACCGCCATCGCCAGGGATCTCAAGGACCCACGCATAGGTTTCATCACAGTGACCGGAGTCAAGACGAGCACCGATCTGCGTCATGCGCGCGTATATGTGAGCGTGCTCGGCGACGTCGAGACGCGGGAGGCGACGATTGACGGACTGATCTCGGCGCACGGCGTCCTCCAGCGTCGCGTGGCGGCGGAGCTCAAGCTCAAGCACACTCCAACGCTGAGCTTTGAATACGACGAGTCAGTCGACCGCGGGATGCGGATCTCGCAACTGCTCGATCAACAGACAGCCAAGGAGGGACCTGATGACGACTAACGGCGACCGCTCGGCACGGGAGCAGGTGCTGGCCGAGCTCCGAGGGGCGCAGAAGTTTCTCGTCGTCACGCACGAGAATCCCGACGGGGATGCGCTCGGGTCGCTGGTCGCGATGCAGGGTGTGCTGACCGCGATCGGCAAGCACTGCCTGATGTTCATCGACTCCCGTGAGCTGCCGCTGCCCCAGGAGTACAGGTTCTTCCCGCTCGACGGCCTCGTCTCCACGCCGCCGGACGACGTGGAGGAGCGCACGATCGTGTTCCTGGACTGCGGCAACCTGGACCGCAACCCCGCCGAGGCCTTTCGCCGCCCGGGAGTGCACATCCTCAACATCGACCACCACCACGACAACACGCGGTTCGGCACCGTCAACCTCGTCGTCCCGGAGGCGTCGTGCACGGCCGAGATCATCTGGGAGGTGATGCGTGACCTCGGCGTCAAGCCGACGCGGACCGTCGCCGAGGCGCTGTACGTCGGGCTGATCACCGACACCGGCCGCTTCATGTACGAGAACACCGGTCGCCGCGCGCACCTGATGGCGGCCGACCTGATCGATGCCGGCGTCGACGTGCAGACGGTCTACCGCCGCGTCTACGAGGGCGTCCCGTACGGCAAGCTGGCCCTGCTCGCGCGCGGACTGGCGAACGTCGAGCGCTACGACGACGGGCGGCTGACGATCACCGAGCTGACCGCCGGCGACTTCTCGGACTCAGGCGCCGAGGAGAGCTACTCCGAGGGCGTCGTGGACCACCTGCGGGCGGTCGAGGGGACGAGGATCGCCGCCCTGATCCGCGCCCGGCTCGGCGGGCCGGGCGTCGTCTGCGGTCCGCGCAAGGTCTCGCTGCGCTCCGGCGACGAAGGCATCGACGTGTCAGTGATCGCGCGCGCCCAGGGCGGCGGCGGCCATCGCCAGGCGGCCGGCTTCAGCACCGAGCTCTCCCACGAGGAGCTCGTGCAGTTCCTGCGCGAGCAGCTCGCCGCGCAGTTGTAGGAACCGCCGAGCCGCCGAGCCGCTGAGCCGTGACGGACACGACGCCGGACCACATGCTCTTGTGCGACAAGCCGGCGGGGGTGACCTCGCACGACGTCGTCGCGGCGGTTCGGCGCACGCTGCCGCGCAAGACGAAGGTCGGCCATGCCGGGACGCTTGACCCGTTCGCCACCGGGCTGCTGCTCGTGCTCGTCGGTCGCGCCACCCGCGTGCAGCGCTTCCTGATGGCGCTGCCCAAGCGCTACGAGGTCGTGGCGCGGTTCGGCGCGACGTCGACCACGGGGGACCCCGAGGGCGAGATCGTGACGACGGGCAGCGTCCCCACGGGCGAGCTTGAGCTGCCCGTCGGGCGCGTGCGCCAGCGTCCGCCCGCCTACTCGGCGGTCAAGGTCGCCGGGCGCCGGGCCTATCAGCTGGCGCGGGCGGGCGTGCCGGTGACGCTCGCCGAGCGCGAGGTGCAGGTGCACCGCTTCGAGCAGCTCTGGCAGGACGGCGATCGGCGGGCGTTCCTGATCGAGTGCTCTTCGGGGACCTACGTGCGGAGCCTGATCGCCGACCTCGGCGACGCCTACTGTGAGCAACTGCGACGGACGCGGATCGGCGACTTCGACGTGGCCGACGCCGATCCCGGCCGGCCGCTCGCGCTCGCCGACGCGCTCGACTTCCTGCCCGAGCTCCGGCTCGACGGCGAGGCCGCAGTCCGCGCCGGCCACGGCGCCGCCGTCGACGCTCCCGAGGGAGCCCCGACCGCGACGGTCGCCCCGACCGCGACGGTCGCCACGGCCGCCACGGCCGCCACGGCCGCCACGGCCGCCACGGCCGCCACGATCAGGCTGACCGACGACCGGGGGCTGATCGCGCTCGCCCAGCCCGACGCCGAGCGCGGCGGCCGGCTCAAGGTGGTGGTCGGCTTCCGATGAGACCTCGCGCGACCCGGAGGCGGCGCCGTGCAACCGCCTCCGGCGATTAGGCTTGTGCCCGATGGACGTGACCCTGCTGCCAGATGTCACACCACGCCCGCGCCGTGTCGCGGTGGGCGAGTTCGACGGCGTCCACCTCGGTCACCGGGAGGTGATCGCCGGCAGCGACACCGTGCTGACGTTCGAGCCGCACCCGCTTGCGGTGACGAGGCCCGAAGCGGCGCCGAAGCTGCTCACGACGCTGCAGGCGAGGATCGAGCTGATCGCCTCGCTCGGGGTGCGCGAGCTCGTGATCATCCCGTTCGACGAGCAGTTCGCCGCCCAGAAGCCGGACGAGTTCATCGACCACGTCCTCGTCGGCAAGCTGGGCGCCACCCACGTCTCGGTCGGTGAGAACTTCCGCTTCGGCCACCATGCGGCCGGCGACACCGAGATGCTCGCCCATGACTCCCGGTTCATCTCACGCGTCGTCGAGCTCGTCGAGGTCGACGGGGAGATCATCTCCTCCAGCCACATCCGGGCGCTCGTGCAGGCCGGCGACGTCGAGCACGCCGCCCGCTTCCTCGGAGCGCCGTTCCAGCTGCGCGGCGAGGTCGTGCCCGGGGACCGCCGGGGGCGGACGCTCGGCTTCCCGACCGCCAACATCGTGCCCGACGAGAACCTCGTGTGTCCGGGTCACGGCGTCTATGCCGCCCGGGCCGACGGCATCTGCGCGGCCGTCAACGTCGGGGTCCGCCCGACCTTCGGCACCGGTCGCGCGCTGCTCGTCGAGGCCTACCTGCTCGACCACGAGGAGGATCTCTACGGGCGCGTCCTGCGGGTCGACTTCCTCAGCCGGCTGCGCGGCGAGCGCCGCTTCCATTCGGCGCACGCACTCGTGGAGCAGATGCGAATCGACGTCGAGCAGACGCGCGCCGTGTGTCGATGAACCCAGCACCCCGCACCTGCTAGCCTCAGCGCCCGCATGGCACTGACCCAGGAACGCAAGCAGGAGCTGATCGCCAAGTTCGGCGACAGCCCCACCGACACCGGCAAGACCGAGGTCCAGGTGGCGCTGCTGACCGAGCGCATCAACGACCTCACCGTCCACCTGCGCGCCCACGGCAAGGACCACCACTCGCGCCGCGGGCTGCTGATGCTCAACGGGCAGCGGCGCCGGTTCTTGAACTACCTGCGCCGCAACGACCTCGAGCGCTACCGCAGCCTGATCCGCGAGCTCGGCCTGCGGCGATGATCGAGCCCGGCACGCCGATCCCCGAGATCACGCTCAAGCGCGGCGACGGAACCGACTTCACGCGCGCCGACCTCGAGGGCAAGACGACCGTCCTCGTCTTCTACCCGTTCGCCTTCAGCTCGGTCTGCACCAATCAGTTCAACCTCTATCAGGAGGTCCTGCCCGACCTCCAGCAGCGGGGCGCGACGGTGTACGGCGTCTCCTGCGACGCGCGCTACTCCCAGACCGCGTTCATCGACCGGCTCGGCGTAACGATCGAGCAGCTGTCGGACTTCGAGCCCAAGGGTGCGGTCTGTCGCGCGCTCGGCGTCTACCACGAGGGCGGCTTCCCGCAGCGCGCGCTCGTGATCGTCGGTCCCGACGGCGTTGTGCAGTGGAGCTATCAGGCGCCGTCGCCGCGCGATCTGCCCGGGGCGAACCTGATCTTTGACGCGCTCGGCGCCTGATCGGCTCGCCGCGCGGAGCGGCTGATGGCCGCGCCACCACGAGATCCGGTGAGCGAGCTCGGCTCGGCCCCGGCTCCCCCGCTGAACGATGAGGATCACCGCCGCGGTCCGGAGGGGGCACCCCTGCTGATCCAGTACGCCGACTTCGAGTGTCCGTTCTGTGCGGTGATCCACGCGCGCCTCGCCGCAACCCCGGTCCAGCTCGTGTTCCGTCACTTCCCGGTCCGCTCCGGCCATCCCCGGGCCTGGGCGGCGGCATGCGCCGCCGAGGCGGCCGGCAACCAGGGACGGTTCTGGGAGATGCACGACTCGCTGCTCGCCGACCAGGCTCGGCTCGAGGACCCTCACCTGTGGGATCGCGCCCGGCGGCTCGGACTCGACCTACACCGCTTCGACGCCGAGCGACGCAGCGACGCGGTGACCGCCCGCGTGCGGCGCGACTTCCGGTCCGGCGTGCGCGCCGGCGTCGTCGGCACCCCCGCGGTGTTCCTGCTCGACGGTGGCACCGCCGTACGGCTCGGCAAAGCGGGCGTGGAGCGCGTGCTGGCCGGCTCAGCCGCCTGAGGTGGCTAGCTCAGCCGCCGGGACGCTGCCCTCGGCGCCGGTCTGCGCGTGACAGCACTCGAACTCCTGGACCGTCGGCGGATGGCCACGGAGCGGGCGCTCGTGGCCGGGCGCGGAGATCGCGGCACGCACGAGATCGAGCTGGCGCAGCCCGATGTCGGCGTCGAGGTGGCGGAACGAGCGGCTCGCCTCGCAGACGCCCTTGAGCATGATCAGGACGTCGACGGCGCTCACATCGCGGCGCACGACACCGGCCGCCTGCGCGCGCGTCACCATCGCGTCGAGGACCGCCAGCAGCTCGCGGTGGACGGCGGCGATCTCCTCGTTGACCATCCAGTTGTCGTCGAGCGCCTCGAACAGCACCCGGTCGGTCTCCGAGACCCGGATCGCCTGGTCGACGAGGGCAAACAGCGCCTCACCGGGGTCGGGAGCAGCGAGCATCGCGCGTCCGCGGGCGATCGACTCGCGCACCCGCTCGACGACGATCGCGGCGATCAGCGCCTCCTTGGAGGGAAAGTTGCGAAACAGCGTGCCGCGTCCGAGGCCCGCGCGTTCAGCGATCTCGCCGACTGAGACGTCGAGGCCGCGCTCGCAGAAGATCTCGGTCGCGGCGTCGAGCAGCCGGCGCCGGTTACGCTCCGCATCGACACGCCGGGGGGTCCGCTCCTCCATGCAACCGGCATTGTCGCCGCTGGAGGCCGGAGATGCATCCGACGCCGCGCTCGTCACGCCGCGACCGCCGGTGCGGCTACGGCCCCGGAGGCGATCGCGTGCTCGACCGCCCGCATGTGTCGCGGCCGCAGCGCGACGCCCATGATCCCGACGCCGGCCGCCAGCATGATCGCGGCGCCCAGGAACGCAATGTGGTAGCCGGACACGGTGGCCGCCGCCGGCGAGGTGCCGCCGGCTCGCAGGAGGCTGCTCGTCTGGCTGGCGGCGAGCGTGGAGAGGATGGCCAGGCCGAGCGAGCCTCCGACCTGCTGGGCAGTGTTGAACAGCCCGGAGGCCAGCCCGGCGTCCTCGCTCGAGACGCCGCTTGTGCCGAGCAGGGTGATCGGGACGAACGCGAGGCCCAGGCCAATGCTCAGGGGCAGCAGCCCGATCAGCAGGTTGCCGACGTAGCTGCCGTGGACGGGCAGCTGGGTCAGCACGACCATGCCGGCGGCGCCCAGCGAGACCCCGCCCATCGCGACGTTGCGCACGCCGAGGCGGCGGATCAGCTGCTGGGACAGCCCGGCGCCCACGATGATCCCCGCCGTCACCGGCAGGAACGCGAGGCCGGCCCGCAAGGGGCTGTAGCCGAGGATCTCCTGGACATACAGCGAGGCGAAGAAGAACATCCCGAACATCCCCGAGGCGACGAGCAGCAGGACGGTGTCGCCGACCGCGAGCGAGCGGACGCGGAAGATGCTCAGCCGCATCAGCGGCGCCCGGCTGCGCCGCTCGATCACGACGAACGCCGCCAGCAGAGCCACCGAGGCGGCGATCAGCCCAACGGTCCGGCCCGATGCCCAGCCGAACGTGTGGGCCTTGACGATCGCGTATACGAGCACGACCAGCCCTCCGGTGACCGTGACTGCTCCGGCGATGTCGAATGCCCGATGGGCGACGTCGGCGCGTGACTCGGCGATGTAACGCAGCGCCAGGGCAATCGTGATCACGCCGATCGGGACGTTGACGAAGAACACCCACCGCCACGAGGCGAGCTGGGTGAGGGCCCCGCCGACGAGCAGGCCGACCGCCGCCCCGCTGGCGGCGATCGCGCTCCAGACGCCGAGCGCGCGGGTGCGCTGCTCGCCGTCGGTGAACGTGGTGGTCACGATCGAGAGCGCGGCCGGGGAGACGAGCGCGCCGGCGAGCCCCTGCAGCGCGCGGCCGGCGATCAGGATGTCCGAGGACCGGGCGAAGCCGTTGAGCAGCGAGGCGAGCGCGAACAGCGCGACGCCGCTCACGAACAGGCGCTTGCGCCCCAGCAGGTCGGCGAGCCGTCCGCCGAGCATCAGGAAGCCCCCGAAGATGAGCGTGTAGCCATTGACGATCCACTGCAGGTTGGCGTCGGTGAAGTGCAGCCCGCGCTGGACCGACGGCAGCGCGATGTTGACAACCGTCGCGTCGAGCACGACCATGAACTGCGCCATGCAGGCGATCACCAGGACGAGCCATGGATTGACGTGGTGCCGGGTGGGCTTCGGTGTCGCGGCGGCGCTCATCGGCTGTCTCCTCTGATCTAGATCGGCGGAAGCAAGTGGACCGGAAGGTCCGCTTACGGTAGCAGAAGCGGACTGGCTGGTCCGGTCATGTCAGCGGCCGGCCGTAGCCGCGCCCCACACGACCCGTGCACGCTGGGGAATCGATCGCGTGCGGCCGCGGACTCGACATAACCCCGACCCGCTAGCATCACCAGGGTTCGGAACGATCGAAGAGAAACGAAGCACTCTGCCGACCGAAGGGCGGAGAAGAAGGGAACTGAATATATGTCTGACGCCGTCACACGCGTGTCCGTCACGATCGAGGGCAACGAGATCTCGTTCGAGACGGGCAAGCTGGCCAAGCAGGCCTCCGGCGCCGTTGTCGTCCGGGCGGGGGACACGATGGTCCTCTGTACCGCCACCGCGGGCAACGTCCGCGACGTCGACTTCCTTCCGCTCACGGTGGACGTCGAGGAGCGGATGTACGCTGCCGGCAAGATCCCGGGATCGTTCTTCAAGCGCGAGGGCCGGGCCGGCGAGAAGGCCACGCTCGCCGCGCGCCTGATCGATCGGCCGATCCGGCCGCTGTTTCCCAAGGGCTGGCGCTATGAGACCCAGCTCGTGGCGATGCCGATGTCGGTCGACCACGTCAACGCCTATGACATTCTGGCCATGAACGGCGCCTCGGCGGCGCTGATGGTGTCCCACATCCCGTTCCCGACGCCCGTCGGGGCCGTCCGCGTCGGCAAGATCGACGGCAACTTCGTCGTCAATCCCGACGAGGAGGCACTGCTAGAGAACACCGACCTCGACCTGATCGTGGCCGGCACCGAAGACGCCATCCTGATGGTGGAGGCCGGCGCCAACGAGATCCCGGAGGCCGAGATCCTCGACGCGCTCGACATCGCGCACGAGAACATCAAGAAGATCTGCCTAGCCCAGCGGGAGCTGGCCGAGAAGGCCGGCAAGCCCAAGGTCGCGGTCGAGATCCCGCAGGTGCACGCCGAGCTCTACGAGCAGATCAAGGCGACGCACGGCACCGCGCTCGACGCCGCCACCCAGGTGGAGGACAAGCTCGAGCGCCAGGACGCCACCAAGGCGGTCGAGGAGCAGATCCTCGAGCACTACTCGGGCGACCCGGCCGCAGACACGTACGCCGAGTACCGCGCCAACGCCCAGCGGGCGTTCGACAAGCTCGAGAAGACGCTGATCCGCGAACGGATCGCGGTGCAGAAGAAGCGGCCCGACGGCCGCACCTCCGACCAGATCCGGCAGATCTCGATCGAGGTCGGTGTCGCCCCGCGCACGCACGGGTCGGCGCTGTTCACCCGCGGCCAGACGCAGGCCTTCAGCGCCGTCGCGCTCGGCACGACGCGTGAGGAGATGCGGCTGGACACGCTCGGCCTGGAGACCTCCAAGCGCTACTTCCACCACTACAACTTCCCGCCGTTCTCGGTCGGGGAGGCCGGCTTCATGCGCGGGCCCAAGCGGCGTGACATCGGCCATGGCGCGCTCGCCGAGCGGGCGCTGGTGCCGATGATCCCCTCCCAGGAGCAGTTCCCGTACACGATCCGGGTCGTCTCCGACATCCTGGAGTCCAACGGCTCGAGCTCGATGGCGAGCGTGTGCGGCTCGACGCTGTCGCTGATGGACGCCGGCGTCCCGATCAAGGCCCCGGTCGCGGGCATCGCGATGGGCCTGATCAAGGAGGGCGACGACTACATCGTCCTCACCGACATCGCCGGCGTCGAGGACCACCTCGGCGACATGGACTTCAAGGTCGCCGGGACCACGAACGGCATCACGGCGCTGCAGATGGACATCAAGATCACGGGCGTGACGTTCGAGATCCTGCGCGACGCGCTGGCGCAGGCCAAGGTCGCGCGCGAGTTCATCCTCGGCGAGATGGCCGCCGTCATCGACCACCCACGCGCCGAGCTGTCCCAGCACGCCCCGCGGATCTCCACGATTCAGATCGACCCCGAGAAGATCGGGCTGTTGATCGGCAAGGGCGGCGAGACGATCCGCGCGCTGCAGGAGGAGTTCGAGTCCCAGATCGACGTCAACGACGAGGGCCAGGTGCTCGTCTACGCCGCCGACGGCGAGCGCGGCGACGCGCTCGTGGAGCGGATCCGGTCGATGACCAAGGAGGTCGAGGTCGGCGACGAGTTCACCGGCAAGGTCGTCAAGACGACGACCTTCGGCGCGTTCATCGAGCTCGCCAAGGGGACCGACGGCCTGCTGCACATCTCCAACGTGGCGCCGGGCCGCCGCATCGCGACAGTCGAGGAGGTCCTCAACAAGGGCGACGAGCTGTCAGTCAAGGTCGTCGAGGTCGACCGCGAGCGCGGCCGGATCGGGTTGCGCCTCGCCAATGATCCCGAGATCCAGGGCAAGACTCCCGAGGAGCTCGCCCAGATCGCGGCTGCCGAGAACGGCGGTCAGCGTCGCGAGCGCAGCGGCGGCGGCAGCGGCCGCGGGGACCGTGACCGCGGCGGGCCGCGCGGCGACCGTAGCGACCGCGGGCCGCGTCCCGAGCGCGCCGACCGCGGCGATCGCGATCGTGGACGGGTGCGGGACCGCGACCCGGATCGCCCCCGCTCCTGACCATCGACGTGGACGAGCACCACCGCCTGACGACGCTCG
>Ga0181518_10004126_pt1 | contig 13117 bp, 11 predicted proteins | sample PEATcosm2014_Bin_28_FD_119751 | JGI IMG/M metagenome (GOLD analysis project Ga0181518, IMG submission 119751) | Peatland microbial communities from MTU Mesocosm Facility, Houghton, MI, USA - PEATcosm2014_Bin01_60_metaG | ecosystem: Environmental > Terrestrial > Soil > Wetlands > Peat | place... | reverse complement strand
CAAAGACTACCCGTACCTAATCAAGCCCCGGGGTGAATTGAGGGCAAAATTGTTGCGTACAAACAAACTCAAAAATCGAAAGGCTTAACTACGTGCCATTCGACTGCAAGTCGGCGCTCCGGACTGCAGGCATTTCGTGCGGGCCATGAAATATCCGGGCTGGGGATGGATTCGAAGGAAAAACACACAGCAGAAACAGGGAAAGAGGAACATCGGAAATCCCGGCCGGGTCCCGCCGCGACCCGGCCCGGGGGCCGTCGGCAGGGAAAAACAGCGGGGAAGCGCCGCCTTCATCCCGCCGCCATCCGACCTTACATGCCATATCATACGCTATCCAGTATAGAGCTTAAGCCAGGATTGTCAACTGAAAAGAATGGATAATTTATTCATTGTGTAAGTATCGTATTATTAGCCACTTGCGCAAGTTTTGGACCCCAATACCCGCGCAATCCACGCGGCGCGGCAAGCCGCGACCAAACGGGATCCACATTCCCTCGGGACGGGTTTGGTTGCGGTGAAAGCGCAGCGGCGCCCGGCAGAGGCGCCGCACTATCCGCACATCTCTCACTCAGGGACTATAAGCGCACGCGCCCTCGCGTGTGGCTGTCGGCGCCCTCGCCGACTGCTTCCGCTCATTCCATAAGAAGTGGAGGGGAGGCCAAGATGGGGTCGGCGGGGGCGCCGACCCCGACATCCCGATTCGGAATCGGGACGTGTGCTCTTCCCAGACCGCGGCCGTTTCATCATCAGACTTTTTTCAGGCCGATGTTCTTTTCGTAGTGGCCGAGCGTCTTGAGCTCGGTTGGCTGGCCGCTTTTCATCTCATACCCCATCGCCGCCAGGCGGGCCAGCGCCGGCTCGGACAGGGCCGGGCTGGGGAATCGCTCGATGATTCTCCGCAACGCCAACTTCGCCGCGGCCAGGTCTTTGCCGCAACGGATTTGCAAATCGGCCAGCAGGTTGAGCCAATGCACGATGTTCCGGGGTGTTTCGTGGGGGAAGGCGATGAGTTGTTCCAGTTGATCCACCGCCAGGTCAAGCCGGTGAAGATGGTCGGCGTAAAGGACCGCCAGTTTTTCCCTCGTGGCGGTGTCGGCCGGATGTTTCTCCAATTGGTGGACGTACTCCTCCAGCAGCGCGTCAGGGTCCTCTTTTGGCGGCATCGGCCCCTTGTAATCCTTGTAATCCTGGAGCAAGCCGATGTTCTTCCCGCCCACGCGCAGATTCAAGGGCACGGGGGTTCGCGCCGACGCCAGAAACTCCGCCGTCGGCAAATGGGCCAGCCGTTGGGCGGCCCGATGCGCGATGGGCGTGTCGGGCAGCGCCTTGACAATCCGTTCCAGCGCGATGCGCGCCGCCTCGCGGTCGTGCGCGAGTTGCAGATGCCAGTCCGCCAGGGCGGTCAGCGCCGAGGCCATGCCGTGCGGCGTGGCGCCCGGCCCCGCGATCCAGCGTTCGAGGGCGGCCTGCGCGCCCGGCAGATCCTTCATGTCTTCGGCCAGGATGGAGGCCAGCAACATGGTGCCGTGGAAATCGCCGGGGAACTTGGCCAATTGTTCCCGCACGGCGGCAATGGCCTCCAGCGGATGGCCGTTGCGCCGCTTGGTTTCGGCAATGGAATAAAAAGGCTGGGCATCCAGCGGCACATCCCCGCCGTCAATCGAGTTGGTCAACAGGTTGGACATCATCGAGCCGACGCTGGGCGCCCACATGAAACCCAGCGCGGCCGCCGGAGCAATCGCCACGAACGCCCGCAACTCGGGCGGAAAATCCTGCTCCAGCCATATCGTCCCTCCAACGATTCCCGCCGATATGAGCCACTTGAATAGCAGCCGCGACGCATCCTGGCTCTTCCGCAGGAAGTGCCGGGCGGCCCAGCCGGCGCAAGCGGCCATCAGCAAGATAAAGCCGATGTCCAGGAGGATGCGCCAAAGGGTCGGGTTCATGGTTCCGTGGGCATATCAAATTTCAGAACGGTACGCGAGCGCGTTTTTTTGTTCTCGATGCTCATCTGTTCCAGATGCCAGCGGCCCTGGGCGTCTTTGTGGAAGGAATCGAGTGAAAACTCCTTGACCTCGCGGCCCGCGCTGTCATAAGCCTCGACGACGAGCGGGCCGAGGGTCTCCTCGTCAATCCACGAATTGATCCGCACAATGCCGTTTGTCTGCGGGCGGGTGCTCTCCAAAACATAACAGGGCTGGCCCAGCCGCTGCTCGCCCTTCAACTTGCATTGGCCCGGCCAGTGCAAGAACTCCAGGCCGAGGTCCCCCAGCGAAAAATCCGAGCCGGCAAAAGGCGCGTCCAGGCCCGCGGGCGGAACCGGGGCCGGCGCCGGGAGCGGCGCGCCCGGTTTGGCGGCGCGCGCATAAAGATACTGGCTGGGGCCGTTGGTGCTGTGGACGATGACGAGCCGCTCGGCGCCCGCCGTGGAGGTCGCCTGCGACTGGTAAATCGTTTCCCAGGTTGCGCCGTGCCGCTTCACCTCGCAAACTACGGGCGTTTGGTTCTTGCTTTTCCCAACGGTGACGATGAGGGTGCCGCCAATCTCGGAATCCTCCTCCGGCACGGCGGTTCGGATTTGTTCCGCCAGCGCCTTGCCGCCGGCCTGGTCCCTGGGCGCGGGGGTGGGGGGCAGCATCCCGCCCGCGAGCAAAAGATGACTTGCTCCAAGAAAGGCCACCGCCACTGCCACACGCGCGCGCGAGCATACTGCGGGCGTGGATAGCACAGGCGACCCGCCTGTGCCGGTCGGCGACTCGCCGACCGGAACCGGGAGCGAAGGTGAGCCGTCGTGAGGCTGCGTTTTTGCCAAGAGTCGCATCCAGCGTTCCGCCGGGCCAGTGGCCCGGCGGCACAGGCGAGTCGCCTGTGCTGCCCATCTGATATGACAAATGCGCCTTGGAGAGGCATGCGCGTCACACTCGGGCGGGTATTTTTTCATGATTTGGGCAGCAATGCGATGGCGAAGAGTTGGGAAATCTCGTTGACAAAATGCGCCTTCATTTTCTCCCGCACTTCCACCGGCACCTCCAGCCAGTCGTTGCGGTTTTGCTCCGGCAGGATGACCTGCTTTAATCCCGACCGCGCCGCGGCCAGAACTTTCTCCTTGATGCCGCCCACGCGCAGCACGCGCCCGCGCAAACTGATTTCGCCCGTCATCGCCAAGTCGGATCGCACCCGCCTTTGGGTGAAGAGCGAAGCCAGCGCCGCCACGATCGTCAGGCCCGCGCTCGGGCCGTCCTTGGGTGTCGCGCCGGCCGGGACATGGATGTGAATGTCGCACTTCTCAAAACCGCTGAGGTCAATGTGCAATGACTCCGCCCGGTTGCGCAAAAAGCTCAGAGCCGTTTGCGCGCTTTCCTTCATCACATCGCCCAGCGAGCCGGTCAGGATCAACTGGCCCTTGCCCGGCATGCGCGTGGCTTCGATGAACAAGATTTCGCCGCCCACCGGCGTCCAGGCCAGCCCGATGGCAATGCCGTATTGGGCAATCCGCTCGGCTATTTCGGAGGTGAACGCGGCCGGCCCGAGCAAATCCACCAGCGCCTTGGGCGCGATGGTCAGCGGCTGGCGGGCGGCGCCGCCCTCCGCGATTTTCCGGGCCGCCTTGCGCGTCAGCGCCGCGATTTCCCGTTCCAACTGGCGCACGCCCGCTTCGCGCGTGTAATCCTGGATGACCCGGCGCAGGGTGGCGTCGGGAAAGCGGACGAGTTTTTTCTTCAGGCCGTGTTCTTCCAATTGGCGCGGCACGAGGTGGCGTTTGGCGATCTGGAGCTTCTCCGACGCCGTGTAGCTGGGCAGTTCAATGACCTCAAGGCGGTCGCGCAAGGCCGGGTGAATCGGGTCCAGCCAATTGGCGGTGGTGATGAAAAGGACGCGCGACAAATCATAAGGCACGTCCAGGTAATGGTCGTTGAAACTGCTGTTCTGCCCCGGATCCAGCACCTCCAAAAGCGCCGAGGCCGGATCGCCGCGAAAATCCGAGCCGACCTTGTCCAGCTCATCCAGCAAAATCACCGGGTTGCTCGATTCCGCCCGCCGGATGGATTGAATGATCCGCCCCGGCAATGCGCCGACGTAAGTGCGGCGATGGCCCCGGATTTCCGCCTCGTCCCGCATGCCGCCGAGGGAAATCCGCGCGAATTTCCGCCCCAGCGCCTCCGCCACGCTCTTGCCCAGCGAGGTTTTCCCCACGCCGGGCGGGCCGACCAGGCACAGGATGGGGCCTTTGAGTTGGTTCTTGAGTTTGATGACCGCCAGGAATTCGAGCAGCCGGTCCTTGACTTTTTTCAGCCCGAAATGTTGTTGTTCCAGCAGCGCCGCCGCGCCCGCCAGGTCCAGTTTGTCCTCGGTAAATTTCGACCAGGGCAAATTGATGAGCCAGTCCAGGTAATTGCGCGACATGGTGTATTCCGCCACGGCCGGCGGCATCTGCTGCAAGCGGTCCAGCTCCTTGAGCGCGATTTTTTTAGGCTCCTCGGGCAGATGATTCTGTTCCACCTGCTCGCGCAATTCCTTCACCTCCGCCGCGCCGCTGTCCACCTCGCCCAATTCCCGCTGGATGGCGCGGATTTGCTCGCGGAGGAAGAAGTCGCGCTGGTTTTTGGACATGGAAGTGACGACCTCGTTTTGGATTTTTGAGCCGAGCTTGAGGACTTCCAGCTCGCGGCTCAACAGGGGCAGCAGGCGCGAGAGGCGGACCTTGACCTCCGGCAATTCCAGCAGGTGCTGCCGCTCTTGGAGGCTCAAATTCAAGTTCGCCGCGATCAGATCGGCCAGTTGCGCCGGATCCTCCGAGTTCAGCGCCGCCACCTTGACTTCCTCCGCCAGCGTGGGGGAGAGCTTGACAATCTCCTGGAATTCCCGCGCCGCGTTGCGCGTCAGCGCCGCCAGTTCCAGTGTCGAGTCCACCACATCCTTGAGCTTCTCGATGCGGGCGACCAGGTAGGGCGATTCGGAAACAAATTCCCTGATGCGAAAGCGGCGCAAACCTTCCACCAGAATCCGCACCGTGCCGTCCGGGAATTTGAGCATTTTGCGCACCCTGGCCGCGCAGCCGTGGAGCCACAAATCCGCCGGCCGGGGAGTTTCGGCCTCGGGATTGCGTTGGAGAACCAGCCCCAGGAAACGGTCGCCCGCCACCACATCATCCACCAGGCGGACGCTTTGCGGCGTTTCCACCAGCAGCGGCGTGGCCGTTCCGGGAAAAATCACGATGTCCGACAAGCCCAGAATGGGGAGCGTTTCCGGCAGGGCTTTGGCCCATGTTTTCGTCCCGGCGGCGTCTTCCGGTCCCGCGTGCCCCGCACCCAGGATGTTGATAAACTCGGTATCCGGTGTCGTCATGCCATTACAGTAACGGACGCGGTGTATCCGGCGTCAACAACAATCAGGAATCGTCGCCGGCAATGGAACCGTTGGAAGGAACATCAATGCGCAGGAAGCCGTTTTGATAAGCCGCTTTGGCCTGGTTCAAATCGTAGCCGGGCGGCAGCTCAATCAGGCTCTCAAACGCCCCGTAATTGATCTCCATCACCAGAAACTTGCACTGGCCGGGGCTGCGGCAGCCGTCGCCCCTCTGGCCGCTGATTTTGATCCGGTCGCCTTCGATCACCAACTCCAGATTCTCGCGCTGCATTCCGGCCAGCTCGACCTTGATCACCACGCCCGAATCGGTCACATAGACATCCGTGTTGGGCACCCAATGGGCCTCCGGTTCGCGGATCATCGGTTGACGCCGCTTTAAAAAGTGAAGGTCGGAAGTCGTTTTTTGCATGCCTATTAAATGAACTTAACTCAAAACTCCCGCGGGCGCAAGTAACTTTGCGCCGTTCCGAGGGGCCAGTGCTGCGGCGTCTCTTTCATTTCATCTTCACAATCACCCGCGGCCGTTCCCCCTTGCGCGCGTGAAACACCACCGAATTGCCCGCTCCGGCCAGCCCCGCGGACCCGCAACCGCAATGCGTCTTGCGTTCGAAGCTGAATTTACGGCGGCGCGGCCAGGCCCTGGCGGCGAACACCGCCGCCGTGCCGGCCACCGCTGTCAACGCTGCAATCTTCTGCCAATCCATGCTCCTAACATAATCCCTTGCCGCTTTCGCGCAAATTTTTTTCCGCGCCGGCGCCGGGGGCGCAGGACAAAAATCTTCGCCTTCTTGGTAGGGCAGAGCTGCTGCTCTGCCCTGAATTCTTGGGCGGCGCAGCAGCGCCGCCCTACCGGTGATACGAAGGATTGCTGTCATGCGCGCCGACGCAGGGTGCTTCTGAACGGTAGGGCGGCGCTGCCGCGCCGCCCACTTTTTGCCTTTTCCATTCGCCCTTTGTTCAACTATAAGTCAGGCAAGAGCATTTGGAGTCAGGTAGGTTTCAAGCCAGCGGCTTTCACCATCGGTTGCGCGACGATGAGAATTACGCCGAGAAATGGCAATACGCACGGGAGAACCCCGTGCGGAAAGGTCTGGTTGCAAGGGCGGAAGACTGGCCTTTCTGGGGACGGGTGCATGAGATTCATTGGTGAGGGAAAGCAATATTTGGGCGGAGCGGCAGCTCCGCCCTACCAAGAGACAAAGATTTTTGTCCTGCGCCCAGATACACGACACGATCAAATAAAAGTCCTTGCCCCGCGGGCATTGTGCTTGCTACTCTCGCCGAAGTTTCCGAAGAAATATGCGCGTGAGCCGGCAACATCCGGCGGAATTGAGAAACGAAAAGAGCATCATTATGAGCAATACAAACAACATCCAAAAAGCTTATCAACTTGCCAAAGACCGCTACGCCGAATGCGGTGTGGATACCGAAAAAGTCCTCAACGAACTCCCCACGGTGCCTGTTTCCCTGCACTGCTGGCAGGGCGACGACGTCGGCGGCTTTGAGAATTTCGGCGGCACCCTCACCGGCGGCATCATGGCCACGGGCAATTACCCCGGCAAAGCCCGCACGCCCGACGAACTCCGCGCGGACGCCGCCAAGGCGCTCTCGCTGATCCCCGGCACACACCGCTTCAACCTCCACGCCATTTACGGCGAATTCCAGGGCGAGAAGGTGGACCGCAACCAAATCCAGCCCAAGCATTTCAAGGGCTGGATTGACTGGGCCAAGTCCCTCGGCATCGGCCTGGACTTCAATCCCACCTGCTTTTCCCATCCCAAGTCCGAAGTCGCCACGCTGTCGCATCCCGACAAGGCCATCCGCCAGTTCTGGATCGAGCACTGCATCCTCTGCCGCGAAATCGCCGCCGTCATGGGCAAGGCCCTCGGCACCCCGGCCGTCACCAACGTCTGGATTCCCGACGGCATGAAGGACACCCCGGCCAACCGCCGCGATCCGCGCGAACGGCTGGCGGGCGCGCTGGATGAAGTCTTCAAGAAGCCGATCAACCCCAAACACAATCTCGACGCCATCGAAGGCAAGCTTTTCGGCATCGGCTGCGAGAGCTACACCGTCGGCATGCACGAGTTCTATCTCGGCTACGCGACCAAGAACCAGAAACTCGTCTGCCTGGACGCCGGCCATTTCCACCCGACCGAGAACATGTCGGACAAGATTTCCTCCGTGCTCTGCTTCGTGCCGGAGATTCTGCTGCATGTCAGCCGCGGCGTCCGTTGGGACAGCGACCATGTGGTCATCCTCAACGACGATTTGCAGGCCATCGCGCAGGAACTGGTGCGCGGCGATTATCTGGGCCGCACACACATCGGGCTGGACTACTTCGACGCGAGCATCAACCGCATCGCGGCGTGGGTCATCGGCGCGCGCAATATGCTCCGCGCACTCTGCATCGCCAAGCTCGACCCGGTTGACAAGCTCAAGAAGCTCGAACTGGAAGGCGACTACACTTCGCGTCTGGCGCTGATGGAAGAGGCCAAGAGCCTGCCGTTTGCGGCGGTGTGGGATTATTACTGCGTCAAGATGAACGCGCCCGTCGGCGACGCCTGGCTGGCCGAAGTCAAGAAATACGAGAAGGACGTTCTCTCCAAACGGAAATAATTATGAACCAACTAGCCGTCATGACCGCCAATCCCGCCCTGGGCATCGTCATCTTTGTCCTCGGCGGACTCGCCGGGGCGGTGTTTTATCTGCCGCTCAAGAATGTTAAGAAATGGGCGTGGGAAAGCTACTGGCTTTTCTGGGCGCTCTTCGCGCTGCTGATCGTGCCGTTCGCGCTGGCCATGATCCAATCGCCCAACACCCTCAGCGTCCTCAAAGCCGCGCCCAGCAAGGAGCTTTTGTATTGCTACCTGTGCGGTGCGGCGTGGGGCTTTGGCGGATTGACCTGGGGGTTGATGATCCGTTACCTCGGAGTCGGGCTGGGGCTGGCGATGGGCTGCGGCCTTTGCTCGGCGGCGGGAACCATCGTGCCGAAAATTCTGACGGGCAGTTTCGGCAGCCTTTTCGATACGGACGCGGGAAAGGTCTCCTTCGTTGGCGTGCTGGTATCGCTCTTCGGAATTGTGCTGGTCGGCCTGGCCGGCATGTCCAAGGAAAAAGAACTGCCGGAGGCGGAGAAGAAAAAGGCGGTGGCCGAATATAACTTCGGCAAAGGCATGTTGGTGGCGCTCTTCTCCGGCTTGATGAGCGCGGCGCTCAGTTTTGGCCTGCAAGGCGGGCCTTCCATTGAACTAAAAGCGGAATTCGGCTCCGAAACGGCCATCGTCCAGGGAACGCCTGACAAGAAGCCGTCGGAGATTGCCGGAGCAAACGCGTTCTACGATGCAGGCGCCAAGAGTTGGGTTGCACCGAGCCTCGCCCCCAGCGAACAGGCAACCACCGCGATTTGGAAGGGCATGCCGGTGCTCGTGATCGCCCTGCTCGGCGGTTTCACGGTCAACTTCCTCTGGTGCCTTTTCCTCAACGCCAAGAACAAGACCTTTGGCGATTACACCAAGAAGGACGCCCCGATCCTGCCCAACATCATCTTCGGCGCGATTGCCGGCGCGATCTGGGTTTGCCAGTTCGTTGCCTTCAAGACCGGCGAGCCGCAAATGGGCGGCCAGAGCTATGTCGGCTGGGCCGTGTTGATGGCCAGTTCCATCATGTTCAGCGGCATCCTCGGCCTGATCCTCGGCGAATGGAAAGGCACCAGCGGCAAGACACGCGGCCTGCTCGGATTCGGACTCGCCGTGTTGCTTGGCTCCGCCGTCCTTTCCGGCTACAGCGGCAAACTCGGCCAGGACGAATCCAACAAAATTATAGGAAGGGATGCGCCGGTGACAGCGCCCGCAACCAATCCATGAAGAACTTCAGATATGTAGCGGCGGTCTATGACCGCCGCTAATCAAAACCCTTAATTAGACCGGCGGTCATAGACCGCCGCTACAATCGTAATCTATTGACCTATGCCAAAACGCGTTTATCTCGGTATTGATCTCGGAGCGGAAAGCGGCCGCGTCATCGCCGGCCTGTGGAACGGCAAAACCATCCAGCTCGAAGACGTCCACCGCTTCCCCAACGGCCCGGTCCCGCTGGCCGACAGCCTGCGCTGGGACGTGATGCGGCTCTGGGCCGAAATCCAGACCGGCCTCGCGCTCGCCGCCAAGAAATACGGCAAGTCCATCGTCTCCGTCGGCGCGGACACCTGGGGCGTGGACTTCGTGCTGCTCAACAAGCAGGACGAAATTCTCGGCCAGCCTTACAATTACCGCGACGCCCGCACACGCGGCGGCCTGGAGCGGGCTTTCAAGAAGGTGCCGCGCGCCGAGATTTTTGCGCAGACCGGCCTCCAGTTCATGGAGTTGAATTCGCTCTACCAATTGCTGGCCTGGCATGAACATTCCCCGGCCATTCTCGAAGCGGCGGACTGCCTGCTGTTCATGCCGGACTTTTTCCACTGGTGCCTGTGCGGCTCGCGCGTGGTCGAATTTACCAACGCTTCCACCTCGCAATTCCTGCACCCGCTCAAGCGCAATTGGTCGCTCGACATGCTCAAGAAATTCGGCCTGCCCACGCATTTCCTGCCCAAGGTCGTCACGCCGGGCACGAAGCTTGGCGCGCTACGCGCGTCGCTCGCCGAACGCACCGGGCTGTCGGGCGTGCAAGTCGTCGCGCCGCCCACCCACGACACCGCTTCCGCCGTGGCCGGTGTGCCGACGGCCAACACGGGCCGGGCCAACTGGGCCTACCTCAGTTCCGGCACTTGGTCGCTTCTGGGCGTCGAAGTCCAGAACGCCGCCCTGGGCGCGCGCGCGTTGGAACTCAACATGACCAACGAAGGCGGCTTGGACGGCACATATCGCCTGCTCAAGAACATCATGGGCCTCTGGCTCGTCCAGCAATGCAAACGCAGCTTCGACGCGCGCGGCAAGAAGTACGACTACGCCCAACTCGATCTGATGGCCGCCAAAGCGCCGCCCTTGCGCTCCATCGTCAATCCCGATGACGCCCGTTTCCTCAATCCCAAAGACATGCCCAAGGCCATCCAGGACTACTGCCGCGAAACCAAACAACCCGTTCCCAAGACCGAAGGCGAACTGGTCCGTTGCGCCTACGAAAGCCTCGCTCTGAAGTATAAGGAAGTCCTCGGCTGGCTTGAAGAACTTGGAGGCGAACCCATCGAGATCATCCACATCGTTGGCGGCGGCTCCCAGAGCAAGATGCTCAACCAATTCGCCGCCGACGCCTGCCAGCGTCCGGTGCTGGCCGGCCCCGTGGAAGCCACCGCCTTGGGCAACCTGCTGGTCCAAGTGCGAGCCAGCGGCGAAATCAGCACCCTCTCCGAAATGCGCGAAGTCGCCCGCAAATCCAGCCGCGTCACCCGCTACGAACCCGCAAAAGCGCGGGTGTAACCCGCCGCAATGCAGTCGTCTTGGGGAGCGCGGGCGTCCCGCCCGCCGCGTTCGGCGTCCCGCCGAACGCTCTTCAAGCGCGAACGCGGCATCACGCCTGAAGCCGGCTCGGTACGAATCCGCAAAGGCACGTCGGCAAGCACTCATTCGTGCGGCGAAATGGCATGCGGATGGTTCTCCTCCTCATCCAGTGCGCGGAAAGATGCCGCAGCCAGAGCCGCGAAATCATCATCCGTCAAATCATCAGACATCGGAACGCGTTCGACGATTACGCGTCGAAGCTGTTGGCGCTCCTTTTCCGAGATCTGCTCGAATTCGCCAAGAATTTGGGCGACTGCCTGTGTCATGTCCTGAACATACATGGACGGAATGAGGCGCGCAAGCGCCAGGGCGCGAACAGGGAGGGCCAGCGACACTATAGTGCCACGGCAGGGCCCTGCTGAGTCGCGGCCACTTATGGGGGAAAACCGGATTCTCCCCCACTCTCAACATCAGGGCGGCGTCGCAGCACCGTCCCACCAAAATTCAGGACAGCCAGGTAACCTGGAGCGGCAGGAAAGCGTTGACGCTCCCGGCGCTGCCCTCTATATTCCTAAATCGATGAAGATGCAAAAGCATACCCTGCATTTTACGGTCGTGCCATATCCCGGCACCGACAACGATGTGCTGGTCGCGAATAGCCCAGAAACGGGAATGAGCGCCCTGGGCAAGACGTTCGAGGATGCCCTGGCCAATTTGAAGAAAGTGAAAGAGCTTTATATTTCTGAATTCCCGCAAGAGACAAAGGGCCGGGCTATTCATACCGCCACTGAAGTATCGTCGCTGGCCCACAAATAGAATGTTTTTATGTGAACTCAATTTTCAACTGACGAATTGGAAATCCGAAATAATTTTACCTTGCATTATGTATATACATTCATTGCTTTTGGAGAATATTAAAGCCTTTGAGCGAGTCAAGCTTGATTTTGCCCGTCCCAGCGACAATGGCGACACGGTTTATTCGGGACTAAATTTTTTCGTCGGCGGCAATTCCTCGGGTAAATCTACACTGCTGAAGGCAATCGCCATGGCGTTGTCAGGTCCAACTATTGCGAACCAGCAGCTAATTACACCAGCAGGCTGGATTCGTCGAAGCGCGACAAAGGGACTGATTGAATTGGAAGTTCACTGGGATTCTAGCAAGGACACTTTCCGCATCCGCGGTGGCAGACCATCAGTTGATGCCAATTTTTGTGCTGGGATAGTATTCGAAACGGCGGAGGGTGGACTCTCTCCCATGCTCAGAGAAAAACACTATCAAACGCTTAATCGAACCAAGGTGCGCTCTGCGGAGCGTGGCCCGTGGCATCCGGACGCCCATGGTTGGTTCTTGGGTAGTTATGGCCCACTCCGGAGGCTCACCGGAAGTTCAACAGAAGCCATGCGATATGCCCTTGGGAAAGGCAAACTTGCCAGTTGTGTGACCTTGTTTCGAGAAGATGCCGCACTTACAGAGAGTGAAACTTGGCTGAAACAAGAGCACGCTCGGATGCTAGAAGCCCAAGCCAGCCAACTTCAGTTGCCATCCCGGCTCGTTCAGGATGTCCAAGCATTTCTAAACGACGGTCTATTGCCAGATGGATTCCAGATTACTCGCATAAGTGTGGATCACGTCTACATGAAGACCCCCAACGGAGGCGATCTGCCCTTGCGGGATCTTAGTGATGGATGTCGAAGTGCTTATGCACTAATGTTGGACATCATCCACAATATGGCTGTCACTTATGGTGATTCTCACCTTTTCAGTACTGATGCGGTGGGCCGTCTTGTTGTCAACCAGCCGGGAGTTATACTAATTGATGAACTGGAAGCTCACCTTCACCCGGCTTGGCAGCGAACCATTTGCGAGTGGATCAAAGCACGATTCCCTCTCGTTCAGTTCTTCATTACGACGCACAGCCCATTGATCCTACAGGCGGCTGATCCCGGAGGCATATTTGTGCTGCCGCTACCGAACGAGATGGAGGTGGGAAAGGCGGTTCGGCGGTTGAACCCACAGGAGCAACAGCAAATCGTTTTGGGGCGCGCGGAGAAAGTTCTTCTTGGCGAAGCATTCGGCTTAAAACGGACTTGGAGTGTGAAAACGGACAATCTTGTGCGTGAGTGGGAACTTCTATCGGCAAGGAAAGAAGCCAAAGGCTCATTAGCAGCAATAGAACAGAAGAGCTTTGATCGACTCCAGAACTCCTGACATAGGTTTCACGATTCGGCCTTTTTCCGGGGTGTTTCTTGTGATCTGAGGGGCCAAGGGGGGGGAACCCAAAACTGTCCGCTTTTTTGGCTCGCCAGGTAGTATT
>Ga0181518_10004124_pt1 | contig 13120 bp, 8 predicted proteins | sample PEATcosm2014_Bin_28_FD_119751 | JGI IMG/M metagenome (GOLD analysis project Ga0181518, IMG submission 119751) | Peatland microbial communities from MTU Mesocosm Facility, Houghton, MI, USA - PEATcosm2014_Bin01_60_metaG | ecosystem: Environmental > Terrestrial > Soil > Wetlands > Peat | place... | reverse complement strand
TGCACGATTACGGCATGGGAGTGGCCACCGAAGAGTCTGTGACGGAAGCGTTCCAGACCCTCTATGTTTTGCGGCGGGCGTTTCTGCTGCTGGTCGCCTTGCTCGTGGCCAGTGGTGGCGCGGTCTTTGGCTTCACGCTTCTGGTCGAGCGGTTGCAGGCCGACGCCCGGACGAACGCGCTGGCGGCCCGGAAGCTCGGCCAATACGTGCTCGAGCAGGAAATCGGGCGCGGCGCCAACGGGACGGTGTACCGCGCACGGCATTCTCTGCTGCGCCGCCCGGTGGCCATCAAACTCCTCAGTCCGGATATGACCACGAAGGCCAACGCCGCGCGCTTCGAGCACGAGGTCCAGGTGACCAGCCAACTCACCCACCCCAACACCGTCGCCATCTATGACTACGGCCGCACCCCGGAGGGATTGTTCTATTTCGCCATGGAATACCTGGGCGGCATTGACCTCGACCAACTGGTCCGCCAATTTGGCGCCCAACCCGAGGGGCGTGTCATCCACATCCTGCGCCAGGTCTGCGGCTCGCTCTCCGAGGCGCATCGCATCGGCTTGATCCACCGCGACGTTAAACCGGCCAATATCATCCTGACCCGCCGGGGCGGAGTGTGCGACGTGGTGAAGGTCCTCGACTTTGGGCTGGTGAAGGCGGTGAGCCCGGAGTCGGCCGGCGGAGCGAAGGCAAATGCGGTGGTCGGGACGCCGCATTTCATGTCGCCCGAGGCGGTCGAGAAACCTGAGAGCGTAGATAGCCGCGGCGACCTTTACTCACTGGGAGCCGTTGGCTACTGGCTGCTCACCGGCAAGACCCTCTTCGACCCCGCCACCGTCGAAGCCTTGCTGGTCTGCCAGGTCAAGGAGCTGGCGCCGCACCCCGCCGAGCGGCTCGGCAGGCCAGTATCCCCCGACCTCGCTGACCTCATCATGCGCTGCCTTGCCAAACAGCCGGAGCAGCGTCTGCCTAGTGCGGAGGCCCTGGACCAGGCGCTCGCGGAGTGCGCCTCGGCGGGATCCTGGACGCCCCTGGACGCCGAGCAATGGTGGCGCGCCAACATGGCCGCCGTGGAAGCGCTGCCCGCCGCCACAATGGCAGAGAAGACCCTGGTCATTGCGCCCCGAGTTTAGCGAGCCAGCGCCAGCTTCAGGCCCGTCGGTCTCTGGCTGGGAAGCCGGGTCCTCCACGAAGCTTGCGCTTGGTGGGGCAGTGAATTGAGCTTTATTCCGTTGGAATAGCCGGGACGGGCGGAGACGCAGCATTCGGTGGAGAATTCACGGGAAAGATCGGTCTCAAGGGCAATCTGGCTGGAGGCTCAGGCCTTGGGCTTGCTTGGGGTGGCTTTGGAGAGGCTTTAGGGTCGCATTTAGGTGGCTTTGGGGTGCCTATCGGTTGGCTATCAACAGGCCTTGAGGTAGCTTTGGTGTGGCTTTGGGGGGGCTTTGCCCGGCCATTCTGCATTCATCATTCTGCCTTCAACCTTCGCCAAGGGGTGGCTTTGATGTCGCATTAGCCGGGCGTATGCCCATCCCGCCGCCCGCAACAGGATTGGGTCTCCCCGACCCTCAACCGCTCGCTGGCCAGCCTGCCGGGAAAGGTGCCCTGTGTCTCTTGGCTTTTACCGCCCCCCCGCTAAGGCCGACCCAGCCTCACGGGCTCCTCGGCGGCAGCACTAGAATCTGGCCAAACATTGCATTCGGGTGCTGTGAACACACGAAGCTATACAGCCCTTCCTCGTGAAAAGTGAATAGGTAAGCCGTCTCCTTCAGCGGAGGCAGGGCGGAGTGCATCAGGACTTGCGAGCTTGGACTGATGAGCATGAAGGCGTGATTGTCGTCAGGCTGGAGATTCCAGAAGCGGATCTTTGTTGGCTCCTCCCGACGCACCGCAAAGAAGTTTGGCGAGAACGTATACACTTCCCCGAACTTCTCCACCGTCTCCTTCGGCCCGGTTTCCTTCACCGCTACCCGATGCGTCTGCACCAGAATATTGGCCGCAGCCACCCCGTTCGTGGACACGCTCACCACCCGCGACGCCTCCGCGTTCGGCAGGTAGAACGACTCCTGGCTTAGTTCCTGGTGCAAATTCCCCGTCATCTCCGGCTTTGGGGTCGCGCAGCCACAAAGGCCTGCGACCGCAAGCACGGCTCCCACAATCAACTTCAGTTTCATCTTGCTGTATTCCTTTCTGCCTGTCTCGCGCTTGCCTGGGCATGCGCCTGAAGAACCTCAGCCGTGTGCAGTTGCGCGTCCACTAAAAACAGCGGCACGCGCCGCGCGTTGATGCCGAAATCATCCTCCGGCCCGGCACGCGGGCATTTGCCGGCAGATCGGTCAAGGGAGAATTAGGCCGCGCTGTTGGTCGATGAGCGACCAGAGACTCGACGACAGGCGTCCGTTGACTCTCTCCGCCAGATCTGGTAGGTTAGGACCACGACGAATGATAGCGATAAGCCACTCTCCTTCACCCGCGCAGCGCCAAACTCCCAGAGTTTACCAGTGTTTCACCAGAGCCTGCGCCTTGTTCGCCCAAACCGAGGCCGTTGAATGAAACGAGTACTATTCGTCGTCCCGCGTTCATTCAACCCAAAGCAAATGTACCGGGAGTACCCGCTTGGAGTCGGGTTCATCGGCACGGTGCTGAAGGAGCATGGTTACGAGGTCGCCATCTTTGACCAAAACGCTGAAGGTCTGGACGACGAGTTATTGTGGCAGACCGTGCAGGCCTTTGCGCCGGAGGTTGTGGGTTTTTCAGTAATCACACCGAACTACCCGGTGGCACGCGCCCAGATAACCGAAATGAAGCGCCGCTACCCCGAGACTCTGGTTCTAGCCGGCGGCATTCACGTCAATCTGTTTCCTGAGGACTTGCTGGCGGATGGCGCGGACTACGCCGTATTAGGCGAGGGGGAGTACAGCACGCTCGAGCTGCTGAACAGATTAGCGGGCGGCGGCGATGTCGAGGGAGTGCACGGCATTGCGATGATAGGCCTGGGAGGCATCCGGAAGACTTCTAGACAGCCCGCGGCTCTCGATTTGGATGCACTCCCCTTCGTCGATCGCGGACTATACGACCTTCCGAAGTACACCCACCACTCGATGGTCGCTTCGAGGGGATGCCCGTATCGATGCAAATTCTGCTGTAACTACACGGGTACTGTGCTGGTTAAGGGAGTAGCCGTCCGCAGCCATGAAAAAGTCATCCAGGAGTTGCAGTATCTGGAGCAGGATTACGGCGCAAGTGAGGTCTTCTTTGCCGATGATATCTTCCTGCTCAAGAAGAGTGAGATGTTGGCGTTTGCCAAAACGTATGTGGAGAGTGGGCTGCGGGTTTGTTGGATAGGGCAGATGCGGGCCGACTCGATTGATCGCGAGGTGGCCGAGGCACTGGCCGCGGCAAACTGCCGGCGGATTTACTTCGGCGTCGAATCGGGCTCCGATGAAATCCTGGCGCGGGCGGACAAGCGGATGACCACAAGCCAGATACTAGAAGGGGTGAGTTGTGCGAAAGGGGCTGGTATTCGGGTCAAGACGGGATGGATCTATGGCCTGCCCGGATCAGTAGCGGAACAACGGAAGTCAATCGAGTTCATGCTGCGCATGCGACCGCATGAGATTTCAATCCACCAGCTTATCCCCTTTCCGGGTACGCCTTACTACCGGAGCCCGGCGGAATTCGGCATCCGCATCCGGGACCCGAAGGATTTTGAGAGCTTTTGCTACGGTGGTCTCGGAAACAATGTCTCCTTCGACTATATGTCACCCGCGCAACTGATCGAACTGCTTGAGCAAACCGCCGAAGCATTGGAGCGGGAGGGCTACGTCAGTAGCGACGAGGCGACCGCCGCCGACCCGTTCATTTACACGACGCCGCTAAACCTTAACTCTATGACCGTCTTTCGTTCTGACAAAAGGGGAGGGCCGCTTAATCCCGCGATGAGCTCGGCCTGCTGACCACCGAATTCGTCAAGCGCGCTATCGAGCACTGCGGTCCTTGCCTGAAGTTCCGGCGGACAAAGGGAGTGCTCCGCCGACAACCAGAGACGCCCGTGACCCACGAGAACAAGGGGGGAAATACAGAAAGTAGAAAGCAGATGTGGGGAGCCACTGCTGGAGCGACTCGACTAAACTGGCCCTGGTTTGGGAGTGGAAAACCGGATGCCCCAAAGCACACCACCCATAGGGGCAGGGCCCGAGTGGGCCCGAGTGGACCCTACCTCGGGTAGCGGTTGGCGAGGTGTTTTTGGCGTTTGCTGCTTCAAATCGCAACGGTTGTGCTCGGGGAGGGGTTTTTCGGGGCAAGGCAGCCGGAATGACGAGGAAAACACCCAACACTCAACATCCAACATCCAATTCCACCGGCTCAAGGCGCGGTTCGACTTCAGCGGGCCGGAACCGGCAGAGACACCGGACCTGTTTAGCGGCAGTTTCAGACGATCAGACACAGCGAGTCCAAGGCGACTCAGATTCGCCCCGGACGGCCCCGAAAACCTGAATGATGACCTTCTTTCGCGTATTGCAGTGGCACACTGTCTCATACTTAGACATACAGTTCGAGTCTCAGTAGAACTGGCCCAACCGATTTCGCACGCTGAAAAGAGACGTGCGAGCGTCAAGGGACATACATGGGAGCATCACCGTTCCCTCGCCGTAGGCTCGCCGTAGTCACACTAACCCGGGGTTAGTGTGACTACGGCGAGCCTACGGCGAGCCTACGGCGAGGCTACGGTGCGACCCGCGGGAGGGCCGGGTGCAGGGAGGTGACGCAAGGGGTGGCCTTTCAGGCTCAGGGGATTGGCGCGGCTCGGAACACGACACGGTAGGGGCGGTCTGGCTGGCACAGACCGGGGATTGGCACCAGGATAAAGTCATCGGTGATGACTGGCGCAAGGTCAGCGCCTTCAAGCACTTGCGCGCGGCGGACGCGATGCGGCAGGTATTCAATGATAGGCCGGCCGCCGCGCTGGGAGCCATTTAGGTTTATGGGGTCAAAGCTTTGGGCGCCGTGCCGGGGCTTGATTTCAAAGGCCCAGACTCCGTCCTTCTCGCTAAGCGATTGGTCCCACGCGAGGTCGTTCTTGGCCATTCTGGACACCCAGGCCGGGTCGCCGTAAAAGGCCAGCGCATCCCGGTCGTAAAGGAGGCCCCGGCCATCTTCGGCGGTCAAGCCGGCCGCTTTGGCTGCGGGGCCAACGACGATGCTTGTGCTAGTGCGCCCGTCCTCGTCGATGTCCGCCTCCAACAACTCGGGGAAGTAGGTGGCGAGCCGATGAATGAGCGCGTGCTGGTTGGCGAAGAAGGCCTCGGTGAACGTGTAGCGGCCCGGCTGCTCGACGAAATAATCGAGGCAGCCCCACCCTGCATAGCCGTACCAGGTAGTAACGGTATAACCCAGCATTTGGGCCACCCCGGCACTGTTCATGAATGCCAGCGCCATCGCGTTCCGTCCATCGATATGGCCCATCAGGCAGTTGCCGACCGGCATATAAACTTTCGGATTGGAAGACTCGATGGGATAACGCCGGCCCGCCAGGTCTCGCCCATAGAGCACGCCGTTCTCGCAGCGGAACGAACCATTGCGGTAGCGGTAGCCAATCTGCCAGTCGTGCTCGGTAGCGTGGCCTGAGGTGACAAACAAATCCGCATGATAATCGTTCAGCAGGTCCGCCAGGGCTTTGGTGGTGTCATCCGGCCCCTTCGATTCCACGGGGGAGCCGCCGGGTTCTTTGCGCACCATCCGATTCTTTTGGAGTTCACAGTACCACGTGCCTTGCTCGCATAGCGGCAGCGCGATGTCGGTGCCGGAGGCTACTTTCCGGATGGTCAGCGGCTCCTGCAGCCGGGCGATCCGCAGCGCGGCGGCTGCGTCATAGCCAGTCAGAATTCCCCAGAAGCAATCGGTATAGGGGTCATCGTCTAGGCGCCGTGTGAGCCGGTTGACCCGGGTAACGAACTCACGGGTCACTTCGCCGGGCTTGGCCACAAAGCAGACGTAACGCGGGAACTGGTGTCGCAGTTCAGGCAGGACGTTCGTTACCTCGGAATCAAACGTAAGCACTGTGGCGTGGTGCTTGGTCACCAGTGCCGCGACTACCTCGTTCCACGCGGGATCGGCTTGCGTTGACTTGGCGACGACTACGGCGTAGCTGGGCGGTTGTTCGGCGGCCCAAACCAAGCCCGGAAATGCGGCGAGTAAGCACAGGGCTCCGGTCCTGCTGTCGGCTATCCCCATTAGGCTGCGGAAGTACCCCAACACCGCAAGCAAGCGTGAGAGAAACCAACTTCTCATACACCAAAGGCCTGGCGGAGCAGCGCGATGCTCTTGGGCACGGCAATGTCCGGATTCTCCTTTCCTTCGTATTCGGAAGAGATGTAGCCGGTGTAATTCACGTCGGAGAGAATCTTCGCGATGCGCGCATAATCCAAATCCAGAGTGTACCATTCCCCGCCGCCGTAGTAAGTCTTGGCCTGCACATATATGGTCCTGGGCGCAATCATCTTCAGCTTGTCGTAAGGGTCTTCCAGGAAGTTGCCCGTATCCATCAGCGCGCCCAGCCAGGGGGACTTGATGCTGTTGAGGATGCGGAGTTGGCCTTCAGGCAGCCGCGCCAGGCCCCAATGATTCTCCAGCGCGAGCATCACGCCACATTCTTCGGCTTTGGGCAAGCACCGCTCGATGCCGTCGATCACCCATTTGAACCCTTCCTCCTCGGTATAGCCTGGCAGCATCGGTTCGATCCCCCGTTTCCTCATCAGCTCGTCAAAGTCGTCGATGGTTCCCCAGCGACCGGTGTTAATGCGCAGGGAAGGCATCCCCAGCTCATGGCAAATCTCGATGCACTTCTTGGTATGCTCGACGTTGTCGGTGACCTTCGCCGCGTCCGGGCTGAGAAACGTCTGGTGGGTGGACAAACAGACGAAGGCAACCCCGTTGCGAAAGGCGTGGCGCTTGAGCTTCTGCAAGTAGGCGCGATGAGTGGCAGTAAGAGGTTCTCGCTCCGGGAGCTCCATCTGCCGGTGCAGGACATCGAGGCCCTCGACCCCGAGATCAGCCGCCTTCTCGATGACGGTCTCAATGGGCACCTTCGGATCGCGAAAATGCCAATAGCAATAGGTGCAGAGTCCTAGCTTGATGCGCTTCTTGGGAGCGGTGGCCGGAGCCGCATTAATCGTGTTGGTGCCCAGGGCCACTGTGGCCCCCAGGCCGGCAGCCGCGGTAAAAAACGAACGTCGATTCATGGAAGTCCTCGATTGGTATTATTCGATTCGGTTGATAGTTTCCGGCGCCGCCATAACACAGCGGCCATGAGATGCAGAATCGACGTTTTAAAGCGCGGGGTCAAGTGCTGCCAACTGGGCCCAAGTAATCCTTCAGCGACCGCGGAGGCGGGGTTGGCGGAGTGCGCCCGTCCTCGGGCGCAGCAAGCACCGAATAGCCCAATGCGTCCGATTTCATCGCATCTCCGCCGCTTTCCAACATTGCTGCGCCCGAGGACGGGCGCACTCCGCCAGGGCATTCTCCCGCCGTCACTGATCCATTCCAAGCCCAAATTCCCTTGCCAATTTCACACTCGCGCTTATATCCAGAGTTATGCGTTTTACCTTGAGAATGTCCTTACCGGGCATGATTGGTGTCTGGCTCGTTCTGGTTTCCTCCTTGCGTGCCGCCGATACTTTGCCTGATGGCTTTTACCGTTACCCAACTATCGGCGGCGGCGTGATCGTATTCGCGGCGGAAGGCGACCTCTGGAAAGTGCCGGTCACAGGAGGCGTCGCCTTGCGGCTCACGGCGCACGAGGGCGAGGAGTGTTTCCCCAAGATCTCCCCGGACGGACGTCTCATCGCTTTCACCGCGCAATACGAGGGCAACGACGACGTCTATGTCATGACGATTTCGGGCGGCGAGCCGGTGCGTCTGACCTGGCACCCGGCTCCTGACCAGGCGCTGGGCTGGACGGCGGACGGCAAAGTCCTCTTCCGCAGTCGGCGTGACACTCCGAATAATGACTTCCGGACCTATAAGATCTCCCCAGAAGGCGGTATGCCGGAGATGATCCCACTCGAGCCGGCGGCTTGGGTCAGCTTCGAGCCGAACGGCAAACGGGTCGCGGTCCAGAAGATCGGACTCGAGTTCCATAATTGGAAGCGCTACAAAGGCGGCGAGGCCGAGAAGATCTATGTCGGCACGCTTGATCCTCTCGCCTTTACTGAGGTCACCCATTACGACGGCAAGAACGCCTTCCCGATGTGGTCGGGTGACGGGCGCATTTATTTCGTCACGGACCGCTGGGGCCGACCCAACCTCGCCTCGATGAATCCCGATGGCAACGACGTGAAGCGCCTGACCCAGTTCGAGGATTACGATGTGCGCTGGCCGTCAATGGGAGACGGCAAGGTGGTTTATCAGCACAAGATGGATATTTGGGTATATGACCTCAAGACGGGCGAAAATCATCAGGTGCCGATTCAGCTTCCCAGCGACCGGCTGCAGGTCCGCGAGAAGTTCGTCGATCCGAAGGCCTACTTGAGAGGCTGGGCGCTCGCGAAAGACGGCGAGCGGATCGTGCTGGAAACCCGCGGCGATATCTTCGTCGCTCGCACGAAGAAGAAGGGCCTCATCCGCCGGATCACCGAAAGCAGCGCGGCGCGGACCAAGTTCCCGGCCTTTTCACCGGACGGCAAGAAGATCGCCGCGTGGACGGAGGTCAACGGCGAGGAACAGCTCCTCTTGCACGCCGCCGACGCCGCCGAAGCGCCGAAGCAAGTCGGCAAGATGCCGCCCGGATGGCATTTTGCGCCAGCATGGTCCCCTGACGGCAAGCGCCTGGCCTGGGGGGATGAGCGGTATCGACTCAATGTGACCGACACTGCCAGCGGGGAAAGCGCTGTCGTGGACCATGGCGATTGGGAGATCAGCCACTATGTCTGGTCTCCGGACAGCCGCTATCTCGCCTACGAGATAATGCAATCCAACCTCTTTAGCCAAGTCCTCCTGTGGGACCAGCAATCGAAGAGAATCCACGAGGCGACCGAGCCGGGGTATAACGCCTCGTCGCCCGCCTGGGACCCCAAGGGCAAGTACCTCTACTTCTTCTCCGACCGATTCATCAATCCCTTCCTGGATAAGTTCGAAGCCCGGTTCATCGTGAACGAGGCCACACTCCCCTGCGTTTTGGCCCTCCAGGCTGACGGCAAGCTCCCATTCGCTCCGCGGGGCGACACCGATGCGGAAGAAGCCAAGGACAAGAAGGACAAGAAGAAGGATTCATCGGACAAGAAGAAGGATTACAAGGGCGCGAAAGCCAAAGCGAAGGAGGAAAAGATCGAGCCTATCAGGATTGATTTCGAGGGCCTGACGGAGCGTTTTGTGCAGGTGCCGGTAGCCCCGGGCAATTATAGTGACCTGACTGCGTTGGAAGGGAAGCTGCATTGGCTCAAAACTACCAACCGCGGCATGATGCCCTATGATGAGGATGATTCTGAAGAGGAGCCCGGCGCCGAGTTGCAAACCTACGACCTCGAAAAAGAGAAGCTCACGACGATCACCGCTGGCGTCAAAGCCTACGCGGTTTCGCTGGACCACAAAGTTCTGGTCTATCAGACCAAAGACGGCTTTGTGCGCCTCGAAGCCGGTGCCACCGCCGCGCCCAAAGACGACGACGCCAAGGAGGCCAAGCTCGATCTATCCGGCTGGTCATTGAGCGTCAATCCGCGCGAAGAGTGGAAGCAGATGCTGCACGAAGCCTGGCGCCTGCAACGGGACTTCTTCTACGACCCCAAGATGCACGGCGTCGATTGGGACGGCGTCTGGAAGCAATATGGCTCCCTGTCGGACCGGATTGGCTCGCGGGGTGATCTGGCAGATTGCCTGGGCGAGATGTTTGGTGAACTCAACGTCGGCCACGCTTACCATGGCGGCGGCGACATTCGGTCGGGCAAGAAGATCGGCACCGGTCTGCTTGCCGCGGACTTGCGCTACGATCCAGCTTCCGGCTTCTGGCAGATTCAGAAGATTTACCGCGGCGACTTCCCCATGCCCGATTGGACATCCCCGCTCTCCCGCGCTGACCTCCGGGTCAAGCCGGGCCAGTGGCTGGTGGCCATCGATGGGAGACCGTTGGTCAAGGATGAGGATTACCTCAAGCGCCTCGCCAACCGCGCCGGTCAGGAGGTTGAGCTGTCGATCAACGACACGCCTAGCCTGAAGAACGCGCGCCGCATTGTGATCAAGACCGTCAAGGGAGACACCCAGGTGCGCTATGCCGATTGGGTCCGCGAAAACCGTGAATACGTCGATAAGAAGAGCCAAGGCCAGATTGGTTACATCCATCTTTACGACATGCAGGGGCGCGGCTTGAGGCAGTTCGCCCGCGATTACCCGCCGCAATGGCGCAAGCACGGCCTGATCATGGACGACCGCTGGAACCATGGCGGCGATGTCGCGGCGATGATCCTTGCCCATTTGGACCGGAAGATTCTTGCCGTAGGCGGCACCCGCTACGGCAACGTGGATACCGTGCCTTCCCATGCCTTCAACGGCTACATGGCCTGCCTCATCAACCGGCAGGGCGGCAGCGATTGTGAGACCTTTGCGCTCGGCTTCAAGGACTTCAAGCTCGGCCCGGTCATTGGCACGCGCACCTGGGGCGGTTGGGTCGGCATCCGGGGTGACAAGCCTTTGCGCGACGGCGGCATGATCACCCAGCCGGAATTTGGCGGCTGGGACCCCAAAGGCTCAGCCTGGATCATCGAAGGCCATGGCGTCGATCCCGACATCGAGCTGGACCTGAACGCGGACGGCCTCATTTATGGTCACGATGTCCAGCTCGACTACGCGATTGACCACCTGATGAAGGAGATTGCCAATAACCCGCGCGACCTGCCCTCGCCGCCCCCCATCAAGCCCCGGCCGCTTCAGCCCATTCGGTGAGTTGAGCCCTGGCGCGACTTTTCGACGGTCCTATGCCGCGCGTAGCGCCCGTGGCCTTATCCCAAATTCTAGGCGGGCAGCCGGACCTGCAAACCTCATGAAAAGAGGTCTTTACAGCCCAACCCGGGAGACGTAAGAGCAGCGGTGATGAACCGAACGGATGCATTGGCGGCAGGGAACCGTTGGCCTATCATCCGAAAATGGGAAGATAGACAGGTCTGTCTAATCCCTTGGCGTCGCACCTTGTGATTGCAAAACGAGACGAGCAGCGATGGACCGTGCTAATAGGCGCGCTCATAGCCGCCGCCTTGGGGGGCTTCGTTACGCTTGCGGCGCAGGTGTATGAGAACAACCAGACCAAGCCAGGACCCGATTGGCGGTTCGAGTTCGGGTTGCTGCTGGATGCCCCTGCAGACATCGTCGCTCGGTTGCTCGGCAGGTCCACCGAACCAAGCAAGCAGTTCTGGGACGTGCTTCAGCTTCTCTCCAACACAGCCCTCTGCTTTTCAGCAGGACCGATTCTTGGCTGGCTGATCAGCAAATGCACGGGCCGACGTAAAGGAGCCAAAGGCCACGCTGAGGCACTCCGGAGCTAACGGCCTGCACTGGACGCCGCGAAAAACTTCAGCTCACATATCGGAGGTCATTGGCGCGGTGCCAGTGAGGCCGCGCGTTCCCAGGTGGCAACCATGAAAGCAGTCATCCGGCACCGTTCGACCGTACCTTGGGGCTAGGGGCTGTCCCCGGGGGCACTGCCCAACGCGTCTATGCTGCAGTGGCCGGTGCCTGGGGCGGCAATCGGGTTTGTGGGGACGGATTTGGCAATTGGAAACGGGGCCGGCTGCGGTACACCACCTGTGGGGTCAAATCCCGCTCTGGGCATACCACTAATAGCGCTTTTTCCGGCGTTTCTGGCTTTAAGGGCCTCAAACGGCAACGGTTGGTCGCGTTCGTGGGGTTCGGGGCAGGGAAGCCAAAGGGGCCGGGGAAGACGATGTGTCGGCCTGAAAACCCATGGTTGGCGGTCAGGGACAGGGACTAATGGGGGCGCACATACGCATATTCTTGCCGCTGTCGGCTGAAGCCGGCGCTGGAGTTCGGACATTCTGGAGCAGTCAACCCGGAGGGTTGCAGACGGTAGCCGGAGGTCGCCGGGGGTTTTTAGGGGCGGCGACCTGCGGGACATGGCGTACGAGAAGGGCCAGCACCCCAGCGGGGTGCCAGACTCATTGCTGCCGCGCGGGCTTGAGATTGGGGTTGCCCACGACCCGGGTGATTGCCGAGCTTCTCGGCTCAGTTCGATCTCATGGCCCGGGAAACGTCAACGTTGTGCCGAAGTGCGGCAGGTGGGGCGCAAGCAGATTCACGGGGAGCGCCACCGCTGCCGAGGCCAGGAGGCAAGCTCCAATCGCTGCCGGGTAGTGATACCAGCGTGGTGCGGGCGTTTCTGGGTTGGTTGGAAAGCTGTAAGCGGGCAGAAAGATCATCAGGCCATAAACGAATATCCAGAATGGCGCCATGAGGAGAGCCGGGCCACCGATCAGGAGTTCCGCCAGCACACCATTGAACCCGAACAGGAGAAAAACCCAGCCCGGCCTGAACCTAAACCTGGCGAGCAACCAGGCCCAAACCCCAAACATAGGCGCAATAATAATCACGCTGTGCCAGACCACCACCTCAAGATAGTTGCGCGAGGCGGTGATGAATCCCTGCGTATTCCCAAACACCGGTGCAAGATTCGTCAATGTCGTCGTCATAGCTTCCTCAAGCAAAGCCAGCAGCGTGGCAAACAAGACGAACGTGGCGCCTCGGCTCAGCGGCGATTTGTTGACGAGTTCCCGGACAGGATTGCGAGCCAGGTACATGACCGAGCCACCAATGACGTTCCAGACCAGCGCCAGCGAAGCGGCCATCAGCATGATGGCCCCGGCAAAGGTGCCGTATCGTTTCCGGCCCTCTGCCGCGATGCCCACCAATTCGAGCAACATCAGCGGGATCAGCAGCAGGATGATCAGCGCGGCCGGAGAAGACACGACTGACAACAACCGCCTGAGGGTGTTGCCTTCCGTCGCTTCGACTGCCGTGCTCATTACCGGCGGAGACTGTAGCTAAATCTGGTCGCCGTCCAGCTCGACGCAGTTCGCTCAGCCTTACTTTTAACTAGGTTTCTGATTTGCGGTCACAAGCC